>VFQR01002240.1_pt1 | contig 12696 bp, 11 predicted proteins | sample 3512321 | NCBI WGS metagenome assembly VFQR01 (sample SAMN10412374, study PRJNA504923) | tailings metagenome | isolation source: Relicate 3 Philex TSF1 revegetated site | place: Philippines: Tuba, Benguet | collected 2017-08-29
CCACTCACCTGAGCACGCGGCCTACGCTGGCGGAGATGAGATCGCTGCTGGTCGGGATGGGGATGGCCGCGCTCGTCGCGAGCCTGGTGGCGTGTGGTGACGATGCGGCCACCACGGCCACGACGGCCATCAACGTGACCGCCACCAACTACCAGACGCTCCCGCCCACCCCCACCACGGAGCCGGTCCCCACCACCGCGCCCGACGCGCCGGGGGCGATCACGCAGTTCGAGACCGAGTACGTCGTCGCTCAAGGCGACTACCCGGCCACCATCGCCCGGGCCTGGAAGGTGTCGCTCGAGCAGCTGATGCAGGCCAACGGGTGGACCCTGCAAGGCACCGGCAGCAACGCGTACATCCCGGAGTTCCCCGGCGCCGGCGCCGTGATCAAGATCCCGGCGGGCGCCACCGTGCCCGGCATCCCCGCGCCCGGCACGGAGACCACGGTGGCCGGCGGCGGCACGCCCACGGCGACCACGGCACCGCCGGCAGCCACCACGGTGGCGCCCACCACCACGGCGGCTGCGGGCGAGACCTGCGGGGTCTACACGATCCTCCCCGAGGACACGTCGCGCATCAAGGTGGCGAACAAGTTCAACACCACCGTCGAGAAGCTCGACGCGGCCAACGCCGGCACCCGCGGCTACAGCAGCTTCTACCCCGGCCTGGAGATCAAGCTCCCCTGCTGAGCGTCCCACCCACCGTTTGAAGGATCGGCGACGACAGGTGTCGTCGGATCCTTCAAACGGTCGGTTCAGACGAGGCGGATGGTGAGGGCGCCGAGGTGGCGCGACTCGCCGGCGCGGTGGCGGTCGGCGGCCACCAGCTCCAGCTCGTCGATGCCCTCGCCGTGGGGCCCGGCCGGCACGAAGCGCACGGCGTGGTCGAAGCCCAGCTCGCGCCAGCGGGCGCGCATGGCGTGCGGGTCGCGGGCGCCGACGGTGACGCCGGCGATGGCGGTGACGGCTGCGCCCGGCGGGTGCGGCTGCCACGCCGGGCCGCCCCAGCGCCAGGAGCCGAGCGGGACGGGCTCGTCGAGGCTGACGAGCGCGCCACCCACGTCGGAGGGGTGCAGGTGGCGGCCGCGGATGTCGTCGAGGTCGCCGCGCCACACCACCCGGACGCCCTGCCCGGCCAGGGTCGCTTCCCGGACGTCGAGGTCGTCCACCTCGTACAGGACCATGTAGCCGGCCACGTCGGTGCCGCGCTTGTCGAGCAGGCGGCCGGCGGTGGTGCCGGGGCGGGTGGGTGCCACCACCTCCAGGAACTGGTCGCCGATCACCATCAGCGTGTTGTGCAAGCCGAAGTCGGCCACGCCCGGATCCTGGAAGCACACCCCGAGCCGGTACTCGTCGCACAGGAACCGCGTGGTGTCCTCCAGATCGCGCGCCACGACTGCCACCTGCCGCAACCGGATCATCCCCACCCCCGAACTCTGGCACGTCGTCGTGGCTGAGCCACGCCGTGGTGACAACGTCGGAGGTGGGGATGTCGGGTGGATCAGGCGGGGACGCCGAGGGCGGCGATGATCTCGTCGAGCACCGCCTGGTCGGGCAGCGGCGGCACCTCCGCGGTGGGAGCGCTGCGGGTGAGGTCGAACACCTGGGCCACGCGCTCGCCGGTGATCGGCGGGGTGTGGCAGCCGGCGATGACCGTCGGACCGAGCACCTGGATCCGGTCGACCGTGGCCTCGAAGCGGGCCTGGTCGACGAGCTCCAGCCAGGGGCTCACGTACTGGGCGAAGGTGGCCACGCCGCCGGCCCAGAACTCCGGGTCGACGTCGTGGACGTCGTTCGTCGGCACCAGCATCGGCGAGGCGAACGAGGCCGACGCCCAGTAGACACCGGTCGTCGGGTCGTACAGGCCGCGAGTGGTGGGGGAGTCGAACACCGGCGGGCGCACGGCGTACAGCTCACGGTCACCCACCCAGAAGCGCTCGCCGTCGCCGATCCAGCGCTGGCGGTGCGGTGGCACGGCCAGGGAGGCGCCCATCCGCTCGCCCATGAACCAGTTCACGATCACCGTGGCGTTCGGGGCTCGCATCGCCAGCTCGTTGAGGGCTCCGGTGTGGTCGACGTCGTCGTGGCTGATGTAGATCCAGCGGACGTCCTCCGGCTCGACGAGCGAGAACAGGTCCTCGAAGTACTCCTCGCTGTTCTCGGCCATGCCGGTGTCGACCACCACGGGCTCCGAGCCGCGGATGAGCATCGTGTTGAGGGCCACCGAGACGGGGGCGACGCCCTCGCCGTGGTGGTTGTGGATGACGAAGGTGTCGGGGGCGATCTCGGTGGGGCGGATGCGGGTCTTGGTGGGGCTGAACATCGTGGTCTCCTTGTCGTCGTCGTTGACGGGAGACATCGTCGGCTCACCCGCTTGCAAGCCCCATGGGAACCACCTGTGAACCGCTGTCTCGTCGACTCGTGGCTGCTCAGCGACCAGCTCTCGCGGGGGGAGTCGACACAGGACCGGGGGTCAGCCGAGGTCGGGCCAGCGCCGCTTCTGGCGGCGGCGCAGGCCGGCGGCTCCGAGCGTGCGCTGCTCGGCGAGCGCCCACTGCCGGCGCCAACCGCCGTACGCGGGGCCGGTGAGCTTGGCGCTCGTGCCGGCCGCGGCGCGGCGGCGGGCGGTCCAGAAGTCGTGCAGGGCCTCCTCGCCGAGGGTCTGCACGGCGGCCTCGATGCGGGCGTTGAACCGGCGGGTCGACTCGCCCTCCTCGGGGCGCAGCGGCGCGCCGAACACCACGCGGGTGCGGCCCGGCTTCGGTCGCTTCATGCCCTTGCCGTAGATGGCCCCGCTGCCGTCGATGAACACCGGCACCACCGGTGCGCCGGTGCGGCCCGAGAGGTAGGCGGCGCCTCCCTTGAACTCCTGGCCCCAGCCGTCGGGCGAGCGGCCGCCCTCGGGGTAGATGACGAGGCTCCACCCGTCGTCGACCAGCTCGCGGATCATGTCGCTCGACTTGCGGCCGGTGGCCTCGCGGTCGATCGGCAGGGCGTTGAGCGCGAGCGCCGCAGCGGTGCCCTTCAACCGGGTGTCGAAGAAGTAGTCGGCGGCCGCCGCCACCACCAGCTTGGAGCGCCACGGCTCGGGCACCGAGGTGACCATCAGGGGCGTGTCGACGTGGCTGTGGTGGTTGGGGGCGAAGATCACCGCAGGCGGGTCCTCGAGCGCGGCGAGGTCGGCGAGGCGGTCGACGCCGTGCACCTCCGGATCGGCGATGAGCCGCACCACGAGGCGCAGCGGCCCGCGAGCGATCGCGGCGCGAGCCACGCGCGCCGGCATCCGTCGGGCCCAGTCGGTGTCGAAGTCGGCGCCGAGCTTCGGCGGGTCCTCGGGCACCTCGACGCCACGGGGGCGGGTCGGCGCCCGGTACGGGAAGCCGACCTTGCGCGTGGGGCGCAGCAGCGCCTGCAGGGGGGTGCCGAGCGCGTCGACCGCCTTGCCGGCCCGGCGCATGGTGACGGCAGCCTTGCCCATCGCCCGCGTCCGCCTCAGGTGACGTCGGCGACCAGGAGCGCCGGCACGTGCAGGTGGGTGACGGTGGGGTGACGCCCGACCACGTCGGTGGCGATCTCGAACGCGTCGTCCATCGTGCTGGCCGGTGTGAACCCGAGCCGGCGCACGGTGGACGGGTCGCCGCCGACGATGATCACCCTGCCGGCGTGCTGCTGGCCGTGGGCGCCCCAGTACCACGCGTAGAACGGGTGCACGCCGTGGTAGGCGTTGCCGGTGCGGTAGAGGTGCCGGTACCACTCGTCCTCGGCGTACTGCTGCTCCCACCGCTTGCCCATCTCCACGGGGTCGGTGGTGTCGGGCAGCACCTGCTCGAAGAAGTCGATGTAGCTCGGGTGGTGCACCGGGTGGAACTCGCGGTACGTGGGGTGGGTGAGGATGACCACGCCGCCCTCGCGCACCAGCGGCCGGTTGCGGTACATGTTGAACAGGTAGCCGAGCCCCATGCACATCACCAGCACCGGGTTCATGATCCCGTCGGGGTTGTACGGCGACACGAACGGGATGCCGAGCGTGAGGATGTCGGTCTGGCCCTCCACCGGCACCAGCTGCTGTCGGTACACGTGCTCCAGGGTGATCTCGTGGACCAGCTCGGTGTCGCCGGCCTGCACGCTGGTCATCTGGTGCGGTGCCTCGATGCCGTGGAAGATCTTGCGGGCCATCCGCCGCGGTGTCCGCGACAGCGCCTTGGTGGTGGCGAGGTAGGTGGCCCGGTCCTTCGCGCTCCACTCCCACTCCCGCTTGGAGATGAAGTCGAACGGCGACGGGAACATGTCGGTGTTCAGCGTCGTCTCGATCTGGAACAGCTTCGGGCCGTGCTGGCGGAGGACCTCGCCGAGGCGCCAGATGCTGGTGTGCAGGGCGCTGTGCTTGCGGTGCCCCATCAGGCTGCGCGTGTGCTGCAGCGTCTCGCCGGTGTGGTGGGCGCTGAGGCAGCGGTAGCTGGCCAGGCCGGTGGTGATGCTCTTCCACCCGCCGTCCATCGGGACGGAGTTGATGTTCACGTACACCACGAGGTCGCTCTCGGCGGCCCGGCGGTTGATCTCCAGCACCTCGCCGTGGTCGGTGGTGCCGAGGACGACGAGGTTGTCGGGGTCCTCGGCGTCGTGCTGCGTGAGCATCCCCCGGGGGAGGAACGCATCGACCACGCGGTCACCGAGCGCGTGGCGCAGCTCGTACTCGTGCATCCGCCGGTGCAAGCCGAGCGCGGCGATGAGGTGCACGTCGTCGACGCCCGCCGCGGCGGCCATGTCGAGCACCGCCTCGATCACCCGCTGGCGGGTGTCGGGCGTGCGCATCTTCGGCAGCGGCAGGCTCACGTCGTCGAAGCAGATGGTCAGCTTCATGCCGGGGAACAGCTGCGCCGGCAGCGGGTCCTGGCCGTGGGGGTGGAGGAGCGCGTCGCGGATGGCGCCGTCGATGTCGTCCAGCGCCGGCAGCGGCTCGGGCGGGTAGATCACCCGGCTGCGCCCGGCGGGCAGCTTCTCCAGGCTGAAGTTCTCGCCGCGCCAGAACAGCACCGGCGGCGTGGAGCGGTCGACCTCGAGGACGAAACCGGGACGGGGCATCTCAGGAGCTCGCTTTCGTGCTCGGGCTGGTGGCGGCGGCGCGGCGGCGCTCTGCGGGGCGCAGGTCGAAGGCGATCTTCACCGCGCCGCGCCGACCGGCCGCGGCGGCGTGGGCGATCGCGTCCTCGTACTCCTCGAGGCGGTAGGTGGCCGAGAGCAGCCGCTCGAACCGGCACGCCTGCGCCGTCTCGAGCGCCAGGTCGAACGTGCGCCGGCGGCTGCCGTCGGGCATCGACTCGGTCCCGTACGTGTAGGCGCCCACCAGCTCGGTCTCGCGGTGCCACAGGCCGGTGAGGTCGACGGTGACGTCGGCGGGCATGCCCAGCAGGACCACCCGGCCGCGGGGCCGGGTGAAGCGCAGGCACTCGGCGATCGAGTCGCTCGTGCCCACGGCATCGACGGTGGCGTCCGCGCCGCCGGACAGGTAGGAGCCGATCACGTGGCTGCCGGTGAGGCGGCGGACGGCCCGGGGCAGCTCGGCGGGGGAGACGGCGTGGTCAGCGCCGAGCTCGCGGGCGAGAGCCAGCTGGTGCGGGTACCGGGCGCCGACGACGATCTCCACCTCGGGCACGTAGCGGCGCAGGCCGGCCACGGCGGCGAGGCCCATCGTGCCGGCGCCGAGGACGGCGACGATCGGACGGCCGCCGGCGAGGTGGCGCTGGCTGCGCGCGATCGCCGGCCACGTGGCGAGCGCGGCGTGGATGCCCGCAGCGGTGGGCTCCACGAGCACGGCGGTCTCGTCGCTCATCGCGTCGGGCACGTCGTGCAGCTGGCTGTCGTGGGCGACGAACTGCGGGGCCCACCCGCCGCAGGTGCTGGCGCAGAACCCGATCTGGATGCCGGGCTCCAGCGGACCGGTGACGAGGTGGGCGTAGTCGTCGCCGTCGCCGGGGGCCGCGTCGGGGAACGGCGGCTGCGCGCCGCGGGCGGCGTGGCCGAGGACGGGCTCCACGACGACCCGCCGCCCGTCACGGTCGCTGTCGCGGCCACCGGCGTCGTCCCCGGTGCCCACGTGGCCGACCACCTCGTGGCCGGGCACGAACGGGAAGCTCACCCAGTCGTCGAAGTAGGTGGAGGCGTGGCCCTCCACCGTGGCCAGGTCGCTGCCGCAGATGCCGGCGAGGTGGGTGTGCACCCGGTGCCAGCCCTCGCCGGGCAGCACGGGCGGGTCGAGCGCGACCATCTCGAGCGGACCGACCTTCGCTGCTGCCGAGGGGGAGACCGTGGAGAGCAGCCGGGCCAGGCCGAGCTTGGTGATCTTGCGGTCGATCTGCAGCGCCCTCACGCGAACGTCCTCCGCCGCTCCCGCTCGGTGAGCAGCGTGCCGATCGGCAGCAGCGGACGAGGGCCACCCGCAGCCTTGCTCCAGTGCTCCACCAGCCAGCCGCGCTTGCGGGCGATGGCCGCGAGGCGGGTCTCGGGGTTCACCGCCACGGGGAACCCGACGCACTCCAGCATCGGCAGATCGCTGGAGGAGTCGGCGTAGGCGATCGAGTCCTCGAGGCGCAAGCCCTCCGCGGCGCAGTAGTCGGTGAGCAGCTGGGCGCGCATCTCGCCGGTGGGAGGCACGCTCAGCAGCTCACCCGAGTACGTGCGGTCCGGCCGCACGCTCAGCTCGGCGGCGATGATCTCGTCGAACAGCGGCGCGAGGCCGGCCACGGCGAAGTCGAGCGCGCCGGTGATCAGCACGGTGCGGTGCCCGAGCGCCTTGTGCTCGCGCACCCGGCGGAGGCCGGCGGGGAAGCTCTTCACGAGGATCAGCTGGTGGAGCAGCTCCTTCGAGTCCTCGTCGATCTGGGCGACGGGCGCGTGCTCGTAGCGGCGGTAGAAGTGGCGCAGGAAGTCGCCGCGGTCCTTGCGGTCGAGGCTCGACAGGCTGGGCGCCTCGGCCAGCGTGCGCAGCACGTAGCGCACCCGCTCGGGCACGTTCAGGCGCCGGGTGGCGAGGAACGAGTAGCTCTCCACCACGTTCGACGCGATGAGCGTGTTCTCGAGGTCGAAGGCGGCCATGTGCCGGTCGGGGGAGAGCACGGCTCGGCGGAGCCGGTCGGCCCGGTCGTTGCGGTTGCGGCCGGGCGTGGTCTTCGCGCGGGAGTGCTGCACGATCGAGGGCAGGTGGATCTGGGTGATGTAGCGCACCCAGTCGACCGAGCGGGGGTCGAAGTTGAACCGTTCGCGGTCATCGGCGGAGAGGCCCTGCCAGATCGACAGCAGGTGGTCGACGCGGTAGATCGCCTCGGTCTCGGTGTACTTGCCGTAGAGCTGGACGTACTCGTAGGCGCGGTCGATGTCGTTCTTGCGGTCCTCGAGCTTGGCCGCCCACGACGCCTGGGTGCCCCGCAGCGGCAGCTTCTGCAGCAGCCGCTCGCTGGTCTCGGCCACCTTCTTCGCCCGCGAGAGCTGCTTCTGCACGCGGCCGCGCGCGGGGAACTTCCACTCCGGCACGACGATGGGTTGGCCCTCGGCGTCGTAGAGCGGATGCTCGCCGAACCACTCCCGGATGTTGTCGACCAGCACCTGGTAGCGCAGCGGGTTGGTGCTGCCGCTGGCCACCTGGGTGATGTAGGGAGCCTGGTCGGGCCCCATCGCGGCGACGGCGATGATCGCCGCCACCACCAGGTCGACGGGGATCACGTCGACGGTGCCCTCGGGAACGCCGGGGAACTCCTTCAGCAGGCCCCGGGCGTAGCTGAGGATCACGGGCTCGGCCATGCGGAAGCCGCGGATCCAGCCGGGGAACGGCTCGGCGAGCGCCGACTCGATGATCGACGGGCGGACGATCGACACGGGCAGGTCGCCCTTCACCTCCGTCAGAGCCTGCTCGCCGAGGGCCTTCGTGAACGCGTACGCGTCGGGCCAGGCCACGCTCGAGGCGCGGGCCCGGCCGGCCTCCACCAGCTGGTCGCCGACCCACCGCTCGCGCAGCTGCTCGGTCTTGGCCGCGAGCGCGGGCGCGCCCGCAGCGCCGAGCTCGGCGTGGGCGGCGGTGCTGAAACCGACCAGCCGCTCCGGGTCGCGGCTGGCGGCTTCGAGGTCGCTGCGCAGGCGCCGGGCCGCTGCCACCTCCTTGCGCCAGTTCAGCCCGAGGTCGAACGGGCCTTCGCTGACGAGCTGCTCGGGTGCGTCGCCGCGCCGGTTGCCGGCCACGTAGCAGGTGCTCACCGCCACCAGATGGGGGCGGATGCCGAGGGCGTGGCAGGCCTCGGCGATGCGGGTGGGGCCGAGCAGGTTGATCTCCACGGCGGAGTCGAGCGGGGAGTCGAACGACACGGCGGCCGCGGAGTGGATGATCACGTCGCAGGCCGCGAGCACGGCCCGGCCCTCGTCGTCGAGGCCGAGGCCATCGGTGCTGACGTCGCCCCCGATCGCCCGCACCCGTCGGGCGACCATCGCCTCGAACGGCTCCGCGGTGTCGCGCAGCTCGGCGCGGAGCCGGTCGAACGCGTTGTTCTTGAAGATCTCCCGGCGCACCCGCTCCGCCGGGTCGTGGCGCTTGGAGGGGCGGACGAGCAGGACCAGTTCGCAGCCGGGCACGCTGCGCAGGAGCCGTTCCACGAGCGCGGTGCCGACGAAGCCGGTGCTGCCCGTGATGGCGATGCGCCGGCCCGCGAGCCGTTCAGCGATCATCGCCGGCATGTCTAGCACGGCGCTCGGAGCACGTCTACCATTTGGTAGAGATGCGCACCGCCACCCGTGACCGGATCCTCACGGCGGCGACGGACCTGTTCGGCCGCCGTGGCGTCGACGCCGTGTCGCTCGACGTCATCGCGGCCGAGGTGGGGGTGGCCAAGCAGACGCTGCTGTACTGGTTCCCCAGCAAGGACGAGCTCCTGCAGGCCGTGCTGGCCGAGGTGGCGGCCGAGCTGACGGTGGTGGTGGAGGCGGCGTTGCGGGCTGCGCCGGACGAGCCGCTGGCGCGCATCGACGCCGTGGTGCGGGCGGTGTTCCGCCCTGCCGTGCGCCGGCCGGCCCTGCTGGGGCTGGTGCGCGAGGTCAGCAGGCTGCCCCCGGGCCCGGCGGTCACGCTGACCGAGCTGGTGCAGCCGCTGGCCGAGCGGGCCCGCGGCTACCTGGCGGCGGAGATGGACGCCGGCCGCCTGCGACGCGCCGATCCCGGCCTCGTCGCCGCCCTCTGCTACGCCACCCTCACCGGCATCGCCACCGAACCCGAAGCCCTGCGCGTGATCGGTTGGCAGCCCACCCCCGCCGGCCTCCGCCGCCTCCGCGACGAGCTCCGCGCCTTCCTCCGCGCCGCCCTCACCCCCACCGCCACCGTGTGATGCCTCCCGCGTCACGTGCGGGAGCTCTCCTACGAGCTCTGCGGGGTGGACCGGGTGGGGACGAGCAGTGACGTCTCCACCGGCCCGCCCTCCCACGGGGGTTCGACGCGGACCAGGCGGTCGTGGCGGAGGAAGGCGTCGACGAGGTCGTCGGGCATGCCCTCGTAGGGCGAGTGCTGCGAGGCGTGGAGGTCGATCGCGCGGCGGCGCAGGTCGAGGTGCGCAGCCACGTCGAGCACGGTGGTGATGTCGCCGTCCGGACGGCCGAGCTCCGTCGCGTCGAGGTCGAGGTGCCCGCTGTCGGGGTTGGCCGCACGGAGGCCCTCCAGCCACCGCACCAGCAGCGAACGGGCGATGCACCAGGAGTAGAGGCTGGTGCCGGCGGCCTCCCGGCGGACCGCCTCGGTGGTGGCGAGGGCGATCCTGACGTGGTCGCGGTGCCCGTCGCCCCCGGTCGCGTCGAGCGTGACCACCACGTCGGGGTCGACGGTGCGAACGACGTCGGCGACCGCGTCGACCACGACCTCGAACGGTGCGCCCACGAGCGTGGCGGGGTCGGGGTCGCCGCTCATCCCCGAGTCGAGGAAGTCGAGCAGGACGACGTCGCGCGCGCCCAGCAGCTGCCCGGCGGCGCGCAACTCGGCGACGCGCAGGTCGCCGAGAGTGCCGTGGCCGAGCGAGCAGCCCTCACGGAGCTCGCCGGCCTCGCCGCGGGTGGCGCAGCACACGGTGACGTGGGCGCCGGCCGCTGCGGCGTCGGCGATCACCGAGCCGCAGCCGAACGTCTCGTCGTCCGGGTGCGCCACCACGACCAGCAGGCGCCGCCCCTCCCACGCGCCGCTCACGGCGCCTCCGGGAGGAGGATCTCGACATCGTGGGCCGCGGCGATGGCGACCACCCGCTCGACGTCGGGCGCCTGCGGAGCCGGCAGCCGGCGTTCGGCGGCCGGCTCGCCCATCGCCCGGAAGAAGCGCTCGCTCCCGCCGGGGGTGCTGATGACGAGCATGCGCGCCCTCGGTGTGCGCACCTCGAAGCGGTGCGGCACCCCACGCGGGCCGAAGACGAAGTCGCCGGCGCGAGCCGTCCGCTGCACGCCGGCGCCGAGGAAGAACTCGACCTCGCCCTCCAGCAGCAGGAACGCCTCGTCCTCGGCGTGGTGGACGTGCATCGGAGGGTTCGCGGCGGGCGTGAGCCAGGTGTCCATGAGCGTGAACGCACCGCCGGTGTCCCCGGCGTCGGCCTTGACGTCCATCAGCATGTTGAAGCTCCACAGGAGGCGCTCGGGCCCGGGCGCGGTCGGCGGCGTGGTGAGGGTCAGTGTGTCGGTCATGGTGGTGGACGTCCTCGGTCTCGTTGATACTGCACTCTGCAGTATCGTGGTCGTCGTGTTATACTGCGGACTGCAGTATCCGTCAAGGACCTTTCCAACGGGAGCACGCCGTGGAGCTCACACCCACGTCCGCATCGCTGCTCGGCCTGCTGGCCGTGCGCGCCTGGACCACCTACGAGCTGGCCAACCAGGCCGAGCGGAGCCTCCGGTTCTTCTATCCCCGCGCCGAGCGGCACCTGTACACCGAGGTCCGCCGGCTCGCCGACGAGGGCTTGGCCAGCGCCGAGGTGTCGTACACGGGACGGCGCAAGAGCACGAGCTACTCGATCACGCCCGCGGGGCGCACGGCGCTGCGGGAGTGGCTGCGCACCGAGCCGGCGCCGGCGGTGCTCGAGGCGGAGGTGCTGGTGCGCAGCTTCTTCGCCGACAGCGGTCGCACCACCGACCTGCTCGCGTCGCTCGAGGCCGCGCGTCGCCAGGCGGTGGCTGCGCAGGCGGAGCTGGCGGCGATGTCCGTGGCGCGGCTCGAGGGGGTCGCGCCGTTCCCGGAGCGCACGGCGGTGGGCGCGCTCGGGATGCGCTTCGTCGCCGACTTCCACCGGTTGCTGGAGGAGTGGGCGGCGTGGGCCGCCGCCGAGGTGGCCACGTGGGAGCACCCCGACGGGCGCGACTGGGCCGGCGCTCGAGACGTCATCGCCGACGTCGCCTCACGGGGCCAGCGTGTGTGAACGAGCGCCCGTTGACGCACGCTGCGGTGGTCAGCGCTTGGTGTTGCGGCGGCGGCGGGCGTCGCGCTCGAGGGCCAGGCGGACCAGCTCGTCGATCAGCTCGGGGTAGGAGAGGCCGCTCGCGATCCACAGCTTCGGGTACATCGAGATCGGCGTGAACCCGGGGATGGTGTTCACCTCGTTGCACAGGAAGCCGCGGCCACCCCCGTGCCCGTCGTCCTCGAGGAAGAAGTCGACACGGGCCATGCCCTCGCAGCGCAGCACGCGGAACGCCTCCACCGCCAGCCGCCGGACCTCGTCGGCCTGCTCGGACGAGAGCGCCGCCGGCACGATGGTCTGCGCGCCGTCGTTGACGTACTTGTCGTCGTAGTCGTAGAACTCCGCGCCGGGCACGATCTCACCCGGCACGCTGGCCTGCGGGTGGAGGTTGCCCAGCACGGCCACCTCGATCTCCCGCCCGACGACGGCCTCCTCCACCACCACCCACTCGTCGTAGGCGAGCGCGGTGGCGATGGCATCGCGCACCTCCTCGACGGTGCGGGCCTTGCTCACACCCACCGACGAGCCCATGTTGGCCGGCTTCACGAACAACGGCAGGCCCAGCTCCTCGGCGAGCGCAGCCGGGGTGGACGGAGCGACGTCCACCTCGCGCACCGACCGCCACCGCGCCTGCGGCATGCCGTGGCGGTGGAGGAGGTCCTTCGCCATCGCCTTGTCCATCGCCAGCGCCGAGGCCAGGACGCCCGAGCCGACGTACGGCACGTTCATCAGCTCGAGCAGCCCCTGGACCGTGCCGTCCTCGCCGAGCGGGCCGTGCAGCAGCGGCAGGGCGACCACGCGCGACGGCGAGCGGACGTCGACCACGTCGCTCGGCGAGACCACCTCACCCTCGGGCTCGAGGCGGCCGGGGATCGCCGCCGGGCCGGCCTCCAGGGCCCGCGCCGCCTCGTGCGCCAGCGCCCACGTCCCGTCGCGGCTGATCCCCACGGGGACCACGCGGTACCTGGCCGGATCAGCGGCGCGCAGCACGTGCGCAGCGGTGACGCAGCTGACGTCGTGCTCGGCCGACTGCCCGCCGAACAGGACGATCAGCTGGATCCGGTCGTCGGCGGAACGTCCGACGTCCGGCGCCTCGGCCGTGCCGGGGCGGGCGGGGGGACGTTCCCGGCTGGTCATCGAACCCGACGGTACCGTGTCGACTCATGCGCTTCCGGGCATCCGACGTCGCCGCCGCCACGGGCGGGCGCCTGCACGGGCCCGACGTCGTCCTCCACGGC
>VFQR01002241.1_pt1 | contig 12695 bp, 12 predicted proteins | sample 3512321 | NCBI WGS metagenome assembly VFQR01 (sample SAMN10412374, study PRJNA504923) | tailings metagenome | isolation source: Relicate 3 Philex TSF1 revegetated site | place: Philippines: Tuba, Benguet | collected 2017-08-29
TGGTGCGGCCACCCGCGGTCCTGTTCGGCATCCCCATCGACGACGTCACCATGGCCGAGGCGCTCGACGTGATCGCCAGGATGATCCGTGACGGCCGCCGCCACGGGCGCTCGCACCAGGTGGCCACGGTCAACGTCGACTTCCTGGTCAACGCGCTGGACGACCCGTCGCTGTACCGGATCCTCGCGGCCAGCGACCTGAACGTGGCCGACGGCAAGCCGCTCCTGTGGGTGGCGAGGTGGTCGGGCACCCCGATCACGGAGCGGGTCACCGGTGTCGACCTGGTCCCGGCCATCGCCGCCCACGCCGTGAGGCGGCGGTGGCGGATGCACCTCTTCGGCGGTCAGGGCGGCGTGGCGGCTCGCGCCGCCGACCACCTGCGGTCGCGCCACGAGGGCCTGCAGATCACCAGCGACGAGCCTGGCATGATCGATCCCGCCGTGGTGGACGAGGAGATCGTGGCCCGGATCCGGGCCGCCCGACCCGACGTGCTGTGCGTGGCGCTCGGCAACCCGAAGCAGGAGCGGTTCATCGACACCTACCGCCACCGGCTCGGGGTGCCGGTGCTGATCGGCGTGGGCGGCACGCTCGACATGCTCACGGGCGAGCGGCGTCGGGCGCCGCGATGGGTGCAGGAGATGGGTCTCGAATGGTGCTTCCGCGCCGCACAGGAGCCCGGCCGGCTCGGCCGCCGCTACGCCCGCGACCTGACGGTGTTCGGACCGCGGATGGGCTCGTCCGTGCGTCGTGCCCGCCGCCAGATGACGGGCGCCCATCTCGACTTCTGGGCCGTCGGTGACCGGGTGGTGCTCACCGCCGCCCCGGGACAGCAGCGCGACCCCGACGCGTGGCTGGCCGCGGCTCGTCTCATCGCCAGGGGCGGCGTCCTCCACGACGAGTTCCTCGACGACGTGCGGTTGCACCCCCGCGCGCAGAGCCAGCTCCTCGGCCTCCAGCGCATCGGCGCGTCGTTCGCCTCCCGGCGCCAGCTCCCGGCGCCACCGTCCACCGGGGCCGTTCGCACCATTTCCATGTGAGACGACCCGCTCTCTCCTCACTTCTCCCACTATGGCTCCCGTGGATCGTACGATCATCAGCGTGAACACCGACCGTTCCGCGCCCGCAGATCTGCACAGGTCGGCGCAGGCGCGGTTCGCGTGGCGGCTGGCCGAGCAGTTCTTCCGTCGGTGGCCGATGTACGTCGTGCCGTTCCTGGCCATCACCGCGCTCGGCGTGGTGCGCCTCACGGGCTTGCCGGTCACCTACGAGTCGGTGGCCCACCTCTCCACGTCCACGAACCCCCTGCTGCCGGTCGAGACGCGCAGCAACTCGGGCTACACCTGGGAGACGCCGTCGGCGGGCACCACCAGGGTGATCGCCGAGCAGCTCAGCACCGAGGCGTTCGCCGGAGCGGTGGCGGAGGCCGCAGGCCTGCAGCCGGCACTCGACGCCGGGCTCATCGACCTCGACGACGTGCGCGCCGCCATCCTCGTCAAGCCGACCGGCGACACGCTGTTCCAGGTGTCGGCCGAGTGGAGCGAGCCGATCGTCGCCCACCAGCTGGTGATCGCCGTGGTGGAGGAGTTCGTCAACTACCTCATCGACACGGAGTCGAGTGACAGCCGCGCCGCCGTCGACTTCTACACCGCCGTGCGCACCACCGCCGAGGAGGCATCGGCCGCCGCACAGGAGGAGCTCGACGCCTACCTGCGGGCCAACCCGGCGCCGGTCGACAGCGACGAGCGGCCGATCGACCAGGTGCTCAGGATCCAGCGGCTGAACAACGCCATCGACCGGGCCGAGGCCGACGTGGCCACGGCCCAGCAGAACATCCAGGCCGCGCAGCTCCAGGTGGCGCAGGCCAACAGCGAGGCCGGCCAGCGGGTCAGGGTGGTGGACGCCCCGTACCTGCCCGACCAGCCGCTCTCGCAGCGGATCCCGCAGATCCTCACCGGCGGCGTCTTCTTCGTGCTCGGCCTCGCGCTCGTGTCATCGGCGCTGCTCGTCAGCACCCTCGTCGACCGCAGCGTGCGATCGGAGGCCGACGTCGAGGCCGCCTGCGGCCTCGCCCTCGCCACCACCGTGCCGTACGTGGACCGGATGCCGGGCCAGCGGCGACGGGCGCGACCGGCCCGCCGCGGCGTGCGACGACCCGCCGAGCCGAAGGCCGACGTGCCGTCCACACCGGAACCGGCCGCAGGAGCAGCATCGTGACCCGGGCCGGAGCACGCCGCCGCCGCCCGCTCGACCTGGAGCAGGAGATGACCACACCGCCCCCGCACATGCCGGCTCCTCCGAGCGGCCCACGAGCGCTCCCGGTCCGGCCGGTCGTCCGTCCAGTGGCCTCGCCGCCGGCGCCGCTGCCCCGTCCGGCGTGGCAGAGCGTCCCGTTGGTGGAGGGCAACGCGCACGACCTCCTGCTCGAGGGCACGGCTCCCGAGGTGGTGGAAGCGGTCCGGCGGGCCATCGCTCGCTGGCAGCTGGAGGGCGACGAGGTCGTGCCGTCGCCCATCGCCGTCACCTCGGCACTGCACGGCGAGGGCACGACCACCATCTCCTCCACGCTCGCCGCCGTGCTCGCCCACGACACCGATGCGCCCGTGTGCTGGGTCGACCTCAGCTGGGCCGGCAGCACCGGCTCGGCCGAGGAGGGACCGGACGGCCTCTACCAGATCCTCACCGGGGCGGTCTCGCTCGACGACGTGCTGCCGGCACGCGGCGCCCGCCTCGTGCGCATCCACGGCGGCGGCGTGCCGCCGGCCCACCGGCACCTGGTGGCCCGCTCGGAGGCGCTCGAAGCACTGCTGGAGGAGGTGACGCGGCGCGTGTCGCACGTGGTCCTCGACCTCCCGCCGGTGCTCGCTTCGAGCGGCACCCTGGCCCTCGCCCGCCACGCCGCCGGCGTCCTGCTCGTGGTCCGCCACGGCGCCACCACCCGCCAGCAGATCAACGAGGCGGCGCGTGAGCTGCGCGCGCTGCCGTCGCTCGGCGTGGTCCTGAACGGTGCGTCGTCGCCCATCCCTCGCGCCGTGGCCCGCCTGCTGCCCTGACGCGCCGGTGCCGTGAAGGTCTTCATCGCCGTCCTGCTCGGGTCGTTCTTCGTGGGCGGCACCCGCGTCGGGCGGCACCTGCTCGACCGGCCGGTGCGGCTCGCCGTGGTGTGCCTCGTCGTCGCCGCCGCCTTCTACAGCGCTCGCGTGGTGACCTGACGTGGCGGGCGCGCTGGTCATCGCCTCGGCGCGCTCCCAGCGGCGCCTGACGGCCCTGCGCTCGTGGTCGGCGTACCTGCTCGTCCTCGGCCTCTTCGTCGTCCTCACCGGCCTGGCCTGGCTGACCGCACCGCTGCCTTTCGGCTACGCCGCCGTGGCGATGGTGATCACCGGGCTCGCGTGGCTCTTGAAGCCGGTGGTCGGCCTGCACCTCACGGTCTTCTTCGCGCTCGTCGGCGACGCGGTCACCATGCACTGGTTCCCGTTCAACAAGAACCTGTCGAGCCGCGAGTCGATCATGTTCGTCCACGACAAGTTGGCGGTCAGCCCGCTCGAAGCCGTCGTCGGGTTCGCCCTCGCCCTCACGTTCGCGCGCGCGCTCGCCGAGGGCCGCCTCCCCGCCCGCGGCCCGTTCACCCGGCCGCTGCTGGTCTACTCCGCGTTCATCGTGTTCGGGTTCGTGCACGGGGTGGGCCGCGGGGGCGACATGCGCATCGCGCTCTACCAGGTGCGGCCGATGCTGCTGATGCCGCTGCTGTACCTCTTGGCGCTGGAGATCCTGCCCGACCTGCGCGCCCGGCGCCGGCTGATGTGGACCGTGGTCGGCGCTGTCGTGGTGCAGTCGCTGCTGTCGCTCGAGTACTACTTCCGGCTCACGCCGACCAAGCGGGCCACGCTCGAGCGGCTGAACGAGCACGGATCGTCGGTGGCCATGGCCACCGTGCTCGCCCTCGTCGTCACGGTCCTCGTGATCCACGGCTGCTCGCGCCGGACGCGGCTCGTGCTCCTCCTCGCCGCGGTGCCCGTGGCGTGGACGTTCGTCCTCGGACAGCGCCGCGCTGCCTTCGTCGGCCTCCTGGTGGCGATCGTGATGCTGTTCGCCGTGCTCTTCTGGCGACAGCGGCGCACCTTCGTGCGTGCCGCGCCGGTCACGCTGCTCGTGGGAGCGGCCATCGTCGGTGCCACCTGGAACGCCACCGGGCCGATCAGCACACCCGCCGCAGCGGTGAAGTCCATCGTCGCGCCCGACCAGCTGACGGAGGAGGAGAGCAGCTCCAACCTCTACCGGGTGGTGGAGAACATCAACCTGCGGGTGACGGTGCAGTCGTCGCCACTGCTCGGCATCGGGTTCGGCCAGCCCTTCCTGCGCCCCATCCCGCTGGCCGACATCAGCTTCTTCGAGTTCTACCAGTACATCCCGCACAACTCGATCATCTGGATCTGGACGCAGACGGGCTTCCTCGGCTTCGCCACGCTCGTCTTCCTGCTCGTGCGGGCCGTGATGCTGGGCGCGCTCCAGATCCGCCGCGCGCCGCCCGGCGCGGACCTCGCCACCACCGCGGCCGCCACCTTCCACGTGATGATCTTCTCGATCTTCGCGTTCGTCGACATCGCCTGGGACCAGCGCAACACCATCGCGCTCGCGATCATGATGGCCCTCGTCTCCACCCCCCGCCCCGCCCCCGAGCCGGCGAAGCCGTCGACCCCGCCCGACGGCGGCCGCCGGCGCACGGATGACGAGCGCGAGTCCGATCCGCCGTCGGCGATGGCCGCCGACGATCAGGGCGCCGAGGTGGCGATGATCCCGGCGATCCGCTCCGCGTAGCGCTCGATGTCGCCGTGCTCGGCGATCCAGGAACGTGCTGCGCCACCGAGGCGCCGGCGCGCGTCCGCGTCGTGGAGCAGGCGCTCGATCTCCCGGCGCAGCGCGGCCGGTTCGGCGGGCGGCACGTAGACGCCGGTGACGTCGTGCTCCACGGTGTCGGTCTGCCCGGCCGTGCGCGAGCAGATCACCGGGCGGGCCATGGCCATCGCCTCGAGGATCGTGGTGATGCCGGCCTGGAACGGCACGTCGTGCAGCGGCACGACCACCAGCGTCGACCGCTCGTAGAGGTCGCGCAGCGCGGCGTGGTCGAGGCTGCACACGGTGACGTGCGGCGGCAGCGTGGCCGGGTCGATCCCGGCACGTCGCTGCGACCACGGGCTCGCGGCGGCGATCACCACCTCCACGTCGAGGTCGCGCGTCGCCTCGATGAGCGTGGCGTAGTCGCGGAACTCGAGCCCCGCCGAGCTGATCACCGGCCGCCCGGCCACAGGTGGTGACGCGTCGCGGCAGCGGAAGAACCGCGAGTCCACCATGAACGGCATGAGGTGGACCTGCGCAGCGGGCACGCGCAGCTCGTCGACGGCGTAGCGCTCCTGCGCCTCGCTGTACACGAGCAGGGAGTCGACCCGCGCGCGCAGGCGGAGCGCCCGGAACGGGATCGACTTCTTCGGCACCGACAGGATGTGGACGATCATGTGGTGACGGGGCAGCCGTGATCGGCGCACCAGCCTGGTCAGCACCGCGTAGGGCAGACCCACCTGCTCTCCGTCGGTGACCACCGCGTCGTACGACCGGCGCCGCCGGAACAGCTCCCACGCCAGCAGCGGGCCGGCCCCACCGAAGCGGTGCAGCAGTCGTGCCACGCGTCCACCCTCGGCCTCCGCGGCGCCCACGTCGAGCAGCTCGGCGCCGAGGGCCTCGGCGAGGACCACGTAGTCGGGCCGTGGCCGACGCTGCGCGGCGAGGTCCTCCGCGAGGCCGGGCGGGATCCGCCCCGAGACGGTGAGCACGGTGCGGGTCATGGGCGGGTCACGGACGGGCGAGGTCGCGGAGAAGGTCCACGAGCCGTGCCGCGTTGGCGGAGACGTCGTGGTCGGCGAGCACGAGCCGGCGCGCCGCGTGGCCGTAGGCCTCCCGCCGCCCACGGTCGAGCACCAGCCCGAGCAGCGCATCGGCCAGCGCGACGGCGTCGCCGGGAGCCACCAGCTCGCCCGTCGTGCCGGGCTGCACCAGCTCCGGGATCCCACCCACGTCGGTGGCCACCAGTGCGAGCCCCGAGGCCCCCGCTTCGGCGAGCACCATCGGCAGGCAGTCGCCCCAGGTGGGCAGGCAGAAGATGTCGGCGGCGTGGTAGCGGGCGATCAGCTCCGGGGAGTTGGCGGCGAGGCCGCGGTGCACCGCCACCGCGTCGTGCGCAGGCACCGCGGAGCCGGTGACCACGTCGAGGTGCACCCGCGTGGTCGCGCCCTGCTCGCGCAGCCGGGCCCTCACGACGTCGAGCGCCTCGAGCAGCACGGGCCCGCCCTTGCGCTCGAAGTCGCCGCCGACGAACAGGATCCGCACCTCGCCGTCGGCGCGCGGCTCACCTTCCTCGGCGCGGCTCCACAGCTCCGTGCGCACCCCCGGCGGGATCACCGTCACCCGCTCCGGCGCCACCCCGTACTCCGCGACCAGCCCGTCCTTCGCCCACTGCGACCACGTGACGAGGTGCGTGGCCCGGTGGAAGCACCGCCGGTGGAGGCGGTGCTTGACCCGCTCGACCGCCCTCCCCGCCACCCGGTGGCCGTAGGGCTCCGCCATGCGGTCCACCTGCAGCGGCGTGGCGTCGATCGACACGACGTGCGGCGTGCCGCGCAGTGTGCGCCCGAGCAGCATCGCCGGCACGTGGGTGTGGAACAGCAGCACCTCGACGCCGTGCCGGCTGCGCAGCCGGCGGACGGCTCGACGGGCCTTCGGCGCGCTGCGGACGGTCCAGCTCAGACGTCCCATCGGTAGGCGGTCGGTCCAGGTCCCGCCGTGGAACTCGATGGGGACGAAGTGCGGCTCGAACCGTCCGTCGGAGACGATCGCCTGCTGCAGGTTGCGCGAGTGGGTGACGTGGCCCAGCGTCTGCTCGAGCACGAACCCCCCGGGCACGGCCGTCCCGGTCCCGGCGTGGTCGCCGGTCGCTGCCGGTGCATCGGTCGAGGGTGGGGGAGCGGGGGGAGCCATGGCGTCCGCGCCAGGTTAGGGACCGACGCCGGCGGCGTCGCCGATCCGCCGGCGAATGGGCTGGACGACCCGATCGCGCACGCGCCGCGACGTACCGGATCACCGCTCCCTAGCCTCGCCGCGATGGTCGGGACACGGCTCGCGAGCGTGCTGGCGGCGACGGCCCTGCTCGTCGCCGGCTGCGGCAGCGGGGGTCCGCCCGTCACCGGGGTGACGGCGCCGCCGCCCACCACCGCCGCACCGAGCACCTCCACGAGCGCACCGGGGCCCGCGACCACCACGGCCGCAGTGCCGACCACCGCGGGAGGACCGGCATCCTCGACCGCACCGAGCACGGCCGACGACGGTGGGGCCCGCTTCGAGCGCCGCTTCGGGACGTCGCCGTTCCTCGTGGGCGCGAACCTCCCCTGGTACCACTGGGGCTGCGACTTCGGGTGCGGCACATCGGGCGGGGTCAGCTCGCCCGAGGTGGCCGCAGCGATCGACGCCCGCTTCGCCGAAGCGGCAGCGGCGGGCATCGACGTGATCCGCTGGTGGCTGTTCCCCGGCGACCCCGCGCTGCAGCGCGACGGGCTGCCCACGAAGATCGAGAGCGACGCCGACGGCTGGCCGGCGGCGATCTCGCCGGTGGCCCTGCAGGACCTCGACGCCGCACTGGAGATCGCCCGGCGCCACGACGTGACGCTGGTGCTCACGCTCTTCTCGGCGCCCACCCAGCTCCCGGCGCCCTGGCTCGAGACCGCGGAGGGGCGGCAGCGGCTGGCCACCACCCTCGGCACCCTGTTCGAGCGCTACCGCGACGATCCGACCATCGTCACCTGGCAGGTGTTCAACGAGCCCGAGTGGGAGGTGTGGAACGGCGAGGTGTCGGAGGACGACCTGCGCGCTCTCATCGCCGTGGTGGCCGCCGAGGTGAAGGCCCGCTCGGATGCGTTGGTCAGCGTGGGCGGGGCCCGCCTCGACGGCATCCCGATGATGCAGGGCCTCGGGCTCGACTACTACACGGTCCACTGGTACGACCCGATGACCGAGGCCTACGACTGCCTGGCCTGCACCACCTACGCCGAGATCCAGGCCCGCACCGGCCTCGACGCACCGCTCGTCGTCGGCGAGTTCTACAGCGGTCGCGACGGCCTCGAGCGGCTGCGCCTGTTCCACCGGGTGGGCTTCTCCGGGGCGATGGCGTGGTCGCTGTTCTCGCAGCACACCACCGACGGCATGGAGGTGGACCTCGCCGCGTACGCGCAGTTCGCCGCCGAGCTGGACACGACCGCGCCGTAGCCGATCAGGCGGCCTCGGAACGTCCCGACGCCCGCTTGCGGCCGGCCTTCTTCTTCCCCGATGCCTTCGCGGCCGACGCCTTCGGCGCCGCCCTGCCGGTCGAGCCCTTCGTCGAGCCCGCCTTCTTCCGCGACGACGCGCTCGTGCTCGACCGCTTCGCCGCGCCGGCACGCGCCGACGACGAGCGCGTCGCGCCCTTCGACGTGCCGCCCGCGGCCGGGCCGCGGCGGTCCTTCGCCGCCTCCACCGATGCCTGCAGCGCGGCCATCAGGTCGAGCACCTTCGGCGCCTGCTCGGGCGCCTCCTCCACCTCGAGCGTCTCGCCCTTGGCCTTGGCCTCGATCAGCTCCTCCACCTCCTCGGTGTAGGTGTCGCGGTAGCGGCCGGGATCGAACGACGTGGCCAGCGACTCGATGAGCGACTCGGCCATCTTGCGCGACTTGGCGTCGGCCGCCGGCAGCCGCACGTCCACCTCGTCCACATCGTCGGGCTGGAGCACCTCGTCGGCGAAGCGCATGGTGGACAGCGCGAGGATGCCGGCGTAGGGGCGCACCGCAGCGAGGTACTGCTTCGTGCGCATCACCACCTTGCCGATGCCGGCGCGCTCCATCCGCTGCATCGCCTCGAGCAGCAGCGCGTACGCGCGCCGGCCGCCCTCGTTGTCGTCGGGAGCGAGGAAGTAGGTGCGGTCGTAGTAGATCGGGTCGATCTCCGCGAGGTCGACGAAGTCCTCGATGTCGATGGTCCGTGTGGTCTCCGGGCGCAGGTCGTCCAACTCGTCGTCGTCGAAGGTGACCCACGAGCCCTTCGACACCTCGTAGCCCTTCACGATGTCGTCCTTGTCCACCTCCTCACCGCTCTCCGCGTCGACCTTGCGGTAGCGGATCCGGTGGCCGGTCTCCCGGTTCAACTGGTGGAAGTGGATGCTGTGGTCGCGCTCGGCCGAGAACAGCTTGACGGGGATGCTGACCAAGCCGAAGCTGATCGACCCCGACCAGAGCGAGCGGGCCACGGCTCAGCCCTCCTCGGCCATCCACCACAGCTCGACGATGGCGAGCGTGGCGTTCGCATCGGGCTGATCGGCTGCTGCGGCCGCCCCGGCCGCCGCCATCTGGTCGAGCTTGCCCACCGCCGACTCCAGTGCCTCCCGCTCGGCGCGCAGCCCACGCTTGTAGCCCGGGTTGTCGGTGTCGCTGATCTCGTAGCGCAGCTTCCGCAGGTACGAGCGGAGCGCGTTGCGCACCGCCTCGGACTCCTCGGTGCTGAAGCTCACGTTCATGGCCGGAGGGTATCCCCGCAGCGACGGGCCTGAACCAGGCCCCGCGCGCGACACTGGGCCCATGACCCACCAGCACCTCCGCGTCACCGTCGCCGGGCCCGTGGCCACCATCACGCTCGCCCGGCCGGAGAAGCGCAACGCGCTCGCCGCCGACGTGATGGAGGAGCTGACGGGGGCGCTGCGGGAGGTGGGTGCCAGCGAGGCGCTCGGTGTGGTGCTCGCCGCCGAGGGACCCGTGTTCTCCGCCGGGCACAACTTCGGCGACATGGCCGGAGCCGGTCTGCAAGAGGCCAGGCGCCTGTTCGAGGTGTGCACCGTGATGATGGACACCGTCCAGTCGATCCCGCAGCCCGTCATCGCCCGGGTCCACGCCCTGGCCACCGCCGCCGGGTGCCAGCTCGTGGCCACCTGCGACCTCGCCGTCGCCGCGGAGTCGGCGGCGTTCGCCATCCCCGGCGGCAAGGGCGGGCTGTTCTGCCACACCCCGCTCGTGGCCGTGGCCCGCAACGTCGGCCGCAAGCGAGCCCTCGAGATGGCACTGACGGGCGACCCCATCGATGCCCGCACCGCCGCCGAGTGGGGCCTGATCAACCGGGCCGTCCCCGACGACGAGCTCGACGAGGCGGTGGACGACCTGCTCCGCCGCGCCACCCGCGGCAGCGTGCTGTCGAAGGCGCTGGGCAAGCGCGGGTTCTACGCCCAGGTCGCCCTGCCGCAGGACAAGGCCTACGCCTACGCCATCGAGCTGATGGCCGCGTCGGCGGTCACGCCCGACGCGCAGGAGGGCATCGCCGCCTTCCTCGAGAAGCGCCAGGCGACGTTCACGCAGCGCCCGTGACCCTCGCGAGTCGAGCCGGCCACCCGATCCCCCCTCGCCACACGGCGCCCGGATGATCGCCACCGCCGCCTTCACCTCCATCGCCGCCGTGCTGGCGGTGGCGGCCGTCGTCGGCCTGGCGGCCAACCGGGCCCGCCAGCCGTTGATCGTGGCGTTCATCCTCGTCGGGGTCCTCGTCGGGCCGTCCGTGCTCGGCCTCGTGCGCGACACCACGCCGCTCGAGCTCTTCGCCGAGATCGGGATCGCCGTGCTGCTGTTCCTCGTGGGCCTGAAGCTCGACATCGAGCTCGTCCGCACCACCGGCCGCGTCGCCCTGCTCACCGGGCTGGGGCAGGTGCTGTTCACCTCCGCGATCGGCTTCGTGCTGGCCGTGCTGCTCGGCCTGTCGGCGGAGGCCGCCCTGTTCGTGGCCGTCGCGCTCACGTTCTCGTCCACGATCATCATCGTCAAGCTGCTCTCCGACAAGCGCGAGCTCGAGGAGCTGCACGGGCGGATCGCGCTGGGCTTCCTGATCGTCCAGGACATCGTCGTCGTCGTGGTGATGATCGCGCTCACGGCGAGCGACGACGGCCGGGCCGGCGGCATCGTGGGGCGGGTCGCGGCCGTCCTCGGGGTCGGTGCGGCGATGCTGGCGGCGATGGCGCTGGTCATGCGCTGGGTGCTCCCACGTGTGCTCCGCCTGGTGGCCACCTCGGGCGAGCTGCTGATCGTGTTCGCCGTGGCCTGGGCGGTGGCGATCGCAGCCCTGAGCGATCGCCTCGGCTTCTCCGTCGAGGTGGGCGCCTTCCTCGCCGGCTTCGCCATCGCGTCCACCCCGTACCGCGAGTCGATCGCCTCCTCCCTGTCGGGCGTGCGCGACTTCCTGCTGCTGTTCTTCTTCATCGAGCTCGGCGCCCAGATCGACTTCTCCGCGATCGGCGAGCAGGTGCCCACCGCGATCGTGCTGTCGGTGTTCGTGCTGGTGGGCAACCCCCTGATCGTGATGGTGATCATGGGGCTGATGCGCTATCCGAAGCGGGTCTCGTTCCTCGCCGGGCTTACCGTGGCGCAGATCAGCGAGTTCTCGCTGATCCTCATCACGCTGGGGCGCGATCTCGGCAGGGTGGACGACGGCACGGTCGGGCTGGTGACGCTGGTCGGACTGATCACGATCGGCGCGTCCACCTACCTGATCCTGTACTCGGGGCCGATCTTCGACCGCCTCGCACCGCTGCTGTCGGTGTTCGAGCGGCGGCGCCTGATCGACACCGAGCCCGCCGAACCGGATCGCGTGGACGCGATCGTCTACGGGTACGGGCGGTTCGGCCGCCACCTCGTCCATCGGCTGGCGATGGACGGCCACCACGTGCTGGTGGTCGACTGGGACCCGGCGAGCGAGGTGCGCCTCGAGCACCCCGCCGCGGGACGGATCAGCGTCCGCTTCGGCGACGCCGACGATCCCGAGTACCCGGCCACCCTGCCCCTCGAGCGGGCCCGCTGGATCGTGAGCACGAACCCCCGCTCCGACACCAACAAGGTGCTGGCGGCCGCGCTCCACAAGTGGGGCACCACGGCCGCCGTGGCCGTGACGGCGCACACCGAGCTGGACGTCGAGCGGCTCCAGCCGGAGCTGGGCAGCGGCACCATCGACCTGGTGATCCAGCCGTTCGGGGACGCCGCCGACGAGGCGATCGAGAAGCTGACCGCGCTGCGGCGCTGACAAGTTGTCGGGACATACCCCCGGCAGGTATCGTGGCGGCATGCCGACGGAGGAGTCCCAGCACGCGAACGGCGCCGCCCGGCCCGGCTACGCCGCCGACAAGCAGCAGCTGATCACCCGGCTGCGGCGCATCGAGGGCCAGGTGCGCGGCCTCCAGCGGCTCATCGAGGAGGACACCTACTGCATCGACGTGCTCACCCAGGTGGCCGCGGTCAGCAAGGCGCTCCAGGGCGTCGGCGTGCAGCTGCTGGACGAGCACCTCCAGCACTGCGTGGCCGGTGCCGCCGCCGGCGGCGATCACGAGCGCACCGAGCACCTCGTCCACGAAGCCACCCGCGCCGTCGAGCGCCTGCTCCGGGCCTGAGCGCCCACCCACCGGAAAGGGACCTCCATGACCACGCTCCAGTTCACCGTCCCGGGCATGACCTGCGGCCACTGCGTCGCCGCCGTGCGCGAGGAGGTCGGCAAGGTCGCCGGTGTCCGCACCGTCGACGTCGACCTCGACACCAAGGTCGTGGTCGTGGAGGGCGACCCTCTCGACCGCGCCGAGGTGTTCGCCGCCGTGGACGAGG
>VFQR01002242.1_pt1 | contig 12687 bp, 9 predicted proteins | sample 3512321 | NCBI WGS metagenome assembly VFQR01 (sample SAMN10412374, study PRJNA504923) | tailings metagenome | isolation source: Relicate 3 Philex TSF1 revegetated site | place: Philippines: Tuba, Benguet | collected 2017-08-29
CCCCCATAGCCCAATCCAGTAGCGACTCCTCCACTAGTTCACCAACGGAAATCAAACTGTCGCCAGAAGGCAAAAAAATTCTGTGCGAGTATTTCCCTCTTAACTCTCGTTGTGGTGGTGGCACAGCTGTTACGCCTACTACTCCTGGTAGTACAACAGTTCCAACAGAAACCACACCTTCGGAAACCACCACTCCCGATAGCACAACCACACCGGAGAGCGTTACTCCATCTGGCTCTGGCGCTCCTGATAGCACTACCACAACTCCAGTGCCAGGAAGTGTTACCCCTTCTGAATCTGGTACTCCCAGCAATATAACTCCAGCACCAGGAAGTGTTACCCCTTCTGACTCTGGTACTCCCAGCAATATAACTCCAGCACCAGGAAGTACTACCCCTTCTGATGGCGCTTCTGAGCCAACTCCTAGCTCTCCTAGTTCAGTTCCAGGTTCTAGCTCGCCCAGCACTCCTGCCACAGGCAACTAAACTCAAATCTGCATACTGATTTGGCGTTAGTCATTGCTGTAGATATTGACAACTTACACCAGTTATAGTAACTGGTGTAAGTTATGAAACTAATACGCTATGAAAAAGGGTTTCAGCTATTAAGCCTGGGATAAATCATCCCAGGCTTAATAGTTTAATTAGGTCTGTTATGTTGAAGTTGGTGTTTTTTGCAAAGAGGCAATGAGCAGGCAAACGATACCGATACTAATAAATGAATCTGCCACATTAAATACAGCAAAATTAATGAGGCGAAAATCTAGAAAATCAACCACATAACCTAAAACAAAGCGATCGATGCCATTGCCCATAGCTCCACCTAAAATCAAGCCATAGCCTAGCTGATCCCACAGACTTAACGTCGGGCCAAATAACGCCAGCCCGATTAAAACTAAACTTACTCCTAAAGATAACCAGCGCAACCATTCCACTTTTCCACTTAACAAACTAAAAGCCGCACCAGTGTTAGTGACGTAAGTCAAGTGAAATATCCCTGGTAAGAGTGGTAGCGTTTGTTCCAAACTGAATGTTTGCACCACCCAGTATTTTGTTATTTGGTCTAAGAAAAAAGCTATGAAGGCAGAAATCCAGAAAAGGCGATTTTTTAAACGCATGGCAAATTAGTCATTGGTCATTGATCGTTGGGCATTGGTCATTGGGCATTGGGCATTGGTCATTGAAAAAAGACTAATGACTAATGACTAATGACTAATGACTAATAAAACATTAAGTGACGCAATACATATGCTATTACAGTGACGGCACAGACTACAGTTAGCTGACCTGGCAGTACAAACCAAGAATATCTGAGAATTGCTTGCATTAAAGGTATATTTTCTGTGCCTTGCCACTGAAAAAGATAGCTAATAATCAAATAACTAATACCGCATAGGTGAAGAGTTAACAACCCACAGATGCAACTAAAACCAAGGGTTTCTAGTCGGGGTCTAGCTTTAAAGGCAAACAAACCACAAATCCAAGCTCCAGGAATAAAGCCTAGCAAATAGCCAAACTGAGATAGCTTAACATAACCAATACCACCACCATCAGCAAATACGGGCAATAAAGTTAACCCCATGACTAAGTAGGCAATTTGCGACAGCGCACCAGCATTTTTACCACCCAAACAACCCACAAGTAGTACTGCACCAACTTGAAAAGTTACACCTAAAGAAAAAGTCTGAATTCCGTGCTGACTCCAACTCCAAGGTGAAGTGATGCCATAAGCTTCTAGGAAAGTGCCACCCATTGTCAGGAGTAAGCCAATCATTGACCATAGTAATTGGTTGGAAGCAGCAAACATGTATCAGGCAAATAAAGAAAGGCAAAAGGGAAAACCAATAGCAACCAGTATAAACATTAATATATGAACTTTCCCACCTGAGCTTTAGCTGTTGGCATACCCAAAAGCTGATATCTGAGTTTTAATCTCTCAGTAGAATAACTGAACTTAAACTCGTATCTAGATTGATATTTGATTGCTAATATGTAGCGTTAATTTCATTTAAAAAATTGTAGATTCCAAAAAATATTTTTAGCCTACCCAAATTACTTAATATTTAGTTTATTTTCTGCAAGATAGTAGTATAATTTAAATCACATTTTATTTGATTACTGATGAAAAAATGTGCCTTTGCTGACTTGAATTTTTAGCTTTTTTGAGTGTGTATTAGTATTGACTTAACCGATTGTTAACTTTTCTGTCACTCTTAAGTGCTAATGTTCATACTGTTAATCCATAGCATCATCTATAAAGATCCTTATGTTCTCTTCAAAGGTGCAGTTGGTTGCTCCCCTAGTTGCTTTGGCAATTGGTATTAGCTCTTGCGGCGGCGAAAACAATCAGGCTTCTAACAACCCTAGCCCAGCAACAGAAGGCGGTGCTACCCCAGCCACCAATACAGCAACCGGATCGAATTTATCTGGAACAGTCAAGGTGGATGGTTCTAGTACCGTCTATCCTATTTCTGAGGCCATGGCAGAAGAGTTTCAAAAGGCGAATCCTGGTATAAAAGTGACTGTTGCTTCTTCTGGTACAGGAGGCGGTTTCAAAAAGTTTTGCGCGGGTGAAACTGATATTTCTAATGCTTCCCGCCCCATTAAGCCAGAGGAAGTAGAACTCTGTAAAAAAGGCAATATCGAGTATATTGAACTGCCCATCGCTTATGATGGTCTCTCAGTGGTAGTTAGTCCCCAGAATAACTTTGTTGAGTGCCTCAAAGTTGATGAACTCAAAAAAATGTGGGAAACCGCCGCTCAAGGCAAAGTCACTCAATGGAACCAGATTAACCCGAAATTCCCTGCTGAGAAAATCGGTTTGTACGGCCCTGGAACTGATTCAGGTACTTATGACTATTTCACGCAAGCAGTTGTAGGTAAGCAAGGAGAAAGCCGTGGAGACTACACTGCAAGTGAAGATGATAATACCTTGGTACAAGGTGTCAGTGCTGACAAAGGTGGTTTGGCCTTCTTTGGCTTTGCCTATTATGAAAACAACAAGGATAAATTAAAGCTAGTTGGTATTGATGGCGGTAAGGGCTGCGTTCAACCGAGTCCCCAAACCATAGCTGATGGAACTTATCAGCCGCTTTCTCGCCCAGAATTTATCTATGTCAAAAAAAGTGTAGCAACACGTCCTGATGTCAAGGCTTTTGTTGATTTCACTTACGCTCCAGCTAACCAAAAGCTAGTTACAGAAGTGGGTTATGTGCCTTTACCCAGCGATTTACTCACTGAAGTTCAAGCACGCTTCAATAGTGGTAAGGTAGGCTCGATTTTTGAGGGCAAAGGTTCTCAAGTTGGTGTCACCCTCAAGGATCTGATCAAACAAGAAAAGTAAGAGTTGGCCTGAATAATTTTGATTCTCTAAGCACAATTTAAAATTTAGCTCTGGTAGCTGGAAGTAGCGACTAATAGCACAACCTTGGTGGTGTTGAAAGTTCAGCTAAATTTCCAGCCCAGAGGCAATTTTTCTCAAAAGCAACGTCTGTATACAGAGGAAGTTTGAATTGATGAGGTTCTTCTTTAATGACTTCCAATCCGTTATCTAATCAACCAAATAATCCCAGCTTGTGGCAGCCTAATCGGGGTTTGAGTAAGCAGATTGAATTTGGTGTCAAAAGTTTATTTGCCTTGTTTGCCTTTGTCTCAGTAGCAACCACAATTGGTATTGTTTTAACACTAATTTTTGAGACAGTATCATTTTTTTCGGAAGTCCCCATCTGGAGATTTTTAACTGAGACACAGTGGACACCATTGTTTGCCAATAAGCAATTTGGAGTGATGGTGCTAATTAGCGCTACGCTGCTGATATCTATAATTGCGATCGCAGTAGCATTACCACTGGGATTATTAGCAGCTATCTGCTTGAGTGAGTATGCTCCAGCAAAGTTACGCAAATGGCTCAAGCCAGCCCTAGAAATTTTGGCAGGGGTACCAACTGTTGTTTTTGGTTACTTTGCACTGTTGACAGTGACACCCTTCCTGCAAAAATTTATCCCTGGTATGCAAGGATTCAATGCCTTGAGTGCGGGTTTAGTACTGGGAATTTCAATTATTCCTCTGGTAGCTTCTTTGAGTGAAGATGCTCTTTATGCAGTTCCCCGTAGTTTGCGAGAAGGTGCTTATGCACTTGGCTCAACAAAAAGGGAAACAATTGTTTCTGTGGTATTACCGGCAGCTTTATCTGGGATAGTAGCTTCCTTTATATTGGCTATTTCCCGCGCCATCGGTGAAACAATGATTGTTACCATTGCAGCAGGTCAAAATCCTCAGTTGACCCTTAACCCGTTAGTGCCCATTGAGACAATGACAGCATACATTGTCCAAGTTAGTAAAGGAGACACACCAGCAGGTTCGCTAGCCTATAAAACTATTTTTTCAGTGGGCATGACATTATTTCTCATGACCTTGGCACTGAATATTTTTAGTTACTGGTTTGTCCGCCGCTTCCGGGAGAAATACGAATGACGAAAAGTAATATTCAATCTAAAAATCGGTTTGACTCTGGTGCAAATCGCAACTTCGATTTATCAATCGATAAACGCTACAATCTTGACAAAATTTTTGCCATCGCCACTTGGGCTGCAACTTTATTTGCCTTGTTAGTGTTAGCTATTTTGCTGATTGATATTTTAACTGACGGTCTTGGGCGTTTGAATTGGTCTTTTTTGACTAGTTTTTCTTCTCGTCGTGCTTCTGCTTCTGGGATATTAGCTCCTTTAGTGGGTACCATCTGGCTACTGGTAATAACGGCTTTAATCTCGTTTCCTCTAGGAGTAGGTGCAGGTATTTTCTTAGAAGAGTATGCCGAAGACAATTGGTTTACTCAATTAATTGAAATCAACATTGCAAATTTGGCAGCCGTACCATCCATTATCTATGGCTTGTTGGGTTTGCAAATTTTCGTGCGGATAATGGAACCCATAACTCAAGGACGCACTGTATTAGCTGGTGCTTTAACCTTGAGCTTATTGATTTTACCAATCATCATTATTACCACTCGTGAAGCTTTGCGTTCTGTTCCCGATAGCTTGCGGCAAGCGGGTTTTGCCCTTGGTGCCAACAGGTGGCAAATCATTAGAGAACAAATATTTCCCATTGCTTTGCCAGGTATCCTAACTGGTACAATTTTGGCACTTTCAAGAGCGATCGGCGAAACAGCTCCCTTGATTGTAATTGGTGCTGTTGGGTTCATCACTTTCTTGCCTGAGCTTTCTTTAAAAGGCTTGCAAAGTTCTTTCACCGCACTACCAATTCAAATTTTTGACTGGGTTTCTCGTCCTCAAACAGATTTTCACCAGAATGCTGCTGCTGGCATTATCATTTTGATGATCGTGCTGCTTTTGATGAATTCAACGGCTATATATTTACGTAATAAATTCCAGCAGTCTCGCTAAATGAGTCAAGCATGTTTTCATTATTGTCCTGAAGTTTTTTATGGTATTAAATTCAACAACTGCTACATCTGAGACTATATTGCAAGCTGAACAATTATCTGTCTTCTATGGTAATTTCAAAGCAGTTCGTGATGTTAATCTGAACATTGGCAAAAACAAAATCACAGCCTTTATTGGCCCTTCTGGATGTGGTAAAAGCACTGTATTAAGATGTTTTAATCGCCTAAATGACTTGATTCCCGGCGCACATATTGAGGGAAGAATTACCTTTGGCGAAACTGATATTTATGACAAAAGAATTGACACTGTAGAACTGCGCCGCCGCATTGGTATGGTGTTTCAAAAACCTAACCCTTTTCCGAAATCAATTTATGAAAATATTGCCTTTGGAGCTAGAATTAATGGCTATAGGGGTGATATGGATGAATTGGTAGAGCGGAGTTTAAGACAAGCTGCTTTGTGGGATGAAGTCAAACACAAACTTAAACAAAGTGGTCTATCTATATCTGGCGGACAACAGCAACGCTTGTGTATTGCTCGTGCTTTAGCAATTCAACCAGAGGTGCTGCTAATGGATGAACCATGCTCAGCCCTTGACCCAATTTCAACTTTGCGAGTTGAAGAATTACTCCAAGAACTGAAATCCCAATACACCATTATTATCGTCACCCACAATATGCAACAAGCCGCACGGGTGTCTGATATGACAGCCTTTTTCAATGCACAAGCAACGGAAAGTGGCTCCAAAATGGGATATCTGGTGGAATATGACTTGACAGAGCAGATTTTTAACAATCCCAAACAAGAATATACACGAGATTATGTCAGTGGCAGATTCGGATAAATATTTTGACTGATTGATTTGAAAATATAGTTTAGGATACTAGTTTAGTGTGCAAAACTTGACTACACTGGTAGCTTTTCACATTCCCTACGGCTATAAGCTGGGGGATTTTTGCTTTACGGTGTAAAAAACGAATTTATTCTTGCCAAGCATTTTGACCATGTGCTTTATTTCAACTAAAAAACATCTAAATTTCATAATTTAGATGAAATAAAATTATTCAGGACTTACGCAAAAATTACCAAAAAGCTTGATTTAACGTAGACGCGTTAGCGAAGCGGTAGCGACGTTCGCGCAGCGTCTCGCAGAGAAGGAGCGTCAGCAGCTTGCCGAAGGCTACCGCCAAGACGCCAAGAACGCCAAGAGTTCGTAGAGTGTACGTAAGTCCTATTATTGTATAGTAGCCCTCTTGCAAAATTGCTTTTTACACTCTTGTGGGAAAAGGGAAAATACTAAACCTTTCCCCCTTGCCCATTCGCCTTTTTCCGACTTCTGCAAGAAGTTTAATGCGTAATCAGCAAAGCAATTACACTCTACCTGCCAAGTTCATCAACTGTTTGAAGTTTACAAGATAGGTAATGTTGTTGGTGTTGTCAATGTTAATCCACCCTTTTTCATTTAACTTTTCCATGATTTTCGTGGTTTCTTCAACACCGATTTCTGTCACCTCTGCTAAATCTTTAAAAGGAATGTTAAAAATTTCTCTGCCCTGGTTTGATTCCTGACCATAGCTTTCGCCTAAAGTTACTAAGGTATGAGCCAGTTTGACTGCTGGTGGGGAAGACCGCATTTGCAAGCGCAGGTTAATTTGTCGTAGTCGTCGCACCATCAATTGCAACATGCGGTGATGTAATTGTGGGTCTTTAAACAATATTTGAATAAAACGTTCTCTGGAGATACTAAGTAACTTCACAGGTGAAAGGGAAATGACATCAGTTGAGCGGGGAGATTCATCTAAAATTGCCATTTCTCCAAAAAAATCCCCACGGCCAAAAATTGCCAGAGCTACTGAATCTTCCCCGACGGTACGTCGGACTTTCACCCAACCAGAAACCACGAGATAAACGGCATTACCCCAAGCATCTTCCATGAGAACAGCTCGCCCGGCTGGGTATTCATGTTCAATTGCAACGTTGAGTAGCCATTCCAAAGTTTGTGGGTTGGCTGTACTCATCAAGGGGAAAAGTTCACTAAAAACCTCTGTTTGCATGAAATATTTGCAATAATATGGATTTAAAAGCGGAAATTAGCTTGGTTACTATAACTTTCTTTGAACCGTAATCTTACGTAAAATATGCACGTGAGATTTATATTTATTTGTTCTAACCTTCTTAGATCGGTCGATTCAGAGTTCGATTACAACATAACAATTATGTATTGCGATCGAAATCAGCGGTTTCACTGATAGACTTATGATTTGCTGTTTGTCGATCGCTCGCCGTCTAGTGTTAGTTTTTTGAGCTGTTGGTCTAAACTTTTCACTAGTTGATTGAGGGTAACTAAAGCCTCTAATTGCTCGCAGTCAAGACCGCGATTGAGAAAAAGGCGTTCTTGTAGTTCATGTAACTTAAAACTTAATTGCTGAGAAATTCCCAAGGCATCGCGGCTGAGACGCTTCAGTTGTTGCTGTTGATAAAACTTTAATGCTGCTCCTCGCAAAACTTGGAGTGTCGCTTCTTCTCCATAAATTCCTGGCATAACTCGCAAGCGCAATAGCAAACGGGTTTTTTGATACAAACATTCCTTCTCTACTTGTTTTGGTTCTGCAACCTTGCTAATAGGTAGGGAAGCAAATCGCTTTAACTCATTAAGCACTCCTTGGAAAACAGACAGTGGCACTTTGTCTAACACAGACTGTAATACTCCATTGTCACTCCATAGTATCCTGCCTTCGTAAGGTTGCCTTTCTAGATATAACCGACCAATTCCCCCTGTCAAAATTCGTCCTAGTAATTCTTCTAGTAATCTTTTGGGTGGTAGTGTTGCCAGTACTTCTACAGGACTAAATAGTTCAGGAATTTCTACGGGTAGAATAGGTAAATTTTCTACTAGTGGGGATTCAGAAGTATCTCTTTGCTGACCTGTATTTCCGGAAGTTAAGAAGGAAGAAATTTGAGGGGGATGATTTGGATTTGGGAGTGGTAAATCTATCGGCTGCTGAAAATGCTCATTAATTTCTGTGTCAGGTGGTGTGAATGTTGGTGAGTGCTGCGATTCAGAGTAAGTATCATCAGAGCCAATAAACCTATCAACAACGGTAACTGTGATTTCGCGATCCCCTTGTTGGGCATCTAGCTGGGATATATTCTTGTGGTTAAGGTAAGCTGACAATATTCTGCGATGAGCGTCAGCTGCGATCGCCTCAATTATCAGCGTGCAATTCACATAAGAGGCAATACGACTTACATAATCTAGTGCCTCAGCGTCTTGTGGATGAACCATACCTAGCAATAGCTTGTTGTCTTTTAATCCAAAAGGCAATATTTGATGGTAGAGACAAGCTTCAAATGACAAAAAACTATCCATTAGCTGGAATATTTCCTCGCGTTCGCCTTCTTGCTCCCACTTACTTTGTGTAGCGGTTAGCACATGTTCTCTGTTGACTGTGCTATTTGTGAGTTCGCCTTCTGAAGACAACATAGATTTTATTACTTGGTATTTTCTTATATAGTATTTTCCTTCTAGTTTAGTAGGTAGTTAATAAAGATACTTTGTTGGATTGTTAAAAATTCAATTATCTATTACATAAGTAGACGTAAGTAGAGGATAAATTTTCGATTAAGGATTAGGGAAAATACTGAGATGGGATATGGAGTATGCGAGTGAAGAGTTAAGAGTTAAGAGTTAAGAGTTATTCTCCTTGCCCCCTTTTCCTCTTATCTCCCTCATTTCCCAATGCCCAATGCCCACTTACTCCTGAGTTCTTAAAGCTTGGGCTGCAAGATAGACTTTTGTCCATTCGCCTAGCACTTGGTGAGTTTTGAGTTTTAATTGTTGGGCTATCTCTTCTATTGATTTACCTGTTCTACGTAAATCTAGGATCTGCCGCGCCAAAGGAGTGAGTTTTTCATGAAGTTGCTGCCATTGGCTTTGTGTTAGACCGAAGTTGTGTTCTTCCAAGGAAATTGAGAGCCAACTATCTACGAGTTCTGGTTTTCCTTTGAGGGCAAAGACGCGCACAGCGTGGTAACTAATTTTTTCTCGCAGTCGGTATACTTCTCTAATTGGTTTATTGAGTTTTTTGGCAATTTCTTCTTGTGATTTACCTTGGAGATACAATCGTAGCCACTCTACTGCTTCTGTTCCCAGGTTTTCTTGTAAATAATTTTCAAATTCTCTTTGTACAGACTGCCGTAGTGCTTGTTGTTCTTCTTGTTGTTGTGCTTCTTGATATTCTGCGATCGCTTGACTATCAACTAAGTTAACTCGATTGTCGCTGTCGTCTGTGAGGACTTCTTCTGAGACTAATCTAACTAAATCGCGGCTTGGGACTTGGGTTAAGCCGCCACGCTGGGTACGACGCAAGTAATTTACAAAACGGTAAGCTAAAAGGGGTTGATTGCGTACTGGACGCAAACAATATTCTTCTACGCTGGCAAACAACAAAGCATCGGCTAATCGCCGATCGCTTGTATATTTGGCAATGTCAACCATTTGCTGTTGCATGTAGGTGTCATTTTGCAGTAATTCTTGTAGTACTTCTTGCAATACATCTACTACACTACGCTGGCGATCGCGGCTAAGAGCCACCCAAGTCTGAATTTTATTTCGTAATGTTGCCAAGCTCCCCAGTCGCGTTATCAAGTTACGATAGGCACGTTCTCGCCCTAACCCTAAGTAGCGTTGACGTAAAATTCTCCAGCGATACTCCATCGCTTGCTTGGCGATCTCAAGTTCTTTCGGGTTAAACATATCAAACCGTTTTGAGTCAGATCCCAAGAGCCAGAGAGTAATACTTTGTCTTGTAGCTTCACTTTGTTCTGGACATTCTACAGTCAAGCGCCTTTGCCAATCCAAAGCCAGTTTTTCCAAATCCTTTGTCATAGCGAGATTGCGCTCCTCGAAACTCAATTTTGAAGTTTGCATCACAACCCCCATTCATCCCACTTAACCTAATTGTTTAACTGGCAGCCGCCCCAGATTTCATGAGTTTCATGAAAACATCTCAGTGATTCCACTTTTATTACGTCTAAATTCACTAACTTTATGCAGAAATTTCTCTAGTTATGTTTTCCTTCGATATTCAAAGTGCCCTAAACCAATGTCTATGAGGGATTTCCGTCAATTCTATTAATTTAAACTTTTTGTTAAGTTATGTTTTTCAACTAACAACAAAAATGTATTTAGAGTAGTGAGGATAATACATCATTACAAAAGATGGGTTGGGGAAATTTGAATTTCAGGAACCCAATCGAGGAACGAATATAATTTAACTCAACATGAGACGTAATTTCACCCGTATAAGTTTCAACTCTCGCCAATATTTTACGTAGTTAAATACTTGGTTTTACTAGAAACCATAAATATAGTTTCACTAAGTGTATACATGGGAATTAGCAATCAATAATAATTTTGACTTTACGAATACATATATCAAGCTAATTGATGCTTAATAAGATAGCCATCGCCAAGATTGATACTGCAATGGAAAAATACAGGATATTGACTGAATTTTATCAGGGGAAATTGGCAAACAAAACAGGTTTTATTCCATACTATTAAAGTTATTTTGTGTACCCGAAAACCCCAAAGAGCCAAAGCTACGCTTTGTCTCCCCTCCCGAAGAGCCTACGGTGTACACACAAGTCTTGAAATTACACCTCACACTTGGTTTCGTCGTCTATCCCTAAGCTGTTGGATCGCTCCGAAAGCCTGTCATTGCGAGGAGGAACGACGAAGCAATCGCAAAAACCACGGGATTATGCGATTACTTCTCTACGAGACGCTTCGCGAACGCTTCGCTCGTAATGACAGTTAAAATGGTCTTTACGGCTTGAAACCCTTACAGATAGTACTTGTGTGTACACCGTAGCCCGAAGAGCGGGGAGGGGATTAAGGGGTGGGGTGCAATGGCTGTGGGAATCATAACTAATTATGCGTACATGACATAACTCCCCAGTCATCAGTCAACAGTCATCAGTCACTACTCCCAATGCCCCATGCCCCATGCCCAATGCCCTAATTCCGTAACTTCTTAAGTTCTGCATCTGTGAATGGATTTTTCCCCGCCCGTAAATCTTTCACCCAGCGCTGCCGTTGTGCTTTGCTATCTTTATCCTGAGTCTGGGCGATGTATGCTTCAAAGTCTGAAATCGCTCCTTGGGTGTTTCCTGTTAGCGCCCTAGCCAAGCCGCGACTGTCACGAATGTTGCCATCTTCAGGTGCAAGTGCAACGGCTTTTTCACAGGCTGGTAACACATCAGCTGCTTGTTTTTGTAAACTCCCATCCCAGCATATTGCATGCCAAGAACTTGTAGGAATTTGCACTTTTGGATCGAACTTGAGAGCTGCGGTGTAAGCTGCTAGTGCTTCCTTAAATTTTTTCTGTTGTAAGGGATTATTTCCTTCATCAACTAAACGTTCAGCCTTGCCTTTGTTGACAAACTCTTTTGCTCTCGCCTGGGAATCAAACTTTAATTTATTATCCCACTGCTGTGCTTTGTTGAACTTTTTAACAGCGTTATTAATATCGTCGTTTCGCGCTAACTTCTCACCTTGGATGACTAACACTGTCGCTGCTTGCGCCAACCCGGATGGAGTTTGACACGATTGCAACTCTTCTAACACTTCTGGATGGGCAATGAGGTAATTATTTAGCAAATTGCAACCACTGAGTAATAAATTATCTAAATCCAAATCCCATAAAATTATTGTTTTGTCATCACTAGCAGAAGCTAACTGTTGTCCATTGGGGCTGTAGGCGACACTTCTGACCCAATTGCTATGACCAGTCAGGGTTTTCAAGAGTTGACCACTGCTGACATCCCAGATTTTGATGGTGCTGTCATCACTAGGAGAAGCTAACTGTTGTCCATTGGATCTGTAGGCGAGGCTATAGACCCAACTGGTATGACTAGTTAGGGTTTTGAGGGGTTTACCACTGCTGACATCCCAGATTTTGATGGTGCTGTCATAACTAGCAGAAGCTAACTGTTGTCCATTGGGGCTGTAGGCGACGCTAAAGACCGAACTGCTATGACCAGTCAGGGTTTTGAGGAGTTGACCACTGCTGACATCCCAGATTTTGATCGTCTTGTCATCACTAGCAGAAGCTAACTGTTGTCCATTGGGGCTGTAGGCGACGCTATTGACCCTATCGCTATGACCAGGCAGGGATTTGAGGAGTTTACCACTACTGACATCCCAGATTTTGATGGTGTTGTCAAAACTAGCAGAAGCTAACTGTTGTCCATTGGGGCTGTAGGCGACGCTATTGACCCTA
>VFQR01002243.1_pt1 | contig 12671 bp, 6 predicted proteins | sample 3512321 | NCBI WGS metagenome assembly VFQR01 (sample SAMN10412374, study PRJNA504923) | tailings metagenome | isolation source: Relicate 3 Philex TSF1 revegetated site | place: Philippines: Tuba, Benguet | collected 2017-08-29
ATACGTTCGAGCTCGCCCTCATCCCGGCCTTCTCCCGTCAGAACGGGAGAAGGGGAAAAAGACTTTGATGTCGTCCGATGGCGTGTCACACCACAACGAATTGCGATCAAGCGGGACGACCTCTTCGCCAGTAGCTCTGCCTCTACTTCTCCAGAACCTGACCTGCCTCGATAAACTTGCGGAAGTCGAACGTCCCCTGGCTGGCGTCATAGGCCGCTTCCAGCTTTGAACGATCCACCACGTATGCACCGCGGAACTCAGGCTCGTACAAGTCGTTGAGTGGTGCTCCAATCCGGACGGCATTGCCATTTGCTGTATCGTACGTCGCCCGGAAGAACTTGCAGGTCAAAAAGACTACAAACGTATTACTGCGAGTCGTCGCATTCTGCGACATCTTCGCAATCAGACGCTCGCGAGTCATCGGATCAAGTGCGCCGTTACTATGGTCCGTATCTGAACCAACTTCGAATAGCAACCGGGTATTCTGATCCAGAGGATCGACACTGCGAATCAGTGAAGGCAGTGCAGGATTCCCGCCTCCCACTGTCGGAGTGGCACTGAAACTGCGGAAAGGGCGACTGCCGGGCAAGCCAGGTAATCCAAATTGCTGGCCCAGATCTCCATACCAGGGATCAGCTTCTGAGTAATCTCGATTGAACAGAAACTCACTCCACCAGTCGAGACCATCAATTGTGCTGAGTGGTGGCGCAGAAACATTAGTCGTGAGATCGACATTCACCACGCGTTCATCATCCAGCCATGCCGCCAGCACTTCGGGATGCCTGATCGTGTTCGGATTCAGCTTGCCTGGTACTCGATTGATAGAGTTCATGGCCGTCTCATTACTGAGGTTTTTATTGACCCTCGAAGGGACTTCCAGAAGCTCAAGAACGCGGTGCCAGCGGTTATGGTTATTCCCGGCTGGAGGTGTGGTACTCACAGGAGATTGATACAACGGCGCCAGGAACTTGGCTCCCGCAGTTCGCGAGTACTCGATGAAATCGATCGCTCCATCGTTGTTTGAGTCGTATTGCTCTTCGAGGTTCTGCTGACCGGCGGCATAACTCTTTCGTGTATCGACCAGTCGTAACGTCAAGTGCTTCGGACCAAACAGCGGGATCAAAAACAGCTCACCCATGTTTGCCAGATCGCGGTCAAAATGCCTTTGCAGTGCTGTCCATGTCACCAGCGCTCCCGGGTTGGCTGCTCCAATCGAGTTGACATAAGGATCGAGTGGCGCTGTTTCGGTACCATCAGGCGGAGTTGGTGGTGTGCCATCGGGATGTTGAGTCAGGCTGGCAGCAGTTGCGTCGAGTGGCTGGTTTCGCTCAAAGGATCGCAGCTTATTCAATTCCGTATCAATATTCGGATAAGCCGTCGATGGCTGAAGATCGAACTCTCGCAATCCAGTCACTCGCAATCGATCCACTTCGACCCATTCGTTGTCAGTCGCTGCCGTCGCATCAGCGGGACGGGTTCGCCCCAGGTACTGTCGGCGGTACAAAATCACATCCAGTGGGTCGTTGGCATTGGTAATCATGCTGTCTTCGAGAAGCCGGATACCAGCGGTCACCGCTCCGTATTCGTTGGCATCTCCTGCCATGAGCCGGTGCGTGGTGCCATTTGTTGATTCCCGCCTGACGACATCGAGATCAAGCACTCCGTTGCGAGGTGCAATCCAGGTTCGATTGATCGTGAAATCTGGTGTCCCGCTCGTCCACTCAAAATCGACCTTCATCACGCTCTGCATATCTGTCGGCTGTGCAGAAGCGCCGACATCAAAACTCGTTCCGCCAATTGTATACCGGCCATTTGGAGCAATTGTGCCTAACTGCATCGTCAGTGCTCTGGCTTTGGAAAGATCGGGTAACGTCATTGCAATTCGAGGCTGGACGACGATCTGATAGTCACCATTAGTAAAGTCAATGTTATCAGGGCCGGTGTTGGCCAGTTCGATATACATCAGATATTGATCGGTTGTGTCATCCCACTGTGTGGCCTGATGATCGACAGGGACCATGGAGGTATCTTCGACTTTGTTGGCTTTAATGGCCAGCACTTCGTTGATCGCCAGACGCTGCCGCTCAATGCCATAGACCTGAGCATAGACGGAGCTGCCAGAAACCGTCGCAGATGTGGGGAGGTTGGCATCGTCGACGTTCCAGCCATCAGAAAGGTTGATATCGTAGACAAAACGGGTGATCACTTCATCGCGATCCATGGCATCAACATAGTTGACGGCAAACTGTGCCATCTCCCGGAGTTGATCTGGCGAATAAAGTGCAGAGGCCGGTTGTGTGGCAGCATTGAGATTGTCCGCCGCTCCACCGAAGAGATAGAGCAGGACATAGATATCGCGAGCTAATCGCTGTCGATCCAGCCTCGCCTGACGCTCTTGAGTGCTTGTCGCGATATTGGCGCCGGCATTCACTTCATGCTGCACCAGTGGGCGGACTGACGGACTGGCTGCTGTACCATCGATGACACTGTTGAGAGGAATGCGGCGGTGGATGCGTGCTGTATTGTTGTCATTTTCGATGATTTCCAGCCACTTCCGCACTGGGCCGCGCAAGGGATCTGCCGCTGAATAAAGGGCGACCGCACCGAACTGGGGAGGAAATACATATCGCCCGCCACTGGCTGTATATTCCCACGATCGATTGATGCTTCGTGGCCACGAGAACTGCTTACGATCCGAGCTCACTGTCGTCAGCTTCGTGCGAATATCATCGGCACGAGTGCTGTTACCTGTGTTCAGATTGAAAGGAGCCAGATCAGTCAATCGAGTGGAGACATTAAATTCTGTGGCCTTGGCCTGGCGCATCTGCAGGACAGCGCTATCAAAAGCATCGAACAGGCTGTCGTTCAGATCGGGGGTGTCTCGGTAGTAGGCAGTCTCGTAAGGATCATCACCTAACGTAAAGACACCCGCCAAACGAGGTGCGTTTGTGGTGTTCCATTTCACGAAGGAATTCGTGTCCTGCCCGACCATCCGGCTGAAGCGGAACTGGTTGTTGAAGAGATCCAGATTTTTCACATTCGTTGATAAGACATAAGATCCAACTCCCATAAAATCGAGTGGCCACGCGAATGTCGAATTCAGCACATTCGCAGCAACCGGATAAGGCCATGATGTGGGATAACCAGTGCCACCATTCGCAGAATCATTGTTATCGTCGCTGTTCGTCAGGCCTGCCCGAGGGAGCACAGTTCCCGTCCCTGTGGCAACACTCTGCAAGAGCGATTGCTCGCCATGGCGACCTGGATAGATCGTTTCAATCACCGAAGGAGCACTGAATTTCACCCGGCCCAGCAGGATCATCGCCAATTCCATATTGGACGCTTCCTTCCAGGTATTGACGACCGATGTGATCGGTGGATTCGTGGTGGGCCCAGGGTAGCTTGCAGGCTGTGTTGTGAACATCTGGGTGTAAGGTGACCAGTCCACACCACCTGCCACGTCAGCAGTTCCCGGTCGGGAGTTGAAGACCCACGACGGGTTCACTTCGGCAGGCCCTAAGCCTTGATTGGATCGCGAAAAGAATTCGAGCGAAGCGGCTGCACCGAGAACTCCTGCAGGGACTGCTCCCGTCGCACCATTGGGATTTGTTCCCAGCGCGGGCACCCCCAATGCCTGATTTAAGGCCAGATTACCATGCACATTCAGATTGATCAGACTGTCCAGATCATAGATCGTGGCGGAAAAGAGTGGTACGAACGGATTCCCATTCGCATCTTCCTGGACAGGGTAGTCGAGGTCGAGCCAGATCCCTTCCGGAATCCCATCCTGGTCATTATCAACGTCATATTCATAAGTGGCAGCATCGGTAAGGAACGTACCGGAAGAAGTCGCGATTCGTTCCCAGATGCCCTGACGCCCCGTCTTAAATACTGGAACCGATGTGGTATAGGTCCCGTCCATTGGCTGCATGGGGAAGCCTTGCGTCATCGGTGGATTCAGTGAGGGACTCGCCGCCTCAGCATTTGTCAGAAAACGGCTGACGGCAGGAGAACCCTGCACCTGGATTCGATGATCAGGGTGCGGCCTCAAGGATCGGCTACCCCATCCGCTATAGTCATACCAGCGCTGACCAGCCGGGTCTGTTGCTAATAATGGATCGTTGGTACCTGGCCGCCGCATGTACTGAGGTCTGTGATAAGAAGGCACGATGACCGGGACAGACAATGCGGGATTGGTCGGATGTGGAATATATCCCCGATATGCCAGAAACGCGGTATTAATATCAGGGGCTGTGTAATCACCACCACGGCGGGGAAGAAGCAGTGGGTCGGCACTTCGCCAGTTATTGGCCGCCGGAGAGACGTTCAGCGATAAGGGATTGTATTCGGTTTGCCCGGCAGTGATGGTCGAAACGGTCGCTCCAGTGGAAACATTGATGCGATCTCCAGTTCCTGCGAGGAGGTTAAAGTTACTGACACGGACAGGAGCCGCTACATCGGCAATCAGATAGTTATCAATGGCCAGAGTCCCGGCATTCCATGAGAGACGCATGGTTCCGCCATCAAACGGATGCCGATCGGGATACTGGTAAACGACACGGCCTGTTCCGGCCGAATCGACACGTTGGACATTGCCCATGGCGTTGGTCACCATCGAGTGAGTGCTCGACCACAATGCACTGCTGCGATATTCGGGCCGGGTGCCAACGACGATCTGTTCCAAAGCGAAGTCGAATAGAACTTCGCCAGTCAGTCCCAGTTCCTGGGGAGCTTTGGCCGCTTCCGAAAAATATTCGGCGTTACTTTGCTCCTGCCGGGCGAAGGTGAAAAAGATCACCCCCAGGATCGAGAGCAATCCCAGCAGCACGAGGACAATCAGCAATGTCGATCCCTGGCGAGGATCTGCAGCGCCTTTTGGCTTTCGATCCTTACCAGGCCGGAAAACCTGCTGAGCCGATTTTGCATGAATCATGTTTTTCATAATGTTCTCTCCTGCCAGAATTGGCAGCGGCATCAATCAAGATGCCCATCGACGGTGCTCGAACACTTCGTTCACGAGTTGCTTCGGCCCGCAATCTCGAAAGGAATGGATCAGTACTTCTGGTAGATATCTTGATGTTAGAAACTGCAGTTGCTGGCGCTCGATATTTGTTAACGAGATTCGAATAGCACTGCAGGTCGCGGATATCTGATTTTTTAGTTAAGGAGTCAGGTCACATTGCATGGTGACTGTTCGTAGTTGCTGGGATGTCGGGTCTAAAAATCGAACCGTGATCTGTATTAAGCGAATCGGGCGACGGTTATCGACAGGTGTCCATTCGACCGATCCATCAAAAATCGGCGTGCCATAGACGATGGGTAGTGTCAGTGGAATAGTGGCTCCGGCGGCATTGTTCGTCCCGGCACTGGCTCCTGAGCGAACAAAGAAGACGGGATCGCCAGGAATGCTGGAGACACCCCCCACGAGCTCCGGCAACACAGCACCCGCTGTCGTACCGCTGGTAAATCGAGGCAATTCGTAGGCCGATGCTGTCGCCGCTGCAATGTAGCGTCTGGGGAGAAACGGTGGATTCTCCGCTGGGTCTGAAGCGATGGTCGCCAGTCGAACAGCCGGTCCCCAGGTGTCGAACACGTTGTTGTTGTTAGCGGCACCTGGGCCAAAGTTAACGTTGAGGCGACGGTCGATATTGCCACTCACGGCAGGGTTGGCACTATAGAGCACACTTCCAGGACCGCCGATATCAACAAAGGCTCCTAAACCACCATTGGCAAAGTCATCCCAGACTTTCACGTCGAACGAAACCACATTCGCCAGCAGCAGATCTTCACCACGCCGACTGCCATTGGTGGAATTGTGCTGGAGCGGATCCACAACTCCCGTGGTGGCGTTAACCGTCAGACCGGCTGTCGCCTGATTCATAGGGCTGGGCGTGGCCTCAAATGGATATTGGAAGGCCACATTCGATGTCTCTTCCATTGTGTAGCGACCGAAAAACACACCGGATAGAAACTCACGTGGCTTACCGGCATTGACCGTTCCATCGGCGAACTCGAAACCAAAACGGCTCGTGGGAAGTTGCAGATCAGTCAGAGTATTAAACCTGACTCCATCGATAAATGGGGGTGGCATGGTCTGGTTGAAGGTTCGAGAACTGATCGGGCGTGCCGAAAAATCAAAGTCTTTCCAGAAAGTCGAAGTGGCAGACGGTGTGTATCTCGTTGTGGCACCTGATGTCGAATCGAACAGCGTGTTCGTCGTATTGCCATCTTCATGAGGATCAACTTCCGCGGTCGAATCGGCGGGCTGGCGAACCAGCATGACACGTCGATAAAGAGCCCCAGGTCGACCGGTGGTACCACGCCGCATAAACAGCGAAATCTCGGCTGTCGAACTGAGTGACGAAAGGTTACCCAGGTCGCCATCATCATAATCGGGTTGATTCAGACTGTGGCCCACCTGCAGGGCTCGCCCGGAGTAGCTGTCCGTATCAGCTAATGAGTTGACTGTCGCAGTGATCTTGCCCGTGAACTGCAAGACATCATCAGTATCATCGAATGGATTATTTTCCGAAATATAGAAGTAGCCGAGCATATCGCTCTCTTCTGTATTCACGGTATCTGTATATCCCGTGGGCCTGGCGGCCCAGGGCCAGACATAGCGATAGGTGCGGTTATTCAAATCTTTAGTGATGATCGTCTGGATCGATCGCGCCCGCTGGTCATTCTCCATGATGCCGCGTTGGGTTGAAACTGTCCCCGCAGCAATTTGAAAGACCTGTGCAAAGAGCGTCATCATCAACAGAACAAGCGCGACCGAAACGAGCATTTCGACCAGTGTAAAACCGGCGGAGTGCCCCTTTCGATGGCCTTGTGGTCTTGGGTTCTTGGTGAAAGAGTTCATTTATTGTACATCTCGAATAGAGACTGGATTGAGCGGAAAGACATCCACCACATTGGGCATGATGACTGCCGATCCATCATTCGCATTTTCAAACACGCGGCCCTCAATACGAATGCGGGCATAGCTGGTCCCTGAGCCGGATGAAAGACCCGTGGGGTAAAAGGAAGCCGCTGGAAAATCCGTCGGTTTCGCTGCCGCCAGACTGGTGAAACTTTCTTCCAGTTGGGAAATGCGATACCAGCGCATGCGGCCGGCATCGAGGATATAGCCACCCTTCTTCCATTTGGGGGGATCGTTTTCATCGTATTTGACAACGATGACAGACGATGCTGCGCCAGAGGTATCGACATACGAGGCGAAGAAGGCTCCCTGGATCCGTTCGTCATTAACGCCGAATTGCCGACGGAAGAAGACCACTGCATCCGAATTGCGTGTCCCGTCGGCTTTCACGCGGGTGGTCGTGAGCCAGGTGTATCGCAACTCCTGTGTTTCGATACGGATCTTGACGGGTGAAAAGCCAAGTGATCCGACAAACGACAAACTCGTGGATGTCGGTGCAGGTGTCCCGCTGATCGGACGAATTTCGACGCGACGCATATCGGCATCGAACATCACCATCCGGCTCGAAGTGACAGCCGGGTTGACGATCTGATTCAATCCGGTCTGATCGGCAAAAGTGATCGTAAAGGTGCCGTCTCCATTATCGACGGGAGCTGCGAAATCGACTGATTCCACCTGCAGGAGCCAGCTATCGGGCAATGTCGCAATCTGGCTTGCCTGCAGTAATGTCGTGGCGCCGCCTGTAAAACGCGGTACGACAGTCAGTGCGTTGGTTCCATCATTTCCAAAAAAGCGACCAGCATTCGGTGCCAGGACATCCGCCATGCGGAAGGAACCCAGGGGATCAACCACATAGCCATTCGCAATGGAAACTGGCTGCCAGATCGTCCCATCAGCCGCTGTAATCGGCCCGGTACTGGCCCAGACAGGTTCCGTATTTCCCAGCACACCACTGGTGCTGCAACCAAAGACCAGACGTGGAAATTGTGTACGGGTGATGGGGTTACTGGGCAATATAAATGTGGGGCGCGCGGGATTATCGGTAATTGATGTCGCCGTGAGGCCTGGTTGCCAGAGTGCGGCGCCCGTGTTGACCTGACTGAGTGCATTCCGCATTCCACGGACGTTGTAACTCAGGATGGCCGAGTTGGTCATGTTGGTCGCTGCGACCGACTTCAGCACACTGATCGGGAATAGCGAGGCCAGCCCGACAATGCCAATCCCCATAATCATCAGCGAGATGAGGACTTCACTCAGCGTCACACCCGCGCGGGCTTTTGAACCGTGTGTTCTGTTGGGCCGATCGAAAGTGCGGGCCGACCGAGGGAGCGGAAGTAATGTTTTCATTTACCGGCTCCTTCACCAGTTTCGGCATACAGCAAGCGATCACTCCCTGCTCCGAATCCCACTTCATGCACAGAAACTGCGCCCGTGCGAGTTGCCACACTGACGAAATACTTATCGCCTCGATTCTCACTATCTTCTGTTTCGGCAGTTGTGCCGCCTTCCCAGGCCAGACGATCGAGGTCGGCATCTTTTTGTGTTCCGACATACAGGTGGAGTAAGCCCGCGGTGGCAGCCTGACCAATAACTGTGCCACTGGGTGAGAACATGATGTCAAGCTGATTGCTGTAGCGAGGTGGATTAACGGAACCATCTCGCCAGGCGGTTGGCAGTATGTTCCCCCGGGCAGAAGCTGTCGCGAGATTGTCGATATTCCGCGAACATCGATCCAGATGCACGACCACACCTGCTGGCAGAAAGACAGGTTTCTGCCCCACAAAGGGAACCGGATCGAGTTGCAGATCATAGGTTGTCACGCCATCCCGACCTGCAGCGAAGGCTTGAAGTGTTCCAGAAGGTGTTTCTGCCGGGAGCCGGAAGGGCGTTGTCAGTCGTAAGCGAATCTGGCCAGCACTGGTATCCAAGGTCGCTCGATACCACGTTCCCTGACTTCCTTTAGGAATTCGAATGCGAATGTCATTAGGAAATCGCTGGCGGGCAATCAGATTGGCCCAGTTCGTTCCTGCCGCTTCAGCAACGACTCGAACATCCGTTGAAGTCAGATTCGACTCATCCCGTCGCAATTCAATGGTTCCATCCGACCATAACTCACCGGGCTGAATATAGACCATGCTGGTAATCGTACGGTCGTTATTGGGGCTTTTGATGAAGCGGACACCCACGGGCGATTTGGCATAAATGGCCCGGTCTCGGGCACCATTCAGGAATGACTGGATCTGCCTGGCCCCTGCGCGGACTTTATCACCATCCAGGCTCAGTCGCACCATGGTCGCAGTGATGACCAGAAGCGTGACCAGAATCGAGATCACAACCAGCAGTTCGATCAGCGTAAAGCCGCTTCGCTCAGAGACTCTCTGAACCGGCTTTCGTCCGATCGTAAATATCAGGTGTTTAACAGACATGAGAGTCAATCTCCCGCCCTTGAATCAGCGACGGTTGTTGAAGTTCGAAATATCATCCAGTAAATCATCGCGGGATGCCGGCAAGCCAAGTCGCCCTGTGGTGGTATGTGGTTCCTGCAATCCCAGGACTTTCCCTGGCCCTGCGGAAACGATGAGAGGTGTAAAGAACGTATCGAGCTGGTGGTAGTTATTACGAAAGGCAGTATCGCTTTGACCCAGCCCCAGCAGCATCGACTGAATCCGGCCGTAGCCATCATCAGGATCGACACCTAAGGGATCGAGATTTGTGCCGGTCGATGCGGGCAGATCAGGAATCAATACAAGGCCATACTGGCGATCGATTGTGCCGTTGGGATAAGTGAGTGGCGGGTTGGAATTGCTGGCTGTTGCCAAGGTGGCTGTCGTGCCACTGGTCGTATTGCGGACCAGAGCCGTCGGCCAGCGGTAGAACCGCAATGGTTCGCCCCAGGCATCAATAAACTCCAGGTGACCATCGCCGTCAGTATCCCGGACTTCGTTACTCGAAAAATTATCGGGACTGACAGGTGGTAATCCAAAGACCTGGGCTTGAGTGAGGGCGTAATAAAGGAGTGCTGATGATTCGGTTTCGACCTTATGATTGGCACTGATATAGGCTGTTGATGTCAACAGGGGATGACTCGAGGGCAGCTCGCTGAACGACTGGGGAAACGTTTGTTTCAGCAGCATCTTCCGGGCCAGGACTTTCATCGCCGGGATGTAGTTGTTGGTGTTCGCATTACTGATCCCCAGATCAGCCCGCACCTGCCGGAAGTATCTCTGGTTATTCGTTCCTTGCTCGAGTGCTTTATCAACCGCGCGATTAAACGATTCCAGCCGCTGTTGCAGGAGACCATCAATCTTGAGAATTGTGGCCTGAGTCGCCCGCTCACGTGCTGTGAGAATCGTATTCCCAAAAACAGCCGCAAATATCGAAATCATCAGCAGAATCAGGCCAATCACCACCAGCAATTCAATGACGGTAAAGCCTGCCCGGCGACTTTGCGAATCGCGACGACGAGGCGGGAAGCTGGAATTCGACGAAATTCTGTTCGCGCAACGGGCAATAGCGCCAGTTGGTGAACTACGAAAATCGAATTGGTGAAACGGATGGATCATCTGAGCATCCCGCGATCGCCCCGTGGCTATGACTAGAAGCAAGCTAAATATCAATCGTGAACTTAATTGAGTGAGGTTCTACTAAACGCCTAGCGACCACCCAGCGTTCCTGAATAAAAGTTAGTAATGTTATCAAATTCCGCCTCGCGGTCTGCCACACTCACAGCCCCGGTGATTCCCGGTGCCCAGACAGCCGAAGGAATATCGGTGGAAGCGTAACCTGGCAATGGTGTCGCGACTTCCGGCTGGAATGGTCCGCCCGGCCCGAAAGTCTGGTCATAACCGGGGGAGATGATCTGGAATGACTTGCCGTTCCAGGCTGATTTATTGGCTTTATCTTGAGCATAAGGGAGAATAGGGTAATTCGCCGAGTTCCCCTGAGGACCGTAAGTTAAAATGCCATACTTACCGTTCGTGGTGGCTGCGTAAAAATAGGGAGTCCCCTGCCCTGAGATGGGATCGACAAGTTCAGGGAGATTATCGCCATCAAGATCTGTATAGCGACTTGCCGGATGTTCGTAGTAAGGAGTGGTGCGTGGGCCTGTTCCACGTCGGAATGGGGCAGCAGGGTCTTTGGAAAAACCAATGGCCCGCCATAAAGTGGTCGAACCTTCAACTGTCTTTTCGTGTAAACCACCCAGGAAGAAGGCCAGGCACTCCGCATTCGAGAGCACAATCGCACTCCCACCAGTAGTCCCATCGCCATCGATATCTGGAGCACCCGCAGTGTAGGCAAAGTCAAATTGTGGCCAGAACTGACGAATAATCGCTTTGGATTCACGAATCTCTTGAGCCGTGTACAAATTCGGTGCCACACCACCATCCACTGGGTTGGCCCAGAGTGCCGCTGTCTGTGGAATCACAATACGGCTGGGAGGATGGATACCATACTCTTTCTCAAAGGCGACGCAGGCCGATTCGATCGCGCTGATTTCTGTACGTACCTGAGCAATCGTCGCTCTGCGGCGGGCACCGTTGATGGCCGGCAATAAGAGAGCGATCAGTATCGAGATCACCACAATGACAGCGAGCAATTCAATCAGTGTGAAGCCCGCACGAGGCCCTGAAGAGGCACCTTCTGGCTGTGTACTGGAATCGCATCCGCGCCCGGCATAACGAAGGCTGTAGGGGTTGGTTTTCAGGAACATGATGAACTCCAGTCGCAGCGATGAGAGCCGGTTGTCGATGGATGAATTTCTCGGGTTGTCAACAAATCGTTCGAGGCGAAGATCGCGGTGCTCTGCTCAGACTCTGGAAACACCTCGCCCGCGAAATCAGAGATTTCTCTGATTTATCCAGACGGGCGAGTGGCACCTGTGTCAGTTTCCACAAGGTTCAGGACAGGTCGTTGAGCAACTGAATCAGAGGCATGAAGAGGGCAATCACAATGAAACCCACAATCAGGCCCAGCACCACGACCATGAGTGGCTCGAGCATGTTGATCAGACCTTCGACCAGCACGCCCACTTCTTCGTCATAAACATCAGCGACTTTGTAGAGCATGTTGTCGAGTGCTCCCGTCTCTTCACCGACGTCGACCATATTGACGACGATCTCGTCGTAAATTTTTGTTTCTCTAAGAGGAACAGCCATCGATTCCCCTTCGCGAATCGCCGCATTGACATGCTCGAAAGCCTTCACGAACACTGCGTTTCCAGCGGTATCACGCGTAATCGAAAGCGCTTCCAGAATGGGTACACCTGAGGCCACGAGTGTTCCCAGCGTACGGCACGTTCTCGCGATAATCGACTTTTTCAAGATCAGCCCCAACATCGGAATGCGGAGTGAGATCCAGTCGATAACGAACGCGCCGGTTTTGTTCTTTTTGATAATCTTGATCAGCAGCCAGATCGAAATCGGAATGACGGGCCCCAGGTACCAGTAGTTGACGACGGCACTGCTTGTATCGATGAGGACAGTCGTCATAAGTGGCAGTTTGGTACCGAAGTCGTCGAAGATCTTTTTGAACTTCGGGATAATCCAGTACATAATGAAGCCCACGATCAGCGTGGCCACGGTGATCACCGCCGCCGGATAGATCATGGCCCCCTGAACTTTACGCTTCAGACTTTGCTGCCGCTCTTTGAACTCTGCGAGACGCTGGAGAATCACTTCCAGTGCACCACCGGCTTCACCGGCCTGCACCATGTTGACGTAGAGATTATCAAAAGCTTTGTGTTGCTTAC
>VFQR01002244.1_pt1 | contig 12669 bp, 10 predicted proteins | sample 3512321 | NCBI WGS metagenome assembly VFQR01 (sample SAMN10412374, study PRJNA504923) | tailings metagenome | isolation source: Relicate 3 Philex TSF1 revegetated site | place: Philippines: Tuba, Benguet | collected 2017-08-29
TCTCGATGAAGGCCGGCTCGGCGTTCATGATGTCGGCGAAGAAGATGTTCGGCGACTTGCCGCCCAGCTCGACGGTGGACGGGATGATGTTCTCGGCGGCGCACTTGAGGATGTGCGAGCCGACCGGGGTGGAACCGGTGAAGGCGATCTTGGCGATGCGCTTGCTGGTGGCCAGCGCTTCACCAGCCTCACGGCCGAAGCCCTGGACGATGTTGAGCACGCCCGGCGGCAGCAGGTCGCCGATGATTTCCACCAGCAGAGTGATCGACAGCGGAGTCTGCTCGGCCGGCTTGAGCACGATGCAGTTGCCGGCAGCCAGGGCCGGGGCGAGTTTCCAGGCGGCCATCAGCAACGGGAAGTTCCACGGGATGATCTGCCCGACCACGCCCAGCGGCTCGTGGAAGTGGTAGGCCACGGTGCCGTCGTTGATCTCGGCGGTGCTGCCTTCCTGGGCGCGGATGCAGCCGGCGAAGTAGCGGAAATGGTCGGCGGCCAGCGGCACGTCGGCGTTGAGGGTCTCGCGCACGGCCTTGCCGTTGTCCCAGGTTTCGGCCACGGCCAGCAGCTCGAGGTTGGCTTCGATGCGATCGGCGATCTTCAGCAGGATGTGCGAGCGCTCCTGCACGCTGGTGCGGCCCCAGGCATCGGCGGCGGCATGCGCGGCATCCAGCGCCTTGTCGATATCGGCAGCGTTGGAACGGGGGAATTCGGCGATCACCGAAGCGTCGACCGGGCTGGTGTTGCTGAAGTACTGGCCACTGAGCGGAGCGACGAATTCGCCATTGATGTAGTTGCCATAGCGCGGCTTGAGGGTGACGACGGCGCCTGGAGTACCCGGTTTCGCGTAAATCATGATGCTGACCTCTCTTGTTGTCGGAGCCCGCTGCCAATCGGGGAAGCGAGTCATGGTTCGATCTTAGGAAGGCCCCCGCGACCTCGGTATGCGCCCATGGCACAGATCGTCTCGTCATTTGGTAGTAGAGCGGCGAGCGGTCTGGCACGGGTCATTTGGCAGCAAGGTGGCAGGGCTGCGAAGGCTAAAGGCTAGACCCGTTCGCTTCGCCTTGCGTTCCCGGATACGAAAATTCGCCCCGTGACATTTCGAAGCAGCCAGCAACGGGCCAGTGGGAGCCGGAAACGACGATGGCCGGACACAGTCCGGCCATCGTCTGCCACATCAACCGATCAGCGCTTGGCGACCATTTCCTTCGGCAGCTTGAAGGTCCACAGCATGCCGCCCTGGTTCAGGTGCTTGACGCGCTTGGCCACCTCGCCGCCCCACAGCGGTACCGCACCACCCCAGCCGGAGAGCACCGAGACGTACTGCTCGCCGTCCATCTCCCAGGTCACGGGCGAGCCGATCACGCCCGAGCCGGTCTGGAATTCCCAGACTTTCTCGCCGGTCTTGGCGTTGAACGCCTGCAGGTAGCCTTCCGGGTTACCGGTGAACACCAGGTTGCCCTTGGTGGTCAGCACCCCGCCCCACAGCGGCGCGTAGTTCTTGTGGCGCCAGACTTCCTTGCCGGTCTTCGGATCGATGGCACGCAGCACACCGATGTAGTCCTCGTTCAGCGGCTTGATGGTGAAGCCGGCGCCCAGGTAGGCCGCGCCCTTCTTGTAGGCGATGTCCTCGTTCCAGATGTCCATGCCCCATTCGTTGGACGGCACATAGAACAGGCCGGTGTCCTGGCTGTAGGCCATGGGCATCCAGTTCTTGGCGCCGAGGAAAGCCGGCGCGGCGAACACGCTCTTGCCCTTCTCTGCCGCGCTCGGCGAACCCGGGCGGTTGCTGTCATCAAAGATCGGCCGGCCATTCTTGTCCAGGCCCTTGGCCCAGGTGATCTTGTCGACGAAGGGGAAGCCGCGGATGAACTTGCCGTTGGTGCGGTCAAGCACGTAGAAGAAGCCGTTACGGTCAGCGGTGGCCGCCGCCTTGATGGTCTTGCCGCCTTCCTGGTAGTCGAAGGAGACCAGCTCGTTGACGCCGTCGAAGTCCCAGCCGTCGTGCGGGGTGGTCTGGAAGTGCCACTTGATGCTGCCGTCATCCGGGTTCAGGGCCAGGCGCGAGGACGAGTAGAGGTTGTCACCCGGGCGCAGGTGCGAGTTCCACGGCGCCGGGTTGCCGGTGCCGAAGAACAGCAGGTTGGTGTCGGCGTCGTAGTAGCCGCCCAGCCAGGGCGCGGCGCCGCCGGTCTTCCACAGGTCGCCCGGCCAGGTCTTGCCGGCCTCACCGCCGCTGATGCCGTTCTCGACGGCCTTGCCGTCCTTGTAAACGTAGCCCATGTGGCCTTCGACGGTCGGACGGCTCCACAGCAGGTCGCCGTTCTTCGGGTCATAGGCTTCGATCTTGCCGACCACGCCGAACTCGCCACCGGAGACGCCGGTGATCAGCTTGCCGCCCACCACCAGCGGCGCGGCGGTGATCGAGTAACCGGCCTTGTGATCAGCCACGCGCTTGCTCCACACCACCTTGCCGGTGTCCTTGTTCAGCGCCACCAGCTTGGCATCCAGGGTGCCGAAGATCACCAGATCGTCGTACAGGGCGACACCACGGTTGATCACGTCGCAGCAAGGGCGAATGTCGTCCGGCAAGCGGGCTTCGTACTGCCACAGCTCACGCCCGGTGCGCGCATCGACGGCGAACACCCGCGAATAGGAGGCGGTGACGTACATAACGCCGTCCTTGATCAGCGGCTGCGCCTGCTGGCCGCGCTGCTTCTCACCGCCGAAGGACATGGTCCAGACCGGGCGCAGCTCCTTGACGTTCTGATCGTTGAGGATGTTCAGCGGGCTGTAGCGCTGGCCCTGCAGACCGAGGCCGTTGGTGACGATCTCGTTGGTGGTGGTGGCGTCCTTGAGAATCTCGGCGTCGGTGACCGCCAGCGCGGCGGCGGACGGCAACAGCATGGCGGCACAGAGTGCGGTGAGGAGGAAAGGCTGGCGAAGACCGGCGTGTTTCATTGCGGCTACCTCTGCGGGTTCATTGTTATTGCCGGGAAATTTTCCCGGTCTGCCGCAAATTCTTGGCTCGCACAGGCCACCCAACAATTGCACCCCCAGCCGATTTTCCTCGTTCCTTGGTAGCAATACCTGCTCCACAGCCTGCGATCATGACGATTGCGGCGGCCACGGCTTTGCCGGACACTTGGCCGCCTGCACATTCTGATCGGAGACGCCCGTGCCCCATCCTCGCCAGGAAATTCTCAACCATCCCGATGCACTGGACTGCACTGTCTATCGTCCCGACGAGCAGGACCCGGATGCCGAAGAGCAGGATATGGGCGACGGCAAGGTCCTGATCACCGGCGTCTTCGAGCCGCCGCAGGACTGGGACGCGCACCAACGCGAGGACTACTACGGCGAAGAAGATCCCACCCACTTCGTCACCGCCCATATCGAATGCCTGGCCAAGCCGGCGACTCGGGATTTCTTCATGCCCGAGAGCGGTGACTATGTGGCCGTGCAGTCCAGCCTGGGCGAAGTGGTGATGTATTACGTCTATGACCACGAAGAGACCGAGCACGGCCGTCATTACGTGCTGATTCGTGATGACGAAGAGCTCTGATCGCTGAGCGTGGGAGGCGCTTCAGCGGCAATGTCTTCATGTGTGTAGCCCGGATGAAATCCGGGGATAGCGAGCAAATTTCTCCCGGATTTCATCCGGGCTACGAAGCCGGCATAAGAGTGGGAGGCGCTTTAGCGGCGATATCTTCCTGCACAGGTCGCGGCTGAAGCCCCTCCCACAGGGTATTTCCAGCATATGCAGGTGCACGCGGCGCAACGGAGCCGTGGCGACGTTCGCATAGGGTGCGCCGTGCGCACCGATGACCCCGCAAGTCTCTAATTCTGACGATCCACTCGCGCCATGGCGTTGCGCTCGTAGCGCGGATAGAGATGGCTGACGCTGCGGATCAGCTCATAACGCGACAGATTCACCTGGGCGAAGCGCTCCGGAATAGGCGCGCGGATCAATTCGTTCATCTCCGCGCCCTGCTCCGCTCCCTGACGCAGCAAGCCATCGAGCCAGCCCAGGTAATCACGCATCTGCACGAACGGTGCTGCATCGCTGGTCACCGGGCCATGGCCGGGTACGATCTGCTTCCATGGCATCGCTTCGAGCCGATCCAGATCGGCCAGCCACACGTCCAGCCCGGGGCTGTTCGGCGTGGTCAGCGCGCGCTGGTAGAACAGGATATCGCCAGCGAACAACACGCCCGTACGCACATCCAGAATCGCCAGATCGGCGCCGGTGTGGCCGCGCAGCGCCAGGAGTTGCAGGCGCCTGCCGCCAATTTCCAGCGTGCCCTCCTGCACCTCCTCGCTGGGCAACACCACCTCGGTGCCGCGCATCCAGTCGCCGACCAGGCGGTACATGCTCTCCGCCATGGCGTCGCCCTGTTCGGCCAGCAATCGGGTGGTCTCGGGTAACGCAGCGATGGGGACGCCGGCGAAAGCCTGGTTGCCCAGCACATGATCGGGATGATGGTGAGTCAGCAGTACGCGCACCACCGGCTTGCCGGTGGCCTTCTCGATGCTCTGGCGCAGCGCCTCGCCGTAGCGCCGCGACGGACCGGTGTCGATCACTACCACTCCGTCCGCGGTTTCGATGAAGCCGACGTTGACGATATTGCCGCCATTTTCCGCCGCGAAATTGTCGGTGCTGCCTTCCAGCAGCCAGACGCCATCAGCGATCTGCCGAGGTTGCAGCTGGTAATCGAGTGCCTGCGCCAGACTGGCGAACAGGCAGGTCAGCAGTAGCACCCAACGCATGGAGGCCTCCTAGATGGGGTTGGTGCGCGCGGCGCACCCTACCGGCGGGCCGCGTTCAGAACGCGGCCTGGAATTCGTTGCCGTTGTTGTCGCGCAGCCAGACTTCGGCCTGCTGATCGCCCCGCAGGTCGAAGGTCAGCGTCGGGTTCTCGCTGACCGCTGGGAACAATTCGACACGCCCCAGCACCTGGCCCTCGGCATCGCGCAGCTCGGCTTCCTCGATGTAGAACTCGGGGATGCCGCCGACCAGGCCGTTGTCCATCGGGTGCGACACCTGCAGGCGCAGGCGGCTGTCCTCACCACGTACGAAGCGCTTGCCGAGGACCTGGCCCAGGCGCTCTTCCCAGCCAGCCTCGGCACGCACCACGCTGGGCGCAGTGCAACCGCCGCCTGCCGCCTCGACGCGAGCCGAGCCGATATGCCAGACGCCATCGTCGGTGAGCACCGCAGCACGAATCGGCGTGGCCTGCTCGACGCGGATACGGATGGCCAGGCTCGGCTCAAGCTCGGCGCCAGGGGTGAAATCGAGAATACGCGGGATGGGGTTGAGTTCGGCCCAGGCCAGAATACGTTTGACCTTGCCGCGGTAGGCGCTGGCGTCGATCTGGATCGGCACCTGGCGCGCATCCTCGGCGAACGGTGGCACCTCGAGGCGAATCCTGTCGTCGAAAACGAAAGCCTCACCGTTCAGCAGACGCTGGTGGTAGTAATCCCACATTACCGAAGCGACAGGATCGGGCGCGGCCGCCCGCGCTTCCCAGGCCCAGGCAAACAGGGCCAGCAACATCAGGCTACGCCAATCCATCGCCCACCTCCGGCTCGACTCTTATTGGTATTGTTCAGGCCTCTCGAAGCGCAGCCCGTAGCGTGCGTACAGGCGCTCGAGCGAACCATCGAGAATCAGGCTTTCCAGCTGTTCTTCCAGGGCATAGGCGAGCTGACGATTGGTCTCGTGGACCGCCATGCCGATTTCCCAGATCTGCCGGCCCATGTCCGGGTAGGCGTTCTCGGCCAACGCCAGTTGCGGGTCATTGGCCTCGTGCACCAGCCAGTCCACCTCGCCACGCAGCGCCATCACTGCATCCACCTCACCACCCTGCATGGCGGCAAATGCCTGCTTCGGCGTCGGGTAGTGTCGGGTTTCCTGGCTGAGCATGCCGCTGTGCACCGAGCTCAGGTAGAACGAGGGCACGCTCTCGACCTCCACCCCGACCGGGTGCTGACGCAAGGCATGGATACTCGGCACCTCGGGCAGGCGCCGACGATCGAAGGCCAGCTGCCAGCGCTCGCGCTGATAGGGGCCGAACATCACCACGCGCTCGTTGACCAGTTCGCCCAACTCGTTGCGCAACTGCGCATAGTCACGGTCGTAAGGCACACGCAGCATCACATCGGCCAGCTGGCCCTGCGCAGTCACTCGGCCACGCCAGATGTAGTCGCGCAGGTCGTCGTCTAGCTTCTCACCCGGCGGTGCCCACATCACTTCCAGCTGGAGGCCAAGCCCTTCTGCCAGTGCCTTGGCCAGCTCGTAGTCGACACCGCGCGGCTGACCGCCCTCCTCGTAACTGTAGGGCGGGAAGTTCTGGTACAGCGCCACACGCAGAGTGCCCGACTCGATGATGCGGTCGAAATCACGCACCTGCGCCTGGGCTGTGCCCAGGCAAAGCAGCAGGCCACACAGGAGGATCAGCCGGCGCATGACGCGAGCGCTTATGAAGAAATCGTCGCGAGCGATGGCAGGTCGCGCTTCGCAGGAGCGCAGCAAGCGGAATGTATTGAAATACATGAGCATTGCGAACACCGCCGAAACGCGAGATGCCGAGCGCAGCAGATTCATCATCAAGCGCTTACTCCTCGACGTGCACACTCTCCAGATAGGTACGCACCGCCCACAGGGCTTCCTGGCTCAGGTAATCGGCCATCTTCGGCATATACACGCGCCCATCGCGCACCGCGCCGTGAATCACCCGCTCCTTGAACCATTCGTCACCGCTGGCGCCCAGCTCCAGCAGGCGCAGGTCCGGAGCGATACCGCCGGACTTGGCTTCCAGACCATGGCAGGCGGCGCAGTTCTGGTTGTAGGCAGAGGAGCCGATCTCGATGGCGCGTGGATTGTCGCGATAGGGGTTTTCGTCCAGCCATTCCTCACCCAGTGGCTCCAGGCCGTCGGTGTTCACTGCCTGCGGTACCACATCGCCGTGCGCCCAGAGGTTGGTCGACGCGGCGAGCAGCAGCAGCGCCAGGGTGGATTGGATCTTCTTGTTCATGGCTAGGACCTCATCTAATGCACGCAAGACAGCCCGTTCAGAGCTTGTGGCGATCATCTTAGAAAGGCCGCGCAACGCGCCGAATGCTGCTTTGGTGGTCGCGTTCTAGTCCCTTGGTAGTAGGGCTTGGGTCGGGGTGCTGGCGATGCCTTGGCAGCAAGTCCAAGTCATGCCCCGACCGGGAAATCCTCCCGGTGAAGGCGGGAGTTTTTCCGTAGGCGCAAAGGTGGCCGGGTACCACCATCGACTTGCCACTGCGGCGATCACTTTCTTCAACGGGAAGCACAACCATGACAACAAGAAACCTACCCAGCACCCCGCGCCCCCTGGCGCTCGCCCTGATGCTGGCCGGCGGCCTGGCGCTGAGCCAGGCCGCGTTCGCCAAGCCGGTCACCTGGGAAGACATTGCCAACGACCACACCACCACCAGCAACGTGCTGCAGTACGGCATGGGCACCAACGCCCAGCGCTGGAGCCCCTTGGCCCAGGTCAACGCCGACAACGTGTTCAAGCTGACCCCGGCCTGGAGCTACTCCTTCGGTGACGAGAAGCAGCGCGGCCAGGAGTCCCAGGCCATCATCCACGACGGTGTGGTCTACGTGACCGGCTCCTACTCGCGCGTCTTCGCCCTCGACGCCAAGACCGGCAAGCGCCTGTGGACCTACAGCCATCGCCTGCCCGACGACATCCGCCCGTGCTGCGACGTGGTCAACCGCGGCGCCGCCATCTATGGCGACAAGATCTACTTCGGCACCCTCGACGCCCGCGTCGTGGCGCTGAACAAGGACACCGGCAAGGTGGTCTGGAACAAGAAATTCGGCGATCACTCCGCCGGCTACACCATGACCGGCGCGCCGACCATCGTGAAGGATCAGAAAAGCGGCAAGGTGCTGCTGATCCACGGCAGCTCCGGTGACGAGTTCGGCGTGGTCGGCCGCCTGTTCGCCCGCGACCCGGATACTGGCGAAGAAGTCTGGATGCGCCCCTTCGTCGAAGGGCACATGGGTCGCCTGAACGGCAAGGACAGCACCCCGACCGGCGACATCAAGGCGCCGAGCTGGCCGGACGATCCCAACCACCCGACCGGCAAGAAGGAAGCCTGGAGCCAGGGCGGCGGCGCGCCGTGGCAGAGCGCCAGTTTCGATGCCGAAACCAACACCATCATCATCGGCGCCGGCAACCCGGCCCCGTGGAACGGCTGGGCGCGCACCGCCGACGGCGGCAACCCGCACGATTACGACAGCCTGTACACCTCCGGCCAGGTTGGCGTCGACCCGACCACCGGCGAAGTGAAGTGGTTCTACCAGCACACCCCGAACGATGCCTGGGACTTCTCCGGCAACAACGAGCTGGTGCTGTTCGACTACAAGGACAAGGACGGCAAGATCACCAAGGCCACCGCCCACGCTGACCGCAACGGCTTCTTCTACGTGGTCGACCGCGCCAACGGCAAGCTGAAGAACGCCTTCCCCTTCGTCGACAAGATCACCTGGGCCAGCCATATCGATCTGGAGACCGGCCGCCCGGTCGAGAACGAAGGCCAGCGCCCGCCGAAACCCAAGGCAGGCGAAACCAAGGGTGAAGTGGTCGAGGTCTCCCCGCCCTTCCTCGGTGGCAAGAACTGGAACCCCATGGCCTACAGCCAGGACACCGGCCTGTTCTACGTGCCGGCCAACCACTGGAAGGAGGACTACTGGGCCGAGGAAGCGCACTACAAGAAAGGCTCCGCCTACCTGGGCATGGGCTTTCGCATCAAGCGCCTGTACGACGACCACGTCGGCATCCTGCGCGCCATGAACCCCACCACCGGCAAGGTCGCCTGGGAGCACAAGGAGCGTCTGCCGCTGTGGGCCGGCGTGCTGGCCACCAAGGGCAATCTGGTGTTCACCGGCACCGGCGACGGCTACTTCAAGGCCTTCGACGCCAAGAACGGCAAGGAGCTGTGGAAGTTCCAGGTCGGCACCGGAATCATCTCCCCGCCCGTCACCTGGGAGCAGGACGGCGAGCAGTACATCGGCGTGACCGCCGGTTACGGCGGCGCAGTGCCGCTGTGGGGCGGCGACATGGCCGACCTGACCAAGCCGGTCGCCCAGGGTGGTTCCTTCTGGGTGTTCAAGCTGCCGAGCTGGGACAAGGCCAGCGCACAACGCTAAAGGCCCAACGCATGGCGCACCGTAGTGTGCGCCATGCACGCTACCTGTGGGAGGGGCTTTAGCCGCGACAGCCTCACCCATCATCCCATCCGAGAACTCGCCATGAACTACCTGCCCCTGCTTATCCCGGTCGTGCTGCTGGTACTCGGCAGCCATGCCATCGGCGCCGAGAACGAGAACGACGGCGTGCCGCAGATCAACGGCTGCCGCATCGAACCCGACAGCCAATGCCCCAACGCCAACCTGCGTGGCACCGACCTGCGCAACCTGGACATGCGCCGCATGGACCTGTCCGGGGCCGATCTTTCCGGCGCGGACCTGCGCCACACCAACCTCGATCTGGCCAATCTGGAGAAGGCCAAGCTGCGCGGCGCCAACCTCACCCGCGCCAGCCTGCAACAGAGCAACCTGCGCCTGGCCGATCTGTCCGGCGCCAGCCTGGTGGCCATCAGTGGCTGGGGCCTGTTCGCCCAGGCCGCCGATTTCGAAGGCGCCGACATGCGCGCCGCCAATCTGGAATTCGCCCGCCTCTCCGGGGCCAGGCTGCACAACGTGCAGCTGCAGGCGGCCAATCTGGAGATGACCTGGCTGAGCAAGGCCGACCTCAAGGGCGCGCATCTTGAGGATGCCAACCTGCAGGAAGTGAAGCTCGGCGGCTCCAACCTGGAGAACGCCAACCTCAGCGGCGCCCGCACCCGCTTCGGCAACTTTCAGGACGCCAACATGCCCGGCTGCGTGCAATGCCCCAAGGGCTGGGACTGAGCTTCACCACCGCAGCAACACCTCGGCTCTGTAGGAGCGGCTGCAGCCGCGATGCTTAAGAGCGCTTCGCGGCTAAAGCCGCTCCTACAGATCATCCAGGCGCCGGGCTAGACGCATCACCATCTGGGACGGTGCCAAAAACAACTGAACCATGCCGGCACAAGGCAATCCCTTTTTAGGAACAGCCAGATCGAGGCGGCAGCGTCCGGGCCGCCATCAGTTATTGCCCAAGAGGGATCTGCCGTGACCACTACCGCTGCAACTCCACACGCCTACCCCAACATTCTCAGCCCCTTGCACGCCACCCTGCTGTGCGGCCAGGTGCCGCTGTTTCTCGGCGCCCTGATCGCCGACATCGCCTACTACCGCAGCTACCAGATCCAATGGAGCAACTTCGCCTCCTGGTTGATCGCCGGCGCCCTGGTATTCGCCGGCCTGGCGCTGCTGTTCGCCCTGGCCGGGCTATTCCGTAGACGCAACCCGCGCCCGCTCACCTACTTTTTGCTGCTCCTGGTTACCTGGGTGCTGGGTTTCATCAACGCGCTGGAGCACGCCAAGGACGCCTGGGCCGTTATGCCGATGGGCCTGGCTCTGTCGGTGATCGTCACCCTGCTGGCCATCGCAGCCACCTGGGCAGGCATGTCCCAACCACGTACAGGAGATGCCCGATGAAAACGCACCTAGCACTGACCGCCCTGCCGCTGACCCTGCTGCTGACCGCCTGCGGCGAAGAGCCGGGCAGCAACCAGCAGTTCTACGGCGCCCAGCCGGACCTGCCCGAGCCCGAACGCGGCCTCCTGCCAAGCATGACCATTGCCGAGCCGACGCCCTGGGGCGATCAACGACCGACCGTGCCCGAAGGCTTCAGCGTCACTGCCATCGCTACCGACCTGAAGATTCCCCGGCAAACCCTGGTGCTGCCCAACGGCGACATCCTCGTCGCTGAGGGCCGTGGCGGCAACGCAGCCAAGCTCAAGCCCAAGGACGTGATCGCCGGCGTGATCAAGGCACGCGGCAACACCTCGGTGGAAAGCGGCAACCGCCTGACCCTGCTGCGCGACGCCGATGGCGATGGCTCCTATGAGCTGAAAACGGTGTTCGCCAAAGACCTCAATGCGCCCTACGGCCTGGCGCTGCACGAAGGCAACCTGTACGTGGCCAACCAGGACGAGCTGGTGCGCTTCGACTATGAAGAGGGCCAGACCAAGGCCAGCGGCCCGCCGAGCAAGGTCGCCGACCTGCCATCGGAGATCAACCACCACTGGACCAAGGCGCTGACCATCAGCGAGGACGGCCGCTACCTGTACGTCGGTATCGGCTCAAACAGCAACATCACCGAACGCGGTATGGAGGCCGAAGTCGACCGCGCCCTGGTCTGGCAGGTGGACGCCGAAACCGGCGCCTACAAGCCCTACGCCACCGGCCTGCGTAACCCCACCGCACTGGCCATCCAGCCGGGCACCGGCACCTTGTGGGCGGTGGTCAACGAGCGCGACGAACTGGGTGAGGATCTGGTGCCCGACTACCTCACCTCGGTGCAGGAAGGCGGCTTCTACGGCTGGCCGTACAGCTACTTCGGCCAACACGTCGACCCACGGGTGAAACCACAGGATGATGAAAAGGTGGCCAGCGCCATCGTTCCCGACTACGCCCTTGGCGCCCACGTCGCGGCGCTGGGCCTGGACTTTTCCAGCGAGGTAATGGGCGAGCAATATGCCGACGGCGTATTCGTCGGCGAGCACGGCAGCTGGAACCGCAAGAATCCGGTGGGCTACAAGGTGATCTTCGTGCCCTTCGAAAACGGCCGCCCTTCAGGCGACCCCATCGACTTCGTCACCGGCTTTCGCACTGAAGACGGCAAGACCCGCGGCCGCCCGGTGGGCGTAACGGTCGACCCGAGCGGCGCGCTGATCGTGGCCGATGATCTGGCCAATACGATTTGGCGGGTGGTGCGCGAAGGCGGCGAGTGAGGCTAAGCAAGCGATCGCACCTATCGCCTATGGCTCCCCCGCGGAGCGTGGGAGCCATAGGCGAATTCAGTTGCGCCCCCGCCAGTGGAGGCGGAGCGTCAAGAGCTGCATACCACGCGATTAAAGCAGCTCAGTGAGCCAACCATTGCGGCCTCAGGCACTCTCCAACCCCACCCGCACTACCCCACTGTCGATAGCCAAATGCACCAGCTCTGCCTGCGAGGCGATCTGCAGTTTGTTCTTTACCAGGGTCTGGTAGTTGGACAGGGTCTTGGCGCTGATGCACAGCTTCTCGGCGATCTGCCTCGGTGGCAGGCCGCGGGCAAGCATGACGAAGATTTCGAACTCGCGCTGGGTCAATTCACGCAAGCGCGGGTCGAGGCCGTCGCTGCTGGCGGGATTGCAGGCCAGTTGGGTGGCCAGTTGCTGTTCGATATAGGCATGGCCGGCGGCGGTGCGTTTGACCGCTTCCACCAGCACTTCCGGCGACGAGTTCTTGGTCAGGTAGCCGATGGCGCCGGCGTCCAGTGCCTGACGCACCAGGGGCAGTTCGTCGTGCATGCTGAAGAACAGCACGCGCAATTGCGGCAGGCGCTGACGCAGGCGGCGGGTGGTTTCCAGGCCGCTGATGCCGGGCAGGCCGATATCCATGATCACCAGGTTGGGAATCTCTTCCTGCACCCGCTGCAACGCTTGCTCACCATCACAAGCCTCGCGCAGTTGCACCTCCGGCAACAGCGCACGCAG
>VFQR01002246.1_pt1 | contig 12652 bp, 11 predicted proteins | sample 3512321 | NCBI WGS metagenome assembly VFQR01 (sample SAMN10412374, study PRJNA504923) | tailings metagenome | isolation source: Relicate 3 Philex TSF1 revegetated site | place: Philippines: Tuba, Benguet | collected 2017-08-29
CCGGACTGGTCGCGCGGTTTACGGAGCTCAAGGAAGATGCCGCGCTTGCTGCATTCTATCTCGTATCGCTTGCGCTCGGCGTCACGTTGATTTCTCTGAAAGGCTCGAACGTGGATCTGTTCCGCGTGCTGTTCGGGTCGGTGCTCGCGCTCGACAATCCGACGCTCTATGTCATTGCAGCGTTCACGACCTTCAGCCTGTTCGCGCTGGCGCTGATCTGGCGACCGCTTGTGCTGGAATGCGTCGACCCCGGCTTTCTGCGCTCGGTGAGCGGCGCCGGCACGGTGGTGCATCTCATGTTTCTGACGCTCGTCGTGCTCAATCTCGTGGCTGCGTTTCATGCGCTCGGCACGCTGCTCGCCGTCGGCATGATGATGTTGCCCGCTGCGGGGGCGCGTTTCTGGACGCAGGACGTGACCCGCATGGCTGCCATCTCGGTGCTGATGGGGATGGTGTCCGGCGTCGGCGGCTTGCTCGTGTCGTTCCATTTCAACCTGCCGACCGGCCCTGCCGTTATCCTGGCGGCAGGCGTCTTTTATGCGTTTTCGGTGCTGCTCGGGCCGGTGGGCGGGCTGCGCAAGCGGCTGTCGCCGGGCCGGCATCTCGAGGCTTGAGCGGCCCGATCCGCGCGCCTATATCCCGGCTTCAACGCTCACGAGTTCGCTTATGACCGATAAAATCCCGGTAACGGTGCTGACCGGCTATCTCGGCGCCGGCAAGACGACGCTGCTCAACCGCATTCTCTCGGAACCGCACGGCAAGAAATACGCGGTGATCGTGAACGAATTCGGCGAGATCGGCATCGACAACGACCTCATCGTCGGCGCGGACGAAGAAGTCTTCGAGATGAACAACGGCTGCGTCTGCTGCACCGTGCGCGGCGATCTCATCCGCATCATCGACGGCCTCCTGAAACGCAAGGGCAAGTTCGACGGTATCCTCGTTGAAACGACGGGTCTCGCCGATCCGGCGCCGGTCGCGCAGACTTTCTTCGTCGATGAAACCGTGAGCGGAAAGACCGCGCTCGATGCGGTCGTGACCGTCGTCGATGCGAAGTGGCTCAAGGATCGCCTGAAGGATGCGCCAGAGGCCAAGAACCAGATCGCCTTTGCCGACGTGCTGGTGCTGAACAAGACCGATCTCGTGACACCGGACGAATTGAAGGACGTCGAACTGCGCATCCGGGCGATCAATCCGTTCGCCAAGATTCACAAGACCTCGCGCAGCGCGGTCTCGCTCGACGCGGTGCTCGGACAGGGTGCGTTCGATCTCGACCGCATTCTTGCGATCGAGCCGCACTTTCTGGAAGGCGGACATCATCATCACGACGAGGACGTGGAGTCGTTTTCGTTTTCGACGGATGCGCCGCTCGACGCCAAGACCTTTTTCGCCTGGATCGACAACGTCAGCCAGGTGCAGGGGCCGAACATCCTGCGCGCCAAGGGCATCATGAATTTCAAGGACGACCCCGAGCGTTACGTGATGCAGGGCGTGCACATGATGTTCGAGGGCGACCACCAGCGCGACTGGCGCGACGACGAGAAGCGCGAGAGCCGCATCGTGTTCATCGGCCGGGACCTCAACGAAAAGGCGCTGCGCGAGGGCTTCGAGGCCTGCGTGGCGAAGTAGGTTGGAGGGCGGGCGCGAGCCGGGTATAAAGAGCCATGATCAGGCGCATTTCCACGCTCATTCTTCTCGGCGCACTCGCGGTGTCGGTCTCCGGCTGCGACAAATGCGGCGACTGGCTGAAGCCCAAGGGGCCGTTCAGCCAGGCGGTCTGCAAAGACGAAGCGCGCTGATTTTCTGAACGTACATGTCCGAGAACGAAATCCGTTCCATCGCCGAGCTCGTAACGGCCTGCGAAGTTGGCGCGCACGTCGTCGCCGGCGGCTTTCTCGATGACGAAGCCGTATTCGCGACCGGCGAGGGCGAGATCGTGTTCGCCTCCGGCAGGAGGGTCGCGGCGCATCCGAACGCGGCCATTCTGGAAGCGGTCTGCGACGGCGAGAAAATTTATACCTGCGGCGATGACGGCCGCGTGGCCGCGACCGATGCCGAGGGTGCCGTCGAAACTCTTGCCGAGATCAAGAATAAGTGGATCGACCATGTTGCGCTCGGGCCGGATGGCGCGCTCGCCTGGTCGGCGGGAAAAACCGCGTATGTGCGAACGAAGAAGGGCGAGAAGTCCCTCGACGTGCCGAGTACGGTCGGCGGCCTTGCCTTCGCGCCGAAAGGCTTCCGGCTTGCGGTCGCACATTACAACGGCGTGTCGCTCTGGTTTCCGAATTCGGATGCAAAGCCGGATTTCCTGGAATGGAAAGGCTCGCATCTCTGCACGCGCTGGTCTCCGGACGGCAAATTCCTGATCACGACGATGCAGGAATCCGCGCTGCACGGCTGGCGGATCGCCGACAACAAGCACATGCGGATGTCGGGTTATCCTTCGCGCATCCGCTCGTTCAATTTCAGCCACGACGGAAAATGGATGGCGACATCCGGGGCGGAAGCCGTCGTCATGTGGCCGTTCGCGTCGAAGGACGGACCCATGGGCAAGGATCCCGGAATGATTGCCACGGCGCGGCAGGGCTCGCGTGTTTCCTGCGTCGCCTGCCATCCGAGCAGCGAAGCGCTGGCCGTCGGCTACAGCGACGGCATGGTGCTGATGGTCCGCACCAATGATGCTGCGGAAATTCTGGTGCGCGGGCCGGAAGGCGGAGAAGTCACCACGCTCGCCTGGCACGCGAACGGCATGGCGATGGCGTACGGAACGGATGAAGGGAAGGCGGGGGTTCTAAACCTCTAGAATAAAAAAACCTCATGGTTCGAGACGCGATGCTTCGCATCGTTCCTCACCATGAGGCTTTTATTTTTCCTCACCCTGAGGAGTGGGCGAAGCCCGCGTCTCGAAGGGTGAATACGATCACCGCACCAGAATATTCCTGAACTGCCACGGATCGGATTCGTCGATGTCCTCCTTGAAAAGGACATTGCGATTGTCGAGCGGAGTCCAGTCGGTATAGGTGCCGATCACCGGTCCGAGATATTGCGACTGCACTTCGAGACAGCGCTTGAAGTCCATCTCGTCGGCTTCGGTGATGCCGCGGTTCGGGTTTTCGATCGCCCAGACCATGCCGGCGAGTACGGCGGAAGTGACCTGCAGCCCGGTGGCGTTCTGGTAAGGCGCGATCTCGCGCGTTTCTTCGATCGAGAGCTGCGAGCCGTACCAGTAGGCGTTATTCTTGTGGCCGTACAAGAGTACGCCAAGCTCGTCGATGCCGTCTTCGATTTCGTTCTCGTCGAGGATCGTCCACTCTTCCTGGAACTTGCCGCCCGCGCCGAACATTTCGTGTAGCGAGAGAACGGCGTCGTTGGCCGGGTGATAGGCATAGTGGCAGGTCGGACGGTACAGCACCTTCTCGCCTTCGCGCACGGTGAAGTAGTCCGCGATCGAAATCGACTCGTTGTGCGTGACGAGAAAGCCGTACTGCGCGCCCGGCGTCGGGCACCAGCTACGAACGCGCGTGTTCGCGCCCGGCTGCTTCAGGTATACGGCCGAGCCGCAGCCCTTCGCATGCTTGCCGATGTTCTCAGGCTCCCACTTTTCGTGCGTGCCCCAGCCGAGTTCGGAAGGCTGCTGGCCTTCGGAGACGAAGCCTTCGACCGACCAGGTGTTGACGAAGACGTTCATCGGCTTCGGCTTCTTCGAGCGCTGGGTGTCGCGCTCGGCGATGTGGATGCCCTTGACGCCAGCCTTCATCATGAGCCGCGCCCAGCCCTCTTTATCCTGCGGCACTTCGTAGCCGAGGCCGAGGTCGGCGGCGACGTTGAGAAGGGCCTGCTTCACGAACCACGACACCATGCCCGGGTTCGCGCCGCAGCAGGAGACCGCCGTCAGGCCGCCCGGATTTTTCCGGCGTTCTTCGAGCACGGTTTCGCGCAGCGCGTAATTCGAGCGCGCCTCAGGGCCCATCGACTTGTCGAAGTAGAAACCCTTCCAAGGCTCGACCACGGTATCGATGTAGAACGAGCCGATCTCGCGGCACATCCGCATGATGTCGAGCGAAGAGGTGTCGACCGAAAGGTTCACGCAGAAGCCGCGGCCGCCGCCTTCGGTGAGCAGCGGCGTCAGCAGCGACTTGTAGTTCTCGCGCGTGACAGCCTGATGGATGAAGCGGATGCCGCGCTCGTCGAGGAGCTTGCGGTCGTCATCGACCGGATCGATGACGACGAAACGTTTCTTGTCGAATTCGAAGTGGCGCTCGAGGAGCGGCAGCATTCCGCGCCCGATCGAGCCAAGGCCGATCATCACGATGGGTCCGTCGATCTTGTGGTAGACCGGCCACTTGCTCATTCTCACCTCCGTCTTTCTCTCTCAATGTGTTTAGCGGCTTGCTCCGGCGCTGACGAATCGGCACCGGGATTTCCATCAGCGGCTTTCCACAGCCCATGCTCTAACGCACTTCGGGGCCCGCTTGCGCGAGCCCCGAAGGTACTTCTTAGCGGTTCGTCGGAAGATCAGATGACGTAGGACTTCAGCGGCGCGAAGCCGTTGAAGGCGACCGACGAGTAGGTCGTCGTGTAGGCGCCGCACGCCTCGATCAGCACCTTGTCGCCGATTTCGAGCGAAACCGGCAGCAGGTACGGCGTCTTCTCGTAGAGCACGTCCGCCGAGTCGCAGGTCGGGCCGGCGATGACGCAGGGCGCCATCACGTCGTCGTCCTTCTCGGTGCGGATCGGATAGCGGATCGCCTCTTCCATCGTCTCGGCGAGACCGCCGAACTTGCCGATGTCGAGATAGACCCAGCGCTGGTTGTCCGACGCCGACTTCTTCGAGATCAGGACGACCTCAGCCTCGATCATGCCCGCACCGCCGACCATGCCGCGGCCCGGCTCGATGATGGTTTCCGGAATGCGGTTGCCGAAGTGCTTGCGAAGCGCACGGAAGATCGCCTGGCCATATTCCTGGACCTTCGGGATGTCGCGCAGGTACTGCGCGGGGAACCCGCCGCCCAGGTTGACCATGGACAGGTTGATGCCGCGCTCGGCCATGTCACGGAAGATCTGGCCGGACGTCTTCAACGCACGATCCCACGCCTTCACGTTGTTCTGCTGCGAGCCGACATGGAACGAGATGCCGTGCGCAACGAGGCCCAGCTTGTGGGCGTGCTCGAGCACCTGCGGCGCCATTTCGGGCGCGCAGCCGAATTTGCGCGAGAGCGGCCACTCGGCGCCGGAGCCGTCGCAGAGGATGCGGCAGAACACCTTCGAACCGGGCGCAACGCGTGCGATCTTCTCGACTTCGGCTTCGCAATCGACCGCGAAGAGGCGCACGCCGAGCTTGTAAGCCGCAGCGATGTCCTTTTCCTTCTTGATCGTGTTGCCGAAGGAGATGCGGTCGGTGGTGCCGCCGGCTGCCATGACGAGCTCGATCTCGCCCATCGACGCGGTGTCGAAGCACGAGCCCATGTCGTTCAGGAGCTTCAGAATTTCGGGCGCAGGGTTGGCCTTCACCGCGTAGAAGACGCGGGTGTCCGGCAACGCCTTCGCAAAGGCATTGTAGTTCGAGCGCACAACGTCGGTGTCGACGACGAGGCGGGGTCCGTCCTCACGGTTGCGTCGGAGGAATTTGCGGATGCGGTCGGTCATTTTCGGTGTCCCCTTCCAAGAAGACATTCGTTAACAACTGGACAGCGTGCTTCCCGCGGTGTCTTCGCGCGAGATCGCGCGACTACGCCACGAGCGGCTTGCTGCCCGCTCGAACATCCGGCCTAGGCCGGCAGAAGCGCCGTTGATTGGAAGGGTGTCCCTTCCGCACGTCAGGCAAGGAGGTAGTGCCTCTTCGGTTTTCCGTGGCCACCTTCGGGGCGCCGCGTTGGACCAAAAAAGCCCTTACGTCGTTGCTTTAAGTCGCGTCCCTCGCGGAGAGCGGGGTTCGCCGGTTCCCTCCGGCTACTGGTTTGCCCGACGTCTTTCCGGCCTCTTGTCCGGGATCTCCGTCAACCAGCACACGACCACAGGCACGTGCGAAATTGGGCAAGTCGGCAAATAAGAGAAATGAACCTGCGATGCAAGAGAGAATCGACTCTCTCGCGCAGTTTTTTGGCGCGCGAAGCCGCTCGAACTTCGCTCGCGGTGTCGTCTGGAAAGTTCTCGTTAAGAGTTTGGCGCGCGAGCGCTCGTCAGCGCTCGTCAGCGCTCGTCAGCGCTCGACGATGGGCTCGATCTTCGCCGCGTTGCGGACGAACGACCACGTGAAGTACGCCGCGCCGAGCGCGAAGACACCCATGAGAATCGCTTCGAGCGTCTTGTTGAAGCCGAAGAGTGCTGCGAGCGCCCAGCCGGTGGCGAGCCCGATGCCGATCACCTCGACGCCGATGAGGATCGCGGCGCTCACGATGGTGGTCAGGTTGGTCCAGTTGATGCGGCCCGGCTTCTTCACGGCGTCGTTCATCGTCTTGCGTCCTCAGAATGCGGCGTTGGCGTGGCGAGAGGTGGCGAACCCGCCGCAAAGCCTTAGAATGGCGGGCAATCTGGCGACAAAGAGGGGCTGAATCAAGCCAAGCTTTGCCGCTCCCGCCGCAAGTTTTCCGGAGCAGAAATGACCGAATACCGTGCTGAAGGCCGCTACGGCGTTGTCGCCGCCCCTCACTCGCTCGCCGCCGAGGCGGGCAAGGACATCCTCGCGGAGGGTGGAAATGCCATCGAGGCCGCTGTGGCGGCTGCCGCAGCCATCGTCTCGGCCTATCCGCACATGAACCACATCGGCGGCGACGGCTTCTGGCTGATCCGCGAGCCCTCGGGCCGGGTCCGTTACATCGAGGCCTGCGGGTTCGCGGGCGCTCTTGCCACCATCGAGCGCTATCGCGCGGCCGGTCACGACACGGTACCGGAACGCGGGCCGCTCGCGGCCTGCACGGTGCCCGGCGCCATCGGCGGCTGGATGCTGGCGATGGAAGCCGCCAAGGCCGCGGGTGGAAAGATGCCCGTCAGCCGGCTGCTGGAAAGCGCGATCAAGATCGCCCGCGAGGGCTATCCGGTGTCGTCGTCGCTGGCCTGGCGCTTCTTGCAGGACCGGACGCTCGCGATCGTCGCTCCCGGCTTCTCGGAAACCTTCACGCCCGGGGGCAAGGCGCAGCCCCGAGGCGCACGGCTCAACGCCGGGAAACTTCCGGATACCTTCGAGCAGCTCGGCCGCGCCGGGCTGGACGACTTCTATCGCGGCGACATCGGCCGTGAGATCGCCTCCGACCTCGAAGCCATCGGCTCGCCGGTCACGCGTGCCGACCTCGAGAAGTACCGGGCGACCCCCCGCGAGCCGCTGTCGCTGCGGGTTCGCGACGCGACCGTCTACGGCTGCCAGCCGCCGACGCCGGGCCTGACGACACTCATGATCCTCGGTCTTTACGAGCGGCTCGGGGCGCCGAAGGCGGAGACCTTTGAATATGTCCATGCGCTGGTGGAGGCGACCAAGCGTGCCTTCATGATGCGCGACAAGATCATGACCTCCTTCGAGAAGCTGACGGACAATCCTGCCGACTGGCTGACCAACGAAGCGCTGGAGCGCGAAGCCGCGGCCATCAAGAAGGACCGGGCCGCGCCCTGGCCGCTTCCGGCCGGCGAGGGCGACACCGTCTGGCTCGGTGCCGCCGACACGAACGGTTACGTCGTCTCCTACATCCAGTCGATCTACTGGGAGTTCGGTTCGGGCTGCGTGCTGCCGAAAACCGGCGTGATGATGCAAAACCGCGGGGCGAGTTTCTCGCTCGACCCGAAGTCGAAGAATCCGCTGGAGCCGGGCCGCAAGCCGCTCCACACGCTCACGCCCATGATGGCCAACTTCGACGACGGTCGTGCGCTGGGCTTCGGGACCATGGGCGGTGACGGCCAGCCGCAAACCATCGGGGCGATTTTCTCCCGCTACGCGTTCCACGGAGTGCCGCTGGCGGAGGCGATCGACCGGCCGCGCTGGATTCTCGGCAAGACCTGGGGTTCGAAGATCACGAACCTTCGCCTTGAATCCCGCTTCGCCCCGGAAGTCGTCGAGCGCCTGATGAAGGCAGGGCACGACGTTTCGGTGCTCGAGGACTATTCGGAATACCTCGGCCATGCCGGCGCGGTGCTCTTCGACGGAAAAAAGGTCGAAGGCGCCCACGACCCGCGGTCGGACGGTGGCGCGGCGGCCACATGATCCGTTTCGTTCACGCGAATGTTCATTGGCCCGTTGCGGCTGGCGGCTACTTTGTGACTAAAGTAGCCGCGGCACTGATTTTCAGGACTGGAACCATGCGCCTTCTCACCGCAGCCTTCACGCTTCTTGCCGCCGTTCTCGTTTCGCATGTCGCCGAAGCGCAGCAGCGGGTCGCCGCGGTCCAGCCGCAGAAGCCCGCGGAGCAGACCTGGCCGCAGGACGCCGAGCTGAAGGGCGATTATCCGCGCGGCGCGATCGTGATCAACGTGACCGAGCGTCGGCTTTATTACTCGCTCGGTGACGGCAAGGCGCTCGTCTATCGTGTCGCCGTCGGCAAAACCGGCTTCGGCTGGACCGGCCAGAGCTGGGTCAGCCAGAAAACCAAGAACCCGGGCTGGTATCCGACCGCGCGCATGCAGGCCGAAGGTGCGCCGAGCTACGTGCCGCCGGGGCCGGCCAATCCCTTGGGCGTCCGCGCGCTCTATCTCGGCTGGAGCGAATACCGGATCCACGGCACCAACGCGCCGCACACCATCGGCTCGGCCTCGTCGAGCGGCTGTTTCCGGATGATTAACGCGGATGTGACCGATCTTTTCGAGCGCGTTGCGATCGGCGCGCCAGTGTACGTGGTCCAGTAAAGCTTCTTGTTATTGGCGCGTGATCTGGTCCGAAAACCGGTTTGATCCCCGGATCAAGTCCGGGGGGCATGCTTTTCGGGATCCCGCGCCCCCTTTTCGCCGGACTTCGCGGGCTAGTGTCCCGCATCCGACAAGGACACTAGCAATTTTAAAATCCAGTGAGACTTTGGTTCTGGCATACGTAACAGTGTCTGCCGCGATCGAGTACGAATGTCAGAACCGGATCGCTGGTGCATTCGCTAGAGATTGAGGCCCGAATGGTGCTGAAAGCTGCACTACGAATCGCCGCGGCGGCCGTATTCCTTGCGTCGAGCATCGGTATCGTGCTGTCGCATCCTCATGTGGCCGCGACCGTTCGCAGCGAGATCGTCTTCGGCAAGGACGGTGCGATCGCCGGCATCCGCTACGCCTGGACGTTCGACGAATTCTTCTCGGAGTTCGCAACCCAAGGTCTCGACAAGAATGGCGACGGCGTCTTTTCGCGCGAGGAACTCGCCGAACTCGCCAAGGTCAATGTCGAGACCCTGCAGGAATCCGACTACTTCACCTTCGGCAAGAGCGGCGAGGACAAGCTCGTGTTCGGCCAGCCGACGGATTACTGGCTCGAGCACAAGGACAAGCTTCTGACGCTGCACTTTACGTTGCCCGTGAAGGGCGGCGCCCAGAAAAGCGGGGTCGCGCTGGACGTCTACGATCCGGGTTATTACGTCGCCTTCAGCTTCGCGCGTGAGAATGCAGTGAAGCTCGTCAATGCGCCGGCGAACTGTTCGTTTCAGGTGAAGCTGCCGGACACCGTGCTGGGGCCGCAACAAAGCGAAACCCTGTTCAATTCGCTCTCCCGTGCGGGCAACCTCGACTCGCAGATCGCGAATAGCGTGGTCATTACGTGCAAGTGAAACTCTTTCCGGTGAAATCGGGCGTGCTGCGGAGCGCCTTCCTGCTTGCGCTGGTGCTCGTGGCTGCGTTCGTTCTCGTCGAGCCGCTGTTCGCGCAATCCGCGTTCGGTCCGCGCAACACGGCGCCCGCGCCTTCCGGTTTCTTCGGCTGGATCTTCGCGCAGCAAGCCGCCTTTTACGCGCAGATGCGCGATGCCATTAAGGCCGCGAAGACCGACGGCTCGGCAGCCTGGGCGCTCGTCACGATCTCGTTTCTCTACGGCATCTTTCATGCCGCCGGCCCCGGCCACGGCAAGGCGGTGATCGCGTCCTACATGATCGCGGACAACGCGACCTGGAAGCGCGGCGCGCTGCTCGCGGGGATTTCCGCTTTCGTGCAGGCGTGTGTTGCCGTTCTGTTTGTCGGCATTGCCGTGCTCGTGTTCGGCACGACGGCGCGCAACATGAACATCGCGGCGAGCGCGATCGAGATCGTCGCCTATTCGCTGATCGTGCTGCTCGGGTTTTATCTGCTCTGGAAGAAGGGCGCGGCCTTCCTCGCGGCACTCCGCGGCACGCCGGATGCGCACGATCATCATCACGATCATGCCCATGATCGTGCCCATGCCCATCATGAACATCATCATGGCCACGCGCACCACGAACACCACGTGCACGACGCGCATTGCGGGCATTCGCATGGGCCCGAACCTGCAGAACTGAAAGGCCGCGACTGGTTCCGGCGCGGCATGGTTGCGGCGTTTGCGGCGGGCCTGCGCCCCTGTTCGGGTGCGATCATCGTGCTCGTGTTTGCCGCCGCGCAGGGGATTTTCCTGACCGGCGTCGGCGCGACCTTCGCGATGGGTGCGGGGGTTGCCATCACCGTGACGGCGATTGCGTTGCTTGCGGTCTTCGGAAAGAGCGTGGCCTTGCGGCTGGCCGGCGCCATGGGCGGAAGAAGCGAACTGATGCTGCGCGGCATCGAAGTGTTCGGCGCGATGATCGTGATCGCTTTCGGCTTTCTGCTGCTCACGGGCTATCTGGCCTACGAGCGCTTGCTGCCGTTCTGATCCCTCGACTTTATGTATAATGAGCGGAACGAGCGCGCGGAGAAGTGCGCCGCGTGATTTCGTACGGAGGACGCCATGGCGCCCGGTTCTGCATCTGCCGCCGACATTTTCAGCCTCAAAGGCCGGGTCGCGCTGATTACCGGCGCGTCGAGCGGGCTCGGAGAGCGCTTTGCCGAAGTCGCCGCCGCCAATGGTGCGAGCGTGGTTCTGGCTGCGCGCCGTGCCGACCGCATGCAGGACATTGTCACGCGGATTGAAAAGAACGGAGGCCGGGCGATGGGCGTCGCTTGCGACGCCACCGACAATGCGAGCATGAGCCGCGCCTTCGACGCCGCGGAGAAGCAATTCGGCACGGTGGACCTCTTCGTCGCAAATGCCGGGATGGCGCGGCTCGGCAAAGTCGTGGAGATGCCCGAAGACGAGTATCGCAAGCTGATGGCGCTCGACATGGACGCCGTTTTCTTCAACTCGCGCGAAGCCGCGAAACGCATGATGGCCGCGAACAAGCCGGGCGCGATCATCACAACGGCTTCGATTGCGGCCTTCATCGTCGAACGCAACATCGTCGCCTACAACATGGCCAAAGCCGCGGTGATGCAGTTCACCAAGGGCTTCGCGCTCGAGGTCGGGCGGAAGAACATTCGCGTCAACGCGATCGCGCCGGGTTATGTCGTTACCGACATCAATCGCGACTTCCTGCTTTCGCCGAAAGGGCAGCAGGGCAAGGAAAAGCTGCCCCTCGGCCGCTACGGCGAAGTCGACGATCTCGACGGCGTTTTCCTGCTGCTCGCCTCGAACGCCTCCCGCTGGATGACGGGTTCCACCGTCGTCATCGATGGCGGCCATATCCTCACGAGTGGCAGCTAGCCTTTTTGCGTTGCGCCAAATTGCGGGGCGCGCATGCGGGCAGAAACTTCGTTGCAGGCCCCGCACGGATAACGAAATTGCGCGGCTTCTTTCGCTATGCGAGCCTTGGAGCCAATAAAGAGTAGGGCGCGTGCCCGAATCAGCCCCGTACTGCCGCCGGGGAGGCGGTTTTGAGCGCATGGCCAAGAATCAGACTGCGAATCAGAACGTTTCGCTCGACGACAAATACGATCTCTCGAAGCCGCTGGTCTTTCTCTCCGGCACGCAGGCGATCGTACGGCTCACGCTCATGCAAAAGGAACGTGACCGGCAGGCGGGCAAGAACACCGCGGGCTATGTCACGGGCTATCGCGGTTCCCCGCTCGGCGGTCTCGACCAGCAGTTCTTTCGCGCAAAGCGCCCGCTCGAGAAGGCCGATGTCAAATTTCAGGCCGGACTGAACGAAGATCTCGCCGCCACCGCGCTCTGGGGTTCGCAGCAGGCGGAACTGACCGGCGAAGGCAAATTCGATGGCGTGTTCGGCATCTGGTACGGCAAGGGCCCGGGCGTGGACCGCACCGGCGACGCCTTCCGTCATGCGAACTTCGCTGGCACCTCGAAGAACGGCGGCGTGCTCGCGCTGATGGGCGACGATCACACCTGCGAATCCTCGACCACCGCGCACCAGTCGGAATTCCACTTCGTCGATGTGATGATTCCGATCCTGAATCCCGCCGGTGTGCAGGAACTGATCGATTACGGCCTGCACGGCTTTGCCATGTCGCGCTTCTGCGGCACGTGGGTCGGCATCAAGTGCGTGAAGGAAACGATCGAGTCGACCGCCGTGGTCGATGTCTCGCCCGACCGCGTGAAGATCAACCTCCCCGAATTTACGATGCCGCCGGGCGGGCTCAACATCCGCCGCATCGATGGCGCGCTCGCGCAGGAAGCGCGGCTCTTCGAATTCAAGCGCGACGCCATGCTCGCCTACATCAGGGCGAACGGCATCAACAAGATCATTATGTCCGGCGGTCC
>VFQR01002247.1_pt1 | contig 12650 bp, 11 predicted proteins | sample 3512321 | NCBI WGS metagenome assembly VFQR01 (sample SAMN10412374, study PRJNA504923) | tailings metagenome | isolation source: Relicate 3 Philex TSF1 revegetated site | place: Philippines: Tuba, Benguet | collected 2017-08-29
ACGGATGTATTTCACAGTAAGCGGGTTATCTACTCGAACGAGGTTATGGCCTCTATCAATCCGGGGCAACTCACGCAACAGCAGGGCCACCAGGCCAATGGACTGATGGACCCGTATAACAATTGATGTATCATGGTCAAGTATTACCTGACTGCTTGTTTTGCCCTGATCGCATTCGCCACATATGAGCAGGTCATCGTCAGTCCCGACGGGACGCACTCCGTCGTGCATGGTTCGGTTATCGTCAATCCAAACGAAACCCATTCTACCATCCACGGTTCAGGGACAATCTCAGTTATTGTCAATCCGGACGGAACCCACTCGATAAGACATGGTTCTGTCATTGTGAATTCTAATGGCACGCACTCGGTCATCCATCAGGCCGGTGCAAACACGCTGATTGTAAATCCGAATGGTTTGCATACCTCTATGAGGAATTCCACGAATATAAATGCTACCAGTGCCTGGCTGCATGAACTGTTTCGGGGGACGAATACTAAAAAAGGAAGACGACCTAAATAGAAAGAACTTTCTGTGGCGTGTAGGGAGGGCTGCCCAAAAGTCGTTACAACGCACTTAAACGTCTCAGCAAATTAGCTTGTATCCCACCCCTCGCAGGTTGATAATCTCAATGGTGGGGTCATCCTTTAGGTGCTTGCGGAGTTTGGTGATATACACGTCCATAGTGCGGACGTTGAAGATGTTGTCGTCGCCCCACAGCGTGAGCAAAACGGTTTTGCGCGACAGCACGTTGTTGCGGGCATCGTAGAGCATCTGGAGGAGCTGAGTTTCGCGATAGGACAGCCGGATGGGAGCTTTGCCCGAAAACAGCAGCGTTTGGTTACGGGGAACAAAGCCGTACTGCCCGATGGACACCACCGTTTCGGAAATGGCTCCAACGCCCCCGCTTCGGCGCAGGAGTTCGTTGACGCGCAAAAACAACTCATCCAGGCTGAAGGGCTTTTTGAGATAATCGTTGCCCCCACTCTCGTAGCCCTCAATCACATCTTTGGTGGCCGTGCGAGCCGTCAGGAACAGCACCGGAACCCCACCGTTGAGGGTCCGAATCTGCTTCACGAGCGTGAAACCATCCAACTGCGGCAACATCACGTCCACAATACATAGCGCGAAAAATTCCTCGCTAAATACCCGAAACGCCGTTCGGCCATCCGTCACGTGGGTGACCACAAAGCCCCGTTGCTCCAGGCTGTCTTTGACCACTTTGGCCAGGAAAGGTTCATCTTCAACCAGCAGCAGGTGGGGCGTTTCGGTCATAGCCGGGGCAGGGTTAAGGTAAACACACTGCCCGCCGGTTGGTTGGCTTCCACCCGGATGCTTCCACCGTGCCGCTGGAGTACCTGCCGCACATAGCTCAGGCCCAGACCGTAACCTTTTACGTCGTGCTGACTGCCCTTCGGCACCCGAAAGAACGGCTCAAAAACCCGTTTTCGGTATTCGGCCGGGATACCGATGCCGTTGTCGGCCACCACAATCTCGGCCTGTCGATCCCGCGCCGTGGTTTCTATGCGGATGCTTACCTCATCCAGGGTGTACTTAAGCGCATTGTCGATCAGGTTGCCCAACACATTGGCCAGACTCAATTCATCGCCCTGTACCCGGAGCGGCACCCCGCCCGGATGGTAACTAACCTGAACGGGTCGGCCCGTCATGCGGTGGGACAACTCCCGAATAGCTTTCTGAACCAGTTCATCCAGATCAACAACCCCGCACTTGTCCACGGATTTGTTCAACTGACGGTTTGCCCCCAGAATCTGAGCGGCCAAATCGATTAGTTTACCCGTCTGGTAGGTGATGATGTCGAGGTATTCGCGTTGCGTCTGCGGGCTGTGGTCAAACGTTTTGAGGGCTTCCGCCGTAATCTGAATCGAGGTCAGCGGGGTGTTTAGCTCGTGGGTCATGTTGTTGATGAAATCATCTTTCAGTGCCACCAGTTTGTGCTGCGAGAGCAGGGTCTTTACCGTGTAGCCAAAACAAATCAGCGACACCAGGATGAGGCCAAACGTGGACAGAATAAGCCAGCGCATGGTTCGCAGAAAGTAGGCGTCAGGGCTTTCAAAACCTGCCCGAACAAACTGATTATCGGTTAGCGGGCGCAGGGTTGTATTAACCGAACGGGTCAGAAAAGGAGCTTCTTCCGGCGAGGTCGGGTTCAGGCGAAAGGGCGTTTGAATGCCTTTGGCCGCCAACTCGCTTTGGTAAATGGCCTGTAGGCGATAGAGCCGCACCCGGCTTTTTCGGAACGCCACGGTCAGGCTGTCGCCCAAACGCTGGGTGTAATAATAGATGTAGCCTTTTTGAAGGTCAGCACGTACTGTTTTTTCGGCGAAGTGCTCAATTAAAAATCGTTTGGCTTCGGGCGTTATCTGCTTGAGTTTGGGTTTAAAGTTTTCAAGGCTAAAGGATTCTCCCAAACTCCCTTTGAATTTAGGGTAGCGGTCGTTGATATGGAAAACGGTGACGTTATAGCGGGGGTTAATATCGCAGGTGATGCGAATAAAGCTCGTATCGGCCAGCCAGCGTTTCACCTGACCCACCAGCAGACCATGCCGCTCGGCACGCTCACGGCCCACCGCCCGGCTCAGCGACTCGTTGGTGTCGTGCGAGAAGGTGGCTTTTGTGCGTTCGTAGTTCTGGTAGTTCCAGAACAGTTGCAACCCGATGATGCCCCCCACGCACCCTGTCATCAGTGCCAGTATCCAGTTGATGTGCCTGTTCATGGGTCTAAAAATAAAGCCTATGGCGTAGACTTCCCCCCCCGTTAACACTAATTAAGGGAGATTAAGGGCCATTAACGGGCGGGTGTGGTACTGTGAGCGAGCTTTGTCCAAACTAACAACTCTGCATGAAAACGCTCCTGTTCGCTCTACTGCTCGTAGCCCCCTTAGCCATTGCCCAACCCCAAAAAGGGGAAGTAGTGCCCAATCTTCAATTCAGTCCCCTGCTCAACGCTCCTAAACCAACGGCCTCCCTGTCCGATTTCCGGGGCAAGGTGGTGTTGCTGGAGTTCTGGGCCACCTGGTGTGGTCCTTGTCTGGAAGCCCAGCCCCACCTGCAAGCCCTCCAACAACGTCAGGCCGACAAATTGCAGGTCATTACGGTCACCGACGAAAGCCAGCAGCGCATTGAGAAGTTTCTGGCCAAACGCCCGTCCAAACTGTGGGTCGCGCTGGATTCTTCAAATGCTCTGTCTAGCTCGTTTCCCCATCAACTCATTCCGCACACCATTTTGATAGGGCCGGACGGTCGCCTGATGGCTCAAACCAACCCCGAAGCCATGACCGATGCTGTGATTGACAGCCTTTGGCGAGGGCAAGCCGTTCACCTCACCGAAAAAGTGGACAATCTGATGGATCTGCCCGAAATTCTCAACGCCTATTTCCCGGCAACCGAGACGGTCAAGTATCTATTCCGAATGCAGGCTCAAATAGAGGGCGCACCCGGCTTGCATACGACCCATAACGACAATCCTCGCTTCAAAAATCGACGCTTAACCGCGCTCAACCTTTCGCTGTCCACACACTACCGAATTGCGTACGGTCAAGTGCCTTACAAACGTACCATCGACAAAACCGGCAGCACGGATGATTCCCCCGTTTACTGCGTCGATTTGATTGTGGAACGGCCGGAGGACCTTTTCCCCGCGCTTCAACGCGAACTGGCGGAGCGTTTCGATGTGCAGGCCCGGTGGGAAGCCCTACCGAAAGAAGTGAACGTTCTCCGCATCACCAACCGGGCGAAGTTCAGCCAGATTCCCCGCAACGCGTCCGGCCAACGGACTTATTTCTCGCGCAATGGTGCCATTGACCAGCAAGCAATCACCCTCACCGACTTTGCTGACTTTCTGGATACCTTTGGTGGGGGCCGTCTGATGGTCGTGGACGAAACGGGTAACACCGAAAAGCTGGACATCAAATTCACCTATCAGCCGGAAGACCCCCAAAGCCTTCCGGCGGTTCTCGCGGGCATGGGGCTGGGGTTGACGAAGGAGCTGAGAACGGTAAAGATGCTGGTGCTGGAGCGGTAAAGATTTTTTTTGACAGGAACACGGCAGGAATGCAACGAAAAGACATGGAAAGGTCTCTCTTTATTAACTTTCGCTTGTATCTCTTTTATTACCATGCGCTTTCTTCCTGTCTTAATTTTTATCATTATCTGGCTAACGCTTCCTGTAAACGGACAATCGTCTAAGCCCCTGACGGTGATCCGCGCCAACAAACCCGTGGCTGATATCCGGGTCGGCACCAAATTCTCGAAAGGGAACTGGTCTATTTTGCCCGAAGCCCGGCCTGATGTGTTTGAAGCACAAATTGAAGGGTCCTCGGTTCCGGTAACCTTTATTACCGATTCTGATTCTCTTCGAGTTACGGTCAAACCCGGCGATGTTTACCCCTTTGTGGTGTTGCTCAACGGGCGCGACAGTGCCTTCACCGAGATTCGCGGTGTTGCATATACGCCACCAGCCCGCTTTTCCGAGGCTTACAAAAAAGCGAACACCGGTGCCACCACAGCCGAGATACCCGAGGTGTATGAACTGGTCAATATTCTGATGACCCTCACTCCTACTTTCAAAGGCGATTCGGGAATCGTGTCGCGACAACAACCCTACTACGGTCGGCTGATGGCTCACTTTGCTCCTTTCGCCAATCATGCTGCCGTGGCCCTGATAGATAGCCTGATGAAAGCAGACCGTTACTTCGATATCAAGATGGATGCCTACTCGTTTGGCTTCGACCGGCGGGGGCGTATAACGCGCAGCCTCATTTATGACCGGGTCAGTTGGGGCAATACGTTGCTACCCTATATCACCCGGATTCAGCAGTTTGCTGATAAAACGAACTTCCGCCAGTTCTATAGGCAGAACGCCCCCGTTTATGAGGGTCAGATCCGGGCTTATAGGGACTCATTGAACATTGCCGAAATGGTGCGATGGCTGAACGGGCATTTTCCCGGCACGCGTTACAATGCCTTTAAGATTATCTGGTCGCCTTTAGTGGGTCACAATCAGTCGGCTCAATGGCTGGAGGATAACGGGTTTAAGGAAATGCAGGCTCATGTTAACTTCCCCTATCAGACCCAGACGGGTATGGCGGGTTTTTCCGCTCGTAGCAATGAGATCAAGCGGGGGAACATCGTTTTCACGGAGATCAATCACGCTTTTATCAACCCGGAGGACGAAAAACCCGCTTACAAAGAAGGCATCCAAACGGCTTTTGCGAACCTTAAAACATGGGCCGAAGGGGCTGCCTTGCAGAACTACGGCAACCCCTACTCGTGCTTCAACGAATACATGAACTGGGGACTGGTTAGCCTTCGCTTCCTTGACTACGCTGACAAAGCCGACCGAGAAAAATTGCTGACGCTACTCGAAACGATGATGGAGAAACGGCGGGGTTTTCGGCGGTTTGCTCCCTTCAATCGTTTTCTGGTAAATCTTTACCAAACTCGTCAGCCTGGCACCACCATTGCGGATCTGTATCCTCAAATTGTGGGGTGGTTTGTAGCGAATAAGTAGCTCTGCTGAGATATTGAAGTGAATCGATGCTGACCTTTATAAATGACTTATCGTCTCGTCAGATTGCTCAAAGCCTCAATAATGATTGGGTCTTCACTGAACCCTATTGTAGGTCACTGTTAAAGAAGTTTAAATTCTACCGAGGGTTTTAATAAGGTGCTATCATTACGGCAGTTTATAACTCTGCTACCAATGAAATACATTGTATGGGCACTTTGCCTTGCCTTATCTGACTATGGAAATGGACAAACAGCCAATGGCCAAGTACGACCGCAACCAGTAACCCAGGGGGCCAGGCAAATTGATTATCTGTTGTACCACCGGGATATAGCTGAAGCTGAACGGTTAATTGGTGAACGCGAGTATGAACAGGCATTGTCCATCTATGAAGCCTCATTCAGCAATTACCCGACCGGCTTTTTAAAAGATTACCGGATTGCCACGCAACTTGCCTTTTACCTGAAAAAGCCTGACCAGGCATTCAACTTACTAAAAGAAGGAATTGAAAACGGTTGGGAAATCAAGAACATAAAACGAGAAGGTTTTTACAAACACATTAAAGGAAAACCAGAATGGAAAACTATTAAAAGCCAGTACCTTACACTTAGAGGAGCTTATTTAAAAAGTGTGCGGTCCGATGTTCGGGAGACGGTACATCAGATGTTCCGAAGCGACCAGAAGAAGGCGTTGCGGGCACTTTTTCACTTTACGTCAAGGGCTCAGGATCGGTATGCGGAGAGAATATTTGCTCCTCATAGTGAAAAACAAGTTCGTCAACTCAATCAAATTATAGACGCGCACGGCTATCCGGGAGAGCGGTTAATCGGAAATAACTATTGGGCCTCGGTCATTCTGGCTCATCATAACTCGATATCGACCGAATACGTAAAAAAAGATACGCTATATCCAAGAATTCGGGGCAAACTCTTAAAAGCTATGGAGTTAGGGCAGATCTCTCCTTATGAGTTTGCGCGAGTTGACGACTGGTATATGGTCATTAAGGGTGAGGGTAAAGACAAAGGGTATGGTTTAATAAGCCAGGTAGGGTAGTTCTGCGGAAAAGTACATTTTTCGTCACTTTGCTGCTTTCATCTAATAAGCAGCAAAACCAATCAAACTGGTCAGGGGGAGGAAAAAGCCTTGTTCTACAGTCCCGATGTTCAAATTTGTCCGGTTCGCACTTTGCAAAAGTGTGTGGCCTTCTTGGAGCGTAGCAAAGGGCCGCTGCTGGTGCGCATACGTAAGGGCAATGAACTGACTGAAGAGAGGCTGACCGACCAGTCGATTGGTGGCATTGTCAAGCGGCACGTGGGAAAGCGGTACTCGGCACATTCCCTGCGGGCCTCGTTTGTAACGACAGCCAAGCTTAACGGGGCCGATGATTCCGAAGTAATGCAACAGACCAAGCACAAAACCAGCACCATGACCCGGCACTACACGCGGTTAGACTCGATAAAGCAGCAAAATGCGGCTAAGAAACTGGGCTAGTAATTTCGGCGCATCCGAGTATATCTTTGTGACCATTTCTTTTAGAATGAACTGTTGGTCTGCTTTGGCGCATTACAAATGAATGCAATTTGGTGAAATCGATCTACGAACTTACTCCTATTGATACTGGCGGGCGTCTTGCCCGTAATGGGTTTAATTATCAGGACCACGTTGGTGCCGGATTTTGTTTAGAGATGCTCAACCGGGCTGACCTGGAAGAAGTCTGGTTTGAAACGCACGATGACATCACGCTGCTTTGGCGAAATGCTTCCGGTATGCGGGTTGAATTTGTGCAGGTAAAGGCCCACAACCCATCATCGAGATGGTCTATTTCATCAATAACCGCCCGCGATACTGGCCAGGGGTCGTCGCTGCTTGAAAAATCACTTTCGCAGCATCGGTGTCGGGAAGAAGCAACCTTTCGAGTTGTTACGTCCTATGACGTTACTGGTGAACTGAGTGTACTGAAACACGAACTTGGTTCAATCATGCGCTTGGCTAACGCTGGTGAGCTTAATCAGTTAATCCAGCGAGTTCAGTCAAAGTTTAATGGAGACGTCATTGTATCCGAGTCGGGTAAAGATATCAGCTACTGGATTAGTAACTGTCTTTGGGATAAGCGCCCTGACACCACTGATGACGTAGAAAACACGAACCGATTGATGCTTGAACAAATTTTCAAGTCCAGAAGGCGTAGTGTTATTCCCGAACACCGGGATGAACTTTATCAGAAGCTGTTGGCATGGGTAAGGGATGCATCTTCTAAAAATACGCATGTTTATGCCGACTGCCATAAATTAACGCGTACTCAAGCGGAAAAATGGCTGGATGAACAGCTTGCTTACCTTATGAATTACGGGAATTCAGAGAATCCTCTAAGAGATAAGATGCAAGCCGCGAACTTGCCTGACCCGATGGTTCAAGTGGCTCAAGATTTACGCTGGCGCTATACAGAAGCCCGGTTAGCCTCAGACTTCTATGGGAACAACGCCCTAAGGTTAGTAGAGGAGGAAGTTATGTCCTTAATTCCTCGTCTACAGCGGGAACAATACGGTCAAAGTGATTCCTTAAACTCGCTGGCTTTTCACGGCTTGTGCATCGAGGAGCTCAACAAAATTGTTGAAAAACAACGAATTCAGGAGCTATTTATACCGGGATCATTGGTAACCGGTTTCTTCTACCAGGTGGTTAATCGTTGTCTCATGCGTTTTACTGGCAAGAACTGATGCGCTCAATTAAACATCTGGCAAATTATTCAACCGGCAAAACGCTGTCCTCCGACGATTTGATTGAGTTCCATGCGTCCCGCCTGCTGCTATTAATTGCCGTGTGTGGCTCAAAGGATCAAAAAGCCAAAACCTTAAAAATTGAGGGCTTAACGAAGCTGGCGAAGCTTGATTTTTTTATTCGTTATCCAGCTTTCTTTAATCGAGTGGCCGCCTACTTGGACAGTCAAGCCGCCTTGACGGATGATACGATTGAGTCAAAGATGGTTCGATTTCATTATGGTCCGTGGGATAAACGGTATTATCAGATTATTCCCTTTCTGGAAGCACGAGGGTTAATTCGGGTTGCTAAACAGGGTAGTGCTTACAACTTTTTACTGACAGATTTAGGCAAAAGCCTATCCGAAAAGCTAACCGCTGACCAGCAATTCTCCGAGGTAACGAATCGGATGCGAACCGTTAAAGAGGTGCTTGGCAAAAAAACGGGCAATCAACTTAAGGAGTTGATCTACAAAGTATTCGATGAAGAAGTAGCGGATAAAAACCTAAATGATCCCATCTAACCAAAAGCTATGAGTTTAGGCATGCATGTTAAATCTCTCACCCGCATTAATACGTTAGGCGAGGAAGAGTCAATCGAGTTTGACGCTGGGGTCAACCTTCTGGTCGGTCCTTCCAACAGCGGAAAAACGGTTTGGCTGATGATGCTTGACTTCTTACTGGGGGCTGCGGCTGCTGTAGAAGACAAACTGGATCGAGACGATACGGAAGGTAACCGTTTATTTGATATCTATCAAGAGCTTAAAGCAGTAATAGAAATCAATGGTGTTGAATACTTGGTCCAGCGAAAGTGGAAAGAGAAGGGACAGAAAATGAAGATTATCGTCGATGGTCAAGCATTGGACCCCTCTACATTTTCCAAATTTATACTCGAACAATTAGCAATCCCAGTTCTCAAGTTTCCAAAAGGAAACCCTTATCAGGATGGATCATGGGTTGAACTTACCTTCCGCATTTTATTTCGGCATATGTACCGGCAGGAGCGATTCTGGAACGATTTAGCGGACAAGCAGCCGGAAGGTGAGCAGCACGCTGCTTTGTGTCAGTTTTTAGGATTAGCGGATGGTCTTTTTGCTCCAACGAGCAATGAGTTAATCGATAAACGCAAAGAACTGAATCAGCTTCAAACTCAGAAAGAACAGTTCCAGCAAGTTCTCGATCAAATCACTAAACGGCTTATGCCGGCCGGCGAGAAAGGAGATGTTTTCGTTACTGTCGACACATTAAAAGAGCGCATTAATCAATTACAGGAGCAAGTTAATAGTCTGCTGGACCAACGACGCAACACTATCGCAGATGGGTTGCAGAAAGCCTTGACTCATAAAGAGCAGAACCAGAGTATAGAAATTAAGCTGACGCAAGATCGGGCAGCTATAGTTCAGGAGATTGAAACGCTGACCGAGACTCAGCAAAGATTACAGGACAAACAGCATCGCTTCCAATACTTATTAAAAACCGTTGAATCCGAACACGGTAAGTTGAGTCGGGCTAAAACGGCGGGCGATCTACTGGCTGACATTAAAATAACGCATTGTCCAGCTTGTGACCAGTCAGTCCGTGAAAAAAAGCAGGAAGAGCATACCTGCTTTCTTTGCCACCAACCGTTGACGCCCCAGGAAAATGAAGAGCGGGTGGATTTTGAATTGCATCAACTGGATAACGAGCGAAAGGAACTTAGCGAGATGCTTGGTCGTCTTGAGCATGAGCGAACAAATGACAAAACCAGAATTGCTCTTCTGAGCGATTCATTGGCTACGATTGATCGTCAGTTGGCCCCCTTGAAACAAACGTTATCCGGACTGGTACAGGCTCAGGTAAGCGCGCTGGATTTGCAGCGCGGAAAAGTAGAAGAACAAATTGATAGTTATAAGCGTATTTTAACCACGCTTCACTACCGGGACGACTTGTCTCAAAAGATTGACGATTTAACAACGCAGATTCAGTCTCAAACCGCCCAGACAACGACAATCAGCGATTCACTTGATTTTGAACAGGTAACCGACGACTTGACCGATGGCATGATGGAGTACATCAACCAGATCGTTGACGGGAATTTCGAACGTTGGCCTTTCCCTAATGATAGTCGAATCAGGCTGTACTTAACAGAACGACGATTTCACTTCCGAATAGGCCGCTCGAACTGGGCGTCCGTCGGAGCCACGATCCGAACTTATTTTCTGCTGGCCTATCACTATGGCCTTTTAAAACTGAGCCTGTCTAATGAATACCACTATCCAAGGTTGTTGATCATTGATTTTCCGCCTGTTTTAGCTGATATTGACTTGAGCACCGCCGAAAATTATCTTATAAAACCCTTTACTCAACTAAGCACAAGTACACAGAATCAGGTTCAGGTCATCATTGCTGGTCGGGCCTTCGACGGGTTAACAGACGTGCATACGATTGAACTTGCCGATTCGTATAAGTAGGGTAGTTCTACGGAAAAGTACATAATTCGTCGTTTGGATAAACGACTTTTAGCGAGACGTTTTCTCAAGCTGTTTCCGATAGCGCTTTACACTCGACATACTGATGCCGGTTAAGCTCACTGTCTCAGCTACCGACAGGCCCCGCTCAAGGGCTTTCTTCACCTTGGCAAATTTTTCGGCATCCAGTCCGGCAGGGCGACCAATGTGTTTACCCTTGGCTTTGGCCAGGAGTTGACCCGCTCTGGTTTTCTCCAAAATACTTTCCCGATCATACTCCGCCAGGGCGGCAAAGATTTGTAAAACCAGTTTACCCGCTGGTGTACTGCTATCAACGCCCAGATCCAGTGCTTTAAAGTGAATGCCTTTTTGGGCAAAATCGCCCAGCAGGCTAATCAAATGATCCCGACTACGTCCCAGGCGAAAGAAGCGAGCCACCATCACCGTATCACCCGGACGCAGTTGGGCCAGTAAATGGTCCAGAGCCGGTCGGCTGATACTCACCCCTGTGATTTTATCCTGGAAGATTTCGTCACAATTCGCCCGCTGGAGCGCATCTACCTGGGTATCCAGATTTTGATCCAGGGTAGAAACACGGGCATAGCCAAAAACTTTATTCATTATCAGTCTGAAAAGGGTCAAAAAGTTAGTATCACAAAGATAAATGCGTCTTTGTTTCAGAACCTACTTTTTGGCCCCGTCTTTTGGCTCAGTGCTGGCAGCATGGTGCCCTCAGCGGCCGGGTTCAGAAAGGTATGACTTATTGGCCCTACATAAAATTCCTACCTAATGCCCCGTCGCGATTTTCTCTCCCCCGAAGAACGGCAGCACTTCGATACGCCCCCGCGTCTCAACGCTGCCGAACGGCTCATCTTGGTCGATATTCCACAATGGGCGGAAGACTATCTTTTAGCTGTTCATACGCCGACAAATAAAGTTGGGTTCCTCCTGCAACTGGGCTACTTCAGGGTCGTAACCCGCTTCTTCGTACCGGACCGCTTCCCGGCTGCTGATATAGACTGGGTTTGTCGGCGACGGAATATTCGCCTGACGGACGTACAGATGGAGAACTATCTGCATAACCGAACCGTGTATCGCCATCGAACGATAATCCTGGACCGATTGGGCTACCAGGCCTTCGAGACGGACCACCGGGTAGCGTTGGTCGAGGAAGCCCGACGACTGACGCATCTGCAAACTCGCCCCTCTCTCATGCTGGATGCGTTGGTAAGCTGGTTACGGGAACGACGGATTGAACTACCACCTTACAACACGCTGCGTGAGATTATTGCCGGGGCGTTGGAGGTCTTCGACCAGCACCTACAAACGGTAATTGAGCAGCATCTGACGGCTCCGGAAAAGGCACTACTCGATGGCTTGCTGGACAACTCATCCATAAACACATCGCAGGGGCGGCCAGCCCGCTACCCGCGAACAGAATGAAAACAGATCACACAATCGATGCAACCCAAGGCCATCGCCGAGCGGGTGGGGCTGTTCAACCACCTTAAGCAACTTTTTATGCCATTGGCCCCGGTGATTGCCCGTCTGGACTTAAGCGATGATACCCTGCGCTATTATGCTCAGTATGTACTGGATAATCCATCAGCGTATCTGGTTGAGCGGCTGTATGAACGCTATCTGCGGTTACTGGCATTCATCACGCATCAGTACCTTAGTGTGGGCGATGCGCTGATTTTGACGCTCAACAAAGCCGTGAGCGGACTGCTGACGGATTGTGAGGAAACGCTCAAGCAAGAGTACTATCAAAGTCGGCAGGCGACGGCCAGTCTGATTGGCCAGGTCAGCCGACGCTCCACCCAGCACATTGACGTACTCACGCACATCGAGCGGATTATAGACCAGTCTTCGTTGGATGACCACCAGAAAGTGGAGCAGATTCGGGCTACTTTGTCC
>VFQR01002248.1_pt1 | contig 12635 bp, 9 predicted proteins | sample 3512321 | NCBI WGS metagenome assembly VFQR01 (sample SAMN10412374, study PRJNA504923) | tailings metagenome | isolation source: Relicate 3 Philex TSF1 revegetated site | place: Philippines: Tuba, Benguet | collected 2017-08-29
GGCCTCGACGCCGCGCAGCGCGCCAACGCGATCTGGAAGCGGCGCCTCGCCGAGTACGAGCCGCCGCCGCTCGACGACGCCATCGACGCCGAGCTGCAGGCCTTCGTCGCCCGCCGCAAGGCCGAGCTGCCGGACGAGTTCGCCTGACCCGGCCGCACCGATCACCCGCACACACACCGAGAGAACAGGAAGACCATGTCCGCCCACCCGCTGCCCCAGGCCGCGAGCGCCGTCCACCGCCGCCTCGTCGCCGAGGCCCGCTACGAGCTGATCCCGCTGAAGAACGTCCACGACCAGCTCGCGCACGTGCCGGAGGGGGCGTCGGTGTCGATCACCTGCTCGCCGGCGAAGGGGCTCGAGGCCACGCTGGAGCTCGCCGCCGCGGTGCTCGACCGCGGCCACCACGCGGTGCCGCACCTCTCGGCCCGCCTCACCGAGGACCGGGCCCACGTGGAGCGCCTGGCGGCATGGTGCCGCGAGCACGGCGTCCGCGAGGTGTTCCTCGTCGCCGGTGACGCGCCGCAGCCGGTCGGTGCGTACGACGGGGTCGTCGCCTTCCTGCGCGACCTGCTCGACACCGACCACGGCCTCACCCGCATCGGCGTGACCGCGTACCCCGACGGCCACGCGCTCATCGACGCCACCGTGGTGCACGAGGCACTGCACGCGAAGCAGGAGCTGCTCGCGTCCGCGGGCATCGCCGGCTTCGCCAGTACGCAGATGTGCTTCGACGTCGACCAGTGGAAGCGGTGGGCGTCGGCAGAGCGGGCGGCGGGGCTGCGGCTGCCGCTGCACCTCGGCGTCCCGGGCGCGATCGACCGCACGAAGCTGCTGACGATGGGGGTGCGCCTCGGGATCGGCTCGTCGATGCGGTACGTGAAGAAGAACAAGGGCGTGCTCGGGCGGCTGTTCACCCCCGGTGGCTACGACCCCGGCAAGCAGATCGCGGCGTTGGCCAAGGTGGCGCCCGAGCTCGGCATCGAGGGGCTGCACCTGTTCACGTTCAACAACGTCGCCGCCACCGCGACGTGGCAGCGCCAGCAGCTCGCCAAGCTGAAGTAGCTCGCCCCGGTCAGGGCCGCTGCCGGCGGCGTGAGCGGCGGGCCCTGCCGATCGCCACCACCGTGGCCGGCACGTAGAACGCACGCGCGGGCAGGGAGACCTCCGCCCACGGCCGCTTCGTGAGCGGCGCCCGCCAGGCGAGCATGCGGTAGAGCAAGAACGCGGCGATGATCGCGTGCATCACGAGCAGCGACCAGAAGAACCCCACGGGCCCGATGGTCTCCATCGCCAGCGCGGTCATCAGCGGCCCCGCGACGGCGCCGATGCCGTAGAGCGTGACGAGCTGCGAGGCGGCCGCGTTGAGCTGGTGCGGCTCCACCCAGTCGTTCGTGTACGCACCCGCGATGGAGTACAGCGGGTAGCTCAGCCCGCCGAGGAGGCCGAACCAGACCAGCACCATCCAGTGCGCCTCGGGCGTGAGCACGAGGACGAGCGCCGTGCCCGCCGCGCCCACCGCCGCGGCGAGCCCGACGGCGCGGCGGTCGAGGTCGTCCGACGCCGCCGAGATCGGCCACTGCAGCAGCATCCCGCCGATGCTCGGCGCCGCAGCGAACAGGCCGATCTGCGCGGCGGGCAGGCCGATGCGCGTGGCGTACACCGCCGGGAGGCCGGCCATCGCGCCGTGGGCCACACCGACGAGCAGACAGGCGCCGAGGCCGGTGGGGACGATCTGGGCGAGGTCGCGCAGCGAGGTGCGCACCGACGTCTCGAACCGCGGCGCGACGGCCTCCTCCGACAGGGCGACGGGCACCACCGCCAGCGAGGCCAGGATCGCGCACACGGCGAAGCCGGTCACCACCACCGTGTCGAACGCGAACACCACGGCCTGCCCGACGGCGAAGGCGCCGGTGGCCACCACCGTGTAGACGGCGAGGAGGCGGCCGCGGTTGGCGTTGGTGGCGAGGTCGTTCAGCCACGACTCGGCGACGACGTACTGGCCGGCGAAGCACAGCCCGGTGACGAAGCGCAGCAGCGCCCAGGGGCCCCAGGCGTCGGTCATGCCGACGCCGAGGATCGCGCAGGTGAGCAGCGCGGCGAGCGCCGCGTACACGCGGATGTGGCCCACGCCGGCGAGGGTGCGCAGGGTGAGCTTCGAGCCGACGATGAAGCCGAGGTAGTAGGAGGCGCTGATCACGCCGATCACGCCGGTGGGGAGCCCTGCGGTCTCGGCTCGGACGCCGAGCAGCGTGCCGAACAACCCGCCCGACACGAGCAGCAGCGAGAGGCCGACGAACAGCCCCCAGGTGGCCAGCGCGACGTCGCGCCCGAACGCCGGTCCGGCGTCGATCCGCCCGCTGCTGTCGACCTCCGTCCCGCTCACGGCGTGAGGTTAGAGCCGCCCCCCACCACCCCCGGTGGACCGTTCGGCGCTCCCGCATCGGATGCGGGAGCACCGGACGTCAGGGGGCGCGACGGCGGCGGATCTCGGCGGAGATGGCCGGGATCACCTGGTGGAGGTCGCCGATCACGGCGTAGTCGGCGCGGGTGACCATGTTCGCCTCGGGGTCGGTGTTGACGGCCAGGATCTTCTTCGACGCCATCGCCCCCACCCAGTGCTGGATCGCGCCGGAGATGCCGCAGGCGAGGTAGATGTCGGGCGCGATGCGTGTGCCGGTCTGGCCCACCTGGTCGGTGTGGTTGCGCCACCCGTTGTTGGTGACGGCGCGCGAGCACCCGACGACGCCGCCGAGCAGCGCGGCCAGCTCCTCGAGCGGGGCGAACCCGTCGGCGGAGCCGACGCCGCGGCCGCCGCCCACCACCACGGGCGCGGTGGCGAGGGTGACGCCGGCGGCGCGCTCCACGCGGTCGGCCACCACCGAGCGGGCCAGCGCAGGGTCGAGCTCGGGTGTGAACGCCTCGGTCGACGCCTGCACGGGCTCCTCGGTGGCCTCCACGCTGTGGTGCGCGACCGTCAGCAGCGCCACCGGCGCGGTGAGGGTGCACGACTCGAGCAGCGAGCCGCCCCAGCGCACGCGCGTGATCCGCCACGTCTCGCCCGGCTCGAGCTCGAGGCAGTTGGCCACCATCGGCGCATCGAGGACGGCCGCCGCGTGCGCCATCACCTCGTTGCCGCGATCGGTGCCCGTGGCCAGCACGGCCAGCGGCTGGCGCTGCTGCACCGCCTGGGCGACCGTGTCGCCCCACGCCTCGGGCCCGTAGTCGCCGAGGACGTCGTGGTGGGCCTGCACCACCACCTCCGCGCCGTGCGCGGCGAGCTGCTCGACGAGGCCGTCGGCGGCGGCGCCGATCGTCAGCGCCTGCACCGGCTGGCCGAGCCGCCGGGCGGCGGCCAGCGCCTCCAGCGACGCCGGCGCGAGCGCCCCCCGATCGTGCTCCACCACCACCAGCACGCTCATCGCAGCACCCCCAGCTCTTCCAGCAGGTCGACCACCGCGGGGGCGGCGTCCGGCCCGTGCCCGAGGATCGTCGTCGCCGTCACCTGCTCCACGGCGGGAAGCAGGGTCACCAGCTGCTGCCCACCCGGCTGGTCGGCCGGAGCGACCTGGTCGACGGGCGCCTTCTTCGACGCCAGGCGCCCCTTCAGCGTGGGGTAGCGGGGCAGGTTGATGCCCTCCTTCACCCCCAGCACCACCGGCCGGGGCAGGTGGTACACCTCCACGCCGGCGTCGGTCTCCCGCCGGGCGCGCACCGTGTCGCCGTCGAGGTCGACGCCCTTCACGCCGTTGACCACCGGGCGTCCGAGCGCGCGGGCGACGCGGATGCCCACCTGGAACCCGCCCGAGTCGGCCGACTCGTTGCCGAACAGGATCAGGTCGAACGGTCCGTCGGCTGCCTCCAGCTGCGTGATCGCCGCAGTGAGCGCACGGGCCGTGCGCTGCGGGTCCCAGTCGGAGCCGTCGGTGGGCAGGAGCACGCCCTTGGCGATGCCGAGGCTGGCCGCATAGCGAAGCTGCTCCTCGGCCTCGGGCGGGCCGAGGGTGAGCACCGTCGCCTCGCCGCCCTCGCGCTCCACGATCCGCACCGCCTCCTCCACCGCGCACTCCTCGTGGGGGCTGGTGGTGAAGGCGAGGTAGGCCGTGTCGACGGCCTGGCCGTCGGCGGTGATGTTGATCTTGGCACCGGGTGCCGGCACCCGCTTCACGCAGACGAGGACGCGCACGGCCGGCCCCGTCAGCTCTTCATCCGCGAGTCGGTCGGGTCGAACAGCGGGGTGGCCCCCACCCTCGCGACCGTCACGGGGTACAGCTCGTTCATGTACATCACCTGGAGCTTCGTGCCCTCCACGGCGTGCTGCGGGGGCAGGTAGGCCATCAGCAGGTAGGTGCCGAGCGAGGGCGCCGCCCCGGCGGTGGTCACCCGGGACACCCGACCCTTGGCGTCGACGATCCGCTCCCCCTCGAGGGTGAGGATCGGCTCGTTGCCTCCGGTCGGGAAGCGGTCGTAGCCGTCGGCGCAACGCTGCGAGTCCATCGACAGCGTGCACAGCGTGGCCGCCGCGCCGTGCTCCTGCGCGTCCTCCCGGGCGGCGAGGTAGGCCTCCTTGCCGATGAAGTCGGCGGCCTTCACCTTCGGGCGGGCGAGGCCGGCCTCCACCGGGCTGTACTCGCTCTCCAGCTCGGCGCCCATCAGGCGGTAGCCCTTCTCGATGCGGCCGGTCACGGCGTACACGCCGATGCCGACGGGCACGATGCCGTGCTCCTGGCCGGCCTCCCACACCGCGTCCCACAGCTTCAGCCCGTGCTCCATGCGCGTGGAGATCTCCCAGCCGCTCTCGCCGACGTAGCTGATGCGGAACATGGTGCACGGCACGCCATCGATCAGCACCTCGCGCACCGAACCGTACGGCGAGCCCTCCTGCGACAGGTCGTACGGACGGGCGGCGTCGTCGGTGGTGATCTTCGACATCACCGCCGCGGCGTCGGGGCCCCACACGCCGAGCGTGCAGATGCCCTGCGAGCGGTCGGTGAAGGTGACCGAGCCGTCGCCCTGCGTGAACTCGCCGAGGTGCCTGGTGAACCAGTGGTGGTCGCGGCCGCCGTCGAACGCGCCGGTGATCACGCGGAAGTGGTCGGTCCCGAGGCGCTGGATCGTCAGGTCGCCGCGGAAGCCCCCGTGCGGCGTGAGCAGCGGCGTGTACACGCTGCGGCCCACCGGCACGTCGACGTTGTTGACGCACATCCAGTCGAGGAACGCGCACGCCCGCGGCCCCTCGAAGTCGAACTGGTTGAACGCGGTCAGGTCGACCATGCCGACGCTCTCGCGCATCTGCAGGTGCTCCGCGTTGGTGATCGGGCTCCACCACCGCGCGTCCCACTCGTGCTCGCGCGGCGCGCACGCCTCGGGGAACTTCTCGGCGAGTCCGGCGTTGGACTCGTACCACTGCGGGCGCTCCCAGCCGCGGGCGTCGAAGAACACCGCACCGAGGGCCTCCTCGCGGGCGTAGAACGGGCTGCGGCGGATGCCCCGCTGGCTGGCCCACTGCTCACGCGGGTGGACGATGCCGTAGGTCTTGTTGAAGTGCTCGTTGCAGCGGGCGTTGATGTGCCACTCGGTCTTCTCGTGGGGGTAGAACCGGCTGATGTCGCTGCCGTGCGGGTCGCACATGTGCGGGTAGCCGTAGGTCATCCACTCCGCCACCAGCTGGGCGATGCCGGGTCCCTCCTTGATCCACACCGCCGCCGCGCTCCACAGGTTGCGCACCTCGGGCACCTCGCCGAGCACCGGGTTGGCGTCGGGCGTCAGGCTGAGCAGGCCGTTGATCGCGTAGCGGATCTCCGCGTCGCCGAGCATCTCCATCAGCTCGATGGCCTGCTCCATCTGCGGGTCGAAGTCCTCGTACGTGAGCGGCAGCTCCGTGGGCGTGAGCGCGGACTCCTTGATCGACGGGATGTCGTCGGGCCGCATCAGGATCGGGCGGTGGGCGTAGCTGCCCACCTCCATCGAGCCCGCCGTCTGGCGCTCGTAGCAGAACGTGTCCATGTCCCGCACGATCGGGTAGGCGACCTCCGCGTTCGACTGCTGGAGGATGTCGATCGGGCCGACGTCGGCCATCTGGTGCACGGCCGGCGTGAGCGGGATCATCGCTCCTGCCATGCGGGCGATCCGGGGGCTCCAGACACCGCAGGCGACCACCACGTGCTCGGCCTCGATGCGCCCCCGATCGGTGACGACGGCGCTGATCGTCGGCCCCGCCGGGCGCTGCTCGACCTCCAGGTCGAGCACCTCGGTGTTGGCGAAGACCTGCAGGTTCCCGGCCTGCACGGCCTCCTCGCGCATGCGCGTGCCGGTGGCCAGCGAGTCGACCACGGACACGCTCGGCGTGTAGTAGCCGCCGAGGAGGATGTCCTCGTTGATGAACGGGACCATCTCCTTGATCTCGGCGGGCGTGACCAGCCGGGCGTCGATGCCCCATGCCGTGGCCGAGGTCATCCGCCGCTTAAACTCCTCGAGGCGCTGCGGCTCGCGAGCCACCTCGACGCCGCCGCAGGTGTTGTTGAGGCCCAGCTCGATGTACTGCCGCTGGCTCTCGACGGTGAGGTAGGCCATCTCCTTGTTGTGGTCGGTGGGGAAGATGAAGTTCGACGCGTGGCCGGTGCTGCCGCCCGGGTTGGGCAGCGGGCCCTTGTCGAGGAGCACCATGTCGGTCCACCCCAGCCGGGACAGGTGCCCGACCAGGCAGTTGCCGACGATGCCGGCTCCGATGACGACCACCTTGGCGCGGGTCGGGAACGCGTCGCTCATGCCGGGTACTCCCCTGTCTGACGGCCGGGCCGGCGGCCGGTCCGTTGCGACCGCTCCGGCGCTGATATATCTTCACCATATCACTGCGGCGACCGCCGTGGTGCCGACGGGAGACATCCCGAGTGAGCGAATCCCTGAGCGAGCGCGCGTACCGCGAGATCCGGCGGATGATCGTCCGCCTCGAGCTCGCGCCCGGGGCCGTGGTGCGCGAGGACGAGCTCCAGGACCGCCTCGGCCTCGGCCGCACCCCCATCCGTGAGGCGCTGCAACGCCTGGTGCGCGACCAGTTCGTGGTGGTCCTCCCCCGCCGGGGCGTGTACGTGGCCGGCATCGACGTGTCCGAGCTGGCGCTGCTGTACGAGACGCGGGCCGTGCTCGAGCCCTACGCCACCCGGCTCGCTTCGCTGCGCGGCAAGCCCGACCACTGGGAGGCCATGGCCGGCGCGCTGGAGCGGGCGGGAGCCGCCGACACGCCGGCGGCCGAGCTGATCGAGATCGACCGCACGTGCCACGAGATCGTGTGGGCCGCCGCGGACAACCGCTTCCTCACCGACACCCTCGACATGCTCTACGCCCAGAGCGACCGGGTGTGGCACATGTACCTCGCCGACGTGGCCGACATGGCCCACGCCGTGGAGGAGCACGAGGAGATCCTCGACGCGCTCCGCGACCGCGACGCCGACCGCGCCGCCGAGCTGGCCGAAGCCCACATCCGGGCCTTCGACGAGCAGATCCGCGTCGCGGTGCTGCGCCGCCTCGAGTCCCCCCTCGCCTGAGCTCCCGACCGTTTGAAGGATCCGCGACGACAGGTGTCGGCGGATCCTTCAAACGGTGGGGATGGGGGCGGTAGGGTCGGAGGTGCGTCGACACCTCGCACGGGAGAGCCACCGACCAGCCAGGCCGGGGGCGCCGAAGGAGCAACCTCCCCGGAATCTCTCAGGCCACCGGACCGTGCGGGCAGGCGCCGCTGGAAAGCAGGGCTCCGGCCCTCGCCGACGGGGAAAGTGCTGCGGCACGAAGCTCTCAGGCACCGATGACAGCGGGGGAAGCACCACCACAGGAGGAGCGCTTCCCATGGACCACCCGTCCGGCCACCGCATCGGCGACGACTTCGTCCGCCGCCACCTCGGCCCCACCCCGTCCGAGCAGGAGCTGATGCTGGGCGTCGTCGGCGCCGCCAGCATCGACGAGCTGCTCGACCAGGCGCTGCCGGCGGCGATCCGCAGCACCCGGCCCCTCCAGCTGCCCGGGCCGCGCACCGAGGAGGACGTCCTCGGCGAGCTGCGCGCCATCGCCGGCCGCAACGTGGTCCGCACGAGCCTGATCGGGATGGGCTACCACGGCACCATCACGCCCAGGGTGATCCGCCGCAACGTGCTGGAGAACCCCGCCTGGTACACCGCCTACACGCCCTACCAGGCCGAGATCAGCCAGGGCCGCCTGGAGGCGCTGCTCGACTTCCAGACGATGGTGACGGAGCTGACGGGGCTCGACCTCGCGAACGCGTCGCTGCTCGACGAGGGCACGGCGGCGGCCGAGGCGATGACCATGGCCCGCCGCCTCGCCACCGGCGACGCCGCGGCCTCCGCCCGCTTCGTCGTCCACCACGACACCCACCCGCAGACCGTCGCCGTGCTGCGCACGCGTGCGGAGCCGGTGGGCGTGGAGCTGGTGGTCGGCGACGTCGACGCGCTCGACGAGCCCTGCTTCGGGGCGTTGTTCAGCCTGCCCACCTCCAGCGGCGCCGTGCTCGACTGGCGCGACGCGATCGTCCGGGTGCGGGGCCGCGGCGGCATCACCGTCGTGGCCACCGACCTGCTCGCCTGCACGTCGCTGCCACCGCCCGGCGAGCTCGGTGCCGACATCGCCGTCGGCTCGGCCCAGCGCTTCGGCGTGCCCATGGGCTTCGGCGGGCCCCATGCCGCGTTCATCGCCGCCCGGTCCGGTGCCGCCCGCGCGCTACCGGGGCGGATCGTCGGCGTGAGCACCGACACCGCCGGCCGGCCCGCGCTGCGCCTCGCGCTGCAGACCCGCGAGCAGCACATCCGCCGCGAGAAGGCGACGTCCAACATCTGCACCGCCCAGGTGCTGCTCGCCAACATCGCCGGGCTGTACGCCTGCTGGCACGGCCCGGAGGGGCTCCGCCGGATCGCCGATCAGGTCCACGCGCTCACGAGCGCCGTGGCCGGGGAGGCGGTCGCGGCCGGCCTGGAGCTGGTGCACGACACGTGGTTCGACACGATCCAGGTGCGCGTGCCCGACGCACGGGCGGTCCACGACCGGGCCAGGGCCGCCGGCTACGACCTGCGCGAGGTCGACGCGCACACCGTCGGGCTGTCGCTGGACGAGACCTCCACCTGGGCCACGGTCGCCGACGTGGTGGCCGCGCTCACCGGTGCACCGGCGCCGTCGCCCGGCCAGCTCGCCGAGCGGTGGTCGGCGGGGCCCGGTGGCGACGACCGCGGCGGCCTCCCCGAGCGGCGGACCGGCGAGATCCTCACCCAGGACGTGTTCCACCGCTATCACACCGAGCACGAGATGCTCCGCTACCTCCGCCGCCTGGCCGACCGCGACCTCGCGCTCGACCGGACGATGATCCCGCTCGGCTCGTGCACGATGAAGCTGAACGCCACGGCGGAGATGGAGCCGATCGGGTGGCCGGAGCTCGCCGACCTGCACCCCTTCGGCCCGCAGGACGAGAGCGCCGGCTACCGCGAGCTCACCGCGCAGCTGGAGGCGATGCTCGCCGAGATCACCGGCTACGACGCCGTCAGCCTGCAGCCCAACGCCGGCAGCCAGGGCGAGCTGGCCGGCCTGCTCGCGATCCGCGCGTTCCACCGCAGCCGCGGCGACCACGAGCGCACCGTGTGCCTGATCCCCTCCAGCGCCCACGGCACCAACGCCGCCAGCGCGGTGATGGCGGGGATGGACGTCGTCGTGGTGGCCTGCGACGACCGCGGCGACGTCGACCTCGCCGACCTGCGGGAACGGATCGCCTCGGCCGGGCCGAGGCTGGCGGCGATCATGGTCACCTACCCCTCCACGCACGGCGTGTTCGAGGAGGGCATCGTCGAGATCTGCCGCCTCGTCCACGACGCGGGCGGGCAGGTGTACGTGGACGGCGCCAACCTCAACGCGCTGGTCGGCCTGGCCCGGCTCGGCGAGATCGGTGCCGACGTGTCCCACCTCAACCTGCACAAGACGTTCTGCATCCCCCACGGCGGCGGCGGCCCGGGCGTGGGCCCGATCGGTGTGAAGGCCCACCTCGCTCCGTTCCTGCCGGGCCACCCGCTGGCCGCCGGCGGCGACGCACCGGGCCCCGTGGCGGCCGCCCCGCACGGCTCGGCCGGGATCCTCCCCATCTCGTGGACCTACATCGCGCTGATGGGTGCGAGCGGGCTGCGGGCTGCGACCACGACGGCCATCCTCAACGCCAACTACCTCGCCGCCCGGCTGCACGATGCGTTCCCCGTGCTGTACACCAACCGCCACGGGCGCGTGGCGCACGAGTGCATCATCGACATCCGCCCCATCACGAAGGCCACCGGGGTGACCGTCGACGACATCGCCAAGCGGCTGATGGACCACGGCTTCCACGCGCCGACGATGAGCTTCCCGGTGGCGGGCACGCTGATGATCGAGCCCACCGAGAGCGAGAGCCTGCACGAGCTGGAGCGGTTCTGCGACGCGATGCTGTCGATCCGGGCGGAGATCGACCAGGTGCGCGACGGGGTGTGGCCGCTCGCGCAGAGCCCGCTGCGGATGGCCCCGCACACGGCCGAGGACCTGCTCGGGGAGTGGGACCGGCCGTACCCGCGCGAGCTCGGTGCCTACCCGACCGACGCGGCACGGCGGAGCAAGTACTTCCCGCCGGTCTCGCGCATCGACGCCGCAGCGGGCGACCGCCACCTCGTCTGCACCTGCGACCCGATCGACTCCTACCGCTGAGTGGCCGGCGCGGCGCGGTGACGGCGGCGCCGGGCCAGCGGGTACGGTCCCGTCCATGACGAACAGCTCCGGCGACCCAGGTCCGGGCAGCTCGGGCCCGCAGGGCCACGTGCCCGGCCTCGGCGATCTCCTCGGCCTGCTCGGCGGGGTCAACCCGCTGGCCGGCATCGCCCGCTCCGTGCAGCAGTTCCAGCGTGGCGTGGACGAGTTCCTCAGCGCAGTCGAGAACTTCAACGCGACGATGGAGCAGCTCAACCAGGTGGCGACGAGGGTGAACCGGCTGCTCGACGACGTGGAGCCGCCGGTGCGGGCGCTGATGCCGCAGCTCACCCGCAGCATCGCCGCCATGGACGCCCTCTACGAGCAGATGAGCGGGCCGCTCGAGCGGATGGCACCGGGGCTGAACCGCTTGGCCGACGTGATGCAGTCGCCGCAGGTGGCGGCGCTCCCCCGCGACCTGTCGCAGGTGGTCGACGTGGTCGGCGACCTCAGCCGCCGCCTGCAGCCGCTCGCGAACCTCGCGGAGTCGGCGGCCGGTGGCTTCCTCGGCGGCTTCCCCATCCCCGGCTTCACCCGCCAGGGCCGGCGCAGCGGCGGGGCCGACGCGGCCGCACCCGGTGCGGACCAGGGCGCCGGTGCGTCGTCCGACGCTACGAGCCCTGCGGCCGGGCCGGAGGCGCGCCGGTCGCCTGCGGGTCGGAAGCGGACGGCGGCGAAGCCTGCCCAGGAGTCGCCCCCGCGCCGCCCCCCGGCCTGACGAACGGCGTCGCGACCACCCGCCCCTGCAGCGTGGAGCCGCGCACGTCGACCTCCACGGCGGCACCCTCGGCCACGTCGGGCGGCAGGAACGCGAGGGCGATCCCGTGGCCGAGCACCGGGGAGAAGTTGCCGCTCGTGACCACCCCCACCTCCCGGCCGTCGACCAGCACCTGGCAACCGGCGCGTGGCGGGCGGCGCCCGTCGGTGGCGAGGCCGCGCAGGAGCCGCTCGACCCCCCGCTCGCGCTCGCGCACGAGGGCCTCTCGGCCACAAAAGGCCGTCTTGTCCCAGGCCACCACCCAGCCCAGGCCGGCCTGCAGCGGGGTGATCCCGGGGCCGAGCTCCGAACCGTGCAGCGGCAGCCCTGCTTCGAGGCGCAGGGTGTCGCGTGCGCCGAGGCCGGCCGGGACCACGCCGGCGTCGAGCAGAGCCTCCCAGAGGACGGGCGCCGCGTCGGCCGGCACGGCGATCTCCACCCCCTGCTCGCCCGTGTACCCGGTGCCCGCCACCACCACGTCGGCGCCGCGCCAGCGCGCCTCCGCCACGCGGAAGCGGCCCACCGCGGCCAGCTCCGGGGCCACCGCCGCGAGCCGCTCCCGGGCCGCCGGCCCCTGCACGGCCAGCACGGCGCGCTGCGCCGTGGTGTCACGGCCGCCGATGGCTGCGACCACCCGGTCGGTGTTCGACGCGTTCGGCATCACGTCGAACACGTCGGTCGCCACCCACCAGACGATGATGTCGTCGAGCACCGACCCGTCGGCCTCGTCGAGCAGGTGGGTGTACTGGGCCCGCCCGGGGCCGACCTTGCCGAGGTCGTTGGTGAAGGCCCGCTGCAGCCGATCCCGTGCCTCGTCGCCCTCCACCCGCACGGTGCCGAGGTGGGAGACGTCGAACACGACCGCGTCGCGCCGGCAGGCGAGGTGCTCGGCCACGGTCCCCGCCTCGTAGGCGAGGGGCATCTCCCACCCGCCGAAGGGCACCATCTTCGCCCCGAGGGCGCGGTGCACCGCGTCGAGCGGGCTGGTGCGCATGGGGCGCTAGAGGGCCATCCGCCGAGGTTCGTCGGCGCTCGCTCCGTCGGCGCCACCGGGCGCCTCGACGAGCTGCGCGTCGAGGTGGTCCTTCACCCCGCCGATGGCGAGGATGTTGAGCACCCCCTGCCC
>VFQR01002250.1_pt1 | contig 12629 bp, 8 predicted proteins | sample 3512321 | NCBI WGS metagenome assembly VFQR01 (sample SAMN10412374, study PRJNA504923) | tailings metagenome | isolation source: Relicate 3 Philex TSF1 revegetated site | place: Philippines: Tuba, Benguet | collected 2017-08-29
CGAGCGCCGGCGGGAACGTGGGCGGCGCCGGCGGCGGCGGCGGAGGCGGCGGTGGGGGCGGGGGTGCGGTGGCGACGTAGATGTTGCCGGTGAGGAGGGCGTAGTTGGGCGTCTCCTCGGGGCACGTCGCGCCGGTGAGGAGGACGCTCACGCGGTCGTTCTCGCCGGCCCCGCCGTCACGCACGCTGAAGCTCATCGTGTTCCCGACGGCGAACGAGCCGCTCGGCAAGGTGCTCGCGCTCACGGTGCCGCCGATGCGCGCGTCGGTGCCGGTGCGGACGAGGCAGGTCACGTCCACGGTGAACCGGCTGAGCAGCGCCCCTCCGGCGGCGGTGCAGGAGAACTCCGCGGTCCCCGATCCCACGTCGTACGCCGACACGTTGAGCACGACGCCCGCCGTCGCCCCGACCTGGCAGTGCGGCCAGTTCGCGAAGGTCCCGCCGCCGTACACCGCAGCAGGCGTCAACGGGCAGTGGATGTTGACCGCTTCAGTGAGGTAGTTCGCGGGCGCGGTGATGCTGGTCGGAGCGCTGACGACCGGAGCGCCGGGCGAGCCGATGCTGAGGCGGCCGCACAGGACGTTGTTGTAGTCGCCGTTGGAGCCGGTGATGCGGAAGCCGTAGGTCTCGCCGGACTGGACGGCGGGGAAGGTGGCGGTGCCCGCGATCGAGCGGCGACCCTCGGGGAAGAGCAGGGCTGCGGTGCAGTCGGGCCCTCCCTGGCGGAGCGTCTGCGCGTAGCGCTGCGTCCCACCGTTGACGATGAAGGCCTCGAACGTCAGCGCCGCTGCGCACCAGGCGTGGAACAGGTCGTAGTGGTACGCCAGCTCCACGTCGCCGTTCGCGTTCGCCGTGGTCGTGAACGTCCAGGTGTTGGAGGAGTAGCCGGCGGGGGCCGCCACGTAGGTCATCTGCGCGTAGCCGGCCGACCCGTCGGCGTCGACGGCGCTCAGCCCCGGTCCGGCGACCGACCACGTCGTCGACGTCGGCTCGGCGTGGACCGCCGGCGCCAACGACGCCGGCGTGACCGGCAGCAGCGCGGCTGCCAGAGCCACCACGATCAGCACCGGGACGCGACGCCCCAGCCTCCCCGTGAGCCTTCCACCCATCCCGACACCTCCACGCCCGCGGGCACCGGCGCCGATGCCGGGGCCGACGCTAACCGACCGGTTCTCGGGCTGTCACCCGGGATGCCACAAGGTTCACCCAAGATTCACGACGGCTGCGAGCGCTTCGCGCAGCATCGTGGCGCCGGCGTCGGACCCGCTCTCACCAGCCGCGACGCCGGCGTCGGGCGCGAAGTCGGGCGCACCTGTCATCGCCTGCGCCAGCGCCGCTTCCACCGCCGGCGGACGCGGTGCGTCCAGCTGCGCACGCAGAGCGTCCGCCGCTGCCATCAGGTGCACGGCCGTCGACCACTGCTCGAGGCCCGCCACCAGCGGCACGACGTCCTCGATGAGGAGGGCGATCGACCACTGGTCGTCGTAGGCGGCATAGGCGTCGAGGGCGTGTGTGAACTCGGCGGCCGCGTCCACGAACCGGCGAAGCCCCACCATCGCGTTGCCCTGGTTGTGGTGGCCGACGGCCACGACCCACCGGTCGCCCACCTCCTCGGCCAGGCGCATCGACTCGGCGAAGCGGTGGCGGGCACCCTCCCAGTCCCGCTGCGCGAGGGCCACCATCCCGAGGTTGTTCTGCGACACCGACACCGCCCACCGGTCGCCCACCTCCTGGCGGACGGCGAGCGCACGCTCGTTCATCTCCCTGGCCCGGGCCACGTCGCCCACGCACTCGGCCACGATGGCCAGGTTGCTGAGCAGGCTGCCCAGCGCCAACCGGTCGTCGAGCCGGGTCCTGATCTCCATGCTCGCCTCGTACGCCGCGCGGGCCTCGTCGTAGTGCCCCTGCTGCGACGCCAGCGTCCCCTCCAGCTGCAGCACCAGCCCGAGCCCCGCCTCGTCGTCGGCCTCGGAGAACAGACGGCGCGCCTCCACCAGCTGTGCTCCGGCGTCCGCGAAGCGGCCCTGCTTGCGCATCGCCTCGGCGAGGTCGGCGTGGGCCGTGCCCGCCGCTGCGCCATCGCCCAGGCCGAGCGCCAGGTCCACGGCGGCGCGATGGGTCTGCTCGGCCTCGGCCCACGCTCCCTGGATCTCCAGCACCTTGCCGAGGCGGCGCATCACGCCCGGCCGCTCGGCCTCGTCCAGCAGCGGGAGCACCTGGCGGAAGTAGTCGGCGGCGACGGCGTTCGCGTAGCGCGCCTGCGCGGCGATGCCGGCGCGCAGCACGTACTCGCGCTTCTTGCTGTCGTCACGGCCGCGCCAGTAGTGGTACGCGAGCGCGTCGAGGTCGGCGTCGCCGGCGCCTCGCTCCTCGAGGTGCTCGCCGACGCGGTCGTGCAGCGTCTGGCGAAGGGCGAAGGGGATGCTCTCGTACGCCACCTCTCGCGTCACCACGTGCCGGAACAGCCACGACCGCTCCTCGATGCGGTCCTCCACCACCAGGTCGGCGTCGCGGGCGACGACGAGCCCGGCCTCCACCGCGGCGAGCCCGCCGAGGTCGGGGTACACCTCGTCGACGAAGGGCGACTCGAACCCCCGCCCCACCACGCTGGCCACCTTGAGCGTGCGCCGCGGCTCCTCGGCGAGGAGGTCGATGCGGCTCAGCACCAGGCGCTGCAGGCTGTCGGGCACGTCGAGGGCTCGGATCGCAGGGCCGTCGCCCGGGTCGATGCCCCGCTCGGCCACGAAGTTGACGATCTCCTCCAGGTAGAACGGGTTGCCCTGCGCACGCGCCGCGATCAGCTCGAGCAGCTCCGGAGCGGCGTGCACCTCGGCGCCGAACACCTGCTCGAGCTTGGCCCGCAGGACCAGCTCGGCCTGCTCGGGCCCCAGCTCGCCCAGCTCGAGCTCGCGGAAGTGCCCGAAGGCGTGGAGGCCGAGCCCGGCGGCAGGCTCCGCGGTGGGCCGGTAGGCGACGACGACCAGCACGGGCAGCGCGGTGATGGCGCGCACGAGCTCGTCGAGCAGGTCGCGCGACAACGGATCGAGCCAGTGGCCGTCCTCCAGCACGATGGCCACCGGTGCGGTCGCGGCGCGGGCCGTGAGGACGTCGACGAGCAGCGACTCCAGCGACGCCTTGCGCAGCTTCGCGTCGAAGCGCGACGTGAGGTCGTTGTCGGGGAGGGCGACGCCGAGGACGGCCGCCAGCAGCGGAGCACGACGTGCGTGGTCACGGCCCAACACGGCCAGTCGGCGCTCGAGGTGCGCGGCGACGTCCGCGCTGTCGGCCTCGTCGTCCACCCCCAGCAGGCGCTGCCACACCTCGCGCCAGGCGAGGTAGCTGGTGGCCTGCCCCGTCGCTTGCGCTTCTCCCCACACCACGTCCACGTCGCGGTCGCGCAGCGCTCGGGCGAGCTCGGCCACGAGTCGTGACTTGCCCCGCCCGGCCTCGGCGGCGATGCCCACCACCTGGCCTCGTCCGTCGAGGACCGCATCACGGGCGTCGGTGAGCTCGGCCATCTCGGCGTCGCGGCCCACCATCGGCAGCGTGTAGCGGCGCTGGCGGTCGGCCACCCGGTGGCGCACGCCCGTGACGGCGTGCACGGTGACCTGCTTCGCCTTGCCCTTGAGCGCCATCTCGCCGACGGCGTGGACCTCGAAGCGGTCCTCGACGGCGCGGGCGACCTCGCCGTTCACGTAGATCGAGCCGGGCGGCGCCTTCGACATCAGCCGGGCGGCGAGGTTGACGGCATCGCCGAGGCACGTGAACGTGCGCCGGGTGGGATGGCCCGTCGTGCCGCTGCGCACCCGGCCCTGTGTGACGCCGACGCGGATGTCGGTGGCCGCTGTGTCCCGCTCCAGCTCGAGCAGCTCGAGCGCTGCCGCGGCGGCCCGGACGGCGTCCTCCTCGTGGGCGTGCGGCGACCCGAACACGGCGTAGAGGTAGGCGCCCTTGTCGCCGAGGGTCAGCTGGAGGAGGTTGCCGCCGTGGCGGGCGAACACCGCCTGCGAGCGGCGGACGAAGGTGTCGAGCAGCTCGATCGCGTCCGGGTCCTCGTCGAAGTCGATCCCGCCGAAGTTGACGAACACCGGATAGGCCGGGCGCAGCTCGCCGAGGAACTCGCCGCGCCCCGCCGACAGCCGCTCGTAGACGGCGGGCAGCAACCACGCGCGCACCGTCTCGGCGTCGAGCGGCGGAGGTTCCACGTCGTCCGTTGCGGTGGGCACGGCGTCGGTCAGCCCGGTGAGCACCGCGCCGACTGCACCGTCGACCTCGCGGCGCTCGGCCACCACCGCCACGTCGCCCAGCGCGGCGATGGCCGACGCGGCGAGCACCACGTCGCCCTTCTCGGCGAGGTGCTCGGCGTCGGCCAGCTCGTCCACCAGCCGTCCTGCCAGCACGTCGATGAGCTGGATGTCGGGATCGCCCACCACGAACCGCCTCGCCGAGCCGACGGCGAGCGCCACCTTGATCGCCAGGCGCACCTCGGCCCCGCCCGGCGTGAGGGCCTGACCGACCCGCGCCATCGTGGCCTGGATCGCGAGCGCCGACGCGGCCGCGCGGCGGCCGTCGTCGCCGTCGAACCAGCAGGTGATCGCGTCGCCGGCGAAGTAGATGACGTTGCCGTCGAAGTGGTGGACGTCGTCGATGACAGCCCCGAACACGCGGTCGAGGTGGGCCGTCAGCTCCTCGGCGGCGCGCGTGGCGCCCAGCTCGTTGGCCAGGGCCTCGGTGAGCGGTGTGAAGCCGGAGATGTCGGCGAACATCGCCGCACCACGGACCCTGTCGGGGAGGGTGCGTCCCTCGAGCAACGCCCGGCGCCGGTCGCGAGCGAGGTACGCGTCCGGTCGGTCGGTGTAGGGCTGCGCCGTGGTCGCACCGCCGAGCTGGGGTGCCAGATGCCCCCGGACGTCACCCACCCGGGCGAGTGTACGACAGTCCACCGAGCGTCCCCAGGTGGAACCCGAGGCTCGCTGCACAGCCCGTCGGACACGAGCGACTCGGATCACCCGGCGGCCCGGCGGCCCGGCGGCCACGCGCCGGAGGTCCGGCGGACGGGCCTGCCCGGATCTCCCGGGTGGACGGGACACCAGGCCCGTGCACCCGGGACGCCGGGCGGCGGAAGGTGTGCGCGTCCACCACACGACACCCACACCAAGGAGACAGCGCCGTGCGCACCCCCCGCCGCCGACTCGCCGTCGGCATCGCCCTCAGCCTCACCGTCACCCTCGCCGCGTGCGGCGACGACGAGGACACCGCCGCCCCGGCCACCACCGCCGCACCCGCCACCACGGCGGGCGCCGATGCACCGGACACCACCGCCCCGACCGACACCACCGCTCCCGCGAGCGGCGACGTCACCGCCGAGGCGTGCGACGCCTTCGCCGACCTCGGCGCCGCGCTCATGGGCGACCCGTCGGCCGGCGGGCCCGTCCTCGACGCCTTCGAGGCGAGCGTCCCCGCCTCACTCAGCGACGAGGGCGACGTGATCACGAAGACCTTCCGCAACGCCATGGCCGGCGAGTTCTCCGGGCTCGAGTCGCCCGAGTTCGCACAGGCCAGCGCCGTCTACGGCGACGCCCTCTTCGCGGCCTGCGAGAGCGACGAGCAGCTCGAGGTGGCCGGCATCGACTACGGCTTCGAAGGCATCCCCGACGAGGTGCCCGCCGGCCGCTTGGCGGTGAAGTTCACCAACGCCACCACCCACGACGAGCCGCACGAGCTGGTGCTGATGAAGCGCCTGCCCGGCGCCGACGAGACCATCGAGGAGCTGTTCGCCCTCCCCGAGGAGGAGCTGTTCTCCAAGGTGGAGATGCAGGGCGTGGTCTTCGCGTCGGAGGCCGGGACGAGCTCGGTCGGCTTCTTCGACCTCGAGCCGGGCGCCTACATCGCCATCTGCATGATCCCCGTCGGCGGCGGCGAGGAGGGCACCCCCCACGCCATGGCCGGCATGGTCGCCGAGTTCACCGCGGCCTGACCCTCACCAACCCCACCCCCCGACCGCCACCACGCACACAGGAGCAACCACCATGGGCACCACCCTCACCTCGCACCCCGCACCACCCCCCACTGGCGTCCTGGCCCCACCGGGACGATGGTGGGCGAGGGCCGGCATCCTCGCCGGCCTCGGCGGGATCGCCATGTTCGTCCTCACCGGGGCGATCAGCGGCGACACCGACCTCCTCGAGGACAACGCCCGTCTCGCCGAGTGGATGGGCGACCGGGCGTGGGTGATCTGGGTCTTCCAGGCGCTCACGTCGGCCACCGCCCTCGCCGTGGTGGCGTTCGCCGCCGGCCTCCGCCGCCGCCTCGACGCCCAGTCGCCCGTCGGTTCGCTGGTGCCCACCCTGGCCTCCACCGGCCTCGGCCTGGTCGCCGCCCTGCTCCTCGTGGGCGGCGGCATCTCCACCGAGCTGTTCTTCCACCTGCTCCACGTGTCGGAGAGCGATCCCGACACCATCGGCGCCGCCGCCACCATCTTCAACACGATGGCCTGGGTGTGGGCCGGTGCGGGCCTGGCGGCGGGCGCTGTCGCCTACGCAGCGTTCAAGTACGGCTCGTTCAGCCGGTGGATCGGCTGGGTCAGCGCCGTGTGCGCCGGCCTCGTCGCCCTGGTGCAGATCGTGCCGCTGCAGTACATGGCGCTGGCGCCCGGGGCGCTGTGGTTCCTCGCCCTCGGCACCGGTTTCACCCGTCAGGGTGGCCGAGCCTGAGCCCGGAGCTTGGTCGCCGGCCACCGCCCTCTGCCACGCTTCCCGCCGTGATGGAGACCGCAGCCTCCGGAGCCGCCCCGGTGGCCGGCGACCCTGCACCCGGCACCGCCGTGGGCGATGCCGCCGATCGCACCAGCGGTCCCGCCGCCGATCGCCCCGGCGGGCCCGTCGTGGCCACCGTCCCCCCGGGCGGCCGGAACACCGCCCCCCACGTCTCCGCCGCCCACGGCCACCCGCGGGCGGCGGCGGCGTTGCTGGCCACCGCCCTAACACTGGCGGTGGCCGCCGTCGTCCTCCTCGCGATCGTGCGCCCACCGTGGAACCCGGGCCAGTGGTTCTTCATCGTCGACGTCGCCGACGCCGTCGTCTACGGCGTGGTGGCCTGGCTGGTGCTGCGCCGCACCAGCCACCCCGCCGCCTGGCTCCTCGGGGTGACGGCGGTGGGCGGTGGCCTCGCCGCCGTCGGCTCGCAGTGGAGCTACCTCGTCGTCGACCACCCCGGCTGGCCGCAGCTCGGCCCCGTGTCCCTGCTGCAGAACACCGCCTGGGTGCCCGGCACGCTCGCGCTGTTCACGATCATCCCCTGGCTCGTGCGCCGTGGCCCGCTCGGCCCGCTCGGCCGCCTCGCCGTCGTCGCCGGCGCGCTCGCCGCCGCCAGCCTCCTCGCCGCCCGCCTCACCGACCCCTTCCCGTGGCCCGACGCGGGGCCGTGGTCGCCCCTCGCCGTCCGCAGCACGTGGTGGCCGACGATCACCGCCGATGCGTTGCGCTGGCAGATCCTCGTGGTGGTCGTCCTCGGGCTCCTCGCCACCGCCGACGTCGTCCGGCGCTGGTACGGCCGCCCGCTCGACGAGCGCCGCGGGCTCGGCTGGCTGGCCATCGGCACCGGGCTGATGGCCGTCTCGTTCGTGCCGCTCACGCTCCCCGACTCCGTCGCCCAGCAGCTCCCCGTCTACGCCACGCCGCTCACCCACCTCGCCTCACAGGCGTTCTTCCCCGCCGCCGTGCTCGTGGCCGTGCTCGGCCAGCGGCTGTGGGGGCTCGACCTCGCCGTCAGCCGTACCCTGGTGTGGGGGCTCCTCACCGGCGGGCTCGTCGGCGCCTACGTGGCCGTGGTCGAGCTGCTGGCGGCCGTGATGCCCGGCCGCGACGGCGCCTCCCTCGTCGCCACCGCCCTCGTGGCCGTGGCCTTCCAGCCGGCGCGGGTGTGGGTGCAGCGGCGGGTCGACCGCCTCGTGCACGGCGACGCCAGCGAGCCGCTCCAGGTGGTCCGCCGCCTCGGCGCCCACCTCGGCGAGGCCGGCGGCAACCGCGAGCTGCTCACCGGCATCACCGAGAGCGTCGCCGCCTCGTTGAAGCTCGGCTCGGCCACCCTCGTCGCCATCGCCGACGACCAGCCGCTCGAGCTCGCCACCACCGGCGAGCCCCGCGGCGAGGCGTTCGTCGTCCCCCTCACCTACCAGCAGCGCGAGGTCGGCCAACTGGTGGTGACCGCCCGCCCCGGGGAGCGCCTCGACGGCCGCACCGAGGGCTCGCTCGCCGAGCTCGCCCCCGTGGTGGCCGCGACGGTGCACCTGGCGATGACCAGCCGCGCCCTGCGCCAGTCGCAGGCCCGCATCGCCGCGGCGCGCGACGAGGAGCGGCGGACCTTGCGGCGCGAGCTCCACGACGGCCTCGGTCCGGCGCTGGCCGGCATCGGCCTCGGCCTCCAGGCGAGCCGCAACCTCCTCGCTGCGAACCAGCAGGCCGCAGCCGAGCTGCTCGACCGGATGGTGGTGGAGCTCGACCAGCGGGTGGAGGAGGTGCGCGGCCTGGCCCGCGGCCTGCTCCCGCCGGCGCTCGGCGAGCTCGGCCTGCAGCCCGCGCTCGAGCAGCTGCGCGAGCGCTACGCCGTGGGAGGCCTGGCGATCGAGCTGGCCGTCGACGACCTCCCACCGCTGTCGCCCGAGCTGGCGGGGGCGGTGTTCGGGATCGTGTCGGAGGCGGTGCGCAACGTCCACCGCCACGCCGGCACCGACCGGTGCACCGTGCGGCTGGCGGCGGCGGGCACGGAGGGTGAGCTGCTGGTGGAGATCGGCGACACGGGCGCCGGCATCGCCCACGGCGCAGCGGCCGGCGTCGGGCTGCAGTCGATGCGCGAGCGGGCCGAGGGCGTCGGCGGACGGCTCACCGTCAGCGGGCTGCACCCGCACGGCACGCTCGTGTCGGCACGGATCCCGCTGCCGGCGGAGGTGGTGGCGCGGTGAGCAGCACCGACCGCCCGTCGTTGCGGATCGTCGTGGTGGACGACCACCCCGTGTTCCGGATGGGCATGACCGCGCTGCTCGGCTCGCTGGGCGGGTTCGAGGTGGCGGGTGAGGCGGCGAGCGCGGCCGAGGCGCTGGAGGTGGTCGCCGCCACCGCGCCGGACGTGGTGGTGATGGACCTCCACCTCGGCGACGGGGTGCCCTCGGGCGTGGACGCCACCCGGGAGATCTCCCAGCACCACCCGCACGTGGGTGTGCTGGTGGTGACGATGCTCGACGACGACGACTCGGTGTTCGCCGCCATCCGCGCCGGCGCCCGCGGCTACCTGCTGAAGGGTGCGGCGCCGGCCGAGGTGGAGCGGGCCATCCTCGCCGTCGCCAACGGCGAGGTGCTCCTCGGCACGTCGGTGGCGGCGCGGGCGCTCGGCTTCCTCACGGGCGCACGGGCGTCGGGGCCGGCACCGTTCCCGGAGCTCACCGACCGAGAGCGGGAGGTGCTCGACCTCGTGGCCGCCGGCCTCGACAACCTCAGCATCGCCCGGCGCCTCTCGCTCAGCCCGAAGACGGTGCGCAACCACCTGTCGAACGTGCTCACCAAGCTGCAGGTGGCCGACCGCGCCCAGGCCATCGTCCGCGCCCGCCAGGCCGGCCTGGGCGGCGCCTGACGGGTTCTGCGCCAGTCCGTCGCGGCCGCTGACCCCTCCGGTGGTGTGCCCGCCACCCGAATGGGGAATGAGGAGGCGCCACGGGCACACCGGCGAGTGGAGGGGACGGCACATGGGCACCGGCACGGTCAACCGGGCGGCGGGGGGCAGCGAGCGGGTCGCGGAGCTGGCGCGGGAGCATCCGGGCCTCGTGCAGCTCGGCAAGGCCGGCTGGTTCGCGAAGGGTGTGGTGTACGTGCTCGCCGGCATCCTCGCCGGCGTCGTCGTGCTCGATGCGGCCGGCTCCGGCGCGGCGCCTGGCGGCGGTCAGGAGGCGAGCCCGACGGGCGCCATCGAGGCGATCGCCGCCAACACGGGAGGCTCGATCCTGCTGTGGGCGCTCGGGCTGGGCCTGCTCCTCTACGCCGTGTGGCGCGTCGTCACGGCGTTCCTGCCCGGGCAGTCCGACGCGAAGACGTGGGCGCACCGCATCGGCTACATCGTGAGCGCCATCGTGTACGGCACGTTCGCCTGGACGGCGATCCAGTTCGCCATGGGCTCGGCGCAGGACAGCGATGGCAACAGCCAGGCGTCCGGCCTCGCCGCGCGGGTGATGGAGTGGACCGGCGGACGCTGGCTGGTCGGGATCGCCGGTCTCGTCGTCATCGCCGTCGGGCTCTACCGCATCGGCAAGGGCGTGAAGAAGGACGTCAACGACGAGCTCGACCTGTCGGGCATGTCGTCGACGCGGCGCACGTGGACGCAGCGCCTGGGCGCCATCGGCGAGATCGGCCGGGGGCTCGGCATGGTGCTCGTGGGCTGGTTCCTGCTGCAGGCCGCCATCAACTACGACCCCGACGAGGCGACCGGCCTCGACGGCGCGCTGCGGCGGGTGGTGGACGAGACCTGGGGCCTGGTGCTGGTGGCGATCGTCGCCGTCGGGTTCATCGCCTACGGGATCTTCTGCGTGTCGTCGTTCACCCGCCGGCGCCTCGAGGCGCCCTGATCGCAGGTCACGGCGAAGCGCCGCCACGCGCTGGCGCTGCTCGGCGCAGCTCGCGCGCGGTGTTGCCCGGCGTTCAGCGGTGCTGGATCGGGGTCACGTCGAGGCGGACGTAGTCGAACACCGTCACGTGCAGCGACCGGAACCGCCAGCCGTCGGCGGTGCGCTCCATCACGTCGTCGTAGAAGCCGAGGATGCGGTAGCGGCCGTCGTCGGAGCCGGTGTGCATCATCGACAGGCTCCACCGAGCGGTGGCCCGATCGCCGTCGACGTCGATCACCGGGTTGGTCACCATGTGCGTCGAGGCACGGATGCGACCGGACGAGCGGATCCCGTCGAAGTACGCGTAGATCTCGGCGTGGCCGGCGCAGTGGGTGCCGAGCGTCGATGACCACGTCCCGTCCGGCACGAACAGCGCGACGACGGCCTCGCCGTCGTGATCCGCGTCAGCCGCTGCGCAGTAGGCGGCCTTCAGCCGGCGGACCTCCTCGACATCGGCGAGGCGGCGCACCGTGGCGGCGAGCTCGTGGAGGTCGGGGTCCGGCAGCGTGGGCACGAGCGCATCATCGCCGTACGGCAGGGGGGCCGGCGAGCCGGGATGCCGGCTGCGGCTGCGGGGGGAACGCGACCCCACCGGGGCGTCGAGGGTGAAACCCGAACCTGCGGGAGTGTCCAGTAATCGGTTCGGGCGTCAGGCCGCCGCCGCTGGTCGTCGTCGGCGGGGCGGGCAGTCGACGATCGAGCCGTCGCGGAGTCGGAAGCGGAGATCGTTCGCGTCGCCGATGGCGACGGCGCCGCTGCTGTGGCGCCAGTGGTGGTGGTACGAGCACGCGAGGGCGAGGTTGTCGAGGTCCGTCGGCCCGCCGAGCTCCCACTCGTGGAGGTGGTCGGCTTCGCACCAGGCGGCGGGGATGGTGCAGTGCGGGTCGTAGCGGCAGCCGCCGTCGCGGGCGACGAGCGCCTCGAACTGCTCCTTCGTCGCGAGGCGGACACCGCGTCCGACGTCGAGAGGGACGCCTTCGTCCATCACGATCCGCTTGATGATCGCGTTCTCGGCGAGGTGGCGGATCTGGTCGGCGGGGATCGGGTCGCCGTGCGCGGTCCAGCCCGGATCGTTCGTCAGCCCGGCCATCGCCGCGGCGGCGATGGTGACGATGATCGTCGGTCGCTCACGAGCGCCACCGACCACGGTGCCGTGGGCGTACGCCTCGATCAGCGCGATCAGGCCGTCGGCGCGCCGCTGGGCGTGGGTGCGCGGGTCGTCCTCCGACGGGCGGCCGGCGACGTGATCCAGGGCGGTGAGGAACTGGCGTGACTGCAGCTCCGGGAGGATCACGGTGGTGGTGACCATCCCGTCCTCGGCGGCGGTGGCGAACACACCGCGGCGCTCGAACCTCCGGCGGGTCCGCTCGTCGTCGGTCTCGCCAGCATCGCGGCGTTGATCGCGTAGCCACAGGTCGGCGCGCTGGCGGGCTTCACCGGGGCCGAGCCCCTCGAGTTGGTCGAGCAGTCCTTGCTTGTCGGCGCCGGCGGGGGCGGAGCTCAGTGCGCCCTTCACGGCCTTCGCGGAGGCTGCGGAGACCCTGCCGTTCCTGAGGGCGTCGTCGAGCTCGGGGTGGTCCTCCAACGCCTTGCCGAGCTCGGTCTGGCCGCGCAGGTCGCCCTTGGAGGAACCGGTCCGCTTGGCGACGTCGTCGGCCGCCGACCGCGATCGAGTGCCGCGCGTCGCGCCCTCACGGTCGGCCTCGGCCAGGACCCGCGCCAGCAGGACACGGAGCTTCTCGATCTCGGTCTGCAACCCGGCGGCGAACTCGAGCTTGCGTGTGGGCACGAGCGCACCGAGATCGACGACCTCGTTCGCCCGGCGCGCCTGCTGCAACAGGCACAGCCCGGCGGCCACCTCGTCGACCACCTCGTCGGTCCCCATGCCGGCAACCCTACGAAGGGGGTGTGACACGCCCGACGGGCCCGGAAGTTGTCAAGCGGTGTGAGACAGATCTGGCTGGGGTGGGTTGATGTGGGTG
>VFQR01002251.1_pt1 | contig 12612 bp, 11 predicted proteins | sample 3512321 | NCBI WGS metagenome assembly VFQR01 (sample SAMN10412374, study PRJNA504923) | tailings metagenome | isolation source: Relicate 3 Philex TSF1 revegetated site | place: Philippines: Tuba, Benguet | collected 2017-08-29
TGATGCCGAGCAGGTAGCCGGTGCCGGCGATGACGATGAAGAAGTTGTAGCCGAGGATGACGAACCACGGCGCGATCTCGCCGGCGAGACGGGCGCGGCAGGTCTTCTGGACGACGTAGAAGGAGGTCGCCAGCAGCACGTTGCCGCCGAAGGCGAAGATGACCGCCGAGGTGTGCAACGGGCGGAGTCTGCCAAAGTTCACCCAGGGCAGGTCGAAGTTGAGCGCCGGCCAAGCGAGCTGCGAAGCGATGATCAGGCCGACGGTGAAGCCGGCGATGCCCCAGAATACGGAGGCCACGATGCCGAACTTGACGGGACCCATGTTGTAGTTGGGCTTGCCGTCGATCTCCTGCGGGATGAAGGCGGGACGCTCCATGAAGCGGTTTGCGATCATGAACACCGCGGCGATCGAGCCCGCGGCGAACAGATAGACATGGAATGAATAGCCCGAATCGACCGAGCCCGAAGCGATGAACAGGCAGAGGATGGCCGTCGCGACGAAGGCGAATATCGACGCGATCTCGGGCACGGAGATCGTCTTCTGGGCTTGGCTTTGGCTCATCTGAGGCCCCTCGTCCGTGGCAGCGGGCGGCCGCCCATGTTGGCGATGCCGCATTGCACACACCAATGGCAGGCGTGCTCTGCGGGACATTGATGTGTATCAAGCTGCCTCGAAAAAGTCTCATAGTCCCATCGCATTGCTTGATTTTGATCAAGGCGCGGGGGCCGAAGCTGGGGGATTGAGACAAACAGGCAGGAAGACGCCGTCTTCCGCACTCGTCGTCAGGTCCATCCCCCATGACTTCCATGACGCAGACTCAGCCCGCCGCCGAGTCTCCCGCCGCCGACTTTCCGGCCTCGCCGGGCAACATCGCGCTCGCCGAGCGGTCGGTGCCCCGCTACACCTCCTATCCGACCGCGCCGCATTTCGGACCCGCGGTGAATGGCGCGACCTATCGCGACTGGCTCGGCCGGCTCGCCGATGACACGAGCCTGTCGCTCTATCTCCACGTGCCGTTCTGCCAGACCATGTGCTCCTATTGCGGCTGCCACACCAAGGTGACGCGCAAGGTCGAGCCCATCGAGGCCTATCGCCGGCACCTGGAGGCCGAGATCGACCTGGTTTCCGGCCTGACGGCGGCCCGCAGGGTGCGGCACATCCACTGGGGCGGCGGCACGCCATCGATGCTCGGGCCGGCGGGCCTCGAATCCGTCGCGCGGCGCCTCGCAGCGCGATTCGACATCGGCGCCGATGCCGAGCACGCGATCGAGCTCGATCCGCGGCAGGTCGACGACGGCCTGGCCGCCACGCTGGTTCGGATGGGTGTCAATCGCGCCAGCCTCGGCGTTCAGGACCTCAACCCGCATGTGCAGGAGGCGATCGGACGGATTCAGCCGCATGAGGTCGTGGTGGCCGCCGTCGCGGCGCTGCAGCGCGCGGGCATCGGCCAGCTGAGCTTCGATCTCATGTATGGCCTGCCGCACCAGAGCCTCGAGGACCTCCTGCGGACCATCGACCAGGTCGCGGCGCTGAAGCCCGGGCGGCTGTCGCTCTTCGGTTATGCCCATGTCCCCTGGTTCAAGACCCACCAGCGGCTCATCGACGAGGCCGCGCTTCCGGATGCCGCCGAGCGTTTCCGGCAGGCGAATGCGGCCCGCGACGCGCTCATCGCCCATGGCTACGAGGCCATCGGCCTCGACCACTTCGCGTTGCCTTCCGATTCGATGGCGATCATGGCGCGGGAGCAGACACTGAAGCGCAACTTCCAGGGCTATACGACCGATGACGCGGAGGCCCTTCTCGCCTTCGGCGCTTCGGCGATCGGCCGGCTGCCGCAGGGCTTCGTCCAGAACGCGCCCGATATCGGCGGCTACCAGCGTTCCATCGACGCCGGAGAGCCGGCAACGGTGCGCGGCCTCGCCCTGTCGCTCGATGACAAGGTCCGGGGCGATGCCATCGAACGGCTGATGTGTGATTTCTCGGCCGACCTCGAGGCCGTGGCGCGGCGCCACGGGGTTCCGCAGGACTTCTTCGACGCCGACCTTGCCCGCCTGCAGCCGCTGGAGCATGAGGGTCTCGTCTCGCGCAAGGCGCGGACGGTCGTCGTCAGCGATGCCGGCAAGCCTCTGGTGCGCGTCGTCGCTTCGTTGTTCGATGCCCACCTCGCGAAGGCGGGCCGTCATTCGGCTGCCGTCTAGAGCACGGAGTTCCAAAGGGGATGTTTCCCTCCTCGCTCACCATCGTCGCCGGCATGCTGATGGGATTTGCTTCCAGCCTGCACTGCGCCGGCATGTGCGGCAGCATCGGCTCGGCGCTGATGCTGACGACCCAGCCGGAAGCGGACATGGGTCAGCGGGCCCGGATGCTGCTTGTCACCCAGTTCGGCCGCGTCCTTGCCTATGCCGCCGCCGGCGGCATCCTCGGCGCTTTCGGATCCTCGCTCGCCGGGGCGTTCGACCAGACCGCGGCCTATCGCGTCCTGCAATGGGCGAGTGCGGCGACCCTCGGCTGGATCGGCCTGTCGACGGCGGGGATCATCCCTTCGCTCGTCGCCTTCGATCGGCTGGCGGCGCCGATCGGCACGGCCATCATGACCTTCACCTCGCGCCACCCGGGCTTCGGCGTGGGCGCGCCCCTCGCGGTCGGCGTGATCTGGGGCTTCATCCCCTGCGCCATGGTCTACGGCGCGCTGTTCACCGCCATGCTCACCGGCACGGGCCTCGGCGGCGCCAGTCTGATGTTCGGCTTCGGGCTTGGGACGCTTCCCGCCGTCATGGCGAGTTCCATGGGGGTGGCCAGCCTGAAGAATTTCGCGCGCAGCCCGGCGGCCTCGATGGCGGTCGGTCTCGCCATCACCGCCTTTGCCGTGGCTTCCGTGGTGATCGGCCCGGAGGGCGGCATCCTCTGCCTCCCGGCGATCCGCTGACGGCCCACCGTTTCAGCCGGCTGCAGCCGTGGTCGGCTTCAGCCCGAAGTCGTGGTTGAGGTATTTCCACCGGTCGGGCGCGGCTGCGCCTCCCGGGTAGGTTCCGCCCTGGCGGTCTGCCAGCGTGGCGATGAGGCTCTCCTTGACGCCGAAGACCGCATCGCTCTCCAGCCAGGGATCGCCCGGCATGAAGAGGTGCGTGACGAGGGTCTCGTGTCCCGGCGCGGAGATGCGGAAGTGGATGTGCGCCGGGCGCATCGGGTGGCGCTTCGTCGCCTCCAGGAGCTGGCCGACGGGACCGTCGTGCGGGATCGGGTAGCTCGAGGGCACGATGGTCCGGAAGCCGAAGCGCCCCTGCGTATCCGTGATGAAACGGGCGCGCAGCGAGGGCTCCTCCGTGCCCTTCTGGGCGTCATAGAACCCCTCGTCGTCGGAATGCCAGATGTCGACCGCCGCACCGGCGATCGGGGCGCCGCCGGGCGAGGCGACGGTGCCCTCGACGAAGAGGCGCTCGCCGGGCTCATCCACCGCGATATCGGCGCCGAAGGGCGTGACCCGGTGCTCCCCGAGATAGAAGGGGCCGAGCACCGTCGTCTCGGTCGCACCGTCGGGCATGCGGTGGTTGATGGCGTCCACCAGCATCGAGACCCCGAGCACGTCGGAAAGCAGGATGAACTCCTGCCGCTTGTCGTCGCACATGTGGCCGGTGCGGGTGAGGAACTGGATGGCGGTGAGCCACTCGGCCTCGGTCAGCTCCACCTCCTTGACGAAGGCATGGGCGTGGCGGACGAGCGCCTGGATCACCTGCTTCAGACGGGGATCGGGGCACTCCGCGAAGCGCTTGACCACCTCGTCGGTCAGGTTGTGTTCGTTGAAGCTGAGCATGGTGGGCCTGCTAGCGGACGAGGAGCGTGGAGAGCGGCGGGAAGATGGCGATTAGGAAGAGGGCGATGCCCATCACCGTGACGTAGGGCATGGATCCCGCGAAGATCGTCTCGATCTTCACCGATGGATCTCCCAGCGTCGCCTTGACGGTGAAGACCGAGATTCCGAAGGGTGGGGTCAGAAGGCCCATCTCGACGGCGATGATGGTGACGATGCCGAAATGGATGAGATCGAAGCCCATGGACGAGGCAATGGGTGCGCCGATCGGCACCATGATCAGCAGGATCGAGGTGGAGTCGAGGATCATCCCCATCAGCAGGATGACGATCACAAAGGCGAAGAGGAAGCCGTAGGAGCCGAGGCCGAGGTGCTGGACGAAGTCGCCGATGGCGTTCGGGACGCCCGCCATGGACAACATGCGGGAGTAGAGGCTGGCGGCAATCAGCAGGAAGAGGATCGAGGCCGAGACGAGGCCCGCCTCCTTCAGCACGCGCCAGAATTTCGGCCAGTCGAGCCGGCGGCGGACAAGGGCGATGACGAGCGCGCCTGCAGCGCCGACAGCGCCCGCCTCGGTCGGCGTGAAGAAGCCGGTGTAGAGGCCGCCAAGGATCAGCACGACAAGGCAGGCGATCGGCACGGACTTGGCGAGCATTTCGCCGGTGCCCATGGCCGGCACGTCATCCACGTCGGACTTGCCCGGATCGACGAAGATCTTGTGGGGCCAGACCGTCGCATACAGCCAGATCATGGCGGTGAAGCCGAGGGCGATGATGACGCCGGGGATGACGCCGGCGACGAACATCTTGCCGATCGAGACCTCGGAGAGGACGCCGTAGACGATCATGAGCAGGCTCGGCGGGATCAGCATGCCAAGGATCGAGGAGCCCGCCACTGTGCCGGAGGCAAACCGCATCGTGTAGCCGTGGCGGACCATTTCCGGCACTGCCACCTTGGTGAAGACCGCCGCCGAGGCGATGGAGACGCCGGTGACGGCGGCGAAGACGGCATTGGCTGCAACGGTCGCCATGCCGAGGCCACCGCGGATTCGCCGCAACAGCGCCTGAGCCACCTCGAAAGTGTCCTTTCCGACGTCGGAAATGCTGACGAGCAGCCCCATCAGCACGAAGAGCGGGATGGTGGCGAAGAGGTAGTCCTGGATGCCCGAATAGGTGGCGAGCGCGGTGAAGCGGAAGGCGAGATCGATGTTGTCGCGGATAAGCCAGACGCCGATGGCGCCGGTCGAGATCAGCGACAGGCCGATGGGCAGGCCGAGGACGATCAGCGCCACCATGGCGCCGATGAGCAGAAATCCGAGCGTGACGTCTTCCATCGGATCAGGCCTTGGCAGCGGGGCGCCGGACACCGATCTCGGCGATGAACAGCATGAGGTAGGCAAGGGCTCCGGCGGCGCCGCCGAGGACGATGAGGGCGCGGAAGGGCCAGGTGGGGACAGTGAAGAGACCCTGGACGCCGAAGAATTCGCGGGAGGCGAGGGAGGTCCACACGCCCGGCCAAGCCGCCCAGGCGACGAAGGCCATGACGGCGGCGCCGATCAGCAGGAACAGGGCTTCGATGAGGCGGCCCGCGGCGGGGTGGCGATGCAGCAGGCCCTCGATGAGGAAGTCGGCCCGCGTCATGCGCCGCGCATAGATCGTCGCGCCCACCTGCAGGAAGACGATGCCGACGATGGAATGGGCGGCGATTTCGGAAACGCCGGTGATCGGCATGCTGAGGAAGGACCGGCCGACGACGTCGGCGCAGATCAGCAGCATCAGGCCGAAGGTCCAGATCGTGCCGATGGCGGCGAGGGCGTCGAGGATGAAGCGGACGGGATCGAAGGGACGCTTTGCAGCCTCCGTCTCGATCGCCGACATGTCGATGTCGTCGGCCATGATAATGCCCCCCCCGCTTCAGGTCGTGTCATGCAGACGGGCGCCGGGTGGACCCCGGCGCCCGCAGTGTCCGGTGGACGATCTCAGCTCGCCGCTTCGCGGTCCCAGTCGCGGCCCGGCGTCTGGCCGGCGGCACGGATGGCTGCGAAGTAGGACTTCAGCACATCCCGCGCAGCCGGACCCGACGAATCGGCCCAGGTCTTGGCGATGTTCGGCAGACCCGAAATCCAGCGCTTGCGCTCGGCCTCGGCCATCGTGGTGATGATCGAGCCCTTCGAGACCATCTCCTTCTCCGCCGCGTCGATGCGCGAGGAAACGTCCTCGATGTGCTTCTGGGTGGTTACCTTGCCGGCCTCGGCGACGGCCTTCTGGAAGGCGGCCGGCCAGCGGTCGTGGCGCTGCTTGTTGGCGGCGATGCCGCCGACATACATGGCGCCGACGTTGCACTTGGTGACGTATTTCGCCACCTCGTAGACGCGGGTCGGCAGGATGCCGACGAAGAAGGACAGGGCGCCTTCCGACACGCCGGTCTGGATGTCGGTGTAGTAGGTGGTCAGCGCGCCGTCGACCGGTGTCGCGCCGGTGCCGGTCAGCCAGTTGGCCGAGGTGCCGGGGGCCGAGATCTTGCGGTTCTTCAGGTCGTCGAGGGTGCGGACCGGGAAGGTCGACCAGATGTGGTAGGTGTCGGTGATGAAGGACGAGAGCGGCACCATGTTGAGGCCGTTCCAGTTCTGCTTGATCGCCGGAACTGTGGCGTTCAGCTGGTCGAAGGTGCGCGCCACCAGGCCGTGGTCGCCCGTCGTGAAGGGGGTGAAGTAGGAGACGTTCTGGAGCGGCATGGTCGAGCCTTCCCAGAGCGTGCCGACGTAGCCGATGTCGGTGATGTTGTCGCGCACGGCCTCCATCGTGTCCTGGAACTTGTAGAGCGTGCCGCCATAGGCCTCGCGCCAGTTCACCTTCACCTGGTTGCCGTTGTCGCGCAGATGCTTCTCGACCTCGGGCTGGAAGACGTTCTTCATCATCGCGACCCAGAAATTCTGGACCGGGTGGCTCGCCGCGATGGTGACGTTCAGCGTCTGCTGGGCGGAGGCGCGGATGGAGAAGACGGGAAGGCTCGCTGCGCCCGCGGCGCCGGCGAGGAATGTGCGTCGGGTGGTCCTGGTCATGGATGTTCCTCTCTAGGGTTCGGGTGCCGGCGGGCCGGCGGTTCCGTTGTTGTTTCCGGTCGATTGCTCCGACCTTGCTGCTGGCGGACAGGCTAGCACCGATCCGCCATCGTCATGCAATCTTGCCGAGGGCCTTCAGGATGCGCTCCGGGGTGAAGGGCTGGGCAAAGACCTGCGCGCCGAGCGGCGACAGGGCGTCGTTGATGGCGTTCATGATGGCGGCGGGAGCGCCGGCGGTGCCGGCCTCGCCCGCGCCCTTGGCGCCGAGAAGAGACTCCTTCGTCGGCGTTTCGACGTGGCCGACATGCATGTCCGGCATCTCGGCCGCCATCGGCACGAGATAGTCGGCGAGGGTGGTGGTCAGCAACTGGCCGTCCTCGTTGTAGATGCAGTGCTCATAGAGCGCGCCGCCGATGCCCTGGACGATGCCGCCGCGCACCTGCTCGTCGACCAGCATGGGGTTGATGACCCGGCCGCAGTCCTCCACGCACCAGTGCTCCAGCAGCTTCACCATGCCTGTCTCGACATCGACCTCGAGCCAGCTCGCCTGGATGCCGTTGGTGAAGGCGAAGGGGTATTCCTTGGTGATGTAGTGGCGGGTCTGGACGAGTTCGCGGGACAGTTCCTTCGGCAGGGTGTCGCCGCGGTAGTAGACGATCCGGCCGAGCTCGGAGAGCGGCATGCGCGACTGGCCCGTCGCCTTGTCCACGACCTCGCCCATGACGATGTCGAGGCTGGACCCTTGCGCCTGCAGCATGGCGCCGGCAACCTCGAGGATCTGCTCCTTCAGGGCGATGGCCGACTGCAGCGCCGCCTCTCCGCCGATGCCGGCGCCGCGGCAGGCCCAGGTGCCGCCGCCATAGGGCGTCGTCTGGGTGTCGCCGGTGACGACCTTCACCTTGGAGACCGGCACGCCGACGCCGTGGGCGACGATCTGCGCGAGGATGGCCTCGGTGCCTTGGCCCTGTTCGGTGACGCCGGACAGCGCCACGACCGACCCGTCCGGATCCATGCGCACGGTGCAGCCGTCCTGCGCCGAGATCTTGGCACCGCCGATGCCGTACATGAAGGGCGAGGGATTGGTCAGCTCGATGAAGCTGGCGATGCCGAGGCCACGATAGACGCCCCTCTTGCGCTGCTCGGCCTGGTCGGCCCGGATCCGGTCAACCGGGACCATCTCGAGAAGCTTGTCGAGGGAGGCGTGGTGGGACAGTCCCTCGAACTTCATGCCGGCGGGCGAGGTGCAGGGATAGGCGTCGTCGCGGATGAGGTTCTTCCGCCGGATCGCCACCGGGTCCATGCCGAGCGCCTGCGCCGCGAGATCGACGAGCCCTTCCGTCACCGCGGTGGCGATGGGATGGCCGACGGCACGGTACTGGCAGGTGGGCGACTTGTTCTGCAGCACGACGGTGGTGGTGCAGCGATAGTTGTCGAAGGCATAGGGCCCGCCACAGAGATTGACGACCTGGTTGCCCTCGACCGCGCTGGTGCGCGGATAGACCGAATAGGGGCCGATGCCCGTGAGATCGTCGATGTCGAAGGCGAGGAAACGCCCCTCGGCATCGACCGCGAGGCGGCCCTTGATGCGATGGTCGCGGGCGTGGATGTCGCTGCCGAACGCCTCGAAGCGGTCGGCGATGAACTTCACCGGCCGCCCCATGATCCGCGACATGCAGGCGACCGCCATCTCGTCGGGATAGACATGGACCTTGATGCCGTAGGAGCCGCCGACGTCCTTGCAGATGACGCGGACGTCGCCCTCGGCCATGCGCAGCTGCGTGGCGAAGACGTTCTGCATCATGTGCGGCGCCTGCGTCGAATGGTGCACGGTCAGCGTGCCGTCGGCGCGGTTGTAGTCGGCGATGATGGAGCGGGGCTCGAGTGTCACGCCGGTATGGCGGCCGGTGTGGAAGGTCGCCTCGACCACCTTGTGGGCGCCGGCGATGGCGGCCTCGACATTGCCGGTCTCGGCGGTGCGGGTGAAGACGAGGTTGTCGCCGAGTTCGGGGTGGATGACCACCGTGCCGGGACTAAGCGCCGTCTCCATGTCGACCTGGGCCGGCAGCGGCTCGAACTCGACCGATAGCGCCGCGACGCCGTCCTCGGCCGCCGCGCGGGTTTCAGCGACGACGGCGACGACGGCCTCGCCCTGCCAGGTGGCGCGCTCCAGCGGCAGCGGATATTGCGGCGCCGACTTCATGCCCTTGAGGTGGGCGAGCACGGCGACCCAGGGGTCGCAGACCTTGGCGAGGTCGGCGCCGGTGAAGACGCGGACGACGCCCGGCACCTTCAGCGCCTCGCTCGTGTCGATCGAGACGATGCGCGCATGGGCATGGGGCGAGCGCAGGAAGGCGGCGTGGACCAGCCGTGGCAGGCTCACGTCGTCCGTATAGGTGGCGCGGCCCTCGACGAGCTTGCGGGCATTGGGACGCGGCACGGCGCGGCCGATATAGGAGTTCGGCAGGTCCTCGCGGGAGAGGCCGAGCGACTTCGGCGTGACGATCTCGTTCATCGGGCGGCCTCGCTCGTGCGACGGGCCTTCAGGGTGTCCTCGACGGCGTCGACGATGGCCTGGTAGCCGGTGCAGCGGCAGTAATTGCCCGAAATGTGCTCGCGGATCTCCTCGCGCGAGGCATGGAGGGCGTGGCTCAGGATGTCGGCCGCCGTCACCAGCATGCCCGGCGTGCAATAGCCGCACTGTGCGGCGTTGCGGGCGACGAAGGCCTCCTGCAGGTCGCGGATCTCGCCGCTGTCGGACAGGCCCTCGATGGTTTCCACGCGCGCCCCGTCGAGGCTCGCGGCCATGACGAGGCAGCCGCGCACCGGATCGCCGTCGACCCGCACCGTGCAGGCGCCGCAGACGCCGTGCTCGCAGCCGGTATGGGCACCGGTCAGGCCGAGCTCCGACCGCAGGAAGTCGATCAGGTGCATGCGCGTGTCGACGCTGCGCGACACCTTCTCGCCGTTCACCGTCAGGGTGATCTCGATGCGCCGGTTCATGCCGCCTGCTCCGCAGGTGCGAGGAAGGAGTTGAGCGCGCGCCCCGTGAGCACGCGGGCGAGGTGGCGCTTCAGCTCCGGACCGCCATGCAGGTCGCCCGGCGGATCGAGGTCGTCGGCGAGAGCAGTCTGGGCTGCGGCGATCGCTGCCTCGTCTAGGGGCCGGCCGACGAGAGCCGCCGATGCGCCCCTGGCGATCTCGGCGCCGGACCCGACGCCGAAATAGACGAGGCGGGCTGCATCGACCTGGCCATTCGGCTGGACGGAGAGGACCGCCGCGAGGCCGGCCATGGCGTAGTCGCCGGACCTGCGCGTGACCTCGACAATGGCGTGGCGGCTCGCAGCTGTTGCCACTGGAACCTCGACTGCGGCGATGATCTCGCCCGGCTGGAGATCGGTCGAGAACAGGCCCTGGAAGAAGTCCTCGGCTGCGATGCGGCGCTCGCCGGCCTTCGAGGCGATGATGATGGTGGCACCCAGCGCCACAACGCAGGCCGGCAGCTCCGCCGCCGGATCGGCCAGTGCGAGGCTGCCGCCGATGGTGCCGCGGTTGCGGATGGCGGGATGGGCGATGAGCGGGGCGGCTTTCGCCAGAAGCGGGGCGTGGGTGGCAACGAGCGGGTCACGGCCGAGATCGGCATGGCGCGTCAGAGCGCCGATGCGCAGGGCATCGCCCTGGACCGCAATGCCCTTCAAGGCGGAAATCCCGGTGATATCGATCAGCCCCGAGGGTTCGGATAGGCGGAACGAGAGTGTCGCGAGAAGGCTCTGGCCGCCGGCCAGGATCTGCGCCTCGGGACCGGCCTCGTCCATGACGCGCCAGAGATCCGCGAGACTTTCGACGCGGGCATAGCCCATCGCCGGCCACTTCATGGTACGTCTCCCACCCGCTGCCGACGGTCGGTTGCCTTGCGGCGCCGCGGCTCGTATTGTTTAATTGGTCAAATGATCAACGACGCGGAGGCCATGAGTCAAGAGCCTTCCGAAGTCGTTGACTCCGGGGGAGAACGCATGGCGGACGGCCTCGACCTGACCGCAAGACGGCGACGGCTGCCGCCGGAGGCGCGGCGCGAGCAGATCGTCGATGCGGCCGTCTGCTATTTCGCCGAAGTCGGCCTCGCCGGCACGACCCGCGATCTCGCCAAGCGGGCCGGCATCACCCAGGCGCTGCTCTACCAGTATTTCCGGAGCAAGGCGGAGATCCTCGAGGCGGTCTTCGCAAGGGTCTATCTCGACCGCATGGCGCCGCACTGGCCGGCTGTGCTGACCGACCGGTCCCGCCCCCTGCGCGAGCGCATGCTGGCCTTCTACGCCGAATACACGGCGGCGATCTTCACCTATGAGTGGATGCGGATCTTCATGGCGGCGGGCCTTGCCGGCGAGGCTCTCAATCGCCGCTACCTCGAGCATGTCCGCGACGTGCTGCTGGCGCCGCTTCTGGAGGAACTCCGGCACGAGGCGCCGGGGCCGTTGACGCCCGAGGTGGAGGACCTGTGGAACCTCCACGGCAGCATCGTCTATCTCGGCATCCGCCGGCACATCTATCACCTGCCGACGCCGGACGACGTGATGCCGGTGATCGAGCGGGCGATCGACCGATTCCTTGCCGGCTTCGCCATCGGCGAGCCCAAGACATTCCGGAGGACATCCTGACCACGCTCTTCGCCATTCACGCGCTGGATCGTCCGGGTGCCTTGCCCACCCGGCTGGCGCATTACGACGCCCACAAGGCCTTTCTCTCCGACACCTCGGCCCATGGCGTGAGGACTGTCATGTCGGGTCCGCTGATGAGCGACGATGGCGAGGCGATGATCGGCAGCCTGTTCCTCGTCGAGGCTCCGGACCGCGCCCATGTCGAGGCCTTCAACCGCGCCGATCCCTTCCACGCCGCGGGCATCTGGCAGAGCGTGACGATCACGCGCTTCCTGAGGCGCCAGGGGTAGGGCCAACGCCCAGCGCCCCATGGGTCGGCGCCTGCCCGAGGCGCCTCTCGTCCGGTCGTTGGAACGGTCCGGGCAGCCTCAGCCGGAGAAGGGATGGGTCTTCGCCCAGTGCTGCGCAATGTCGAGGCGCCGCGTCACCCAGACTCCCTCGTGCGACTGCACGTAGTCGAGGAATCGGGCGAGACCGGCCGCGCGCGCGGGATGGCCGATGAGCCGCATGTGCAGGCCGACCGACATCATCTTCGGCTGCGTCCGCCCCTCGGCGTAGAGCATGTCGAAGGCGTCCTTGTGCCACTCGAAATAGTCGGCGGAGGTGGCGAAGAAGCCCGAGCCGAACTTGCCGTCGTTGTTCACGAGGGAATAGGGCACCACGAGATGCTGCTTGCCGTGGACGATCTTCCAGTAGGGGAGTTCATCGTCATAGGCGTCGGAATCATAGAGGAAGCCGCCTTCCTCGACGACGAGCTTGCGGGTGTTCACGCTCGGCCCATAGCGGCAGTACCAGCCGAGGGGGCGCTCCCCGACGGTTTCCTTGAGCGAGACGATGGCCTTGCGGATGTGCTCGCGCTCCTCTTCCTCGGTGAGCAGGTAGTGCTTGATCCAGCGCCAGCCGTGGCAGCAGACGTCGAAGCCTGACGCCCTGATCGCGGCGGCGGCTTCCGGGTTGCGCTCGATGGCGAGGGCGCAGCCGAAGACGGTCATCGGCAGCCCGCGCTCCTGGAACAGGCGCATCAGCCGCCAGAATCCGACGCGGCTGCCATAGGCGAACATGCCCTCGCCGGCGAGGTCGCGGCCGACGA
>VFQR01002252.1_pt1 | contig 12609 bp, 11 predicted proteins | sample 3512321 | NCBI WGS metagenome assembly VFQR01 (sample SAMN10412374, study PRJNA504923) | tailings metagenome | isolation source: Relicate 3 Philex TSF1 revegetated site | place: Philippines: Tuba, Benguet | collected 2017-08-29
CGATGAACAACGCTGGTGCCATGGGCAAGCGGCTTATCGTGATCTTGAACGACAACGATATGTCGATTGCGCCCCCGGTCGGCGCGATGTCGGCCTATCTTGCGCGCAGGCTTTCAGGCCGCACGTACTCCCGCATGCGCGATGTGTGGGACTGGATCGCCGAACGCATGCCGCAGCGCATGGCACGCACCATCCGCCGCGCCTTCGTGCACGGCATGGGGTTTCTCACCGGTGGCACGTTATTCGAGCAGCTTGGCTTTGAATATGTCGGGCCGATCGACGGGCATAACCTCGGTCACCTTTTGCCCGTGCTGAAAAATGTCCGCGACAACGAAAAAGGCGCGACACTCGTCCATGTCGTGACCAAAAAGGGCAAAGGCTATCCGCCGGCCGAAGCCTCGGACGACAAATATCATGGCGTCGTGAAGTTCGACGTCGCGACCGGCGCGCAGGTCAAATCGAAATCGGTGGCGCCGTCCTTCACCAAGGTGTTCGGCGAAAGCCTCACCAAGGAAGCGCGCAAGGACAAGAAGATTGTCGCGATCACCGCAGCGATGCCTTCCGGCACCGGCCTCGATATTTTCGCACGCGAATTTCCAGATCGCTGCTTCGACGTCGGCATCGCCGAGCAGCATGCGGTCACCTTCGCGGCGGGTCTTGCCGCCGATGGCTACAAGCCGTTTGCCGCGCTTTATTCGACGTTCCTCCAGCGCGCCTATGACCAGGTTGTGCATGACGTGGCGATCCAGAAACTCCCTGTCCGTTTCGCGATCGACCGCGCGGGTCTTGTCGGTGCCGACGGGCCGACGCATGCGGGCAGCTTTGACGTTGCCTATCTCTCTTGCCTGCCTGATTTCATTGTGATGGCTGCTGCGGACGAGGCGGAACTCGTCCATATGGTTTCCACGGCGGCGGCCATCGACGACCGCCCGTCCGCGTTCCGCTATCCGCGCGGCGACGGCACCGGCGCGCCTTTGCCGGAAGGAAAGCCGTTGGAAATTGGTCGCGGGCGTATCGTTCGCGAAGGAAACGCGGTCGCGATCCTGAATTTCGGCGCGCGTCTGACCGAATGCCTGAAGGCCGCCGACGATCTCGCAGCACAGGGCCTGTCGGCGACCGTCGCCGATGCACGTTTTGCAAAACCACTCGACCGCGACCTTATTCTGCGTCTCGCGCGCGAACATGAAGTGCTGATCACCGTCGAGGAAGGTTCGGTCGGAGGCTTCGGCAGCCATGTGCTCGAACTGCTCGCGAAGGAAGGTGCCCTCGACCGCGGCCTGAAAGTACGGCCGATGGTTCTGCCGGATGAATTCATCGAGCAGGACACGCCCGCGAATATGTATGTGAAGGCGGGTCTCGATGCGCGCGGCATCGTCGCGAATGTACTCGCCGCGTTCGGCAAGGATGCGCGCGGCGCGATCCGCCGCGCCTGATCAGCGCGTCAGGCAGGCTTTCTCGAAGGCTTCCGCGCTCTGAGCGGCGGCGCGCACCGGCAAGCCGCGCTTGCGGCCCGGAATGTCCAAAAGCAGCGTGTCACCAGCCCGGAACAGCCCAAAAAATTTCTGGTCGATTTTTGTCGCCCCGGCGATGTCCACCGTATCGTTCGCGTCACCGGTCGAGAACGCCGTGCCTGCGAATTCCATGCGAACATTGCCGTTGGAAAGGCGTACCGGCGTTCCGTCTCCCGGTTTCACGCCGCGGGTGCCGATATGCGTCACCACGCGCATGAGCATGATTTCGGGCTGACAGGAAAAGCTCACGACCGGATTTCCGTTGACGACGCCGTAAACCAGCGTTGGTGTTCCGGTCTGCCGGGAAAAAGACCAGGCGCGTACTTCCTTCGCCGGCGCTTCCTTCGGTTTCGGTTTGGCGGCGGCTTTCGGAGCAGCCTTCTTTTGCGCGGTGGCGGCCAGCGCATTTCCTCCCGTTACGAATGCAATCGCCGCTACGGCCATGTGCGCCCACGCAAAAATGCGTAGAGATAAGCGTAGCGAAGCCGTCAGGAACTCGTGCATGCTGAACTCGCTGGGGAGAAGAGACGCACATGAGCATGCGGATGCGCGCCGATCAACTGCTGGTCTCGCGCGGCCTGTTTGAAAGCCGCGCCAGGGCGCGTGCTGCGATTGAAGCAGGCTTCGTGATGGCGGCCGGTCAACCGGTGACGAAGGCAGCCCAGTTGCTGAAGCCGGATGCCAAGATCGAAGCGAGCCCGGCGCATCCATACGTTTCGCGCGCCGGCGTAAAACTTGAAGCGGCACTTCGTGATTTCAGGTTTCGCCCCAAGGGAAGGATTTGTCTCGACATCGGCGCTTCCACCGGAGGGTTTTCCGATGTGCTGCTGCGAGAGGGAGCGAAAAAAATCTACGCCGTGGATGTAGGCAGTGATCAACTGCATCCGTCGCTCCGGAAACGGCGTGAGATTGTTTCGCTGGAGAAAACCGATGTCAGGAAAATTTCCCCGGATGCTTTCGATCCAAGACCCGATCTGGTTGTAATCGATGTGAGTTTCATTTCGCTCAGGCTGGTGCTTCCGAAAGCAAGTGAGCTATCGGCCCCGAAAGCTGATCTGATCGCGCTGATCAAGCCGCAATTCGAAGCCGGCAAGAAACATCTGAAAAAGGGAATCGTACGCGATCCTGCCGTTCACAGGTCCGTATGCGAGGAGATTATCGCGGCAACCGCCACGCTCGGCTGGGAGGTGACGGGCGTCATGGCCTCGCCGGTGACGGGCGGCGACGGCAACCGCGAATTTCTCCTCGGCGCCCGCCGCCGGGGCGGTAGTTGAGCCTGCGGCGCAATCTCGCCACAAGCCCGTCCTATCCGATCCCCGATCATCCACCGCTGCGGCCGGTGTGCTTGTTTCCTTCACGGGAAACATCGCTATCTTCCGCGCGCCCGGAGCAGGAAATGAACGCCGAAATGGCAACCAGAGGCTGGCCGAACTGGCGAGAGGAGCTTGCCGAGACCGTAAGGCTCTCGCTGCCGATCGCGCTGACGCAGCTTGGCCAGATCGCGATGATGACGACCGATCTCGCACTCGTCGGCCGCCTCGGCGACGAGGCGGTGGCCGCGGCTGCACTCGGCCAGACGGTGCTGTTCGCGGCGTTTGTGCTTGGCATGGGTCTCGTCGCCGCCGTGGCGCCGCTCGCCTCACAGGCATTCGGTGCGCGCGAGCCGCGCATGGTCCGGCGCGCGCTGCGTGTCGGACTCTGGGCGGCACTGTTGCTCGGTGTGCCGTTGTCGTTTCTCCAGCTCTGGGGCGAGGAAATGCTGGTGGCGTTCGGCCAGTCGCCGTCCGCTGCCGCACTGGCCGACCGCTATCTCACCGGTCTTGCCTGGAGCCTCGTGCCGGCCTGGTGGTTTCTCGCGATCCGCGGCTTCATGGGCGCGGTGAACCGCCCGGAGCCCGCGCTCTGGATTACGCTCGCGGCGATCCCCGCGAATTTTGTGCTCGCTTATGTACTGATCTTCGGCGAGTTCGGTTTTCCGCGGCTGGAAATGCTGGGAGCAGGTGTGGCGACCACCGTCGTTAATCTCGGCATGTGCGTTGCCGCGATCTGGGTCTGCTATCACCGCCGGCCCTTCCGCAAATATCAGGTGCTCGGCCGCCTCTGGCGTTTCGACGCGCATCTGTTCAAGAGACTGCTTGTAATCGGCGTGCCGATCTCCGCGACCTTCGCGCTGGAATACGGAATTTTCGCTTACGCCACGCTGATGATGGGGTGGATCAGTACGCATGCGCTCGCGGCGCATCAGATCGCGCTGCAGATTGCTTCCGTGATGTTCATGGTGCCGTTCGGCATCTCGATGGCGGCGACCGTTCGCGTCGGACATGCGGTCGGACGCGGCGACGCGCTGGCAACGCGGCATGCAGGCTTCATGGCGATCGGTCTCGCTGCAGTCTTCATGATCACGATGACCGTGCTGGTCGTTCTGTTGCGGGATTTCCTGCCGGGCCTGTTCCTGTCCAAGGAGCTTGCATCTCCCGAGACGCTGGCGCTTGCATCGACCCTGCTGTTCGTCGGCGCGATGTTCTTCATCTTCGACGGCGTACAGACGGTCGGCATTGGCGCGCTGCGAGGCCTCAACGATACGCGTGTGCCGTTTGCGTTTGCGGCATTCAGCTTCTGGGTGATCGGCTTCGCCTGTACCTATGTGCTGGGCTTCCCGCTTGGTTTTGGCGCGATCGGCATCTGGATCGGACTGACCATAGCCCTGATCGTTTATGCGTTTCTGCTGGTCTGGCGTTTCCATGCGCTGACCGCGCGCGGCTATCTCCCGGCTGTCAGCGGAACGAACGCGCTGCCCCACGCGGCCGAGTGAGCCGCTTGCCGTCTCTGCCACAGGCACGCTATCGCCTGATGCGATGAAGCAGCAGCTTACGATCAATCACATGGGCCATCGCGGCGACGGCGTCGCGCACACCGAAACCGGACCGGTATTCGTTCCCTATGCGTTGCCCGGTGAAGTCGTCGAGGCAGAGCGCAGCGGCGAGCGTGCTGAAATAATTTCCGTCGTAGCGCAAAGCCCGGAGCGGATCGAACCGGTCTGTCTTCATTTTGGCACCTGCGGCGGCTGTGCTGTGCAGCACTGGCGCGAGGACAAGTACCGTGAATGGAAGCGAGAGCTTGTCGTTTCTGCGCTGACGCAGGCAGGCATTGAGACAACGATCAATGCACTGATCGACGCGCACGGCGAGGGCCGCCGCCGCGCGACTCTGCATGCGCGCCGTGGCAATGGACAAAAATTCAACGTCGGGTTTTCCGGGCGGCGCTCGCATCAGATTGTTCCCATCGAAACGTGTCCGGTATTCGCCCCGGCGCTGATACCTTCAATCCATATAGCGCTCAAAATTTCAGAAGTGCTGGAGTCTGCCGCGAAGCCGCTCGACATCCAGTTCACTTCCGCGGTCAACGGCCTCGATGTCGATATTCGGGGCTCCGGGGCGGTTTCTACCCATGCAATCCAGAAACTTGCCGCCCTCGCAGCACAGGAACGTCTTTCAAGAATCACGCGGCACGGCGAACTGGTTGCGCAGCATGCGGAGCCGTTCGTGCAGGCGGGAAAGGCGAGGGTGCCGCTGCCGCCTGGCGCGTTTCTTCAGGCAACGCTGGCCGGAGAAGAAACGCTTTCCGCACTTGTCATCAAGGCGGCGGAAAAATCGAAACACGCAATCGATTTGTTCTGCGGGATCGGGACATTCGCGTTGCGGCTCGCGGAGAACATGAAAGTTTCCGCCATCGATTCGAGCGCGGAAGCGATTGCTGCCCTGAAACGCGCCGCGAATACACCGGGCCTGAAACCGGTCGATGCGCTGGCGCGCGATCTTTTCCGGCGGCCTTTCACGGTGCCTGAATTATCCGGCTTCGACCTTGCCGTACTCGATCCGCCCAGACAGGGAGCGGAAGCGCAAGCGCGCGAACTTTCGAAATCAAAAATCCGGAAAATTATTTACGTCTCATGCAGTCCGGCGAGTTTCGCGCGGGATGCAAAAATCCTGCAGGAAGCAGGATGGAAACTTGGCCACGTCACACCCGTCGATCAGTTCCGCTATTCGGCGCATGTCGAACTGGTTGGCGTGTTCAGCCGCTGACCTACTGGTAGCCGCCGCCCCAGCGTTGCTGCCACATCTGTTCGCCGACGGTGCAGGACGCTTTCTGCTGCACCGGCACCGCCGTCACGATCGAATCGAGATAGGGATTTCCGCGCGGCGTCAGCCCGGCGATTTCCAGCACGAGTTTTTTCTGGATTGCTTCGGCGAATTGCGGGCGCTCGCGCACCGGCACGATGAAGGCACCCGGTCCGCCGATGACGCAATCCTGATAATAGACATCCAGCTCCGGTATATCGATCATGGATGAGTTCGGAGCCTTCAGCATCACGGGCAATCCATTGATGGTAATGCCCTTCTTCACCGCCTCGTCGCGCGCAGGCTCGACGAGATCGCCCTGATTGTTGGTACCGTCGCCGGAAACATCGATGACGCGGCGGATGCCCTTGTAATTCGTGCCGAACAAGGCGGCGGAAAATTTGATCGCGCCGGATATGGATGTCCGGTAAGCGCGCCGAAGCGGTGCGTCGCGCAGTTGCTGCGCGAAATTCTCGGCCGCCGCAGGGCCATCGATCATCTGCCAGGGAATGACGATGCGCTGTTCGGCAGCCCCCGCCCACTCGACATAGGTGACGGCGATCCTGCCGTGCGGTCCCTTGGAAAGCGCGTCCATGAACGGCTTGGATGTGATGCCGAGCACGTAGCCGTCGCGCTGTAGCGCCAGTTCGTCGAAATCCATCGAATAAGAAATGTCAACGGCAAGCACCAGTTCGACATCGACCGGTACCCGTTCGTCGGCGGAGAGGGCGGCACCCGCCGGAACAAGAACGAGGGCAAACACAGCCGCGCGCAAGAAACGCGAAAACACGTTCACAAGCCATGGAACCATCGAAGCCTCCATCCTTGTCCGATGGAAATGCTGCCACGGTTTTCCGGCTTCACCAAGGCGAGAGAGCGGGCAGCGCGCGCGTGTGAATAAGTGTCAGGTTTCGAGCTGTTCGGTCGAGGCGATCTCGATGCCGAAGCCCGAAAGGCCGACATAAGTATGGGTGCTCGAGGTCAGGAGCCGGATCGAGGAAATCTCGAGATCGCGGAGAATCTGGGCACCCAGCCCGACTTCGCGCCATTGCTTGTCGCGCACGACGTCGGTCGTTTCCTGCTCCGTGCCGGGCTTCAAGACCGGGACGCCGGCGGTGCCGTCGCGCAACACGACGAGAACGCCACGGCCTTCTTTCCTGAACCGCGTGAGCGCGCGCCGCACGGATTTCGCGCCGCCGATGATATCGCCGACCACATCCGCACGGTGCAGGCGGACGGGAATGTCCTTGCCGTTGCCGATGCGGCCGAACACGAACGCCATGTGATAGACGCTGTCGAAGGGGGTGAGGAACGCATAGCCCGTCAGTTCGCCGATCTCGCTTTCGACGGTGAACGTCGAAACCCGCTCCACGAGTTTTTCGCGCGCCTGCCGCCACGCGATCAGGTCCGCGATCGAGACGACTTTCAGTTTGTGTGTCTTGGCAAAAGTGGCGACATCCGGCCCGCGCATCACCGTGCCGTTGTCGTTCACGAGTTCGGCGATGACGCCGACCGGCGGCAGGTTTGCCAGCTTGCAGAGATCGACGCAGGCTTCCGTGTGACCCGAGCGCATCAGCACGCCGCCTTCGCGCGCGATCAGCGGAAAGACGTGACCCGGCCGCACGAAGTCGGCCGCACCCATGTTGGGATTGGCGAGCGCGCGCACGGTGTTGGTGCGTTCCTCGGCGGAAATGCCGGTCGTCAGTCCATGGCGCACGTCGACCGAAACGGTGAACGCCGTGCCGAGCGGGGCATCGTTCGCCGAAACCATCGGATCGAGATGCAGCCGCCGCGCTTCGGCGACCGTGAGCGGCGTGCAGACGATGCCGCTGGTGTGGCGAACCATGAAAGCCATTTTTTCCGGCGTGCAGGCGGCGGCGGAGACGATGAGATCGCCTTCGTTCTCGCGGTCCGCGTCGTCGGTGACGACGACAATTTCGCCGCGCGCGAAAGCCTCGATGGCTTCCGCGACCGGCTGGCGATTTGCGGGGACAGCGTTCATTTGTTCGAGGGCGGAAACGGCCAGTTGACCGGCTCGCCCACCTGCGCGCGCTGGCGAAGATAATGATCCGCGATCACGCAGGCCAGCATCGCTTCGCCGACCGGAACGGCGCGGATGCCGACGCAGGGATCGTGGCGGCCCTTGGTCGATACTTCCGTCTCGTTGCCGTAACGGTCCACGGTCTTGCGCGCGGTCAGGATCGAGGACGTCGGCTTTACTGCGAAGCGCGCGACCACGGGTGCTCCGGTCGAAATGCCGCCGAGGATTCCACCCGCCTTGTTGGAAAGAAATTCGGGGCGTCTGTTCTTGCCCATCCGCATTTCGTCGGCGTTCTCTTCGCCCGTCAGCCGCGCGGATTCGAATCCAGCCCCGATCTCCACACCCTTCACCGCGTTGATGCTCATCATGGCGCCCGCGATGTCGGCATCGAGTTTGCCATACACCGGCGCGCCGAGACCCGGCGGCACGTTCTCGGCGATCACCTCGATCACGGCGCCGATCGACGACCCCTTCTTGCGGATGCCGTCGAGATAGTCTTCCCACTTTTTCGCCGTCTGCGCGTCCGGGCAGAAAAATGGATTGTTGCCGATCTCGTTCCAGTCCCAGCGCGAGCGGTCGATGGCGATGTCGCCGATCTGCACGAGCGCGCCACGCACGAGAAGATCGGGCACCACCTTGCGCGCCACCGCACCGGCAGCGACGCGCGATGCGGTCTCACGCGCGGAAGCGCGGCCGCTGCCGCGCGGATCGCGGATGCCGTATTTCATGTCGTAGGTGTAGTCGGCGTGGCCGGGCCGGTAGGTGGCGGCGATCTCGTCATAGTCCTTCGAACGCGCGTCGACGTTTTCGATCATGAGCGCGATCGGCGTGCCGGTGGTGACTTCCATCCCGCTCGCATCCGGCATCGTGCCGGACAGAATCTTCACCTGATCCGGCTCGCGCCGCTGTGTGACGAACTTGCTCTGCCCCGGACGGCGCTTGTCGAGATCGAGCTGGATGTCGGCGGCCGTCAGCGGCAGGCGCGGCGGGCATCCGTCCACCACGCAGCCGATCGCGGGCCCGTGGCTTTCGCCAAAGGTCGTGACGCGGAAAAGATGGCCGAACGTGTTGTGGGACATGGGGTGCTGCCGATTTGCGGGTGTTTGTAGGAGGGGCGGGGACGGGGGTCAAACCGCGGGCAGGCGTTCGCGTTCTCGCGGCATATTCCGCCCGAGTCATGGTTAAGGGGAGACGGAGCGCCGCAAGGCGCAAGGTCTTCCGTTGTCGATCCGCTTGCGAAGCGGACCTCGCCTTCCAGCGCTCCGTCGCGGTGTCTTCCTCACGGCCCGGGCTGCGCTTTTCGTGAGACGCGGAAGTCCGCGCCTCTCCGTCAGCCGAGCTCCCGGCAGGCGGCCATAGTGCCGCCGGGCAGGGCCCCGGACCGCCCCGGCCTGTGCGTGCGAAGCACAGGCGGAGGCACCGCTTCCCGCTCCGCAATCAAGACGCCTCATGAATGCGTCACCCGCGAGCGGGAATGGCGCGGAGTTTAGGGCGAGTTGGAGGAACGGGGATAAGGGGTCGTAAGGCACTGATTTTATTCTTGTCATGGCCGGGCTTGTCCCGGCCATCCCGATTCAAGAAACTCATGCGATGAAACAATTCTACGTTTATTTCCTCGCAAGCCGCCCCGGCGGAGCGATCTATGTTGGCGTAACGAATGATCTTTTGAAGCGCGTGTATCAACACAGGGCAGGCAAAGCAGGTTCACATACGGAACGCTACAAGATTGATCGTCTGGTTTATTTTGAGACTTACGAATCCAGCTATCAGGCAATCCAACGCGAGAAGAATATCAAGCATTGGCCGCGCGCTTGGAAAACGCGGCTTATTGCAAAGGAAAATCCCGCATGGCGGGATATGTATGACGAGATGAATGCGCCCGCCTAAGCGGGATGGCCGGGACAAGCCCGGCCATGACGGAATAATTTGTCTTTCAAGCTTTTCACTAGCGCTGCACCGCGTCCGAGACGACAGTGTCTTCACGGCAGCGGCACAATCGAAGGCTTGGCGTTCAGCTTTTCGACCTGGAAGCCTGCGACCTTCTTGTAGTTCGCGGCGATGTCTTCAAGCTCCTGCCGGCTCAGTACATCCGTCACGTCGGTGAAGCCGTCCGGCGCGCGTTCTTCCACGATCTGCATGACCTGCTCGGGTCCGTTCTTGCGGTTGAGCAATACGAGTTCGGTCGTTGCCGGACGCCGCTCGGCTTCGTAGGCGAGGAGCGCATCGCGCGTCTGGCCCTTGTCGAGAATTTCGCGCGCCAGCACGCGCGCATCGAGGATCGCCTGCGAGGAACCGTTGGACCCGATCGGATACATTGGATGTGCCGCGTCGCCGAGCAGCGTCATCTTGCCGAAGGTCCAGCGGAAGGCCGGGTCGCGGTCCACCAGTGGATATTCGTAAAAGTACATCGCGTTCTTGATCAGCGAAGGCACGTCCAGCCAGTCGAAATTCCAGCTTTCGAACCACGGCAGGAAATCCTCAAGCCTGCCCTTGCGGTTGTAGTCCTCGCGGCGCCATTCGTAGTCCGGGGGAAATTCGCGTTCGGCGATCCAGTTGATCATCGTGTTGCCGTCCGCGTCGAGGTGCTGCGAGATCGGATAGCAGACGAATTTCAGTTGCTGGTATCCGGCCATGATCATGCTGCGGCCGGTCAGGTACGGCTTCGCCATGGTGACGCCGCGCCAGAGGATGCGGCCGTTCCAGAGTGGCGCGCCCTCATCGGGAAAAACCTTGGCGCGGATCGTTGAATGAATTCCGTCTGCCGCGATGAGCAGCGAGCCCTGCTCCTCGATCGTTTCGCCGGTTGCGGTATCGCGGATGCTGACGTTCACGCCGTCGCGGGTTTCCTTCCAGCCTTCGACATGCCGGCCGGAAAGAATGTTGTCCGCGCCGAGGCGTGCGAGGGCCGCCTCGTAGAGGATCATCTGCAATTTGCCGCGATGGATCGAATATTGCGGCCACTTGTATCCGGCCTCGATGCCGCGCGGCTCGGACCATATCTGCTTGCCGTGCTTGGAGTAGTAGGCGAGTTCGCGCGTCGCGACACCGGTGTCGGCAAGCACATCGCCGAGGCCGAGCTCGATGAGTTCGCGCGTCGCATGCGGCAGCGTGTTGATGCCGACGCCGAGCGGTTTGATTTCGCGCACGCTCTCGAATACGCGGCAGGGCACGCCAATTTGATGAAGACTGAGCGCGAGCGTCAACCCGCCGATGCCGCCGCCTGCGATCAGAACGGTCATCGCCGCCTTACTCGTCTTTGGGCGCGAGGGTCATGTCGGGGGCGGTCGGGTTCTTCATGCCGACAACGTGGTAGCCCGCATCCACATGCATGATCTCGCCGGTGACGCCCTTGCCCATGTCGGAGAGCAGGAACGCGGCACTCTGGCCTACTTCCTCGATGCTCACGGTGCGGCGGAGCGGCGAGTTCAGTTCGTTCCATTTGAGAATGTAGCGGAAGTCACCGATGCCGGAGGCGGCGAGCGTCTTGATCGGACCCGCGGAGATCGCATTCACGCGGATGTTCTTAGGGCCGAGATCGGCGGCGAGATAGCGCACGCTCGATTCAAGGGCGGCCTTCGCGACACCCATCACGTTGTAATGCGGCATCCACTTCTCGGCGCCGTAATAAGTAAGCGTCAGCAGCGAGCCGCCGTTCGGCATGCGCTTCTCCGCGCGCTGCGCGACCGCGGTGAACGAATAGCAGGAGATGAAAAGCGAGCTTGCGAAGTTCTCGGGGCTGGTATCGACATAGCGCCCGTCGAGTTCGTTCTTGTCGGAGAACGCGATGGCGTGCACGACGAAATCGAGCGGGCCGAGTTGCTTGTCCGTTTCGTCAAACACCGCGTCGATGGTGGAGAGGTCGTTCACGTCGCAATGGCCGACGACCTTCGCGCCAACTTCGTTGGCGAGCGGCTCCACGCGCTTCTTCAATGCGTCGCCCTGATAGGAAAAGGCGAGTTGCGCGCCCGCGTCGGCGCAGGCCTTGGCGATCCCCCAGGCAATGGAGCGGTTGTTCGCGATGCCGAGGATCAGCCCGCGCTTGCCCTGCATCAACCCGGTGGTCGCCATGTAGTCCTCCAGCGGCAGGGAAGTCATTGGTCCCCTGCCCAAAAACGGCGTTTCCTATCGCATGGGGGCGGAAGCCCAGCAAGTTTACGGAATAATCGGGGGGATACTCGCGTTCTTTTCCGGGAGGCCGCAGTATGAATGCGCTGGTTTTCGCCCGGGAGGCGGCAATGACATCGGTACGGCGCGGTCTTGAGCCCCTGATTCCGGCCTTGAGGCGTTTCGCGCGGGCACTGGCGCGGGATCAGGAAACCGCCGACGACCTCGTGCAGGACACACTGGTCCGGGCGCTGCGGGCGGAGCATCTGTTCCACGGGGGCGACCTGCGGACGTGGCTGTTCACGATCCTGCTGAACCTCGACCGCAACCGGCGCCGCGGACTGTCGCGCCGGCCGGTGATCGCGGTCATCGAGGATGTCGATCCGGCGGCACCGCCCACGAGCGACGGCACGGCAAAGGACATCGAGCGGGGTCTGGCGCTGATGCCGCCCGAACAAAGGGAGGCGCTGCTGCTCGTGACGCTGGAAGGAATGAGTTACCGCGAAGCGGCGGACGTGCAGGGCGTGCCCATCGGCACGATCATGTCCCGGCTTTCGCGTGCGCGCGCGATGTTGCGTTCGCATATCGACGGCGAGCGTCCGCAATTGCGACAGGTTCAATAGGAAGCGAATGGCCGAGCACGCACCCGTGACCGAAGAAGAACTGCACGCCTATGTCGACGGCGAACTGCCGGCCGACCGGATTGCGGCGGTCGAGGCCTATCTGGCGTCGAACCCGGAACAGGCGGCGCGGGTTGCGTCGTGGCGGGCGCAGGCTGCCGCCATCCGCGAACGCTGGGGCGGCGCATATGACGAGCCCGTACCCGAACGCTTGC
>VFQR01002253.1_pt1 | contig 12606 bp, 11 predicted proteins | sample 3512321 | NCBI WGS metagenome assembly VFQR01 (sample SAMN10412374, study PRJNA504923) | tailings metagenome | isolation source: Relicate 3 Philex TSF1 revegetated site | place: Philippines: Tuba, Benguet | collected 2017-08-29
CAGAACCGGAAATGTGTGGTAACGGTATTCGCTGTTTAGCTGGCTTTTTGGCAGAGTTAGAGGGTGAATCCCGCGATCGAGACTCATATCGCATTCATACCCTGGCTGGTGTAATTACACCCCAAATCCTACCTAATGGTCTAGTGAAAGTAGACATGGGTTTACCCAGGTTACTCGCTGCGGAAATTCCCACTACCCTGACACCCGCCCAAGAAAAAGTAATTAGTCAGCCCTTAGAGGTGGTGGGGGAAACTTGGCAAGTTACCTGCGTCAGTATGGGAAATCCTCATTGCATTACTTTTGTGGAAGATGTTGCCGCCATTGAACTAGAAACCATAGGCCCAAAATTTGAACATCACCCAGTTTTTCCCCAACGCACAAATACTGAATTTATTCAAGTAGTAAGCCGCGACTATCTGAAAATGCGCGTCTGGGAACGAGGCGCGGGGATTACCTTGGCTTGTGGTACTGGTGCTTGTGCTTCCTTGGTGGCTGGGGTGCTAACAGGAAAGTGCGATCGCACTGCCACCGTAGAATTACCAGGCGGTTTGTTACAAATTGAATGGTCAGAAATCGACCAACGAGTTTACATGACAGGCCCAGCTCAACGAGTATTTACAGGTAAGCTTTCTTAAACAAGTTGCAAGTACAGTTTTGTCATGGGGATTTAAACCCCACCACAAAACTTGCTTTTTTATTGAACTGGGGGACAAAAAAGCGCCGAATTGGCGATCGGCAGTTCTTGATTCTGTTAGCTTAGTGGGTCGTAGCCCATTCTGAATTCTGAATTCTGAATTCTGAATTCTAGATCTAAACATTCATCAAGAACTAGCTTCATTGAGAAGGTTAATAGCATCTCCATCGAGTTTCAGATTAGCAGCTTGGATAATATCGTTGAGTTGCTTGAGGTTTGTTGCACTCACAATAGGAGCGGTAATGCTTGGATTAGCAATTAGCCATGCTAGAGAAATTTGGGTGGGAGTAGCATTATATGACTTGGCCACACCATCAAGTGCCTCTAAAATCGTAAAACCGCGAGGATTTAAATATTTTTTTATCGAACTACCACGGGCACTAATAGACAAATCTTTTTCTGAGCGGTATTTACCAGATAAAAAGCCACTAGCTATGGAAGAATAGCTAATTACACCAATTTCATATTCTTGGGCGATTTGTTGTAAATCTCCTTCGTAACCATCCCGGTCATACAAGTTATAACGGGGTTGGAGGCTTTCGTAGCGAGGATAATTATTTTGATGGCTAATTTCTAATGCCTGTAGCAAACGAGAACCACTATAGTTGGAAGCACCAATGGCACGTATTTTTCCTTGACGAATCAATTCACCGTAGGTTTCAAGAGTCTCTTCCAGGGGAGTATTTTCATCATCAATATGGGATTGATACAAATCGATATAATCGGTTTGTAATCTCTGCAATGAGTCTTCAACAGCTTGTTGGATGTGTTTGCGAGAAAGTCCTTTGCCTTTAACACCCATATCACTGCCAACTTTGGTTGCGATCGCTACTTGGTGACGATTACCACGTTGTTTGAGCCATTTTCCTAAAATTGTTTCTGATTCTCCACCTTGATTTCCTGGTGCCCATTTAGAATAAACATCGGCTGTGTCAATAAAATTACCTCCAGCCGCTACAAAGTTATCTAATATCTCAAATGAAGTATTTTCATCAATTGTCCAGCCAAAAACGTTGCCACCAAAAGATATTGGTGAGACTTCTAGTTCTGAACGTCCGAGTTTACGTCTTTCTGTGATGGCCATGAATTTTCTTCTAAAACAGTTTGAGAATTATTTCTGCTAATTATTACTTTGGATAATGAAAAATCAAGTTTGCTACTATATAGTGTTGTGTTTGTTGACAGTCAACAGTCAACACTATATTTTTCACAACTGAAATAGAATTGCTATATATTAACCTGTAACTATTTTCTTACGCTTTAATACTAATCCTAAACCACTTGCTAAAAGTACGCCGACAATAGCAGTGGGTTCGGGAACAACTTCAACTTTTGCAGCCACAACCTTGAAATCTGGGCCGTTATCGTTAGGAAGATCGGGAATTAACCCATTATTATTAGAGCTAGTTAATCGCAGTGTTTTTGTGGTAATTCCATCCAAAGTAATGCCGATAGAACCAATGTTGAAAGGCCCATTGTTCAGAATGGGAGCAACTACTGTGCTGATGTTATAGTCGGCTTTGGTGTAGTTTTGTCTCAAGATTTTGTAAGTTCCTATCACTGCATTATTGTCATCCAAAGCTTCAACTAATAAATCACTATCGCCTGCCACTGTTCCACCTGCTGTTCCGCCACGTTCCCAAAAAAAGAAGGTATTCACGGGATTTGCAAAAGAAACTTCAATGCTGGCTTTATTGGCATTTTCTCGTGTTACCAAGATGCTATTCAGATTTAAGTTACCCAAACTACCAACAATGTCTAGATCGGTTGGGTTTGGTTTTGAAGGCCCTTCTGGAACTAAGTTGTCATCAGCAGTGTTGGGGCCTCGTCCTGAATTTAGTACGCCGAATACACTCGTGTCGGGAAGTGTGTAAGTGTCGTTTTGCAGAATTTTTGCTTGGTTGACGACTTCAAAGTTGTTAATGGTTGTGTTATTAAATTCCACTGAGTCTAGGCGGATATCTCTAGTGGGATCGTTGAGTAAGTTGCTTGTGGGGTCGTTTATGGGAGTAGCTGTGACATTAGTTTTAAAGGAAAAGGCTGTAAATGATGCTGCTTGCGCTGGGACTGCGACCATTAAGGAGGTTATTGAGATGGAAGTAGTACTTGTGGCGATCGCCATCATTTTTGCCAAGATAGTTTTCATTGGAATTTCACCTGATATTTTGAAAGCTTTTGATTAAGTAATTTACAAATACTACTTAAAATCTATCTACTAACCGTATTTTTAGAAATATCCCATAGCTTTTTATCTGTGTCAATAACTGGGACAAAACGCTTGGAGTGAAGAAAGCTTCTCTGTGAAGGCAAGGGAACGGGATTACAGTGGAGCGGTATTATTTAACTGAGTTAACACCCATTGAGAATTGAAAATAGTGCGGTAAATAGGATTTTTAATTTTCAGGTAACCGTTGTGCTTCTGGACTAATCCCGATAATAAAAGCTCTGTTTGTTCTGGGCTATTATCAATATGTGTCGAGTATGGGGTACTCAAAGAGGTACTAGAGGGGAAAGACTCACTGGAATTTGGTCTCAGTTGCTGTGCTTCCTGTGCTTGTAATATCTGGTGATAAAGACTTAGTAGCCGTCCTGATTGCTGTTGGTTGAAGAAAAGTAAGCGATCGCGAATGGTGCGGAGGTGTTGCGGTTGATCTTGCGATTCCCAGTCTTGGATAATGTGCGATCGTACTAATTCCTCTACCCAAGACGCTGCACTTTTTGGGGATAAATTAATCTTACCAGTTGATGTGTTGAAGGTAGTTTGCATCACTAAATGACAAAGTTTCTGGGTTAAAAAAGGTTGCCCACCACTCCAGTAAAGAATCTCTTGCAAGACAATTTCTGGTTGGCTGATTACTGTTTTTAATCCTGGTAGTAATGGTTGAGTCTCATCTAATTTAAAATCAAATAATTCAATGGCTGTAGCAATATTAAAAGGTGTCTGTTGGCTGTCTGTAATTAAACCTGATGGACTGGCTACCCCAAATAATGCAAATCCCAAGCGTTTAAAATTTGGGTTGTATGCTTGTTGTTCGTAACAATAATGAATCCAAGCAAAAAAATCGTTAACAGGGAAATTCAAATTCAACAAACTATCAATTTCATCAATGAAGATAAAAATGCCTTTTGTTTGACAATTTTTCTGGATATTTACTAATAACAATTCTTCAATAAATTGGTATAATTTTTCTACAGGAGAAAGATTTGCTTGCATCTTCCACCACTGCTGAAAGTTAAACTCCTCTGCCAAATTTAAGCTGTATAACAAACTGATAATAATGCTTTTGTACCATTGTGCTGGCGTAATATCGTCACTCACCAACTGCGTCAAATCTAAATAAACAGATTCATAGCCTTCTTTTTGCAGACGATGACTAGTTCGCTGTAATAAGGATGATTTACCCATTTGGCGAGACGTAAATATGTAGCATAAATTACCATTTTTTAAATTGCTATAAAGTTTTTCGTCAGCCTGACGCACAATGTACGTGGGATCGTTAATGTAGAGGCTACCGCCAACTTGGTATCTCATGTAAGAAGATTCTAGAGTGAAGGAAAATACAGAATTCAGAATGTGCTACGCTAACAGAATTCAGAAATCTTTCAATGTGGCGAAGCAGCGCATTGAATTGTTGCACCACCAAACTTTCAATTTGGTGTGGTATTTCACCAGTTATTCAGACGCCGCTACATTTACTTATTTAATAATTTAGCTGGGATCAAAAATTATTAAATAATTATAAAATTTTCATAGTATTTGCTAAACAAAGCTAGTTTGCAAAAATCTTTCATTGCTATGTAATTTGGCATATCTATCTATTTTGTCTTGACATTTAACAATATTGATAATTTTATAGTCACCAATTTCGTCCTTAACTGTCTTAAGTGTCTTAACTGTCTTGTTGACTATTTTTTTAGGGTCTTAATCGGCATTGCATTTTATTGGCAATGATGAGAAGATACAAACTTAACAAGACAAAAGACATTTATCGGTATCCCAATTGCAGGAATCCGATTTGATTTTGCAGCCAGTTATATAGGTATTAAGTAATGTAATAAGCAATAGGTAAGCTACCAAAACTATTTGGCATTGCACATCTTTTCGTATAAGTTGTTAACTGTTGACAGTTACATGTCAGTAACGAACACCATAAGCGAATGTGCTGTTTAAAAGCCTAATATTAGGACTCATATTGGATTCGGAGAAATACACATATAGCAATTCTATTTGAGTTGTGAAAAATTTCAGTAGTAGTGTTTGACTGTTGACTGTTAACTGTCAACTGTTAACAGTTAACGGTGAACAACAGCAAGATTTCACAAATGATTTAGAACTGCTATCGAGTGTGTTAGGCGTAAGCGGTGACGCATACTCTAAGGCTTTTAGTGCGTTTTTTCAAAACTCAAATCGGATTGCTATAGTTTCGTTAATGTTTACCTGTTGTCACAATACATTTTACTTATTGAGTATCTTCAGCGCTATGTCTCAAATGAATTGATTTTCTGAGGAGAAAAAATTATGACTTCATTAAACCATAGACCAATTCAAACGTTAGCACAAGGTAAAAGTATTCTACTGTGTGAAAAACATGTAAAAACGGATAAATTTTTTATTCATAAAACCCTCAGGGATGGAGGTAGAATTAGATTTAAAGTTCGTTATTCCGCTGAATTAACAGATTTTTGTTTGCTAGAAATTATTCTGATGAATGCCCAGACTGAAACACAGATTGCTAGCATGACGATTCCCAACGGTGGCTCTACAATTAAGGTTCAGGAACAGGAGCAGGAATTTAGTATTTGGGAATCAGGAGATTATTATTTCCTGTTTAAAATGTCTTCTCCAAGTGGAACATTTTTAATTGAAGAATATCATCTTTATTGGTTAATCAGTTGATCGTAGTAGGTAATCAACAATAGTATTGAAAGTGTCTTGTTGTCTTGGTTTGATACTCAGTTTATGTTCTACTGTTAATTATTGACAGTTTGTAGTCAAAAAAAAAGGTGTCGGGTGGGGGTTCTCTCCATTGGTGTCAACTTAAGTTATAAATGACTTAACTGTCAGCTTCCTCACCCCCCTTGAACTATAATTTTAAGCTAATTAGAGGTTGTTTTAAGAGTGGTTGGCTGTCATTTTAATCATATTTTACCACCCTTAATTTTCCTGATTTTTTGAATGGGGATAATTTGGGATTTTAGATTTTAGATTCATTAGATATACTTTTTTCTGTTGTTCTAATGAAAGCTTTGGTGACGAGTTTTTCAAGTTTAACTACTTGGAGTGGATTTTCCCAGTCTTTAGCCAGTTGCGAATCATCTACATTTGTAAGACGGAGTTCAGCTATGGTTGCTAAAGCGATTTCTGCATTTGGATAGCGTTCTATTATTTCCCAAAGATGCCAAGGAAGCTTTTGAAGTTGATAATCTTCAGTTTGTACAATTACTCGAATTTGGTCATATTTCTGAAGTTTTGCCAGTCACTTTTCGCGGATATTGCGAAAGGTTTCTGATTGTAGCCATTGATTCAGGTGATGGCGTAATTTTTCGGCTGCTTGTAAACACTCTACATCGCTGGAAATGACTTTCTGCACTTTTGGCAATCCTTTGGGACGAGCAGAAAAATCTAGGTTGCGATAAATAGCTTGCCAATTATTAAAATCTAGCACTAATTCTTTATCTGGCGGCAATTCGCCGATAACTTCAGTTTCAGCACGGCTGTTTTCTTCTCCAATTTGGAGAGTCACTGGAAACCCAGCCTCAAAGCTACCTTTGCCAAATTTTAAAACTACTAATTTAGTCATCAGTCATTAGTCATTAGTCATTAGTCATTGGTGAAATGACTAATGAGGGTCTTAATCATAAAATATGTAACTTTGCCGCACATTAGATATCATCTCCAATTATTATATTTATGCAACAAACATAATTTTTTCTCAAGAATCTCACATATAGCAATCTGCTTTGATTCCTTCTTGTCTATTCCCTGTTCCCTTTCTACGCAAATAATTTCAGAAAAGTGTCGGTACAAGAAAGTATTTTAAATTTATTAGTTATTTTTATCAAATCGAAATTTTTATGTATTCAAGACAACATATAATTGAAATTTTTTCCACATTCGTGCTATTTAAAGGTGATGTTTTTGACCGTTGGGTTACTGATAGTAAGCTGCGGCGAAGTATGCAAAATTGTTTAGAACAATCTTCTTTTCAAGAGTCTGAAACCTTCTGGGCTATTTACTGGCATCGCATTTGGCAAACTCAAGCAAGTCCGATTGCTGTTGCTCATATAACAGCTTATTTGCAGGAAGTCTGCTATTGGGTGGCGAGAAAAATGAAGATGAATGTACTAAGTCAACATTCCATCGCCGACTTTTTCCAAACTGCCATAGCTCGCATTGATAAAGTTCTCAGAGGCTTTAATCCACAATTAAGTTCAAATTTGAAAACTTATGCTGAATTTACTTTTAGTAATTTAATCAAAGATTTATTACGTCAGCAGCAAGAAGTTGATATTTGTAGCGATTGGGGGTTGCTGCACAAAGTCAGCCAAAAGCGATTAGTAGAATCTCTCAAACAAGGGGGTTATCCATCGCAAATTATCGCCCGTTATGTTTTGGTCTGGAATTGTTTCTTACAAGTATACGCACCCAATAATGCTGCAACTGCTCACAAAATCATAAAACCAGATAATGCAACATTACAGGCGATCGCCAAACTTTACAACACTGAACGCTTGAGTCAATCGAGTTCTCATCCAGCTTGTACTCCAGAAAATGTGGAATCTTGGTTAATTGCTACTGCTAAAGCCGTGCGTTTCTATGAATATCCGGCTTCTGTTTCCCTGGATGTTCCCGCACCCGGACAAGAAACAGGTGAATTACTCGATCGCTTAAGTAATGATTTTCAAGAATCGGTATTAAATGAAATCATTATCCAAGAAGAAGTAGAAAATATCAAACAACAAAGTAGGGAAATCAATAAAATTTTAAGCGACGCATTAGCAAAATTAGATACCACAGCCCAAGTACTTTTACAAACTTACTACAAGCAAGGATTGACTCAACAAGATATTGCCGAACATCTAGGAGTCAAACAATATACAGTTTCTCGGCAATTAACAAAAATCAAAAAGACTTTACTAATGGAATTAGCGCAGTGGAGTCAAAAAACACTGCATATTTCTGTGACATCTGACGTAATCGACAGTATGAGCAATTCTCTAGAAGAATGGTTGATTGCTCACTATCGCCCTCTTATTCTCTCGTCGCCAGTGGAGTCTTGACAATGACTTTTGATGTATCCCCAATTCCAGAACAGCTGACCTTAGAAATTTCGCCATCTTCTCAAACCGAGGAATCACCAGCTTTTTCTACATCTGGCGCGCGTTGGCGAGCTGCTATTAACCAAATGTGCTTAGATGCATTTTTACCTTGGTTAAGAGAGGAGCAATTTCCCACTGCGAGACTTTGGACTCAAATAGCCGCATTACCTAGCTTTTGGGAATTTGTTAATGGAAGTGCCATTGTTTGTGACGGGTTACGATTGGTATTAATACCCACAACGGCAATTGACACAACAGAACTACGCATACCTCAAGAATGGGTGGATATTCCCAGTTGGGTTGCTGATTATTATATCGGAATACAGATTAATCCTAATGGTGGCTGGCTGAGCGTTTGGGGATACACAACTCATCGGCAATTAAAAACCAAAGGAGTTTATGATGCAGGCGATCGCACTTACTCTTTAGATGAAGATTACTTAATTAAAGACATTAATGGCTTGTGGATTACTCGTCAACTTTGTCCAGAGGAAATTTTACGTGCGGCGGTGACACCTCTACCAGAATTACCTTTAGCACAGGCACAAAATTTATTAGAACGCCTGGGTAATTCTGAAGTAGTTTTCCCGCGTTTAGCCATTTCCTTTGAACTTTGGGGAGCATTATTAGCACATGGCGGTTGGCGTCAGCAGTTGTACGAACGCCGCCAAGGATTATCGCCACAATGGTCAATTCAACAATGGTTGCAAACAGGAGTATCAAATTTAGCCCAACAACTTGGTTGGGGAATGACTAGGTTGCAATTAGCTCCTCGTGGCGTGCGGAGTCGAGAAAACGCACAATCAAATATCTGCTTATCGCGACAGTTGACCATCGCCGATTATACCTGTGAGTTGCGAGTATTTCCTAGAGAAAATTTCACAGATAATGTATGGCGCTTTGAATTACAAAATGCCAATCCAGATGAAATTATTCCCGTGGGATTTAAACTCAGACTATTAACCGAAGATTTACAACCCTTTATGAATAATGAGGATACAGCAACACAAGCAAGCGATCGCCTTTATGTCGATGTAGAACTAGAGCCAGGAGAGGGGTTGGTATGGGAAGTTGAACCAACACCAGACGGCTACGAGCGAGAAATTTTACGTTTTTGAATACAAATTTCATATCTAATGGACGCTAAAAAAGTATTACTACTCGTGGTGCTTGTTGGCTGTTAACAGTTAACAGTCTAATGGAGTCGATATGGAAATTAAATGTGGAATAGCTTATTAGCTCGACTTTATCTGGTACAAATTAGTTCTGTATTATGAGGCTATGTCGTCAGGAGCGATCGCCTGCATATTTTTAAACATTACCATCAAACTAAGCCCTAAGTTGAAATAGTAATTAAGGTGAATATTGTGTATTATCTACCTTTAACCAGCCTAATTGTTAGTATAGTAAACTGCTATGGCAAAAGATAAATTTCATAATATTGTTAGACATGCTTTAGAAAAAGACGGCTGGACGATTACGGCTGACCCTTATGAAATTAATGTAGATGATGTAGATTTTGAGATTGATTTAGCAGCCGAGGAACTGTTAGGAGCAGAGAGAGAAGGACGAAAAATTGCAGTAGAAATTAAAAGTTTCATTAGTCCATCGAATGTTTCAGAATTTCATACAGCATTAGGACAGTTTTTAAATTATCGGGATGCATTAGATAAGATTGAACCAGAACGTCAACTTTATTTGGCTGTTCGCGTACCAATTTATGAAACCTTTTTTCAACGCAAATTTATTGTATCAGCAGTTGAAAAGTATCAATTACGATTGATGATTTACGATGTAGAACAAGAGGTTATTTGTCAATGGCTGTAGAACAATATCGGCAATATATTAAATATCTTCTTTCTGAGCGACAAAAACGAGCTTCCACGTCACGCAATTACGAAGAATATGAAGTGCAAACTATTTTTGACGAACAGCAAGACCACTATCAATTACTTTATGTTGGTTGGCGAGGAAATAAACGCGATTTTGGTTGTATTTTACATCTCGATATTAAAAATGGTAAAATTTGGATTCAACATGATGGTACAGAAGAAGGAATTGCTAATCGATTAGTGGAAATGGGAGTACCAAAGCAAGATATTATTTTGGCGTTTCACGAACCTTATGTGCGTCAGTTTACGGAGTTTGGTTGTTGAAAAATAAGCGATTAGCACCTAATAAGTTTCTGGATTAAAAATTTGCTTTCGGCAGTTTTTTAATTTGCTCAGTAAAGTATGCTTCTTGATGTTTGAGTTGTTGGGCGAGTTCTAGTCCTTTTTGGAAAGCTGTTAGTGCTTGAGGATATTCTTTGCGTTCTAAATACAATTGCCCAATTTGGTCATAAGCTTGCATCACTCCGTACAAGTTAGCAGCTTGTGTCTGTGTATCTACTAAAATTTGGCTAGCCTCTAAAGCCTCATCTATTTGTCCTTGAGAACGATACAACCCAATTATTTTTTGTAAAGCTTCACCAGCACGAACGAACTCCTGCAATTGCCAAGCAGTGGTATAAGCTTCTTGATAATTATTAAAAGCCTCTACTAATAACTTAGGATCTGTTTTGCCTAAAGATTCATAGTCTGAGGCCATCGCTAACTTTAATTCTGGTATTTTTATGAGATTATTTTGGCTAGTATAAATTTCTGCTAATTTGTTCAGTACATTTATTGACTGCTGCGGTTGTTCTGTCTGTGCGTAAATCTCAGCCAATTTTTGTAGATAGGTAACCTCATTTACAGATTCTCCTTGGGAAGTAGCTAAACTCAACAATTCCTCGTAAATTGGCGCAGCTTGGCGATAATCAAACCAACTCAGATGTAGTTCTCCAAGTGTCTTGAGAGTTTCCACTATTGCTGCGGTATCTTTTTGTTGCCTAACTGCCAATAAAACTTGGTTATAAGCTTCTATAGCTTGTTTTGGCGATCGCACATTTTGATAAGCTTCACCTAGCGATCGCCATAATTCTAAATCAATCTCAGTAGATTTTTTCTTAGATTGCGCTTGCTTTTGAATTGCTTGCAAACGTTGAGTAATATACATTATTTCTTGGCGATCGTTTTGATTCCAAGCGATGGCACCGACTCGCGATAATGCTTGTACCTCCTGTAAAGAACCTAAAAAGCGCCGCAAACGCAGTTCTCGGTTCCAAATTTCAAACGCCGTCACCTCATCCCCTGCTTGCAATTTCGCCGCAGCTTCTTGGTTTAACTCATCTAATGCTGGTTCTAGCTTTGTTCGTTCTTCGAGAGTTAACGGCTTTTTATCCTTGGGCGATCGTGGTAAAAGGGGATCGGGCTTAGTATATTCTAGTGGATTAGGAGGAAACTGATCCGGTGGTTTGGGCTTTTGACTCTGTGCTAATGCCAAAGAACTATTAAACAATATAGTGGCAGTAAGAATAACAATTAAACGCTGTAGCATAGTAACTTTACCTTTTTCTATTGTGGATGGGGCATTGGGCATTGGGCATTGGGCATTGGTATTTATGTTAGATCTCCCATAAGTTTTAGATATTCCTTATTTCATTCTTGCCAACTTGTTTGACGCATAAAACATTAACAATTATCCCCATCGAAGGTAGGAGGCAGAAGGCACGGGAGCAGTCCCAATGAAAAATTTTTTCATCTTTTCCCCTTTTCACCTTCCCCATACCCAATGCCCCATGCCCAATGCCCCATGCCCAATGCCCCATACCCCATTCCCTAGTACCATTAGCAAGGTCTACAATACTTCCAGATAATTTTTAAACAACAGGTTGATAGTTTGTAATGACCCATTCTACTGATATCATCACCTTAGCCCGCTGGATGGCGGCTGATTTTAGTAATCAAGAACAGGCTTTTGAAAATCCGCCTTTTTATGCACACATCCGTGTTTGTATCCGCCCCTTACCTTGGGAATTATTCTCAGGAGTTAGTTTGTTTCTGGAACAAGCTTATGATTTTATGCTCAATCAACCCTACCGAATGCGGGTGATGAACTTGATTGAAACAGAAAATCACATTGTCATCGAACACTACACACTTAAAGAAGAACAAAAATTTTATGGTGCATCTCGCGACCCCGAACGCTTAAAAGTTTTATCCCTTGACCAGCTAGAAAAAATGCCTGGTTGCAATATGGTTGTAGAGTGGACAGGTCACAGCTTCAAAGGCAGAGTTGAACCTGGTAAAGGCTGTATTGTAGTTCGTGATGGTCAAAATACTTATCTTGATAACGAATTTGAAATTGACGACAAAGAATTTTTCAGTCTTGACCGGGGAAGGGACTTAAACACCAATGAACGTGTGTGGGGTTCTGTAGCTGGCCCATTTCACTTTCTCCGTTGGAATAATTTTGCTGATGAAGTGAAGGTGTAATAAGTGAGAAGTGAGGAGTGAGGAATTAAAACTCATAACTCATAACTCCCTTAATATCACATTTTCTGGTGTAGTTAAGAAGCTCAAAAATTTGTTCTCTTAAAGGATGGCAATTTAGATAGAATATTGATAATATAGTAAATCGTGGGTGTGGCGGCATAGCCAAGTGGTAAGGCAGAGGTCTGCAAAACCTCCATCCAGCGGTTCAAATCCGCTTGCCGCCTTCGGACATAT
>VFQR01002254.1_pt1 | contig 12604 bp, 10 predicted proteins | sample 3512321 | NCBI WGS metagenome assembly VFQR01 (sample SAMN10412374, study PRJNA504923) | tailings metagenome | isolation source: Relicate 3 Philex TSF1 revegetated site | place: Philippines: Tuba, Benguet | collected 2017-08-29
CCTGCGCCATGTTGGCGAAGCCTTCCTTGGAGCCGAGCGTCGCGATCACCTGCGTGTCCGGGTTCAGCTTCACGCCGAACCTTCTGCCATAGTAGGCAGCCTGCGCCCGGCGAAGGCCCGGAATGCCGCGGGACGCCGAATAGCGGTCCGTGCGCGGACGGCCGATCGTCTCCTTCAGCTTTTCCATGATGTGCGGCGGCGTCGGCAGGTCCGGATTGCCCATGCCGAGGTCGATGATGTCGGCGCCCTGGTTGCGTGCGGCTGCCTTCACCTTGTTCACGCTCTCGAACACATAGGGGGGCAGTCGGCGGATGCGGTGAAAGTCGTGCATCTTCAAGTCCCAGTCAGTCTGGAATGCGCTGAATCGGGCAAATCGGCCCAAGGCGGGTTCTCATAGCACCGTTTGTCGGGGCTTTAGAAGCATACCCTTCGCGGCCAATCTGGGCGGCGGAAGGGCCAAACCGGGCTTCAGTTGATCTTCAGGGGCGCTTTGGAAGGCTCTTTTTTGGGGGCCGGCTTCTTTTTGGCCGCCGGTTTCTTCGGCTCGCCCTGCCCCTTGGCCAGTTTCGCAAGGTCCTCCTCCTGCTTCTTCTGCTCGGCCTCGGTGAGCAGCGGGAGCTGGGGATTGGTCTCGATCGGCGGGGTGGCGATCGACGGATAGGGCGGCTGCACGGCGGGCTTCGGCGGGAGCGACTTCAGGAAGCGGAGATCGTCGCGCGGCAAAGTCTCGGCAGGTGCCTTCTTCGCCGTTTCCGTCTTGGTTTCCGTCTTGGCGGGCGTGCTCGAACTACGGCGCTTGCGCGAGCTTTTCGCCTCCGGCTCAGCCTGAGGCGTAACCTGCGCGAGCGGGGTACTCGGAATCTGTGCCGTCACCCCGGGATCCGGCGGAACAGCCGTGTGCGCCGCCAGCGGGTCGCCGCCAAGGGAGAGAGAAGGTGAAAGCACCGGCCCCGGCGTCTGCGCGCAGCCCCACAGGACCGCGGCTGCCAAAACCGCAGGCAGCGCCAGCACCCGCGCCTTTCGCGGGCGCAGCATGACTTCGGACAAAATTCCGCTTTGCCGGGCTGTCATGTTCACTCTGTTCGAGGGTTCGCTGTAGTCGTGCGGTGTGTCGCGACTTAATATGGCGAAACCGCGTTAACGCGGCGACAAGACCGACCGGGGCAAAACCCCGGCAAAGAAAAGCCCAGGGAAGCGATGCACGGCAACCAGAAGGACGGTCCGCTCCAGACCGGCGCGCAGGGCGCCGGCAAGGACACGAGCGCGCCCGCCGCCCTCGGCCCGGCGGACCCGGAGGCATTCGCGCACAATCTCGCCCGCATGATGGAAGAAAGCGGCCGCGCCCTCGCCGCCTATCTGAAGCCGCGCGAGGAAGGCGAACTCCGCGACGAAGTCGCCGAACAGATTACCGACGCGGTGAAATCCATCGGCCATGTCGCCGAATACTGGCTCGCGGATCCGAAGCGTACGGTCGAGGCGCAGACGAGCCTGATGCAGTCCTATCTCGACATCTGGGCGGCCGCCGTGAAGCGCATGTCCGGCGAGGACGCGCCCGCACCGGTTTCACCCGCACCGAACGACGCGCGCTTCAAGGATCCGGACTGGTCGGCCAATCCGTTTTTCGACGCGATGAAGCAGGCGTATCTCGCCACCGCGCAATGGGCCGACCGCATGGTGAAGGAAGCGGACGGCATCGATCCGCACACGCGCCACAAGGCGGAGTTTTACGTCAAGCAGATCGCGAACGCGGTCTCGCCCTCCAATTTCGTGCTGACCAATCCCGAACTCTGGCGCGAGACGCTGACCTCCAACGCCGACAACCTCGTGCGCGGCATGAAAATGCTGTCGGAGGACATCGCAGCCGGCGGCGGCGAGCTACGCATCCGGCAGACAGACGGCAGCCAGTTCGAGGTCGGCAAAAATCTCGCGACCACGCCCGGAAAGGTCGTGTTCGAAAACGAACTGATCCAGTTGATCCAGTATTCGCCCTCGACCGAAAACGTGCTCGCGGTGCCGCTGCTGTTCGTGCCGCCGTGGATCAACAAGTTCTATGTGCTCGATCTCGGCCCGGAAAAATCCTTCCTGAAATGGATCGTCGATCAGGGCATCACCGTGTTTGTGGTGTCGTGGGTGAACCCGGATGCGCGGCTCGCGATGAAGGGCTTCGCCGAATACATGCAGGAAGGCATTATCACCGCACTCGATGTCGTGAAGGACATCACCGGCGAGCCGAAGGCGCATATCGCGGGCTACTGCGTCGGCGGCACGCTGCTCGCGACCACCCTCGCCTGGCTCGCGGCGAAGGGCGAGGATCGCGCGGTGAGTGCGACGTTCCTCACGACGCAGGTCGATTTTACCCATGCGGGCGATCTGAAAGTTTTTGTCGACGAGACGCAGTTGAAGGCGCTCGAAAAGAAAATGTTCGAGACCGGTTATCTCGACGCCGCCAAGATGGCGAACGCTTTTAATCTCTTGCGTTCCAACGATCTCATCTGGCCCTATGTCGTGAACAATTACATGAAGGGCAAGGCCCCCTTCCCGTTCGATCTCCTGTTCTGGAATTCGGATTCGACGCGGTTGCCCGCCGCCAACCATTCGTTCTATCTGCGCAACTGCTATCTAGAAAACAAGCTTTCGCGCGGCGCGATGGAAATCGCGGGCGTGAAACTCGACCTGAAAAAAGTGACGTTGCCGGTCTATCAGCTCGCCACGCGCGAGGATCACATCGCGCCCGCGAAGTCGGTGTTCCTGGGCTCGCGGTTTTTCGGCGGGCCGGTGCGCTTCGTGCTTTCCGGTTCGGGCCACATCGCGGGCGTCGTCAATCCGCCCGCGAAACACAAATACCAGTTCTGGACCGGCGGCGACGTCGAAGGCGATCTGGAAAACTGGATCGAGAAGGCGGTCGAGCATCCCGGCTCGTGGTGGCCGGACTGGTTCATCTGGCTCGAGGGCCACGACCCACGCCGCGTGCCCGCGCGCGCCCCCGGCAGCGCGAAGCATCGTCCGATCGAGGACGCGCCGGGACGTTATGTGAAGATTAAGTCGTAGAACTTACGGAAACAGTGCGATCTGTTCGAGGCCCGTGGCCTCGCCATGGCCGAGCATGAGATTCATGTTCTGCACGGCCTGACCCGAAGCGCCCTTCACGAGATTGTCGAGCGTCGAGATCACGATCGCCTTCCCGGCAACGCGATCCGCGATCACGCCGATCTGCACGAAGTTAGAGCCGCGCGTATGCCGCGACTGCGGCACGGTGCCGAACGGCAGCACGGTGACGAACGGTTCGGTCTTGAAGAAATCCGCGAGGATGCCGTGCATCTGTTCCGGCGTGGTGCTGCCTTCGGCGCGCACATAATGGGTCGCGTAGATGCCCCGGTTCATGGGCGACAGATGCGGCGTGAAGCTCGCCGTCACCGCGCGCTTGGCCGCGAGCGAAAATTCCTGATCGAGTTCGCCCATGTGCCGGTGATGCGCAACACCATACGCATGGATGCCTTCGGTGACTTCCGAGAACAGCATCTGTTCCTTTGCCGCGCGTCCGGCGCCGGTCATGCCGGTTTTTGAATCAATGACGATTTCATCCGGATTGATTGCGCCCGCTTCGAGCAGCGGCACCATCGCCAGAATGGACGTCGTCGTGAAGCAGCCCGGGTTCGCGACCAGCCGCGCCTTCCTGATTTCGTCGCGATAGATTTCCACGAGGCCGTAGACCGCTTCTTTTTGCAGTTCGACCGCCTGATGCGCGTGGCCGTACCATTTTTCATAGACCAGCGGATCGCTCAGCCGGAAATCCGCCGACAGGTCGACAATCTTAAGGTCCGGCTGCTTTTCCAGCAGGTCCTTGATCACGACCTGCGTCGTGCCGTGCGGCAGTCCGCAGAACACGAGATCGAGCGCGCCCGCATCCATCTCCTCGATGGTGGTGAGCTTCGGCAGGTCGAACTGCGCGAATTGCGGGAAGACGGCGTTCATCGTCTGCCCGGCCTTGCGGTCGGCGGTCAGCGCCTTGATCTCGACCTTCGGATGGCGGAGCAGCAGGCGCACCAGTTCCGCGCCGGTGTAGCCGGAGGCACCCAGCACGCCGACCTGTGCGGAATTCTTGCCGCTTCTGTTCTTTGCTTCCGCCATGTTCGATCCGCTTCCGATTCCGTATTTCGATCCGCCCTTGTCCGGGCGGCGATGGATACAGGAAACGCCGCGCCCGCGCTACGGTTTCATTCCGGCCGGTGCGACAGTGGATGTCGTAAGCCCCACAGCGTCAAAAGCCCGGCGGACGGCACCGGAAGCCTTCGCTTCCTCCACATAAGAAGTGACGAAGGCGAGTGCGGCCGGCTTGCCTTTCGGCACGGCCACCGCGGTCGTGGAATTGAGGAAGCCGCCGTCGAGGATGCGGGCACCGGAAATCTTCGCGGCGAAACCGGTCAGCGCCTCGCGCGAAAACGCAATCGCATCCGCCTTGCCCTGCTCCAGCAATGCGGCGGCGGCCACCGGCGACGGCACGCCGATGAAGGTCGCGTCCTTCGCCGATGCCTGTGCGGCGCGGAACGTTGCCGTGCCTTCGATGCCTGCGACGCGCACGCCGCTGCCGACGTCTTCCAGCTTTTGAATCTTCGAGCCGGGAGCCACGAGATAGGTGCTTTGCAGGAGATGATAGGGCGCGCCGAACTCGATGATTTTCTTCCGCGCCTCATCCACCGGCATGAAGGTAACGTCCCACTTGCCCGCATTCGCATCAGCGATGATTTCGGGCGAAGAGAGATACGGGACGAACTCCACCGGCACGCCGAGCTTTGCCGCCATGCCCTTGCCGAGTTCAATGGCGACACCCTTGTAGCCGTCGCCGTCCTTCAGCACGAACAGCGCCGACGGCTCCTTGCCGACCGCGATGCCGACGCGCAGTTTGCCGGACGGCACGAGTTCTTTTTTGACGTCGGCATCCTGCGCCATAACCGCACCTGAAAGCGCCAGAGAAACAGCAGCGGCGATCATAAAGGCTTTCATGCTCATTTCTCTCCCTGCATTCGTCTAACGGCCATCAGCCCGATCATGTTCATCGCAATAGTGGCACCGGCGATGGCGGTGATTTCCGCATGATCATAAGGCGGGCTGACTTCCATCACGTCGCCGCCCACGATGTTGACCGGCGCAAGCCCGTTCAGGATCATCAGCGCCTCGCGCGACGACAACCCGCCCGCAACCGGCGTGCCGGTGCCCGGCGCATGCGCCGGATCGAGCGCGTCGATGTCGAAGGTGAGATAAGCGGCGCGTTTGCCCACTCGCTCCTTGATGCGGCCGATCACGCCGCCGACTTCGAGCGCCGGCACTTCATAGGCGGAGATCATCGCGATCCCGAACGTCTCCGGCGCCACCGTGCGGATACCGATCTGGATCGAATGTTCAACGTCGATCAGCTTTTCCTTCACCGCGACCGAGACGAACGAGCCGTGGTCGATCCTGTCCTCGCCTTCGGGGTGCCATGTATCCTGATGCGCGTCGAACTGCACCAGCGCCAGCGGGCCATGTTTTTTCGCATGCGCGCGCAGGAGCGGCAGCGTGCAGTAATGATCGCCGCCGAGGGTTATCAGCTTCGCGCCTGATGCGAGGATTTCCGCGGCCTGCGTTTCGATATCCTTCGCGACCGTTTGCGGACTGCCGTAGTCAAGGCCGCAATCGCCGAAGTCGATCACGTTCAGCGTTCCAAACGGATCGAGGCCGAACGGATATTGCGGATCGGTGTCGAGGATCGTGGAAGCCGCCCGCATCGCGCGCGGGCCGAAGCGCGCGCCGGGACGGTTGGAGGTGGCGGCATCGAACGGCACGCCCCAGACCGCGACATCGACGCCCTTCAGCTCGCGCGTGTAGCGGCGGCGCATGAAGGACAGCGCCCCGCCATAGGTCGGCTCGGACTCTCCCCGCTTGAGCGAGCCGGTGAATGCATTGTCCGTGGGGCGGCGTGTTCTCGACATGATCGGATAGTACATTGCCCTTGCGGCTTCAGCACGTTACTTTGCCGCTCAATTCCGAGGGAGAAACGCCATGCCCGCCGACGGCACCTGGAACATCACCGTGGACACGCCGATGGGTTCGCGCACCACCACGATCGAGCTGAAGGCCGACGGCGACAAGCTGGAAGGCACGCAATCGGAAGGCTCCAACAAGACCGCCATCACCGAAGGCCGCGCCGACGGCGACCATGTCTCGTGGAAAATCGCGATCGCCGATCCGATGCCGATGACGCTCGAATTCACCGGCAAGGTCGAGGGCGACAAGATTTCCGGCAAGGCCGACACCGGCATGTTCGGCTCCTTCCCCTTCTCCGGAACGCGCACCGCCTGACACAGCAGCAACCGTGACGCAGACATTCAGTCATCCCGTCGGGCGGCTCGAACATCGGCTGCGCCGCTACTACTGCCACCTGATGCCGGCCCTCGGCATGAAGGATTTCGTCGTGCGCGCGCAGGGTGCCCGCTTCCGCATCAACAATGTGGACCTCATCGACCGCCACATCGGCTGGGACGCGATGTGGGAACCGGTGCAGATGGAGCGGCTCGCGAAACTCTGCCGTGAGCGCGGCTTCGATCTCTTTCTGGATATCGGTGCCAACACCGGCTTCTACAGCGTGATGTTCGCGGTGAAGCATCTCACCCCCGACGTGATGTCGTTCGAGCCGGACCCGCGCAACCGCGCGCGGCTGATCGACAATCTCCGGCTTAACAAGCTGGAGCACGCGGTGAAGGTGATGCCCTATGCGCTCGGCGACACGAAGAAGACCTCGAAGCTCACCCAGTCGCCGGAATTCAACCGGGGCGAGTCATGGCTCGACCATGAGGACCAGCCCGCCGGCGCGGTGACGGTCGAGGTCGACGAGCGCCGCTTCGACGACGAGTTCGCCATCAAGGGCAAGAAGCTCATCATCAAGATGGACGTCGAGGGCTACGAATTCCGTACGCTTGCCGGCATGGAGCGCACGCTGCGCGAGAACCGGTGCTACCTGCAGGTGGAACTCTACTCGCCGCATATCGAGAAGCTGAAAAGCGTGTTCGCCGCTTACGGCTACCGCTATCTCGACACATTCGAGATCGATCACTATTTCACGAATATCGAAGACATCCGCTAAATCGTCATCCCGGCCGAGGGCTTCAGCCCGAGAGCCGGGATCGCTTTGTGTTTGACCGATCCCGGATCGCGCCTTCGGCGCGTCCGGGATGACGCGATTCAAATATGGCATCATCGCCCTTCACTGATTCGGTAGCAGAAACTCATGGCCCGTTCCGCCTCGAAGAACTCCAAGAAATCCGTCAGGAAGTCGGCCCCCGCGAAGAAGAACGCGAAGCAGGCCGATCTCTTCGACGACGCGCCCGCGAAAGGCGCCAAAGCCGCCAAGGCTGAAAAGCCCGCCAAGGCCGGCAAGTCCAAGCCGTCGAAGAGCGCCAGCTCGTCCTACGGCGCGCAGCACATCGAAGTGCTGGAAGGCCTTGAGCCCGTCCGCCGCCGTCCCGGCATGTATGTCGGCGGCACGGACGAGCGCGCGCTGCATCATCTTTTTTCGGAAGTCATCGACAACTCGATGGACGAGGCGGTCGCGGGCCACGCGACGCTCATCGAAGTCGAGATGACCGGCGACGGCTTCATCGCGATTACCGACAACGGCCGCGGCATCCCGGTCGAGAAGCATCCGAAGTTCAAGGACAAATCTGCGCTCGAAGTGATCCTCACCACGCTGCATGCGGGCGGCAAGTTCAGCCACGAAGTGTACGAGACTTCCGGCGGCCTGCATGGTGTGGGCGTGTCGGTCGCGAACGCGCTCTCCGAACATCTCGAAGTCGAGGTCGCGCGCGGCGGCGAACTATACAAACAGAGCTACAAGCGCGGCATCCCGTCCGGTCCCGTCAAGAAAACCGGCAAGGCGCCCGCAGGCCTGAAGCGCGGCACGCGCGTTCGCCTGAAACCGGACGAGCAGATTTTCGGCAAGGGTGCCGCCTTCAAGCCCGCGCGCGTCTATCGCATGACGAAGGCGAAGGCTTATCTCTTCGGCGGCGTCGAGATCCGCTGGTCGTGCGACAAGTCGCTCGTGAAGGGCACGGACATTCCCGAAAAGGATTCCTTCCATTTCGAGAACGGCCTGCGCGATTACCTTTCGCAAGAGATCAAGGGCAAGACGCAAATCCACGCCGACATCTTCGCCGGCAAGTCCGAGAAGAAAGGTCTGGGTGCGGCCGAGTGGGCGGTGTCGTGGATCGCCGACGACGATGGCTTTCTGAATTCCTACACCAACACGATCCCGACGCCCGAAGGCGGCACGCATGAAGCGGGCCTGCGCAACGCCCTCACCCGCGGCCTGCGCGACCACGCCGACCGCGTCGGCAACAAGCGCGCGTCGATCGTCACCGCCGACGACGTGATGGTCGGCTGCACGGCGATGTTGTCGGTGTTCATCCGCGATCCGGAATTTGTCGGCCAGACGAAAGACCGCCTCGCCACCGGCGACGCGCAGAAGCTCGTCGAGACGGTGGTGCGCGATGCGTTCGACCACTGGCTCGCGGGAAACCCATTACAAGCGAACAAGCTGCTCGACTGGGTGATCGAGCGCGGCGAGGAACGGCTGCGCCGCCGCGCGGAAAAGGACATCCAGCGCAAGTCCGCCGTCCGCAAGCTGCGCCTTCCGGGAAAGCTCGCCGACTGTTCGGACGGCGCGTCGCAGGGTTCGGAAATTTTCATCGTCGAAGGCGACAGCGCAGGCGGAAGCGCGAAACAGGCGCGCGACCGCCGCTCGCAGGCGGTACTCCCGTTGCGCGGAAAAATCCTCAACGTTGCGAGTGCCGGCCGCGAAAAGCTTTCGCAAAACCAGCAGCTCGCGGACCTGATCCAGGCGCTCGGCTGCGGCACCGGCACGCACTACCGGGACGAAGGCCTGCGCTACGAAAAGGTCATCATCATGTGCGACGCCGACGTGGACGGCGCGCATATCGCGTCCTTGCTGATCACGTTCTTCTACCGCGAGATGCCGAAGCTGATCGAGAACAAACATCTCTATCTCGCCGTGCCCCCGCTCTATCGCCTCACCTATGGGGCGACGACGGTCTATGCGCGCGACGACAAGCATCGCGAGCAACTGATGAAGACCGTGTTCAAGGGCAAGACCAATATCGAGGTCGGCCGCTTCAAGGGCCTCGGCGAAATGCTGCCGTCACAGCTCAAGGACACGATGAACGTCCACACGCGCACGCTCCAGCGCGTGACGGTGAAGGACGCGATGCGCGCGGCGACGACGAAGGCGGTCGAGCGGCTGATGGGCAACAAACCCGAAGCGCGCTACCAGTTCATCACCGAGAACGCGGAATTCGCGGAGGGGTTGGATATTTGATTCCGATGGAAGACGCCGCCAAACACATAAAGCATGCAGTTGAATTTCTTCAATCGGCTTATACTATTTTACTTGCCCTCGCTTTAAGCGAAGCCTTCAAACAAATTGTTTCTGACGATCCAAATAAAAGAATTCAAGTAGACCGTCTTTATTCGTTAGCTGCATTTCTTTTTATGATTTTTCCGTTTTTCCACGGAATGAGCCGGTATCTATTTCTTACGTATTTGGCTCCTCAAGCAACAGTTCAGAATTGGCCTGGCTATCTAATGTTTGATGGCATTGCCTTCATGTTGATGTCGGCTTGCTTCTTCTTTCTTTCCAGATCCCTAGATTTAAAAAACTGGAAAAGGTATTTTATTTTCTTGTTTTCGCTCATCGCGGTTGATTCAATATGGATCATTGTGAACTTATTTCGTGACCAAAGAATTTTTCCTTGGTTGATGTTAAATATCGTTCTGGTTTCCCTGTTGGCCCCTGTACTCTTTATCGAAGATAAGAAAATAAAGCCGATAAATCGCTTTAAAATCTGCGCCCTGATAACATTTCTGACGACCGCTGCGAGCTACTTTTGGATGAAGAACTTTTATTTTTCGTACTAGCCCTACTCAACAATCAGGCTGCCTTGCTTATCTCTTCAAAGAAATTGTCAATCCAAGCCAATTCATTGCGTAAGAAAACTGGTATGGCTCTGGGAAGCCCTTCAGCAACAATCCAACCAGGCCTACGTAGATCGAGCATGGTAAACTTGCAGTCTGCAAATTCACCCTCTTTCAGCACCTCGTTCATGAGATGAATACCGACTCCGCCGTAGAACGGGGTGAGCTGTGGCTTCACAGTATTCCAAACAGCCACGACTCGACGTTCGCTAGGCAACTGCAAACCAAATTCAGGCTTGAGTTTAATTTTTAGGTAGCCTTTTGGAGATGAATAGACTCCTGATGGTGGAGCAAAAAACTTTCGATCCCATTTGTTATACCAGTTTACGAATTCTTTGAGTCCATCTGTATTATGTTTTCTTTCGGCTGTGTTTTTGAGAGGGTTCAAAATTTCGCCAACACACCCGTCATAAGTTTTTCCTTCGAAGGTCATTTTGCTTACGCATTTTTTTAATGACCAATAAAAATCGTATCCATCCCCGGGCATAAAATATTTTCGGTAAGCTGACTTTTTCTGTGCCTCTGTAAGCATGCAGAGCTTCAGAAAAGTTGTTAAAGCCACTTGCGGTATTTTCATTTCCCATCCCTCGAATCAATGTAGTCAGTCGAAGGCTGGAGTGCGCCGGAATTGCGAACCCTGAGAGGCGCAACTGTGTCGAATAGGTAAGCATTATTGTTCATTCTAATTCAATTTCTTCATCGTCGTCCCGGCCGAGGCGAAGCCGAGAGCCGGGATCCATAACCTCCGAAGAAAAAATTAGCACCGTGCGTATGGGTCCCCGCATTCGCGGGGACGACGACTACCGATCAGCTTTGAAGAAACCTGAAACGGCCCGCCGAAAATTGTCAGGGAGTCCGACGGCTTGCGTGGGAAGGCTCGATTTCTTTCCCAACCGCGCTGAAAAGATACCACCTCACGCAGCCTTCGTAATCGTCCCGCCCGCGGCGTTGTCCACCAGCACCGGCGTATCGAACCATGTGATCTCCGGCTCGACGCCGTAGAGCCTTGCCACATGCTCGCGCCAGCCGCCCGCGTAAAACGCCTCGGCGATGGCGCGCGTCTCCCAGACGTAGAACGCGCCGCAGGCATGGCCGTCCTGCTGCCGGACATACTGCTTGCGGATCAGGCCTGGCACGTTGACGTATTTCGGTGCGCTCGATTCAAAGCGGCGCGTGGCATCTTCGAGGGAAATCGGCGTCGGGAAACGAAACAGCACCAGCGTTACGATCATCGTTGCCTCCCCCGGTTGCTTCCGGCGGACGGCATGGTGGGATCGAATTTGCTGTCCGGCAAGGAGCGCCGCGTGTTGCGACGGCTTTCCTGAATTTTCAACGCCTTACGCACCCTTATCCCCGTCCTCCGAACCTCATTTAAACTCCACATCACTTCCGCTCGCCGGGGACGCACTCATGAGGCGTCGTGCGTGTGGAGCGGGAGGCGGCGCCTCCGTGTGTGTTTCGCAAACACATGCCGGGGCGATCCGGGGCTCCGCCCGGCGGGACTACGCCCGCCTGCCAGGAGCTTGGCTGACGGAAGAAGTTCTCTTGTGTGAGAGCTTCACGAAAAGCGCGGCCCGGGTCGTAAGGAAGACGCCGCGACGGAGTGCTGGAAGGCGATGCCTGCTTTCGCAATAGCAGGAACGACAACGGAAGACCCCGCGCCTCCCGGCGCTCCGTCTCCCCTCATTCAGTAACGCGCGGCAAATTCGCTCGTGCGAACACAACCGGTCATTCCGGGGCGCGGCGAGCGCAAGCAAGCCGCGAGCCCGGAATCCATAATCCCAGAGAGAAAAATTCGCACAGGGGATATGGATTCCGGACTGCCTCGCCAAAGCTCGGCATCCGGAATGACGGTGTTGGACAAAGACCGCTGTTTGAAAATCGAATCCGCTAGCCGTGATGATGCTTCAGCGCGTCGAGCGGAATTTTCAAATAGCGCGTGCCGTTGTTCTCCGCGCTAGGCAGCCTTCCGCCGGCGATGTTCACCTGCAACGCTTCGAGAATGTTTTTCGGATACGGTAGTTCGGCGTCGCGCGCCTCGCGCAATGCAACGAACGCGGCTTCGCTGCCCGCGACCTTCGTCAAATGAATGTTTTGCGCGGCCTGCTCCGCCACCGTGCTTTCCCAGCGCGGAGCGCGCCCGCCCGGCTGGTAGTCGTGGCCGGTGAACAGCCGCGTATCCTTCGGCAGCGCCATGATGCGCGAAATACTCTGCCAGAGTTCGCGCGCGGAGCCGCCCGGGAAATCCGCGCGCGCGGTGCCGCCGTCGGGCATAAAAAGTGTATCGTGAATGAACGCGGCGTCGCCCGCGACATAAGTGATCGAGGCGAGCGTGTGGCCGGTACAGAGCATCACGCTCACCGGCACGTTGCCGATTTTAAATTCCTCGCCGTCCCTGAACAGCCGGTCCCACTGGGAGCCGTCGCAGGGAAAGTTATCACCGAAATTGTAAATCTTCTTCCAGAGCTTCTGCACCTCGACGACGCGTTCGCCGATCGCGGTCGGGACACCGGTCTTTTCCTTCAGATACCCGGCGGCGGAAAAATGGTCCGCGTGCGGATGCGTGTCGAGGATCCACTCCAGC
>VFQR01002257.1_pt1 | contig 12589 bp, 10 predicted proteins | sample 3512321 | NCBI WGS metagenome assembly VFQR01 (sample SAMN10412374, study PRJNA504923) | tailings metagenome | isolation source: Relicate 3 Philex TSF1 revegetated site | place: Philippines: Tuba, Benguet | collected 2017-08-29
AGCCGCCGTACCCGGCGGTGCCCAGCCCCTGATCGCGAGACAGCGGGCGGCCGGCTGTGTCAGCCGAAGAAGATCGCGGCCACGTCCTGGTAGAGCCCGAGGTCGCACAGCTTGGTGCGCCCGCCGGCATCGACCAGGGGCACCCTGACGATCTCGTTGCCGCGCAGCGCGGTCATCTGCCCCCAGGCGCCGTCGTGGACGGCGTCGATGGCGGCGATGCCGTACCGGGTGGCGAGCACGCGGTCGAACGCGGTCGGCGTGCCGCCGCGCTGCACGTGCCCGAGCAGCACGACCCGCGCCTCGAAGCCGGTGCGCGCCTCGATCTGGTGGGCGATGGTGTCGGCGATGCCGCCGAGGCGGACGTGGCCGTACTGGTCGTAGACCTTCTCCTTCGCCTCCGCCTCCGGCATCGTGCCGGGCGCCGGCTCGGCGCCCTCGGCCACCACGACGATCGAGGCGTACCGGCCGCGGTCGTGGCGCCGGCGGAGCACGCTGCACACCTCGTCGATGTCGAAGGGCAGCTCCGGGATGAGGATCACGGTGGCCCCGCCGGCGATGCCGGCGTGCGTGGCGATCCACCCCGTGTGCCGGCCCATCACCTCCACCACCATCACCCGGTCGTGGCTCTCGGCGGTGGTGTGCAGGCGGTCGATGGCGTCGGTGGCGATCTGCACCGCCGTGGTGAACCCGAACGTGAGGTCGGTGCCCACCACGTCGTTGTCGATCGTCTTCGGCACGCCCACGATCGGCAGCCCGAAGTCCGCGTGCAGCTGGCTGGCGATGCTCAGCGACCCGTTGCCGCCGATCACCACCAGTGCGTCGAGACCCATCTCGGCGAACGTGTCGAGGACGCGCTGCGGGCCGTGGGGCGTGTCGTAGGGGCTGCCCCGCCGGGTGCCGAGGAGGGTCCCGCCCTTCGGCAGCATGCCCCGCAGGGAGGCCACGTCGAGGTGCATCGTCCGCCGCTCCATCACGCCGTCCCAGGCGTCGAGGAAGCCGACGAGCTCGTCGCCGTGCACCTGCTCGCCCTTGCGGACGACGGCGCGGATGACGGCGTTCAATCCGGGGCAGTCGCCGCCACCGGTGAGGATGCCCACACGCACCCGGCCGAGGCTAGCGAGGCACCCCCCGGTGGCCCGGGCCATCCCACCGCCGGCGTGCTAGAACGCGGTGATGGCGTGGGACGCAGCTCGGCCGATCCCGTGGAAGCGGCTGGTGCGCGACTGGCTGCTCTACGTGGGCGTGATGACCGCGATCTTCCTGATCGTCTTCCGCGATCGCATCACGCCGGGCCTGTTCGCCGGGCTGCTCGTGAGCGGCCCCATCTTCCTCGCGATCGGGGCCGTGCTCGCCAAGTTCGGCTACCAGCGCAAGACGCTGGCGGAGCTGCGCGCGGAGTCGGCGCGCCGGGCGGCGGCGAAGAGCTCCGCCGGCAGCACCGGCGGCGCCGGCGGGCGGGCGCAGGTGGCCCGGCCCCGTCCGGCACCGACGAAGCGGACCTCGCAGGGCCGCAACCGGCCGGCGCAGAAGCGCCGGCGCTGAGCCGCCTAGGGTCGGCAGGGTGAGCGAGCAGCGGGGGCGGCGACGGTGAGCGTCGGCCGGCGCGTGTGCGTGGTGGCCATCGACGCCGGCACCACCGGCGTGCGCAGCCGCGCCGTGTTCGCCGAGCGCGACGACGCTCCGCCCGTGGCCGCGTACCGCGAGATCACGCAGCACTACCCGCAGCCGGGTCGGGTGGAGCACGAGGCCGAGGAGATCTGGCTGCGCGTGCGCGAGACGCTGGTGGAGGTGGTCGACCGGCTCCGCGCCGACGGCGTGGAGGTGGCCGCCATCGGCCTGACCAACCAGCGCGAGACCGCCGTGGCCTGGAGCCGTTCGACGGGCCGGCCGCACGGCCGGGCGATCGTGTGGCAGGACCGGCGCACGGCGGAGCGGTGCGAGGAGCTGGCCGCGGCAGGTGCGCTGCCGACCGTGCGCGAGCGCACCGGCCTGGTCCTCGACCCCTACTTCTCGGCCACGAAGTTCGCGTGGATGCTGGCCGAGCGCGGCGTGGCCGCCGACGCCGACCTCGCCCTCGGCACGGTCGACACGTGGATCCTGTGGAACCTGACCGGCGGCGAGGTGCACGCCACCGACCCCTCGAACGCGAGCAGGACGATGCTGTTCGACATCCGCGACCTCGAGTGGTCGAGCGAGCTGTGCGACCTGCTGGGGGTGCCGGTGGAGGCGCTCCCCCGCGTGCTCCCCTCCAGCGGGCGGTTCGGCGTCACCTCCGCACGGTGCGGCGCGCCGGCGGGCATCCCGGTGTCGGGCATCGCGGGCGACCAGCAGGCGGCGCTGTTCGGTCAGGCCTGCGTGCAGCCGGGGATGGCCAAGAACACCTACGGCACGGGCAGCTTCGTGCTGCTGAACGTCGGCTCCACGTGCCCGGCGCCGGCGGAGGGGATGCTCACCACCGTCGCCTGGACCCTCGCCGACGGCACCGTCGCGTACGCGCTCGAGGGGGCGATCTTCGTCACCGGCGCCGCCGTCCAGTGGCTGCGCGACGGGCTCGGCGTGATCCGTGAGAGCGCCGAGATCGGCCCACTCGCCGCGACGGTCACCGACACGGGCGGGGTGTACGTGGTGCCTGCCTTCACGGGCCTCGGCAGCCCGTGGTGGGACCCGTACGCGAGGGGCACGGTGGTGGGCATCACCCGCGGCACCACGCGGGCCCACCTCGCCCGGGCGGTGGTGGAGGCGATGGCCTACCAGACCCGCGACGTGGTCGAGGCGATGGCCGCCGCCTCGGGCACACCGATCGCCGACCTGCGCGTCGACGGCGGGGCGTCGGTGATGGATCTGCTCGGCCAGCTCCAGGCCGACCAGCTGGGCGTGCCCGTGCGCCGGCCGCGCGACCAGGAGACGACGGCGCTGGGGGCCGCGTTCCTCGCCGGTCTCGCCGAGGGCGTGTGGCCGTCGCTCGAGGCCGTGGCGGCGCGCTGGGAGCTGGATGCGGAGTTCGCGCCGCAGGGCGGCGAAGGGGCCGCCGTCGCCGACGCGCTGCACGCCCAGTGGCGCCGCGCCGTCGAGCGCGCCCGCGGCTGGGACCGGTAGCCGGGCCGGACTCCGAATCCGAGATCGGGTGGGAGTGCACGACAGTCGTGCACTGCTACCCCATCTCGACGGGTCAGCCGCCGGCCAGGGATGGGAGGCGTCGGCGTGAACCACCGGCGACGAGCAGCATCGCCGTCGCCAGCAGCGCGACCGCCATCGCGGTACCCCCGGCCGATCGCCACACGGACCGCTCGTGAACGGCCACACGGGACCCTGCGGTCGCGGGGGCTGCGGCCCCGGTGTGGCCGTCGGCGGCGGTCGCCGCCGCGTCACGCGCGACGTCGGGGGCCGGCGCCTCGGCCGACAGGTCGCGGGGGGTGATGCCGGTCGCGGTGGTCACGATCGATCGTGCCGGTGCGGTGGCGTCCTGCGGCGTGGGGTCGGTGGCGGCGCTCGTCGCAGCGAGGCCGGCCACCGCGGTCACGCCGCCCGCGCGGGCCGCCGCAGTGACCTCCAGCTCGACCACCAGCTGGCGACGCTCGCCGGGCCCGAGGGGTGCCGGGGTGGCGCAGGTGGCCGTCGTCGCCACCGCCGCGGGCTCCGCCGGGGCCGTGCACGACCACCCCTCGCTCACGCCGGTGAGCCCCATGCCCGCGGGGATCGTCACCTCGGCGGCCAGCTGCGACGCCGTCGACGGCCCGGCGTTGGCGATCGTCCAGCCGAGCTGACCGGTCGCACCCACCCGTGGACGCCACGGCTCGGCCGTGCGCGCCACCGACAGGTCGGCCACCGGCCCGACGGGGACCCGGCCGGTCACGGGCCGCACCGCTCCGGCGGTGGTCCCGCTGACCGTGACCCGCGACGTCACCGCCCGATCGCCGGCGCGAACGGAGAGGTCGATCGGCGGCAGGGCCTGCCCCGCGGGCAGCAGGACGCTGCTCGCCGCGCCGGCGAGGGAGATGCAGGTGACCACGCTGTCCCCGCCCGCTCGGCCAGCGGCGACGCGGCAGTCCCATCCCTGACCGGTAGCTGCCTCCACGACCGCGCCGTCGGCGACCTCGACCACCGCGACGACCGGGCCGGGCTCCGGGCTCGGCCCGGTGTTGGCCACGGAGACCGACAGCGTGCCGAGCCCTCCCGACGGCCATGCATCGGGACGGGAGGTGAGCGCCGGCACCAGTGCCGCCCGCGGCGCCACGCGCATGGTCAGGCTGGCGGTCGCCGCGGCCGACGACCCGGCGGTGGCGGACAGGTCGTGGGTGAGCGTCGCCGCGCTCGCAGCGCCGAGCCCGCCGGTGACGGTGATCGGAGCGAGGGTGACGCCGGGGCCGACCGCGCCGTCGCCGACCCACGTGCACGTCCACACCTTCGCCGAGGCCCCGGCCCCGATCTGGCAGCGCCACCCGTCACCCGCGACGTCTCGTGGGACGAACGCCGCTCCGGTGCGGCCCGTGACGACGAGCGGTCCCTCCGTCGCCCCCGCGCCCTGGTTGGAGACCACCACGTCGTAGCCGGCCGTGCCGCCGGCGGGGGCTTCCACGCCGCCGTCGGTGGCGCGCACGCTCAGCAGAGCCTCGCCGGTGCCACCCGCGGGGCGGACGACCGTGCCCTCGAGGTCGACGTCGTTGTCCGGCCGGGGATCGGCCACGGCACCGCTGACGGCCGCGAAGGCTCCCACGGTGGGCACCGCCCCCTCCTCGGCACCGTCGGGGACGGCGAGCGCGGCGCTGGTGGGCTGGACGGCGACCGTGACCGCCGGGAGCACGGCGCCGGCCGCGAGCGGGCCCGGGTGGGTGCACACCACGGGGCCGATGCGCGGGGCGTCGCAGGCCCAGCCGGCGCCGGCGGCCGCGACCACGTCGACTCCCGCCGGGACGGCGAGCGTGGCGGTGATCGTGCCGGTGGCCGTGTCCGGGCCGCGGTTGCCGACGTCGACGCGGTACCGGCCCGTCGACCCGACGGCCATGAAGTGGCTGACGTCGTCGTCGGCGCCGTCGGCGCCACCGTCGGTGAGGCGCAGCGTCAGGTCGGCGGAGCGGAGCACGGCGGTGGCGGTCGCCCGAGCGGTGCCGAGCGGCGTGGTGCCGTCGTCGGCCGAGAGGCGGAGTTGGGCGCGGTGCGCGACGGGGCGGCCCTCGACGGCGAGGCCCGGGAGCTCCACGGCCGCGGCCTGCGCGACGGCAGCGACGGTCAGCGTGAGGACCTCCCCGGGGGCCAGCGCGCACATGTCGGTCCACGTGACGGTCTGGACCTCGTCGACGGGCGCGACGATGGGGGCGGTGTCGCAGCGGGCGGGGCTGAGGGCCGTGGTGGCGAGGTACGACCAGTTCGGGGGGAGCTCCAGGGCCAGGTCGACGCCGGCCACCGTGCCCGGCGCCGTGGCCGATCCGTCGGCGTCCGCCACGGCCGGCGTGAGGTTGCGCACCTCGGCGATCCAGGTGAACGGCTGACCGAGCGTCGCCGTGCCCGTCGGCCCGCCTTCGCCGGTGCGCAGCTCGACGGTCACGGTGGGGCGCACCGGCGCCGGTGCTGCGGCGGCGACGGTGCCACCCGCGGCCTGGTCGTCGTCCGGCGTCGTCGCGTCGGCGGGCGCCGCTGCAGCGGCGGGGCCCTCGACGACGCGCAGCGCCGCGGACGCGGGAGCGGAGGCGCTGTCGGCGACGGCGTCCGACGCGTCGTCGGCCTCACCGTCGGCGCGGGTCCCGTCGTCGAGCCGGCTGGCTCCGGCGCGCGCCTCGGGAGCGCCGGGGATCTCGGCGCGCATCGCTGCGGCACCGCCCGGCAGCGGCACCAGCGCAGCGGCCACGCACGTCAGGGCGGCAGCCGAGGCGAGCCGGATCCGCCGACCACCGGCGGCCCGCACAGCCGGGAGCCGCGGGCGCCGACCGCGCGGTGCGCGCGCAGCGGGTCGGGCGGCGCGCACCTGCGCGGCGGCGACCGCGGTCCACAGGCCGACGTGGTCCGCGTGGCTCCCGGCGAGGTCCTCGCCCACGAGCCGGAGCGTGGCCACGTGCCAGCCGCCGAGCTCGCGCACCCGCACGACCTGCACCCGCAGCTGCACCTCCCGTCGCTCGCCGAGCACCCTCGCGTCGGGGATGAGGCGCACCGTGGCCACCCCGAGCAACTCCACCGGACGCTCCAGCGCCACCTCGCACGAGGCGGCGTCGAGACCGACGACCGGCAGGGTCCGGTCCCCCACCCTGGCCCGCACCGGCAGGGCCGCCGGCAGGGAGGGCGGTCGGAAGCGGTGCAGCACGCCGCCCCCGGCCAGGACGGCGACGAGGGCGAGCACCCCACCCGCGATCGCCACGAGGTCGGCGGTCCGCGGCCCCGCCGCCCGACCGGCGGTGTGCAGGGCGCGGTGCACCAGAGTGACGTCGAGCACGACCGTCGCCACCCCGAGGAGCCACCGGGGCCGCAGCCGGGCCGCGGCGTCGACGGCCCCGGCGCCGGGGACCAGCTCCCCGCCGCTCACCCACCACCGCCCGAGCGCGGCGGCGACGTGGGCCACCGCGAGCATCGCCAGGAGCGCGAGCGACGGCCACACCGGCGCGGTGGCCGGGAGCAGCAGCACGGCTCCCGCCGCACCCGTGCCGGTGAGGAGCGCGGCGGGGGCGAGGGCGTCCATCGTCCGCTGGACATGGACCACCCGCTGGGCGAAGGTGGTGCCCCGTCCGATCGCTCCGGCGAGCGCCCACCGGCCGGGCACGGCCTCCGGCGCCGGGGTCGGGTGGTCGTGGCGGACCGCCACCGGCTCCGCCAACCACCGGCCGCCACGCCCGGCCCGCTGGAGCGCCACCGACGCCGCGTCGGGTCCTGCGGCCAGCGGCAGGCGCCGGAACGCCGCCGTCTCGACGAGGGAGCTGCGGCCCTCCCACCACGCAGCGCCCAGCGTGTCCGCGCGGGCGGCGACGAGCGCACGGACCTTGGCCCACCCGCGTGCGCCGGCATCCGGCACGGCCGCCGGCTGGGCGAAGGCCGCCACGTCGTCGCCGGCGACGGCGCGGGCCAGCCGCCTCAGCGCGCCGGGGAGGAGGGCGTCACCCGCGGACGTGAGCACGACGTGAGCCGTACGGGCGCTGGCCACGGCCACCCGTACGCCGCCCCACCAGCTGCCGTCGGAGCGGACGAGGCGCAGCGCGTGCCGGCGAGCGAGGTCCTCCAGCGGGTCGCCCGCGGCGCGCGCGGCCGGGGCCGCCCGGCGCTCCCCGCACACCAGCAGCACCCGCTCCGCCGGGGCCTCGGCCAGCGCGGCGGTGACCGCCACCCGTACGGCCGGCAGTGCCTCGCCGGCGCAGATGACGGCGATCGACGTGTGGGCCGCCACCGCCAGCACCTCGGCCTCGTGACCAGCCTGCGCCGCCGGGCCACCCGGGTCACGACGCCTCACGCCGAGGACGGTCGCGAGGGCGGCGAGGCGGAGGCAGAGGGTCAGCTCGGCGACGACGAGCAGGACGAGCCAGGGCTGCAGCGGGCCACCGGGGTGGGTCGTCGCGAGGAGCACGGACGCGACGGCAAGGGTGGCCGATCCGGCCAGCGCCACCGTTCGTCCCGTCCCAGGACCCCTCATCCACGATGCCTTCCTGTGCGTCGTGGAGGCGACCGTCCTCGGGCCGCCGCATCCGTCAAGTGAGCCGCGCGCCCGCCACCCGGCACAGGAGGGCCATCTGCTGGCGCTCCCGGGTGTGGATCGGCCGCCCGGCCCGCCCGACGACGACCACCACCGGCGCTCGGCTCCGATCGGCGGCGCCGGAGGTGACGCACGCCCACGCCAGGTCGGCCGGGCCTCCGGCGTGCGCATCGTCGCCCAGGTGCCGGCTGCCTGCCAGGAACGCCAGCACCCACGACAGCTCCGGCGGCTCACCGTGGGCCACCACCGGCGCGGGGTCCTCCTCGCCCCGGACGGCGAGCACCCACTGGGCATCGAGCAGCTCGTGCAGGTGCCGGCAGAGCAGGTCGAGGCACGCTCCCGGGTCGGACTCCGCCAGCTCCGCAGCGAGGCTCAGCGCGTGCAGGCCGCCGTCGGGCCGCTCGTCCACCACCCGGCGCACCTCCTCCACGGCCACGCCGTCGACCTGACCGATCTCCGCGACGAGCAGGTCGACCACGTCCTCCCCCGGCACGTGGACGACCAGCTCGTCGACGGCCCGCCCGCCGCCGCGCTCCAGGATGTCGATGCCGACCACGTCGCCGCGGACGGCTCCGATGCGGCTGGCCACCTGCCCGAGCGCGCCGGGCCGGTCGGGCAGCCAGACACGCACGACGTAGGTGGGCACGGCAGCGACGCTACGGGAGGTCGCGACAGCCCCGGTCACACCCGTGTGACGTCTCGGTGAACGGTGTCAGCCGAGCTTGGGCAGACCGCGGCGCAGGTTGCGGATGCCCTGCGCGATGCGCCGCTCGTTCTCGATGAGCGCGAAGCGCACGAAGCCCTCGCCCCCTGGCCCGAACCCCACGCCCGGCGACAGCGCCACCTCGGCGTCGCGCACCGCGAGCGAGCAGAACTCCACGCTGTCCAGCTCGGCGTACGGCTCCGGGATGGGCGCCCACACGAACATCGAGCCCTTCGGCTTCGGGATGTCCCAGCCGATGCGGGCCAGGCCGTCGATCAGCGCGTCGCGGCGGCTCTGGTAGATGCCGCACACCTCCTGCGGGTAGTCGGCGGCCTCGTTCATGGTGACGGTGGCGGCGATCTGCACGGGCTGGAACGTGCCGTAGTCGAGGTAGCTCTTCAGCTTCACGAGCGCCTGGACGACCTCGCGGTTGCCCACCAAGAACGCGCACCGCCAACCTGCCATGGAGAAGCTCTTCGTCATCGAGTACAGCTCGACGGCGCACTCCTTCGCGCCCTCGGCCTGCAGGATGCTGGGCGGCCGGTAGCCGTCGAACCCCACGTCGGCGTACGCGAAGTCGTGCACCACCACCATCTCCCGCTCGCGGCAGAAGTCGACCACGCGCTGCATGAACTCGGCGTCGACCACCGCGCCCGTGGGGTTGTGGGGGAAGGAGATGACGAGCACCCGTGGCTTCGGCCAGCCGACGTCGTACGCCGTGGTGAGGTTGTCGAAGAAGTCGCCGGCGAAGTCGCTCACGCGCGGGTCGGCGAGGTGGCGCATGGGCACCTGGCGCAGGTCGGCACCGGCGAACAGCGGCCCGTAGATGTGGATCGGGTAGCTGGGGCTGGGCACGATCGCCGCGTCGCCGCGGTCGAGCAGCACCCACATGAGGTGGCTGAAGCCCTCCTTCGACCCGATGGTGTTGGTGATCTCCAGCTCCGGGTCGAGCTCGACGCCCCAGTTCCGCTGGTAGAGCGCGGCGGCCGCCTCGCGCAGCTTCGGCAGGCCACGGCTCATCGAGTAGCGGTGGTTCCGGGAGATCCGCGCCGCCTCGGCCAGCTTCTCCACGGCCACGTTCGGCGAGGGGATGTCCGGGTTGCCGAAGCCGAGGTCGATCACGTCCACACCTGCTCGACGTGCCTCGATCTTCAGGTTGTTGATGATCGTGAACACGTACGGCGGGAGGTTGGTGATCCGGCGGAATTCCATCGGGCGACACGCTAGTGCTCGCCACCACCGCTCCCCCGGCGACTTCCCGCCGGTACTGTCGCCGTCGCCGTGCGGATCCTCCTCGTCGCCGACCTCCACTACGCCTTGCCCCAGCTCGACTGGGTGGTGGCAGCCGCGCCGTCGTTCGACCTCGTCGTCCTCGCAGGCGACCACCTCGACGTCTCCTCGCCGGTCCCCCTCGACGCGCAGGCGGCGGTGGTGCTGCGTTACGCGGAGCTGCTCGCGCAGCGGTCCACCCTGCTCCTCAGCTCGGGCAACCACGACCTCACCGGGCCCGACGCGGCCGGCGAGCAGTGCGCGCTGTGGCTGGACGGGGCTCGCGCGGCCGGCATCGCCACCGACGGCAGCTCGGCGCGCCTCGGCGACGTGCTGGTGACGGTGTGCCCGTGGTGGGACGGCGAGACCGGCCGAAGCGCGGTGGACGCGCAGCTCGCCGCCGACGCGGCGGTGCGGCCGGGCACGTGGGTGTGGGTGTACCACTGGCCGCCGGTGGGCTCGCCCACGTCGTGGACGGGCACGCGCCACTACGGCGACGCCGACCTGCTCGCATGGATCGAGCGGCACCAGCCGGACGTGGTCCTCACCGGTCACGTCCACCAGTCGCCGTTCAAGCCGGCGGGCGGCTGGGCCGACCGCATCGGCCCGACGTGGGTGTTCAACGCAGGCCGTCAGACGGGCCCGGTGCCGGCGCGGGTGGAGCTCGACCTGGCAGCCGCCGAGGCGACATGGGTGTCGCTCGCCGGCACGGAGGTGCAGCGCCTCGACGCCCCCGCCGCCGCAGCGCGCACCGCCGTGTGAGCCCCGGCGCGGGGTCAGTACTCGGGGTCGGGGTCGCGTGCCGATCCGGGGCGGGCCGGCGGGCGATCGTCGGCGGCCAGCGCGGCGAGGACGTCGCCCACCATGGCGATGCCGGGTGCGGCCCCGTACTGGTGCCGGAGGTCGGCGAGGTAGGTGGTCACCAGGTCGAGCCGGCGGGCCAGCCCCGTCGCCACCGCCACGGCGATGTCCGGGTGGCGGCGCAGGAAGGCCGCGCCGTCCTCGGCGTGGCGGACGGTGACGACGGTCTCGGCGACGACGGTGGCGGTGGCTGCGCCGTCGAGCAGCAGGGCCATCTCGCCCACCAGCGCGCCGGGGCGGTCGACGGTGTTCACGCGCGCCCCGTCCTTCGTGACCGCCAGCCGGCCCGACTCGAGCACCCAGACGGCGCCACCCGCGGCGCCCTCGGCGCAGAGCACCTCACCCGGCCGCAGGGTGACGATCGGCAGGTCGTCGGCGAGCTCCAGCAGGGACGGCACGGCGGCATCGTAGGGGGATGTGCCACGATGCTGCCTCATGGCCGACCCCCTCGCCGACGACGCGATCCACGTGGTGATCGAGATCCCCCGCGGTAGCCGCAACAAGTACGAGATCGACCACGAGACCGGTCGCGTGTTCCTCGACCGCCGGCTGTTCACGGCCACCACCTATCCGGCCGACTACGGGTTCATCCCCGAGACGCTGGGCGGCGACGGCGACCCGCTCGACGCGCTGGTCCTGCTGGAGGACCCGGTGTTCCCGGGTGTGTGGGTGCAGGCCCGGCCGATCGGCGTGCTGTACATGCGCGACGAGGCCGGCGAGGACGCGAAGATCATCTGCGTGCCGCCGCGCGAGCCGCGCTGGAACGACGTGCACGACCTCTCCGACCTGACACCGCAGCTCGTGCAGGAGATCCAGCACTTCTTCGAGGTCTACAAGGCGCTCGAGCCCGGCAAGGACTCGTCCACCGAGGGCATCGCCGGCCGGGAGGCCGCCCGGCGGGAGATCGACGAGGCGCGGGCGAACTTCAGAGCGCGCTGAGCAGCGCCGCGCCGATGCCGCCGGCCAGCGGGCCGAGCTCGGCGAACACGATGTCGGGGTGCTCACGAGTGGAGCCCCCGAACAGCGTGCGGTGCACCGTGTCGACGATGCCAGGGAGGAACAGCTCGGGGTGCGCCGAGAGCCCTCCGGAGATGACGATGCGCGCGGGGTCGAAGAGGTTGGCGAGGTTCACGAGGCCGAGGGCCACCCAGTCGGTGAAGGTGGCGACGACGGCGAGGGCCTCCGGGTCGCCGGCGAGCGCTGCGTCGGTGACGTGCTCGCCGACGATCTCTTCCACGTCGCCCACCTCGGCGAGGACGCCCCCGAGGGCGCCTGCGGCCGCCGCCTCGCGGGCGAGGTGGCCGAGGCCCGACCCCGAGCCGTAGCGCTCCCAGCAGCCGCGCTGGCCGCACGGGCACGGGATCCCCCGGGGGGCGACGATCATGTGTCCGAACTCGCCCGCGAAGCCGTGGGCGCCGCGCTGCAGGTGCCCCCCGGACACGATGCCGCCACCGATCCCGGTGCCCAGACCGACGAGCAGCAGGTCGTCGACCCCGCGGCCGGCGCCGAGGCGCCATTCCGCGAGGCAGGCGATGGTGTTGTCGTTCTCCACGAGCACGCGCAGTCCGGTCACGTCGGCGAGCCGGTCGCGCAGCGGGAGCATCCGCACCCCGGCCACGTTGGGTGCGGCGAGGAGCACGCCGTCGGTGGTGACGAGGCCGGGCACGCCCACGCCGAGGGAGCCCGTGGCCCCGATCTCGGTGGCGATGGCGGCGAGCGTGCCGATCAGCTCGTCGGCGTCGTCGGGGGTGGGGACACGGTGCTCGGCCACCACCTCGCCCTCGGGGGACAGCGCGATGCCGAGGCACTTCGTGCCGCCGACGTCGATGCCGAACATCGGCGCGGGGTCGCCGGCACTCATCCCTCGGCGCGTGCCTTCAGCTCCCGCACGGTGTTGAGGATGCGCACCTCGGCGCGGCGCTTGACGAAGCCCGGCAGCGGCACGACGAGCTCGATGACGAGGTCGTAGCGCACCTCGGTGCCGCCGTCCTCGGTGGCGGTGAAGTGGTACGCGCCGTCGACGCGGCTCATGATGTCGCCGCGGACGAGCTGCCAGCTGAGCACCTGCGGCGCATCGGCGCCGACGCGAT
>VFQR01002259.1_pt1 | contig 12588 bp, 10 predicted proteins | sample 3512321 | NCBI WGS metagenome assembly VFQR01 (sample SAMN10412374, study PRJNA504923) | tailings metagenome | isolation source: Relicate 3 Philex TSF1 revegetated site | place: Philippines: Tuba, Benguet | collected 2017-08-29
CGGCGGAGACTTTCGCGGTGGCCTTCCCGGTGCTCGCCGACATCGTCGCGACGCCGGCGCCGCTTCCGGTGGCGGCCGTGCCGGCTCCACCTGCCGGCGCCGCCAACGCGCTGCCCCACGACGCGCCGGAGGAGGGGGCCACGATCGAGGTGGCGATACCGACGCCGATCGCGGCGGAGGCCTTGGCCTCGCCCGCGCCCGAGGCGCCGGCGGCCCCCGTGCCACCGGATGCCTTGCCGCAGGGGGCCATGGCGCCGGCCGCGTCCGGCGTCGCACCGCTCGGGGCGAACTCCGCGACGCCGCGTTCGGCATCGCCGAAGCCCGTCTTCGCCGGCGCGGCGCAGACGCCGCCGACCATCATGCCAGCCAGCGAGCCGGCCGACGCCACCGTGCCGCGCGAGCCCGATCCGCCGGTCGCCGCGGACGTGCCGGCACCGGAGCCGGCCTTGCCATCCCCGACGAAGGCAGCGGCGGAGCCGCCACCCGACATCGCCGCGGTCACGCGCGGCAGCCCGGCCGCGGCGCCCTCCGCTGAGCCGGAGGCGCCGGGGGCCGGGCCGCGCGCGACGGGCGCCTCCGCGCAGCCGGACCTTGTCGAGACCGCGCCAGCCCCGGTTGCGCCGCCGATCGCGACCGCCACGCCGACAGCGCCGCAGCGGACGGCACCTCGACCCGCGGCGCCGCGCGTCGAGACGGCCGAGCCGACGGCCGATCGCGCAACCGAGGTCGCGACCGTGGTCCCGGAAGGAGCCGCGCCGCCACCTGCGCCCGAGCCCGCGCCGGCCTCGGAGGTCGCACCGGCCGAGGCGCCCGCCCCTGCCGCGCCGCGCGACCCGGCGCCTGCCATGCCGGCGCCGCGCGATGCCATACCGCCCGTCATCCGGATCGAGTCCGGCCCACCGCCCACGCACGCTGGCACCACGCCGACCGAGGCGCCGCCGCCGCGCCCGGCGCCGATCGCCGCGCCGGCGCGCCAGGTCGCGCCCTTCGCCGTGGCGCTGGCGCTCGGGCCCGATGCGCGGCTCGACCTCACGCTCGATCCGGTCGAGCTCGGCCGCGTCGAGGTTGCGATCGAGCGGCAGGGCAGCGAGGCCGTGGTCAGCCTGCGTGCGGAACGCCCCGAAACGCTCGCGCTGCTGCAACGCGATCGCGCGGAGCTGGAACGCGCGCTCTCCGATGCCGGGCTGCGCAACGCCGAGGGCGGCGGGCCAAGCCTCTCCTTCAGCCTCGGCGGCGAGGGCGCCGGGCGGCAGGACCGGCGCGCTCCGGCCCAGCGCCACACCGCGCCGCCGCCACGCCCCGAACCCGCGCCGCACCCCGCCGCGCCGCGCGGCCTGATTGACCTCGCCCTCTGAAGGAGTCCGGACCATGAGCGGCAGCATCTCCGCCACCTCGGCATCGCCGACCACCAGCGGGCCCCGGCTTTCGGCCGATCTCGGCACATTCCTGACGTTGCTGACCACGCAGCTCCGCAACCAGGATCCGAGCAAGCCGATGGATACGGAACAGCTCACCCAGCAGCTCGTGCAATTCGCGACGGTGGAGCAGCAGCTCGCCGGCAACCAGACGCTGCAGAGCCTTCTGAACCTTCAGCAGGCCGGCCAGCTTGCAGAAAGCGCGAACCTGATCGGCCGGCGCGTGACCGTGGAAAGCGACACGCTGCCCTTGCAGGGCGGCCGCGCGGAGATCGTGCTGCCCGCCGCCGGCCAGGCGCAGCGCGCGGTCGTCGAGATCCGCGACCCCGCCGGGCTGCTCGTGCGCAGCGAAACGGTGCCGCTCGGCGCCGAATCGCGCCGCTGGACCTGGGATGGCCGCGATACCGGCGGCCGGCAGCGCAACGATGGCGCCTACCGCGTGACGGTGACGGGGCGCGCGCAGGATGGCACCGGCCTGCCGCTGACCGCCGCAGTCACGGGCGAGGTGACGGGCGCGGCGCGGATCGACGGCGCGCTGATGCTGCGCCTTGGCGCCGCGACGATCGGCTTCGACCGCCTGCGCGAACTGCCGAACACGAATTAACCACGCCGTTACGCTTCCCCCGGCAAAACCTGCCCGGTGGCGCCACGGGCGCCGGTTGGGGATCGGGGCAGGATGCTTCGCGGCGAGGAAAGTAAGGTCCAGGAGCCTGGCGCATGGGCGGCGTGATCGCCCAATTGCGCGGCTTCGGCCCGCTGCGGCTCGCCGCGCTCGCGGGCGCCGGCTTCGCCGTGCTCGGCCTGCTTGCCTGGCTCGCGCTGCGCGCGGCGGAGCCGCCGATGGCGCTGCTCTATGGCGATCTCGACCAGCGCGATGCCGGGCAGATCGTCGCCGCGCTGGAACGCCAGCGCATCCCGCACCGCCTGGCGGGCGGCGGCAGCCAGGTGCTGGTGCCGGAAGCCGATGTGCCGCGCGTGCGGCTGCTGCTGGCGCGCGATGGCCTGCCTGCGGGCGGCTCGGTCGGCTACGAGATCTTCGACCGCGGCGAGAGCCTCACCACCACGCCCTTCCAGCAGGATGTGAACCGGCTGCGCGCGCTGGAGGGCGAGCTTTCGCGCACCATCCGCGGGCTCTCGGGCGTGCGCACGGCGCGCGTGCATCTCGTGCTGCCGCGCCGCGAGCCCTTCTCCCGCGAGCGCGGCGAGGCGCAGGCCAGCGTCGTGCTCGGCATGCAGGGCGCGCAGCGCCTGGACCGCGATGGTGTGCAGGCGGTGCTGCATCTCGTCTCCACGGCCGTGCCCGGCCTCAGGCCGCAGAATGTGTCCATCGTGGACAGTCGCGGCGAGCTGTTGGCGCGCGGCGGCCAGGCGCTGAGCGGGCCCGCCGCCGCGCAGGGCGCCGACGAGCTGCGCCGCACGCAGGAGCTGCGCCTTGCCCGCGCGGTGGAGGACCTGCTGGAGCGCATCCTCGGCCCGGGGCGCGTGCGCGCCGAAGCCTCGGTGGAGATGGATTTCGACCGCGTGCAGACGGTGGAGGAGCGCTTCGACCCGGAGAACCAGGTGCCGCGCTCCACCCAATCCACCACCGAGACGCAGCGCAGCACGGAGCCCGGCAATGTCTCGGTCGGCAACAACCTGCCCGGCGCCGATGCCGCGAACAACGCCGCGCGCACCGAGCAGTCGCGGCAGGAGGAGACGACCAACTTCGAGATCGGCCGCACGACGCGCAACACCACGCGCGAGCAGCCCGCACTGCGCCGGGTCTCCGTCGCCGTCCTGGTGGATGGCGTGTGGGAGCCGCAGCCGGGCGAGGCACCGCGCTGGCGCGAGCGCAACGCGGAGGAGCTGGAGCGCATCGCGGCGCTCGCCCGCTCCGCCGTCGGCTTCAGCGAGCAGCGCGGCGACCGCGTGGAGGTGGTGAGCCTGCGCTTCGCGGAGCCGCCGCCGGCCGATCCCGCGCCCGAAGGCTTCGTCATCCTCGGCCAGACCGTGCCGCCGGCGCTGATGGGCCGCATCATCGAAAGCGCGATCCTCGCCCTCGTCGCGCTGCTCGCCATCCTGCTGCTCGGGCGGCCGATGGTGAACCGCCTCGGCATCGCGCTCGCGCCGCCGCCGGCGCTGGCGGCTGCCGGCGTCGCGGGCGCGCTGCCCGGCGGCGGGATGGCCGATCCCGCCCTCGGCACGCCGGCCGGCGCGGCCGCGCTGCCCGGTGCGCCGGGCGCGCCGCAGCTCGCCGGTGCCGGCGGGGAGGCCGCCGGGCCAGACCAGCTCGTGCATGTCGCCCGCGTCGAGGGCCAGATGCGCGCCTCCGCCCTCCAGGAACTCGCGCAGCTCGTGGACGCGAACCCGGAGCAGAGCGTCGCCGTGCTGCGGCGCTGGCTCACGCCGGAGGAGGATGCCTGATGGCCAAGCTCACCGGCCCGCAGAAGGCGGCAACCCTGATGCTCGCGCTGGTCGAGGAGCAGGCGGCGAAGATCTTCGCCAAGCTCCAGGAGGACGAGATCCGCGACCTCTCGCTCGCCATGGCGGCGCTCGGCACCGTGCAGGCCGCCCAGGTGGAGGAGGTGGCGCGGGAGTTCAGCGCCGCGCTCGGCCAGACCGGCCATCTCGTCGGCTCCTACGAGGTGACGGAGCGGCTGCTGCTGAAGACCCTGCCGCGCGACCGCGTCTCCCAGATCATGGAGGAGATCCGCGGCCCGGCGGGGCGCACGATGTGGGACAAGCTCGGCAATGTCTCGGAGGCGGTGCTCGCGAACTACCTCAAGAACGAATACCCGCAGACCGTCGCCGTCGTGCTCTCCAAGGTGAAGCCCGATCACGCCGCGCGGGTCCTCGCGCTGCTGCCGGAAGGCTTCGCGATGGAGGTCGTGATGCGCATGCTGCGCATGGAGACCGTCCAGAAGGAGGCGCTGGAAGGCGTCGAGAAGACGCTGCGCTCCGAATTCATGTCCAACCTCGCCCGCGGCTCGCGCCGCGACTCGCATGAGGTGATGGCGGAGATCTTCAACAACCTCGACCGCGCCGCCGAGACGCGGATCCTCGCCGCGCTGGAGGAACGCTCGCGCGACAGCGCGGAGCGCATCCGCGCGCTGATGTTCACCTTCGACGATCTCCAGCGGCTCGACGGCGCGGGCATCCAGGTGCTGCTGCGCGCGGTGCCGAAGGACAAGCTCGTGCTCGCGCTCAAGGGTGCCTCCGAGACGCTGCGGGACCTGTTCTTCCGCAACCTCTCGGAGCGTGCCTCCAAGCTGCTGCGCGACGACCTCGCGGCGCTCGGCCCGGTCAAGCTGCGCGACGTGGACGAGGCGCAGGGGCTGATCGTCGCCCAGGCGAAGGACCTCGCGGCGCAGGGCCAGATCCAGCTCTCCGAAGGGCGCGACGACGAGATGATCGCATGAGCGCCTCGCTCGCACGGCGCACCATATCCTTTGCGCTGCCGCTGCCGGACCTGACGCACCCGCCGCCCGTGGATGCGCCGCCGCCGCCGGATCCCGCGCTGCTCGAGGCCGCGCGGGCGCAAGGCGAGGCGGAAGGCCATGCGCGCGGCCTGGCGGAGGGCCTGGCCGAGGGCATGCGCCGCCAGGCCGCGGCGCAGGAAGCAGCGATGGCCGCGAGCCTCGCCGCCATCGCCGCCGCGCTCGACGCCGCGGCGGAGCGTGGCCGGCGCGAGGCCGCGGAGGCGGCGGAGGCGCTGGCGAGCGTGCTCCTCGCCGCGATGGATGCCGCGCTGCCGCTGGAGGCCGCGCGCTGCGGCGATGTGCTGATCGCGCGCGTCGCGGAAGAGCTGCGCCCGGCCATCGCGGACCGGCCGGAGGCGACGCTGCATGTCGCGCCCGCGCTCGTCGCACGCCTCGCGGAGCGCCTGCCGGAAGGGCCGCCGCTGGCCGCCGACCCCGCCATCCCGCCGGGCGATGCGCGCATCGCGTGGCGCGACGGCGCCTGCCTCGTCGCGCTCGATGCCCGCCGCGCGGCGGTGCGCGAGGCGCTGCGCGCCGCCGGATTCACCCTCGGAGACGATGCATGACCAGCGAGACCTTCGAACCCGTCCCCGCCACCGAGACGCAGGGCCAGCCAGCGCCGCCCGGCGGGCGCGACCTCGACGCCGTCTATGACATCCCGGTCCAGGTCAGCGCCGTGCTCGGCCGCGCGACGATGCAGGTGAGCCAGCTTCTCAAGCTCGGCCGCGGCGCGGTGGTGGAGCTGGACCGCAAGCTGGGGGAGGCGGTGGACATCTACGTGAACAACCGTCTCGTCGCGCGCGGCGAGGTGGTGATGGTGGACGACAACCGGCTCGGCGTGACGATGACGGAGATCGTCAAGGCCGATCGCAGCGGGGCGTAGGACGATGGGCCGCCTTCTCATCATCGGCTCGCTGGAGGGCGAGCTCGGCGCCGCCGCGCGCGTCGCGATCGCGCGCGGGGCGAAGCTCGCCCATGCGGAAGGGGCGGCCGCCGGGCTCGCGCGGCTGCGCGCGGAGGGGGCGGATCTCGCGCTGGTGGATCTCCGCCACGATGTCGCCTGGCTCGTCGGCGCGCTCGCGGCGGAACGCATCGCCTGCCCCGTCGTCGCCTGCGGCCGCGCCGAGGATGCCGATGCGGCGGTGCGCGCGATCGAGGCCGGCGCGCGGGACTTCCTGCCGCTGCCACCGGATGCCGACCTCATCATTGCGATGCTGGAAGCCGCCGGCGCGGAGCCGGCGGCGGAGGGATTTGTAGCGCGCGATCCCGCCATGGCGGCGCTGCTGGCGCGCGCCGGGCAGCTCGCCCGCGCGGAGGCCAGCCTGCTCATCACCGGTGAGAGCGGCACGGGGAAAGAGGTGCTGGCGCGCCACATCCATGCGCAGAGCCGCCGCGCGCGCGGCCCCTTCGTTGCGCTGAACTGCGCCGCCCTGCCGGAGACGCTGCTGGAATCGGAGCTGTTCGGCCATGAGAAGGGCGCCTTCAGCGGCGCCGTCGCCGCGCGCAAGGGCAAGTTCGAGCAGGCGGAGGGTGGCACGCTTCTGCTCGACGAGATCGGCGAGATGGACCCGCGCCTCCAGGCCAAGATCCTCCGCGTCATCCAGGAGCGCGAGGTGGACCGGCTGGGCGGCACGGCGCCGGTGCGGGTGGATGTACGGCTACTGGCCGCCACGCATCGCGACCTGGCGGCGGAGGTGGCGAAGGGCCGCTTCCGGGAAGACCTCTACTTCCGGCTGAACGTGCTGGCGCTGCACATCCCGCCGCTGCGCGCGCGGCCCGCCGATATCCTGCCGCTCGCGGAGTATTTCTGCGCGCGCTATGCGCGGGCGAACGGCGTGCCTGACCGGCCGTTGTCGGCCGCCGCGCGCGCGGGTCTGCTCGCGCATCCCTGGCCCGGCAATGTGCGGGAGCTGGAGAACTGCGCGCACCGCGCGGTGCTGCTGGCCGAGGGCGCCGAGATCGGCCCCGAGGCGATCGAGCTGACGCCGCCGCGCGCGCCGGAGATGCCGGCCCCGGCCACGCCCCAGGCCGCCGCGCAATCCGTGGCCCCGGTGCGCGTCACCGGGCTTGTCGGCCGCAAGGTCGAGGAGGTGGAGCGCGAGCTGATCATCGAGACGCTGAGCCATTGCCTCGGCAACCGCACGCGGGCGGCGGAGATCCTCGGCATCTCGATCCGCACGCTGCGCAACAAGCTCGGCGAGTACCGCGCCGCGGGCATCGCCGTGCCGCCCGCGCCGGGCCAGGGGCCGATCGTTCTGCCGGGCGCCGCTTGAACACCATCCTCCTCCCCCACTGGCTCCGCTTCGCCAAGCCGTCGGGCGATGTCGCGCTCGGGCTCGGCGTGGTCATGCTCATCGCCGTGCTCGTCGTGCCGCTGCCGCCCGGGCTGCTGGATGCGGGGCTGGCGCTCTCCATCACCGCCTCCGTGCTCGTGCTGATGGTGGCGCTGTTCATGCAGCGGCCGCTCGACTTCACCGCCTTCCCGACCGTGCTGCTGCTCACCACGCTGCTGCGGCTCGCGCTGAACGTCGCGACGACGCGGACGATCCTCTCCTCCGGGCATGAAGGCCCGAACGCCGCCGGCCATGTCGTCTCGGCCTTCGGCGGCTTCCTGATGGGCGGCGACGTGCTGGTGGGGCTGATCGTCTTCGCCATCCTGCTCGTGGTGAACTTCGTCGTCGTCACCAAGGGCTCCGGCCGCATCGCGGAGGTCGCGGCGCGCTTCAGCCTGGATGCGATGCCCGGCAAGCAGATGGCGATCGACGCCGATCTCTCCTCCGGCGCCATCACCGATGCCGAGGCGCGCCGTCGCCGCCGCGACCTGGAGGAGGAAAGCGCCTTCTACGGCGCGATGGATGGCGCCGCGAAATTCGTGCGCGGCGATGCGATCGCCGGCCTCGTCACCACGCTGATCAACCTGGTGGCGGGCATCGCGATCGGCACGCTGCGGCACGGCCTGCCCTTCGGCGAGGCGGTCTCCACCTTCTCGATGCTCACCGTGGGCGATGGCCTGGTCGGGCAGATTCCCGCGCTGCTGGTCTCGATCGCCGCCGGCATCGTGGTGACCAAGGGCGGCGTCGAGGGCCGTGCGGACAAGGCGCTCGCGCTGCAGCTCGGGGGCGCGAAGCCGATGGCGCTCGCGGCTGGCGCGGCCGCCTTCATGGCGCTGCTGCCGGGCATGCCCGCGCTGCCGTTCCTCGCCCTCGCCGGCGCCACCGGCTGGCTTGCGCGCGAGCAATGGCGCGCGGCGAAGCGGAAGGAAGCGGAGGCGCAGGCACCCCCGCCGCCGCCCGGCGAGCCGCCGCCCTCCGAGGCGCTGAAGATGGACCTGCTGCGGCTCGAACTGGGCTACGGCCTGCTCAGCCTTGCCGCCGGCGATGCGCCGCGCCTCTCCGAGCAGATCCGCGCGCTGCGCCGGACCACGGCGCAGGAGATGGGCTTCGTGCTGCCCTCCGTCCGTATCCAGGACAACCTGCAGCTGCCGCCCGACACCTATGTGCTGCGCGTGAAGGAGATCGAGGCCGCGCGCGGCGTGCTGAAGCCGCCGCTGCATCTCGCCATCGATCCCTCCGGCAATCCGCCGCCGATCGCCGGGGGGGCGGTGAAGGAGCCGAGCTTCGGCCTGCCCGCCGCCTGGATCGAGGAATCGCGCCGCGAGGAGGCGCTCGCGCTGGGTTGCACGGTGGTCGATTCCGCCGGCGTCCTCGCCACGCATCTGACGGAAATCGTGCGCGACAACATGCCGGAGCTGCTCTCCTTCGCCGAGACCCAGAAACTGCTGGACGAGCTGCCGCCCGAGCATCGCCGCCTGGTCTCCGACCTCATCCCCGCGCAGGCGAGCATGGGCACCGTGCAGCGCGTGCTCCAATCGCTGCTGGCCGAGCGCGTCTCCATCCGCGACCTGCCGACCATCCTGGAGGGCATCCAGGAGGCGGCGAGCGCCGGCACGCGGAGCCTCTCGGGCATCGTCGCCACGGTGCGCGCGCGCCTTGCGCGGCAGATCAGTGACGCCGCGCGCGCGCCGCACGGCGCCATCCCGATCATCGCGCTCGGCACCGAATGGGAGCGCGACTTCGCCGAGGCGCTGATCGGGCCGGGCGAGGAGAAGCAGCTGGCCATGGCGCCGTCGCGCCTCGGCGCCTTCATGCAGCAGATGCGGGAGGCCTTCGACGCCGCGAGCGCGCAGGGCGAGCCGGCGGTGCTGGTCTGCTCGGGCGGCATCCGCGCGCATGTGCGCGCCGTGGTCGAACGCTTCCGGCCGCAGACCAGCGTGCTCGCCCATGCCGAGATCCACCCGCGCGCACGGCTTCGCACCGTGGGCCAGGTCGGCGCATGAGGTTGAAGACCGTGCATGCCGCGCGGATGAGCGAGGCGCTGGCGCTGCTGCGCGCGGAGCTCGGCGACGATGCCGTGATCCTCTCGACCCGTCGCGTGAATGGCGGCGTCGAGCTCACCGGCGCGCAGGAGCCGGAGGATGAGCCGCTGGTCATCGCGCCGGCGGCACCCGCGCAGGCGATCCCGGCGGTGCTGCGGCGGCACAATCTGCCGAATGCGCTGGCGACGCGGCTCGGCGGCGCACCGCTCGCCGACGCGCTGCGCGACGCCTTCCGCTTCGCCCCGCTGCCCTGCGGGGATGTGATGCTCTTCGCCGGGCCGCCGGGCGCCGGCAAGACGACGAGCTGCGCCAAGCTGGCGACGCGGCTGGTGCTGGCCGGCGCGAAGCCGCTGCTGATCACCGCCGATGGCAGGCGCGCCGGCGCGGCCGAGCAGCTCGCCGCCTTCGCCCGCGTGCTGGACCTGCCGCTTGCCATCGCGACCTCGGCGGCCTCGCTCGCCAAGGCGCTGTCGCGCCGTGGCGGCCAGCCGGCGCTGGTGGACCTGCCGGGCTGCGATCCCTTCGACGGCGCGGCGGCGCGGCGCCACGCGGCGCTGGTCGAGGCGGCGCGCGGCGTGCCGCTTCTCGTCCTGCCGGCGGGGCTTGATGCGGAGGAGGCCGCCGAGACCGCGCGCGCCTTTCGCCTGCTCGGCTGCCAGCATCTGCTGCCCACGCGGCTGGACGCCGCGCGGCGGCTCGGCGGCGTGCTGGCCGCGGCGGCCGCCGACCTCGCCTTCACGGAGGCCGGCATCGGCCAGGACATGGCCGACGGCCTCGCGCCGATCACGCCCGCCTGGCTCGCGGAACGGCTGGAGGGCCGCGCATGAGTGGCCAGGTGATCGTGGTCGCCTCCGGCAAGGGCGGCGTGGGCAAGACCTGGTTCGCCGTCACGCTGGCCCATGCGCTCGCGCAGCAGGGTCGGCGCGTCGCGCTGCTCGATGCCGATATGGGCCTCGCGAATGCCGATGTGCAGCTCGGCCTCGCGCCGGCGCGCGACCTCGGCTGCGTGCTGGCAGGCCGGGCGACGATCCGCGACGTGCTGATCGCCCATGCTGCCGGCTTCTACCTGCTTCCCGGCCGCTCCGGCTCCGGCGCGCTGGCCGAGGCGGGGCAGGCGGTGCTGCCGCTGCCGCGGCTGCTGGCGCGCGACTTCGACTGCGTCGTGGTGGATCTCGGCGCGGGCATCGGCACGGCGCAGCGGCGGATGCTGGCGCTCGCCGACCTGCCCCTGCTGCTGGCGACGGAGGAGCCGACGAGCCTGACGGATGCCTACGCCGTGCTGAAGCTGCTCGCCGCCGATGCGCCCGAGGCCGCGCCGCACCTGGTGGTGAACCTCGCCGCCGGCGGCGCGGCGGGGCAGCGCGTGCACCGCGTGCTGGAGAATGCGACCCGGAAATTCCTCGGCCGCGGCCTGGTGCTGGCCGGCGTGGTGCGGCGCGATGCCAAGGTGCCGGAGGCGATCCGCGCGCAGGTCCCGCTGCTCACGCGGCACCCGACCAGCAGCGCCGCGGCGGATGTCGCGGCGATCGCGCGCTCACTCCCGGCGTAAAGCGGATCGCCGAAGGGCGGAATGCCCGGAGGCGTGAATCCGCTCTACCTCTGACACAGCAGGAACAGCACGCCTGCGACCGGCGCGCCCTTCTCCTCGCGGAGCGTTGCCTCCTGGCGTGCCAAGACCGAAAGCCCCGCCGCCTCCGCCAGCGAAGCGACATGCGCCGGATCGTGGCGGAAGCGCATGCCCGGCCCGACCGCGTAGTCGCGCCCTTCCCCGGCCTCGATGCTGAACGCCGCGAGCCCGCCCTCCGCCAGCGCGCCGGCGATCGCGTGCAGCGCCGGCGCGAGGTCGCCGAGATAGTTCAGCACATCCGCCGCCGCGACCAGGTCGAAGCGGCCGCGCCGGGCCGGCAGCCAGGCGAGCAGATCCGCTTCCTCCAGCGCGTCGTAGATCCCCCGTTTGCGCGCCTGGTCCAGCATGCGCGGCGAGAGGTCGAGCCCGGTCAGCGTCTTCGCGAAGGGCTTCAGCGCCGCGCCCGAAAGCCCGGTGCCGCAGCCGAGATCGAGCACGCGGCGCGATCCATCCGGCGCCACGCCGGCCGCGTCCAGCAGCGCGGCCAGCAGCGCCGGCGTGCGGTAGCCGAGCCGGCCTTCGAGATCGGCGTCGAAGCGCGCGGCGTAGCGGTCGAACAGCTCGCGCACATAGCCGGCGGGGGCGCGCAGCGGCGCGGGCTGCGCGCCGAGCGCCGCGAGCAGGAACCGCGCCTGTGCCGCCAGCGGTCCCTTCCCCGCCAAGTCGAGCGCGCGGCGCGCGGCCTCGGCGGCCTCGGGGTCGGCCGTCTCGCGCAGCGCGTGGGCGAGCGCGAGCCAGGCCTCGGCCATCTCCGGCTTCAGCGCGACCGCCTGACGCAGCGGCGGGATGGCGCCGGCGGCGTCGCCCGCCTCGGTCAGCGCCTGGCCCAGGTTGCGCAGCGTCATCGCATCGTCGGGCCGCCGCGCCAATGCGGCGCGCATCGCCGCGACGGCGCGCGGGAACTGGCCGAGCGCGGCCAGCGCCGCGCCGTGATTGGCGAGGAAGATCGGGCTGTCCGGCCGCGCCGCGACCGCCTTGGCCGAGAGGTCGAGCGCGGCCGCGAGGTCACCCTGCTGGCGCGCCACCACGCCGAGCAGGTTCAGCGCGTTCGCATCCGCCGGCCGCCGCGCCAGGACCTTGCGATAGCAGCGCGCCGCGCCGGCGAGGTCGGCCCGGGCATGGCGGGCGGCGCCTTCGCGCAGAAGGTCATCAAGCTGCTCTTGCGCCGTCATCGTCCCGCCCCGAAGCTTGGCCCCGCATGTCGGTGCCCATGATTCCGCTTGTGCGCCCCGGGCGCGATCTGCGCGTGGATTTCTTCCGCGGCCTCGCGCTGTGGATGATCTTCATCAATCATACGCCCGGCAATGTCCTCGGGCATTTCACGCTGCGCAAGGTGTCGCTCGCCGATGCCACGGAGGCCTTCGTGCTGCTCGCCGGCTATGCCGCCGGCATCGCCTATGGCCGCGCGCTGGAACGCGAGGGCTGGCTGCATGCCGGGGCGCGCGTCGTGCAGCGCATCTTCACCCTCTATGTCGCGCACATCTTCCTCTTCGTCGTCTTCACCGCGCAGGTCGGCTTCTCCGCCGCGGCTCTGGACAGGGCCGCCTTCCTGGACGAGCTCGCCCTCGACCCGTTCAGCCAGGAACCCTACCGCGCGCTGCTGGAGGCCTTGCTGCTGCGCTACCAGCCAGCCTTCCTGGACGTGCTGCCGCTCTACATCGTCATCCTCGCGCTCTTCGCCGCGACGATGCCGCTTATGCGCCACCTGCCCCT
>VFQR01002260.1_pt1 | contig 12587 bp, 13 predicted proteins | sample 3512321 | NCBI WGS metagenome assembly VFQR01 (sample SAMN10412374, study PRJNA504923) | tailings metagenome | isolation source: Relicate 3 Philex TSF1 revegetated site | place: Philippines: Tuba, Benguet | collected 2017-08-29
GAACCTGGGAATGGCGGAATCAAAATCCGCTGCCTTACCACTTGGCTACGCCCCAATGGCCGGAAGGGGCGCAATCTACCCAAGATCGGCCCTACTGCAACGCCGGAATGGCCGCATCCAAGGCTGCTTGATGGGGCCGGACGAGGCTGCTAGGAAGCAGCCGCTTCGCCGGGCCCGTCAGGTCCCGGCCAGAGCATTTTCTGACGATGATCGGAGCGTAGCGCAGCCTGGTAGCGCACCTGCTTCGGGAGCAGGGGGTCGGTGGTTCGAATCCACTCGCTCCGACCATTTCAGATCCCCAGAAAAAGGCCGGAACCCACGTTCCGGCCTTTTCTTTTTTGGGCGGCAACTCCAACGCAAACCAGCACCACCGCTTCGCGGTTTAGAGCAGCTTGGCCACCGGCGCCTCGTAAAGCCGGTAGGTCCGGGCCGGAGGGCCGAAAGCCGTCTCCAGAAACGTGCGCAGGGGCTTGTTTGAATCCAGCACCCAGGAGCACTCGACCCAGTTCATGTCGTACCGGCCGAGATCCTCAAGCCATGCATGCATGAGGGTGCCGAACAGCACCGCAGCACGAGCGCTACCCTGATGCGCTTTCCGGATGCCCAACAGCGGCATGCGCGCGGAATGCACGCGTGCGAAGGCCCCTGCATAGAGAAGTCTTATCCAGTTCAGGGGGAGCAGCTTCCCGCGAAAGGGGGCGATAATTTCGGATAGGTTCGGCGCCCATAGCAGAAATCCCTCGGGCTTACCGTCGATGCAGACGAACTTCACATAATGCGCACGAAACAGAGTTCGAAAACTTCCGATTGCATTGTCGAGGTCTTCTTTGGTCATCGGCAGAAAGCCCCAGTTTTCCGCCCATGCATCGTTAAAGATCGCAGCGATCACGCGGAGTTCGTTGTCGAAGTCGCGCTTGTTGAGATTTCGAACGGTGATGCGTGGGTCCCTGCCTCCCCTCGCCGCGAGCCAGCGAAAAACTTTCGGCATTTCGTGAGGTGAGAACCGGAAAGCGAGCAAGTCTTTTATGCCGGAGAAACCGCAGTTCTCGAGCATACCGGCTTGCCAGGGGGCCCCGTGCGGCATCATCGCCACCGGCGGCAAGTGAAAGCCGTCGATCGGCAAGCCCGATTCCTCATTGATGGAGAAGCTGAAAGGACCCGCCAACCGCTCCATTTTTCGTGCCGCAAGCCATGTCGCTGCAGCGGAAAAAAGTGCTTGCGCGACGTCCGGGTCGTCACCGACGTCGAAAAAACCAAAATGACCCGTCGCATTGCCGTAGCGGCGCAGGAATTCTGCATTGCTCTGGACGCTTAACCGGCCGACAGGCCGCTGCGCCCTGTAAGCAATGTAAAAGGCGGCCTCGTTGCGACGAAGAAACGGATTGTTGCGGGCGGAGATGCGTTTGCGCTCGAAAAGATCAAGCTGCGAAACGAACTGAGGATCGTCGCGGTAAACCGTGCGCGGCACCGCAAGCCAGTCCGCGACAGAACTGTCGCTCAGTTCCCTTACTTCAATCGTGCTGCTCATCGGAGGTCAAAACGCAAAAAACCGGCCAGGTTTCACCCTGGCCGGCTTCCATGAAGCGATGGTTCGCAGATCAGAAGCGATATTGCGCCTGCAGCGAAATGATATTGAGCTCGATGCCGTAGTCAGCCGACGCAGCACCGCCGCTCGGATAGTTCTCCTTGGTCGTACGGAGATACTGATACTTGATGCCCGTCGTGATGCGATCGGTGAGCGCGTAGTTCACGCCCAGGCCGACGGTGTAGAGCATGTGCGTCTGGTCCTGCACGATGCCCGCGGCGGTATTGTTCTGCTCGATGCTGAGCGCGCCGATGCCGGCTTCGACATAGGGAAGCCAACGGCCGTAAGCGCGGCCAATCTGGCCCGTACCGTAGAAGGCCCAGTTCATCTCGCCGGTCTGCAGACCACCGACCGGCACCACCGGACGCTGCTTGGTCGCGTACACGGGGGCATTGAACTGCAAGCCGTAAACCCAATCCGTCGGCAGGTGCCAGCGATAGCCGATGTTGAGGCTTACGAGTCCGCCGTCGAGATTCGCGTTTTCAAACACGCCAGCGGTGCGCGGCGTGTTGAAGGTTTCGCCGTCGAAATAGCCTGCGTCGATACCCGCGTACCAACCGGTCCAGTTATATTTCTTCGCGATTGGCGCCTTGAAATAAACGTCCGCGGCGACGGCAGGAGCTGCAAGCGTGCAAAGCACGACGAGAGCAGCGAAAACGCGTTTCATTGGTGGTAGCCCCCTGTATTAATTAGGAAGTTCAATATCATGAGGTCCCAGGCCGGGCTGTTGCCAGAAAGTTACAGCGCTGGTCGAATTTTACCTAACCCTATGAGTTTGCTTCCCTTTCGAACCGTACTCGTCACCGGCGCATCCAGCGGAATCGGCTCGGAAATCGCAAAACACTATGCAGAACAAGGGGTTACCCTGATTTTGGGTGGCCGCAACAAACCCCGGCTGGAGGCGGTCGGCGCCCACTGCGAAGCAAAAGGCGCCAGAGTTATCCACTGGCCCGGCGATCTCGGGGACATCGCATCGGCCCTCGAAATGCTCGCGAAGCTCGACGATTCCCACGCGATCAATCTCGCCATCTTCAACGCCGGAATCGGCGATTCCCGCGAAACCGAGGCTGTAACGGAGCGCCCGGAGATCACCGCACGGCTGGCCGACGTCAATTACCGCGCGCCGGCGGCTCTTGCCGCACTGATCGCCGAACGAATGACACAACGAAAATCCGGCGCGATCTGCCTGGTGGGATCGGCCGCAGCGTGGACGCCGCTCGCCATGGCCCCGGGCTACGCCGCATCCAAAGCGGCGCTGCACGTCTACGCGCATGCGCTCGATGCGGCTGTGCGACCTCACAATGTTTTCGTCACCCTCGCCATTCCGGGATTCATCGACACGCCGATGAGCCGCCGGCTCGACTGCAAACAGCCCTTCCGGATGTCTGCTGAAAAGGCGGCCGTGCTTATCGCGCACGCGATCGAAGCGAAGAAGCGCGAGATCGTTCTTCCCTGGCAGTTCAGATTGCTGCGTATGTCTTTGGCACTGCTGCCGAATGCCCTAACGAGGGCGTTTCTCGCTCGGATGCCGTTCGCTGCACGGCCGTATGACGCGGATGGTTAAGTCCGGACGCTATTTCGTCTCGCGATAGCATTCTGCGAATGCCGTGATCGCCTGATCCAAGTGCCTGCCTTCGTGAACTGCGGAAACGCTGAAACGCAACAACACTTCGGCGTTCGGCGTAGCCGGCGGAATCATGATGTTGGTGAGCACCCCGCGGGCAAGCAATCCGTTCCAGAAAGCCCGTCCGACCGGAATATCCTGCATCCGAATGCTGCCGATCGGTGCGGGTGAGGCGCAAATCTTCAGGCCGATGTCCGAAAGCGCGCGATGAAACTTGTGCGTGTTCGACCACAGCCGCTCACGTAAATGCTGTTCGGCCGCGATGATCCGCAGTGCCTCACGCGCGGACGCGGCGATCGCAGGCGGCATCGAGGCGGTAAAAAGATAAGCCCGTGCCATCAGGGGAATCGCGCGGAACGCAGAATTGTTTGTCACGCAGAACCCGCCGATAACGCCGACGCTCTTGCTCATCGTGCCGGTGATGATGTCGGTCAGATCTTCAACGCCCTGCTCTTCGACAGCGCCGCGTCCCCCGGAGCCGAACAAACCCAAGCCGTGCGCCTCATCGACCATCGTCGTTGCGCCGCGCGCTTTCGCCATCGAGAGCAGCGGCGTCAGATTTCCTACGTCTCCCCAGACGCTGTAGGCGCCTTCTACGACAACAAGCGTACGCGAGGCCGCGACATCCGTGGTCTCAAACAGGCGCTCAAGGTGAGACGGATCGTTGTGCCGGAAGTTTCTGACCCGCGCACCGGAAAGCATTGCCGCATCGATGATGCTTGCATGGCAATGCGCATCCAGAAAAATTGCGTCGCCGTGCCGGACCAGTGCGCCGATCGTGCCCAGATTGGCCTGAAAGCCCGTCGTGAAGATGAAGCCGTGCTTCAGACCATAGAAGGCCGCAATTTCCCGCTCGAGCTGCCGGTGTTCGTCCGTATTGCCGCCGGCTACGCGGGAAGCCGTCGCACCAGTGCCATAGGCCGCGAGTGCCTGTTTCGCGGCTTCGACGCAGCGACGATCCTGGTTGAGCCCGAGATAATTGTTCGTGCCGAACATCAACGTCCGGCGTCCGTTCACGACCGCTTCCACCGGGCCAAGCGGGCGTTCAACGACTACGGTGAAGGGATTGAGTTCGTGTCCGATCCGGCTGTCGATGATCGACGCCAGCGTTTCCGCGCGCTGAATAAGTTCTGGCTGGGAAGGCGGCGGGGAGCCCTCTTCCGGCGTATCCTCGCCATAGGCTGGACCGCCCACTTTTCCATGCATTCCGAAACCCCATAGCCGGGCAGCGGCTATACGCGCGGGCCTCGATTCCTTCAACTCAGGGGCATCGGCGGCAAATGAACGGCATTGCCTCGTCGAACGGGCCAATAAAAATGCAGCGAAAGAAAAAGGAACGAACAAATCCATCCGCCTGAGCGGCGGCAAGACAGATCAAGAATAGCGGCCCCGCGCAATCAGGCGGTAAGCGACAAGCGCGTCAGCCGGCTTTCAGATTGCCCGCAGCGGTGCGGCCGCGGTCGGTGGTAATAATGTCGAAGGTGATCTTCTGTCCTTCGTTCAGGGTCGATAGACCGGCCTGCTCAACCGCGCTGATGTGCACGAAAACATCTTTGCCGCCATCGGACGGCTGAATGAAACCGTAACCCTTCTGCGCGTTGAACCATTTCACGGTACCGGAAGGCATGTTCGTATCCTTGTCGTAGGTCTTCGGCGGACGCGCCTTGCAAAATGCGCAGGCGATTCCGGCAATCGATCTCTCGGATGACGAAGCGAGGCGGCCGTCAGTCGGTTCGATATCGTCGTAGCCACCAGAGGCCCACGTCGCGGAGCCGAAATAAGATTGCCGTAAAATTGGACCGCAACAGGGTTCCTTCGTCAAGGGAAACGGCTGCCCGCATTTTTTGCCGGTTCGCGCAATCGCTATGCAGAGGTGCGGGCGCGGCGGTGGCATTATGATAGGGAGAACGCCGCCGACCATTCGTCCGGCGAGGTGAAAGCAAGATGAGCGAAGACATCCAGTTCGATCGCAATTTCGAAGGAATGCCGGGCGTCGCCGAAGAAATCGCACCCGGTGTCCGGAGGATTCTTTGCGACAATCCCAGCCCTTTCACATTCAAGGGCACGAATACCTACATCGTCGGCAAAGGTTCGGTCGCGATCATCGACCCGGGTCCCGCGGACGGCAGGCATATCGACGCAATACTTTCTGCGCTCGGTAATGAAACCGTCGCACAAATACTGGTTTCTCATACGCACCGCGATCACTCGCCGGCTGCCGAGGCGCTCAAGAAAGCGACCGGCGCCCGAACCTTCGCCGAAGGACCGCATCGCCCGGCCCGCGAACTCCATCTCGGCGAAACGCCGCCGCTCGATTCCGGCGGCGACGATGACTTCATGCCGGATCACAGGATTGCCGACGGCGAAGTGATCGAAGGCAAGGGCTACGCGCTCGAAGCGATCTTCACGCCGGGACACACCGCCAATCACGTCGCGTTCGCGTTGCGCGGTACCGATGTGCTTTTCTCAGCCGATCACGTCATGGGCTGGGCGACTTCGATCGTCGCCCCGCCGGACGGATCGATGAGCGACTACATGGCCTCGCTGCACAAGCTGGAGAAGCGGCCGGAGTCGGTCTACCTGCCGGGGCATGGCGGCGTGGTGAAGCATGCGCACAAACTTCTGCACCAGTACATCGAGCACCGCGAGGCGCGCGAGTCCGCGATCCTGCGGAAGCTCTCGCGCGGCGAAAGCGATATTCCCGGAATCGTGCAGGCGATTTACATCGGCCTCGATCCCCGGCTCGCCAAAGCCGCAGCGCTGACGACCTATGCGCACCTGGAGACGCTGGTCGAGCGCAATCTCGTTGCGACCGAGGGATCGCTGTCGCTCAGCGGACGCTACCGCCTTACAGCGTGAAACCAGCAAAAAAGCCGGCGTCCGCTCCGGACGCCGGCTTCAAACTTGTCTGCCGCAGCGCGAGCTATTCCGCCGCGACGCTCGGCAACTGGTGGCTCCCGAACTTGTCGCGCAGTGCCGTCTTCAGGATCTTGCCCGTGGCCGTGTGCGGAATTTCATCCACGAAGATCACGTCGTCCGGCATCCACCATTTCGCGATCTTGCCTTCCATGAATTGCAGCATCTCTTCGCGGGTGGGTTTCTTGTCCTTCTTCGGCACGATGATCAGCAGCGGGCGCTCGTCCCATTTCGGGTGCGCGACGCCGATGACCGCAGCCTCCGCGACATCCGGATGGCCGACCGCCACGTTCTCGAGATCGATGGAAGAGATCCACTCGCCGCCGGACTTGATGACGTCCTTCGCGCGGTCCGTGATCTTCATGTAACCCATCGGGTCGATGGTCGCGACGTCGCCGGTATCGAAGAAGCCTTCGCGGTCGAGGATGTTGCCGCCCTCGCCCTTGAAATAGGCGGAAGCGACCGCGGGTCCGCGCACCTTGAGACGCCCGAACTTCACGCCGTCCCACGGCAATTCGTTGTCTTCGTCATCCGTGATCTTCATCTCGACCGTGAAGATCGAGAAGCCTTGCTTCTCCTTCACATCGAGCTCGGCATCGCCCTTCAGGTGCGCGACTTCCGGTTTGAGCGAACCGGCGGTGCCGATCGGACTCATTTCCGTCATGCCCCAGGCATGCGTGACCTGCACGTCATAGACGTCCTGGAACTTCTGCATCATCGCACGCGGACAAGCGGAGCCGCCGATCAGCACGCGCTTGAGATGCGGCAACTTCAGTTTGTTTGCCTCGAGATGCTGCAAGAGCATCAGCCACACCGTCGGAACGGCGGCCGTCACCGAGACCTGATACGTGTCGAGCAGTTCATAGATCGACGCACCGTCGAGCTTCGCGCCCGGCATCACCATGCTCGCGCCCGTCATCGGCGCCGAGAAGGCGAGCGACCACGAGTTTGCGTGGAACAACGGCACGACCGGAAGCACGACATCGCGGCTCGAAAGCCCGATCACGTCCGGCACGGAGGCGGCAAGCGCATGCAGCACGTTCGAACGGTGCGAATAGACGACGCCCTTCGGATTGCCGGTGGTGCCGGAGGTGTAGCACATGCCGGCGGCGTCGTTCTCGTCCACATCAACCCATTTGAAATTGCCGTCCGCTTCCGCGATCCAGTCTTCGTACGCCACCGCGTTCTTCAGCGCCGTCTGCGGCATGTGCGCCTTGTCGGTCAGCACGATGTATTTCGAGAGCGTCGGCAGCTTGTCCGCAAGCTTCTCGAGGATCGGCACAAAGGTCAGGTCGACGAAGATGATTTTGTCTTCGGCGTGATTGACGATGTAGATGATCTGCTCGGCGAACAGACGCGGGTTCACGGTGTGATAAACCGCACCCGCACCGAGGATCCCGTACCAGACTTCGAGGTGGCGGGCGGTATTCCAGGCGAGCGTCGCGACGCGGTCGCCCTTCTTGATGCCTTCCTTCGCAAGACGCTGCGCGACTTTGAGCGCGCGTTCGCGGATCTGTTTGTAGGTGGTCTCGACGATCGGGCCTTCGACCGAACGGCTGATAACCTTCCGGTTCGGGTACTGAATGGCGGCGTGGTCGATGATCCGGTTGCAGGTCAGCGGCCAGTCCTGCATCAAGCCCTTCATGGTGTTCCTCCCTCACTCTTATACTTATGTGCCGGCGCGGTTTTCCGGCGCCTTTCCGGGCGAAGCTAGCGCGGCGGGAGCGGCAAGAAAACTACCGATCGGTTCGCGCTATGGTGCGGCCGCAGAATGAGAACCGTTCCGTTTACGCTCTTTTTCCTGACCGCTTGCGGGCTCTGCCTGGGCTTCGTGCAGGCGGAGCCCGTCCGCCTGCCTCCGACCGCGCCGATGCCGGAAATGCGGCCGCAGGATGCCCCGGCGCGAGCGGGAGATACGAAACCGCAGCCCCCGCGGCTTCTTGAAATCGCGAAGGAAGAACTCGAAGCCGCGACAAACCTCTGCAAGGCGGTCCTTGCAACGAACAAGCTTCTTGCGGAGCCTGCGCAGGCCGCGCTCTGGAACAACGGCTGCGGCGCCGTCGGTCAGATCACGATTTTAGCCGTCAAGCTGAAGGAAGGCGGCGAGGTCCCGCTCCGTCCCTCCGCTTTGGTCCGCTGCGATACCGCCGAAGTGTTTGCGGACTGGATACGCGAGGACGTCGCACCGGCAACCGCAGCATATGGCGGACTTGCACGCATCGACGTCGCCGCGTCGTACCATTGCCGGCCGCGTAACAACATTCGCGGCGCACTCCTGAGCGAACACGGCCGGGCGAACGCGATCGACATACGGGCGATCGCGACCCACGACGGACGCCGCTTCGGCGTCGATCTTCCCGAAACGCCGATCAAGCTCCTCATCGAACTGCGGCGGTCGAGCTGCGCGCGATTTACGACCGTGCTGGGGCCGGGCTCAGACGGCTTTCACGAAGATCACGTCCATGTCGATCTCGCACGCCGGCGCGGTGGCTTTCGCCTCTGCCAGTGGAACCTGCCGACGCCGCCCGATCCGCTCGCACGGCCTTAATGGAAAAGGGCGCTGCTTTCGCAGCGCCCTTTTGCCCCCAAACCGACAGTCGCAGGCAGGTCAGATAACGATGACCTTCGCGCCCATCGGCACACGATTGTAGAGATCGATCACGTCCTCGTTCAGCATGCGGATGCAGCCCGAGGAGATCGCAAAGCCGATGTATTCCGGCTGGTTGGTGCCGTGAATACGGAACAGCGTGTCCTTGTTGCCCTGGAAGAGATAAAGCGCACGCGCGCCCATCGGGTTGTGCGGGCCGGGCGACACGTACTTCGGCAGATTCGGGAAACGCTTCAGGATGTCCGAGGTCGGCGTCCAGTCCGGCCATTCGGCCTTGCGCTTGACGGTCGCCTCACCCTTGAAGGCCATGCCTTCTTCGCCGACGGTCACGCCGTAGCGGTAGGCCTTGCCCTCACCCTTGATGAGGAAAAGGAACTTCTTCTCGGTATCGATGATGACCGTGCCGGGCTTTTCCTTGGTCGGATATTCGACCAGGTGGCGAAGCCAGCCATCGTCCGGCTTGTGCTTGAGATAAGGAGCACTCGCAATCAGCTTGCGGTCGCGCGCCGGGATCGCGGACTCGGGAACCGGATCGAGGGTTTCGGAAATGCAGCCGGCCAGCGAGAAGGCCAACAGCACAAAGGCGAGATGACGAATCCGCATTGCTTACAAACCTAGAAGTTCGCTTGCCCCCAAGCTTGGCCTGTCAGTAACCGAACTGATTTTTGCCGTGAAGAGGCTAAGGCCTTGAAAGGGCTGGATATGAAATCCTGTGGCAGAAATGTCGCAATGCGGGATGCCCCAAAGCCAAAAGTGCAGGCATTTGCTTCCCTCTGCATCGCGAAAATGCAATCAGGCGCCGCCGTTAACTCCTGTGGAGTCAGATCGCCGCACCCGGCGAATCCGCCGGAATTGTTTCGCCGAATCAACTAATTCGGGCCGCGCCAAGTGCTCAAAAGCGCCTTAGTCGGACGCGAAAACCCGCGCCCTTTCGGGGACGAAACACGGGTTCGGAGGAAGAAATGTCTGCGGCAACCAACGGCAACAGCAAGATCGAGGCGCGCGAGTCGAGCCGCCCGAATCTCGAAAGCCAGTATCGCAAGGTCGGCATCTCGGCGCTGGCCGCGAGCCTGCGCTATTCGGGCGAACAGAAGAACGACGCTTACGCGCCGAAGCCGCGCGTCGTGACCCTGCGCGATCTCGAACTGTTTTCCATCTGAGACGGTCCGCCTTTCCGGGATTCTTCGTTACGCGACGATGACGGCGCGAACGCGCGTCGTCATGGACGCTGTGCGCAAGTCGCGCTAGTGGAGACGGGTTCGCAGCCTTCGTCTTTGCGGGGAATTTCATGCTGTTCGCCCATGTCCTTCGCGGCGCTTCGCTTGTCCGCATCGAGGTGAAGGAAGGCGAACCGTGTCCGCCGGACGCGATCTGGATCGATCTGGTCGCGCCGACGCTCGGCGAAGACAAAATCGTCGAAGACGCGATCGGCGTGATGGTGCCGACCCGCGAGGAAATGGCCGAGATCGAAATTTCGAGCCGGCTCTATATCGAAAACGGCGCGCGCTACATGACCGCGACCGTGATGTACAACACCGAAACCGACAAGCCCGGCACCACGGCGATCACCTTCATCGTGGCCGGCGGCAAGCTCGTTACGGTGCGCTACGACGAGCCGAAACCCTTTACCTATCTCGCCGGCAAGCTTTCGAAAGCATGCGCCGCGAATACGACCGGCCCGGTCATCATGGTCGAACTCTTGGACGCGATCATCGACCGCATCGCGGACATTCTCGAACGGCTCGCAGCCGAGGTGGATAAGGTCTCCGCGCGCGTATTCGAACGCAACGCCGCGCGTGACGATCCGAACCAGCGCTACCAGGCGATCCTTCGCACCATCGGCCGCAAGGGCGACCTGCTTTCGAAATCGCGCGAGAGCCTCGTCTCGCTGAACCGGCTCGTCCTATTTTTCACCAACGAAGCCGAGACCGTGGGGCTCCCGAAAGAGCAACGCACGCATCTGAAGAGCGTGGCACGCGACATTTCCTCGCTGACCGACCACGCGCATTTCCTCGCGAACAAGATCACGTTCCTGCTCGACGCAACGCTCGGCATGGTCAGCCTCGAACAGAACAACGTGATCAAGCTGTTCTCGGTCATGGCGGTGACACTGATGCCGCCGACGCTGATCGCCTCGATCTACGGCATGAATTTCGAACACATGCCGGAACTGAAGTGGACCTACGGTTATCCGCTTGCGCTGATCGCCATGGTGATCGCGGCCATCGGGCCGTATTTCTTCTTCAAGTGGAAGCGGTGGCTTTGAAAACTCCCTCCCCGTCGTGGAGAGCGAGCCTCACGATCAAAGCACGTGCTGGCCGCCGTTGATGTGAATCTCGGCGCCGTTCACGTATGACGACATTTCCGTACACAAAACATAGATGATCTTCGCGACCTCGTCCGGCGTGCCGAGACGGCGCATCGGAATCTGCTCGACGATCTTGTCCGTTCCCGGCGACAGGATCGCCGTGTCGATCTCTCCGGGCGCGATTGCGTTGACGCGAATGCCGCGCGGGCCGAAGTCGGCGGCCATTTCACGCGTGAGCGAAGCGAGCGCGGCTTTCGAGGTCGCATAGGCCGAGCCCGCGAAGGGGTGTACCTGCGAGCCGGCGATCGAGGTGACGTTCACGACCGCGCCTTGCGTTTTCTCCAGTTCGTTGGCGAGACCACGCGCGAGCATGATCGGCGCGAAGAAATTCACCTGAAACACGCGCTGCCAGTCTTCGAGCGACGTCTCGATGGTGCCCATGCGCTTGCCGCCTTCGCCCTTCGGCGAGATGCCGGCGTTGTTCACGAGCGCGTGCAGTTCGCCGCCGATCCGCGACTTGATTTCCTTGATGGCTTCCTTGGTCATCTTGGGGTCGGCGAGATCCACCTGGATATGATCTTCGGGGCCCATTTCCCACGGACAGTTTTCCGGGAAGCCGTGACGCGAACAGGTGATCACGCGCCAGCCCGCCGAGGAGAAGCGCTTTACCGTCGCGTGCCCGATGCCGCGCGAAGCGCCGGTGAGCAGCAGGGTTCTCTTCTTCGTGTTCGTTTCGGGCATGTCACCAACTCACGGGTAAAGCCGCGTGCCGCTCCAGGCGCTGCCGGGGGCATCGCGGGTGAAACGCACGCGGTCGTGCAAACGGTAGGGCCGGTCCATCCAGAATTCGATCTGAACCGGAACGATACGATAACCACCCCAGTGCGGCGGGCGCGTGACTTCCTTGCCATTGAAACGCTTCTCCACTTCGGCCACGCGCGCTTCGAAGGTCTCGCGGCGGTCGAGCGGCCGCGACTGATCGCTCGCCCAGGCGCCGATCTGCGACGGGCGAGAGCGGCTCGCAAAATAGGCGTCGGCTTCGGCGGCGCTCACGCGCTCCACCGGCCCACGTACCCGCACCTGCCTGCGGATCGATTTCCAGTGCATGACCAGCGCCGCCTTCGGGGTGGCGGCCAGTTCACCGCCCTTCGCGCTCTGCTCATTCGTATAGAAGACGAAGCCACGCGCGTCGGCTTCCTTCATGAGCACCACCCGGACATCCGGCAGGCCGGTCGCGTCCACGGTAGCGAGCGCCATGGCTTCGGGATCGTTCGGTTCGGCGGTCTTCGCCTCCGCGAACCACGCCTCGAAAAGGGCCAGCGGATCGGCGCTTTCGGTGAAGTCACCGGAAATTAACCCTGTCATGCGCTCAATCCTGCTTGGCTCGCTTGTAACCGTATTGGGCTGGAGTATTTGGTGCGTAAGGCGTCGTCAGCGCGAAAGCAGTCCGACACCGGCTGTCTTCCTTATCACGGAAAGGCCGGCACCCGGCTATCCGTGGCGTCGCTGCTCTCGATGCCCTTCGCCGCAGGCCTGATCGCAATGC
>VFQR01002261.1_pt1 | contig 12587 bp, 10 predicted proteins | sample 3512321 | NCBI WGS metagenome assembly VFQR01 (sample SAMN10412374, study PRJNA504923) | tailings metagenome | isolation source: Relicate 3 Philex TSF1 revegetated site | place: Philippines: Tuba, Benguet | collected 2017-08-29
CACTCCACAAGAAAAACCACCCCGCAGTTAGCATTCTCGAAGAAATTACAAAATATATTACTCAACTGTCAGTAACTCAGGGACAAAGCCACTGAGCTTGTAAAAGAAATCAAGCAAGCTGTACTGACCAGTCTAAGTCTTAGCTGACTACGTTTTTTGAGTCACGATACCAGAGAATGCGTAGCTAGTTTTCTGCTCTATCATTTGCAATTAAACAGTTTTAAAGTCACTGAAACAGTGTTGCAAATCTAAAAAGCTCTTAAAACATTGACGAAGCTAACATTACCCGAAAGGAGGGACTAATGTCCAAAGTATTTGTTTTAGATACCGAAAAAAGACCCTTAGACCCAATTCATCCAGCGCAAGCTAGACAGTTATTACGAAACAAAAAAGCAGCAGTATTTCGGCGTTTTCCTTTCACAATTATTCTGAAAGAATCTAGAGCAGATGCATCTGTATCTGACTTGAGAATTAAGCTAGACTCTGGAGCTAAAATAACGGGAATAGCATTAGTCAATGATTCCACAGGTGAAGTAGTTTTTGCTGCTGAATTAAAGCATAGAGGCTTCGCTATCAGAGATGCTTTGATTTCTAGAAGGCAACTAAGACGTAGTAGGAGGAATCGCAAAACACGATACAGAAAACCCAGATTTCTCAACAGAACTAGACCAGAAGGATGGTTAGCTCCTAGCCTTATGAGTCGGGTTCACAATGTAGAAACATGGGTAAACAGATTACGCAAATTCGCACCAATCACAGCGATTAGTACCGAATTAGTCAAGTTTGATATGCAATTAATGCGTAATCCTGAAATCGAAGGTAAGGAATATCAACAAGGTACGTTAGCTGGATATGAAACCAGAGAATTTCTTCTAGAAAAGTGGAACAGACAATGCGCCTATTGTGGTATCAAAAATATACCTTTACAGATTGAACACATTCACCCACGCTCAAAGGGAGGTTCTAATTCAATCACTAACCTTACTTTGAGTTGCGAAAAATGTAACGTCAAAAAAGGGACTAAAGATATTAAAGACTTTCTCAAAAAAGATCCCACTAGATTACAGAAAATTTTGGCACAAGCCAAGAAACCATTAGCTGATGCAGCAGCAGTCAATGCCACTAGATACAAACTTCTAGAGGTTTTAAAATCAACTGACTTACCCGTTGAGTGTGGTTCTGGTGGATTAACGAAGTTCAATAGAACTAATCAACAATTACAAAAAACTCATTGGTTAGACGCTGCTTGTGTTGGTCAATCAACTCCAATATTAATTATCAAAGGTATCAAACCGTTGTTAATTACCGCTAATGGACACGGAACAAGGCAGATGTGTAGAACTGACAAATTTGGATTTCCTAATAGATATGTTCCCAAACTGAAATTTATCAAAGGTTTTCAGACAGGTGATATTGTTAAAGCTGTTGTCACCAATGGAAAAAAAATTGGTGAATACATTGGACGTGTAGCTGTACGTTCTACAGGTAGCTTTAATATCTCTGCTCAGAGAGGATTGATTCAAGGAATAAACTATAAGTTCTGTAAATCAATTCACAAAAAAGATGGTTACAGTTATTCAAGTTAAAAAGACCTCAGCGAATAAATTCGCTCCCGTCGCTTCCCTCTCAGGGCTAAAGCCTCTGAGTTTCCCGCTTACCGAGGATTTTGTATGAGCCAAAAACGCGAACTAGAAAAACTTACTGGACTTGATAATTTATTTGGAGATGAAGAAGAACAATCTTTATCTGATTCCACTTTACCTTTATCTCAAATTATCCTTCCGCCAAGTCAGCCCCGTCGCTATTTTGACCCCATAAAACTCAAATCACTCGCTGACAGCATCAAGGAAGTGGGGTTACTAGAACCCATTGTCGTTAGAAAGCTTCAGGAAGACAAGTACGAGCTAGTAGCTGGTGAACGCCGTCTCAAAGCTTGTGAAATTGTAAAACTTGAGGAAATACCCGTAGTCATTATTGAGTGCGACGAGAAAAAAGCTCGTAAACTACGCTTGGTTGAAAACCTCCAAAGGGAAGACCTCAACGCTTACGAGGAAACTATCGGAATTCTCGAATTACTAGCCGAAGAACTCGATGTTGACCAAGAGACAGTGGTCAAACTGCTCTATGACATGAATAACGAAAGCAAAGGTAATTCTAACCATAACGTTATGGTTAGTGATGAAGGACGAATCATACAAGATGTATTCTCGAAGTTAGGAAAAATTACTTGGCAGTCATTTGTAGCCAATCGTCTTCCTTTACTCAAACTCCATTTAGATATCCAAACTGCACTGCAAAAAGGCGAAATTGAATATACAAAAGCTAAGGAAATCAACCGGATAAAAAATGATGATGAAAGACAGAAAGTCTTAAATAAAGCGATCGCAGAAAGTTTATCACTATCTGAAATTAGGATTCTAGTAGGAAATATTCTTCAGCAACAGTCAGAAAGTAAGCCATCATCTCATAACCACGAGCAAAAAGAAAAAGCTGACAAAATATACAAAGCACTCAGAAAAAGTAAAATTTGGAATGATGAGAAAAAGCTAAAAAAAATTAATAAGCTTTTTGCTCAAATTGAAGCACTTTTAGAAGAAGAAAACAAAGATGATCCTTCTTTACAGCAAGGTAATCTAGTCTCGGACAACTCTTTGTAAAAGGTACTGGATGGCTAGAAGTCAACTCATAAATTAAGTCATCATTAGAGAGTATGTTAACTGAGCTATAAGGACTAATATAATCAGAACTGTGAAAATCTCGATTTAATAGTATTTTTGAAAACGGGTGTGGTCAAAACCAGTTGTTGGCTAGTACTCAACGCTTAACCATTAACTGTCCGCTTGGCATAGATGTATGCCTGGACAACTACCCACTTCTGACTACATCCCTTACAGTCGTATGAGCATTCATGCTAGTCTATTGCATACTTTTGCTTATTGACTAATAGCCCTAAAGCTTAACTTGTTAACGATGATGCTTGTGAAGTTGTTCATAATCCTCAAGAGTATCTACATCAATAACTCCCTCAGCAAAATAAATGCTTGAACAGTTTGAATAATGCTGACGAATGATTTTTCTAGCACCGATATCATCCTGAAGAAGAGCTAGTTCTGAAAATAACGTTTTGTGAAATATAGTAGGAACACCAAGGATACCCGCGTATTCCGAAGCAACTATCATCGAATTTGTAGCTTGATATCTTGTAACAAGTTGATTAATCAGGTCGGAGGAAACAAACGGTTGATCGCATAACATCAGTACGATCGCTTCAATCTCAGATGCGATCGCCCCAATAGCATTTAGTCCACATCGAATGGAACTGGCCATACCAGTTGACCATTTTTGGTTATAAACAATGTGGATATCTAAATTTCTCAGATGCGGCTCAATAGTTTCGACGTAAGCACCCAACACAACAACAACTGGCCGACACTGAGAATTAATCGCCGCCTCCGTGCTATGTCGAATTAGTGATTTACCTTGGTAAGCTAGGAGCTGTTTAGGCTGACCAAGCCTTGTGGAAGCGCCTGCTGCCAAAATTATAATGCCAATGTTAGACATGGTTGCTCTAAGAGAGAATGGATCGAGCCTGGGCGATCGCGCAAGAAACTACCCCTACGTCCGCCAATTACAGCTTGAATTTCTGCCACGATGGACAGGGCGATTTCTTGGGGTGTTTCCGCAGCAATGTCTAGTCCTACAGGGTTATAAATTCGTTGTTCTTGTGCAGATGTGGTAATGATATTTTCTTCAGACAGATCATCCCACAATTTTTGCATCCGGCGTTTTGGGCCTAACACTCCCAGGTAACGCACCTGGGACGGAATCAGAGTCTTGAGAAATGCTAGATCGCTTAGATAGCGGTGTGTCATGACAACTGCTACAGTTTGCGGTGTCAGCAAATGTTTGTATGAGTGGGCATCATTGAGTTCGCACCAGAGAATTTGGTCAACTTGAGGAAAGCGATCGCCCCTCAAATACCCTGGTCGATCGTCAATTACGGTAACGTGCCAACCCAGATGTTTCGCCAAATGCACCACGGGAATCGTATCATATCCAGAACCAAATACGAGCAGTGGTACTAATGGATGAATTACTTCAATCAACACATCAACGCGTCCTTGAGGTAAAGTATATGATTGTACGCAAGTTTGTTTTTTTCTCAGTGCTTGGTGAGTGTCTATTTCTATCTTTTGAGCAATGAAAATATTAGCAACGTGATTGATGACAGTGCCATCTGATTTCAGCATCATTCGAGAACCAACTGTAATATCTGACGCTCCCTCTATTTTAAAGACAGTAGCGATCGCTCCCACTTGCCCAGACTGCAAACAATCTTGAATCAAAGACATTTGGCTTGCAGCAGTTTCATCACCTAAAGATTCAATCAAAACATCGACAACGCCATTACACCCCAACCCAAAGCCAAATACAATGTCTTCATCCGATGTAGTGTCATATCTTACTACCATCGGTTCACCACCGCCAAACATCAGCGATTGCGCCCGTTCAAAAACATCACCTTCCAAACAGCCACCGCTAATCGCACTAATCATTTGTCCATCTTCAACCAGTAACATCCTCGCCCCTGGTCGGCGATAAACCGAGCCACTTGTTTGTACTACCGTTGCTAAAGCACTACGCTGTGCTGACTTTTGGGTATGTACAAATGCTTGCAGGATATGCTGTAACTCGTTCATATAGTTATTACTCACTTAAGTAAGTCGTGGTGAATATTTATCGTCAGGATAAGGCAGGAGGCAGGAGGCAGAAGGCAGGAGGAAAGAGGGTTTAAGCCTATTTTATTTTTCTTTACATAGTTTGGTTTTTCTTACTCGTTCTACTTACAAAACTATGTAATAGCGCTAAATTTGCGGCAGCAAATTCTACAAGAGTTTGTCAGGCGTGATGGGCAAATCCCTGATTCGCTTGCCGGTCGCGTGAAAAACCGCATTGGCGATCGCCGCCGGAATTCCGACCATACCGAGTTCGCCCATGCCTTTAACACCGAGGGCATTGACGATTTTATCTTCCTCCTCAACAAAGATCGTTTCGATCTCCAAGATATCGGCATTAACCGGCACATGGTAGTGCTGCAAATTCGGGTTCATGATCCGCCCGTAACGATGGTCGATTTCAGTCGCCTCTTGCAGTGCCATGCCGATGCCCCAGACAACGCCGCCAATTTCCTGGCTGTGCGAGGCCTTCGGATTCAAAATCTTGCCGCTGGCAGTCACTTCAATGGCCCGCGTAACGTGGACAGTCCCCACATCTGGATCGACCTTCACTTCAATGAACTGCGCGCCGTGCGCCAACGTCGCATACTTCTCGCGCTCCTCTGAGGGACGCGACTCGAATTTTTCCGTGATTGCGGTGAGACCATTACGCTTCATCACTCCAGAGATATTGACGAAACGCGACGGGTCGCTTTTTAGTCGCAGTCTCCCGTCGAGCATCTCGACATCGGCGGCGGCTGCCCCCTTGAGCGGAGAATTCGGTTCCTGGTTCGCGAGTGCGAGCAACTTCGTGCCAATGGCCAGAGCCGCCCCGCGCACGGCCGAGCCGACGCTTGCCGTCGTCCAAGATCCCCCCTGCGACGGTGAGCGAGGGAACTTCGTGTCGCCGAGTTCAAATTTCACCTGCTCCAACTTCAGCCCCAGATACTCAGCAGCAATCATCGTCATCACCGTGTAGGTGCCGGGACCGATGTCGCTGGTCGCACTAGCAACTTGCGCCGTGCCATCCACCCGCAGCGTGATGAGGGCGGCAGCAGGCATCTGGAAAGCGCCCCAGACGCCGGTTGCCATACCCCAACCGACGAGTAGGCGTCCGTCGCGCATTGAGCGCGGCTCAAACTGGCGCTTCTTCCAACCGAATTTTTCCGCGCCGAGCCGATAGCACTCCCGCAACGCCTTACTCGAAAATGGCTTGCCGCTCTCGGGGTCTACTTCGGCGTAGTTGATTAGCCGTAGTTCGAGCGGGTCGATCTTGAGCGCGTAGGCCAGCTCGTCCATCGCGGATTCGAGCGCGAACATACCGCTAACGGCCCCCGGTGCGCGCATCCAGGTCGGGGTGGGGAGGTCAGTGTTGGTAATCTTCAGCGGCGCGTAGAGGTTCGGGCAGGCGTAGACCTGGCGCGTGAAAAGCGTGGTTTCGTCTGAGAACTCCTCGATGTTGGAGGTGTTGTGTACGACTTCATGAATCATCGTGGAGAGCTTTCCCGATCGCTCTGCGCCAAGCGCGACCTTCTGAATCGTGTACGGACGATAGCCGTGGCCAGTGAACATTTGTGTGCGCGTATAGACGACCTTGACTGGGCGTTTGAGTTCCCGGGCAGCCATCGCTGTCAGCGCCGGATAATAGTTCGGGCGCAGCGACGATCCGAAAGCCCCGCCGACGAAGGGTGAAAGCACGCTCACGTTTTCCTCGGGCACGCCGAAGCTCGAAGCTAAATGTGCGCGCACGCCATAGACCCCCTGCGTCTTGTCGAAGATCGTGAGCTTGTCGCCTTGCCAGACCGCGATGGCCGCGTGCGGCTCTATGGGGTTGTGGTGCTCGATAGGAATGCGGTACTCGGCCTCTACCTTCACAGCCGCTGTACGCATCGTCTCTTCGGGATTACCGCGCGTTAAAGTATGTTCAACAACTAACGGCTGAGTCTCAATCGCCGCTGTACGCATCGTCTCTTCGGGATTACCGCGCGGCTCTAGAGGCGGCGCTTGGGTGGGGACGCGCGCGATCGCTCGCACCGCCTCGGTGTCGGTCGTGTGCGGCTCTGTGTTGTAGGAGACTTTGACCAGACGTGCCGCATAACGCGCTTGCTCGTATGTCTCGGCGGCGACGAGTGCCACAGGCTGCATATTGAAGAAGATTTTGTCGGACTGGAGCGCCTGAAACGACTTGTCTTGCTCCTCGGTAGCGCGCGGTGGAGCTTGCTCCGTGGAAGACTTCGGATCGAGCTTTGGTGTGTTCAGGTGCGTGAAGACGCGAATTACGCCCGCAGCGTGTTCAGCCTCCCGCGTGTCGATTGATTTAATCGTACCCTTTGCTACGGTTCCCAGCACGATAAAACCGTAAGCGAGATTGGAAACCTGAAATTCTGCGGCGTATTTTGCCTTGCCCGTCACTTTTGCGATGCCGTCTACGCGGCTCATTTCTTTTCCGATGTATCTTGCCATTTCTTTTATTCTCCCTACTTACGCAACACCGCCCGACATCGCTCGCTGCAAAGCGAGAACAATGGCGCGTTTTCCGAGTTCGACTTTATAACCGTTATGTTCAAGGGGTTTCGCATCTTTGAAAGCCACTTCAGCAGCAGCCCGAAAAGTTTCTTCCGTCGCTGGTTTTCCGATCAAAACTCTTTCCGCTTCGGCTGAACGCCAAGGTTTATGCGCGACGCTTCCCAAAACAACGCGTGCCTGTTTGATGTTGTTGCCTCTTGTTTCTAAAGCAGCAGCCACGGCAACCAGTGCGAAAGCATATGAAGTGCGATCGCGAACTTTTAGGTAATAAGACTTGTCGGCGAAGTTATTCCTCGGCATTTCGATGGCAACGATCAATTCGCCATGCTGAAGATTGTTATCTTTTTCCGGCGTGTCGCCCGGCAAGCGATGAAAATCCTGGATCGGGATTGTGCGTTCTTGCCCGTTCGTGCCCCGAACCTTCACTACTGCGTCAAGCGCATAAAGCGCATTCGCCATATCGCCTGGGTAAGTTGCCACGCATTTATCGCTGTAGCCAAAAATGGCATGAATGCGATTGAGTCCCTGAATAGCTCCGCATCCGCTGCCAGGCTCGCGTTTGTTACACGGCATAGCGATGTCGTAAAAATACTGGCAACGGGTACGTTGCATTAAATTTCCCCCGTTGGTCGCCATATTGCGAAGCTGTACGGAGGCACCAGCTAAAATCGCCATTGACAGAAGCGGGTAATTTTGCCGGACGAGCGCATGGTTGGCCGTATCAGTATTTTTGGCTAACGCGCCGATAGAAATTCCGTTCGAGGTCGAGCTAATTTGCGCCAGATTCAAACCTAAGATGTCAACAAGTTCGCTGGGACGCTCGACGTATTCTTTCATCAAATCAATCAAATTTGTCCCGCCTGCGAGAAACTGTGCCGTTTGATTAGCGGAAACGGTGCCAACGGCGCTTGCTGCGTCGGTTGCGCTAGAATATTTAAACGATTTCATCGGCTTTGCCCTCATTGAATGCAATGGCAATTTCTTCATCGTTTGCAAAATGCCTGGTCTGGGCTGTTTCGCGCCCGGAATGAACTTCTCTGATTGCCGCAACGATTCCTGGATAAGCGCCGCAACGGCAAATGTTGCCGCTCATGCGTTCTCTGATTTCTTCATCAGAGAGCTCTAAATTCTGGGGACTCGTCCGCAAATTGTTAGTGACGTGACTCACGTCGCCGTTTTTGGCTTCCTGCAAAAGCGCCACTGCCGAACATATTTGCCCCGGCGTGCAGTAGCCGCACTGGAAGCCGTCGTGTTTGATGAACGCCGCCTGCATGGGATGAAGATTGTCGGCGTCAGCCAGCCCTTCGATGGTCGTCACCTCTTTTCCCTCGCAGCTCGCGACAAGTGTCAGACACGAAAGCACGCGGCGTCCGTCAACGATCGCTGTACAAGCACCGCACTGTCCTTGATCGCACCCTTTTTTGGTGCCGGTCAATCCAAGTCTTTCGCGTAGGGCATCGAGCAGCACCGTGCGCGAATCCACTTCCAGGCGTTGAGTAGAGCCGTTGATTTTCAACAAGACCTTAACGGCGTTTTCCACCCCAGCGGTCGAAGCGAAAACTGCGTCGGGCGAAGCGGCGAGCGTGGCAAAGACCTCCTCTTTAGCCAGCAGGTGGAAGGCGAAGGTGCCGAGTGCCGCAGCCATGTTTTGCCCCAAGAATTTTCGGCGAGCAGCACCAACAATACCGAGTTCGTCGAGTATTGTTTTTTCGTCCGCGCTGAGTTGCTCATCGCTTTCGGTTAGATCGAAGTCTTGTCGTTCTTGATTGTCGTCCATGATTCTCCTTGCAACATTCTCGAACAAGCCCTGGACAAGTGTTTGTTTTTCGCGCCGACTCTTCTCACAGTCTGCACCCACCAAAGGCGCAGAAGTACCTTCGCTCAATCCGCCCTTGCACTGCAAGAGTTGCTTGTCTATCAGATAAATTCTCGCTTATATTGCATCACCAGTATCATCGCCAACCGTCAAGGTGCTTGCGCTGGCTGACCCCGTTGTGGATACAGTGATGCGAAATCTTCATCCTTATAAAAGACTCCAAGTTCATCACGCAGTCGCATATATAAATTACCTTTGGGGAACGCGGCTTTGGCTACACGTACCGTTTCATCAGGAATAGGAGGAAGTTCTTCGGCATGTAAGGACATATACTGCCTCCATAAGTATTTCTCCTAGTTTATTGATTATTGAGGCAGCTAACTTAATTTTTTTCTCCCATGTAATATACGAAAAGGGATATCTATCTTCTCCAAGTAATACACGGTAAATCCACCGTTTTTTTGTTAAGCAATATTTCGCCAACGGTATCCGTATCTCGGCGGCCACCCAAGAAGGCTTATTTAAACCTGTGGTAGCTCATAGATACCCCAATAGTTAATATCATGCTTCTTCAAAATGACTTCAGCATTTTGGATCTCCTCATCTTTGCCTTTTAGTACTAGTAAATATTCACAGCACTGGATGCGATCGCAATAACGTCTAGCTCGGTCTTCAGGAATACCTAAACTAGCTAGCACCTTTACTAAATGATTTGTGGCTATAGTACTAACTGCAACACCCGCTACACTGATAATGAATGCTGTTCCAACCGAACCGACTGCAATTATTACTCCAATACCGCCAGGAAGTACCAAACTGCTAAGACCAACTAATACGCTTCCCCAAAAACTTGTAGTTAAAGCGTCACCAACTGCTCCAGTTGTATCTACACTTTGATTGTTGATACGGGAACTGACTGATACTTCGCCAATAGAATTTATGCGATCTGCAAATCTGGCAAAAATCGCAACTTTTTCCATTGGAAAGCTTGAGGCTTTCAATTCATTAACTGATTGCTCCGCTGCTTTACGGTTAGTAAATACTCCAACAGCGTGCTTGTTATCTGTTGTAATCATATTATCCTTATTTCAGTGAGGCAGCACTAGCTCACAATAAAACCGAAAGTTATTTCAACAAATTAGTAAATAGTTAACAGTAAACTGTTTTTCAGTTGGGAGTCAAAGTTCCTCACCACTATTGCGTGCTACGTTTGAGTTGGGGTCTAAATCTCCAACTCAAACTTTGATAACTGATAACTGCTTTAAACTCTTGCCCTATGGTCAGGAAGACTACGAGAAGCTAATGAAAGCATGATCATCCAAACACCCGTCAACAAAAAATTAATCCCTACAAATACTCCCAATACCCAAACTGCGCTGACAGGCCATTGATACAGAATCAAAATCCCTAGAATAATAGCCATGATCCCGCTAAATAGTACCCAACCCCAGTTTGGATCTGGACGCATTTGAAATGCTGCAATCACCTCCAATACACCCTCAATAAAAATGATCAATCCAAAAGCTAAGGTGAGAGAGAGCGCAGCACCAAAGATGTTGCTAAGCAGCAGAATCCCACCAATTACGTATAGAACACCAACTACTAGTGTTGTCCAGAAGCCTCGTTTGTGACGTGATTGAAATGCATGAAAAATTCGGACGATGCCAGCAATAATTAAAGTCCAGGAGAATACGATTGTGATGGCAATAGTGGCAATAAATGGTTCTGCGATCGCTGCAATTCCCAGCAGAATCATCAAAGCACCTAAGACAATTGGCAATGCTGAATTTGTTCTGGTTTCTCTAAAATCTTCAGAAGTCATAGCTTTTCAAAAAATGTTTTGATATGTTGTTAAATTTTGAAACAGAGACGCGATTAACCCAAGTCTTTCCAAGAGTTATCAAGAAAGGCAGAGGGCAGGAGGCAGAAGGCAGAAGGGAATTCTACTTCCTGCTCTTTGCCTACGACTGGAAAGAGTAAGGGTTCAAGACCCCCACCAAATTAAAAATTTGGTGCTGCTTATTCTAGGAGGGGATTCAAACCCCTTTTAAATAAAACCTTCTACCCTCTGCCCTCGTACTTCTGCCTTCTTCAACTCTCCCTTGTGCTCCTCTGCTCCCTCTAAGCATTGACCAGTTCAGGTGATAAGCGCTTCAACACTAGTCGTTCGTGTTCCACATGGACGTAGATTGTGTCGCCTTCGTGGAACTCGCCGCGTAGAATCGCTTTGGCAATCGGAGTTTCTAGTTCTCGCTGAATCGCCCGCTTCAGGGGACGAGCACCGTAAACTGGGTCATAACCGACCTGAACAATCCAATCGAGAGCCTCGTCGGAGATTTTGAGCGAGAGTTTACGCTCGCGCAGTCGCTCCTCTAAACGCTGCACTTGTAGTTTGACAATTTCGCGCAACTCGTCCTTCCGCAAGCTATGGAAGATAATGATTTCATCAATGCGGTTGAGGAATTCGGGGCGGAAACTTTCTCGCACTGCTTCCATGACGCGATCGCGCATTTGTTCGTACTTGCTATCGTCTCCTGCCACATCCAAAATGTATATTGAACCAATATTGCTGGTCATAATCGCGATCGTATTTTTAAAATCTACTGTGCGTCCCTGAGAATCAGTTAGCCGACCATCATCCAGGATTTGCAGCAGGACGTTGAATACATCAGGATGAGCTTTCTCAATTTCGTCAAACAGAATTACAGAATAAGGTCGGCGGCGAATCGCTTCGGTGAGTTGTCCGCCTTCTTCATAGCCCACGTAACCTGGAGGCGCACCGATGAGACGGGCAACAGTGTGTTTCTCCATGTATTCGGACATATCGATCCGCACCAGTGCATCTTCGGTATCAAACAGATATACCGCTAAAGCTTTTGCCAGTTCTGTTTTTCCCACCCCGGTCGGGCCTAAGAAAATAAAGCTAGCAATGGGACGATTCGGGTCTGCCAACCCAGCACGGGAACGTTGAATTGCATCAGCAACAGCTTTTACAGCTTCGTCCTGACCAATCACACGTTTATGTAGCTCTTCTTCCAGATGCAAAAGTTTTTGCATTTCCGATTCAACCAGTCTGCTCAACGGAATACCCGTCCACTTGGAGATAATTTCGGCAATGTCAGCTTCGGTGACTTCTTCGCGCAACAGAGATTTACCGCTAGTCTGGATTTGAGCTAGTCGCGCTTCGGCTTCTTCTTGTTGTCGTTGCAACTCAGTGAGTTTGCTGTATTTCAGTTCTGCTGCTCGGTTGAGGTCGTAATCGCGTTCGGCTTGCTGAATTTCTACGTTGACACGCTCAATCTCTTGTCTAATTTGGCGAATGCGATCGATAATTTGCTTCTCTGCCTGCCATTGAGCATTGAGAGCAACTTGCCGTTCTTTTAACTGTGCAAGTTCTCTCTCCAGCCGTTCTAAACGCTCTCTGGAAGCACTGTCTGTTTCTTTTTGCAGTGACAGCCGCTCCATTTCCAGTTGCAGAATTTTGCGATCGATTTCGTCTAATTCTTCTGGTTTAGAAGTAATTTCCATTT
>VFQR01002263.1_pt1 | contig 12582 bp, 12 predicted proteins | sample 3512321 | NCBI WGS metagenome assembly VFQR01 (sample SAMN10412374, study PRJNA504923) | tailings metagenome | isolation source: Relicate 3 Philex TSF1 revegetated site | place: Philippines: Tuba, Benguet | collected 2017-08-29
GAGCACGTTCGCTGAATTCATAAGTGTCTAATTACCTGGGGGCAAACGAAGACGTTTGACCCCAGCCACGCTCTCCTCAATCGAGCCGGGTGCAGGAAGCTCAGACGGCTGGCACCATCTTCACTTCGTCACGCTGCACCATCTTCTCTGACTCTTCCCGCTGTATTTCGCAATGAATCAGGCGGCTGGCTTTTGTGTCGCCAGTTCTTCCAGGGCCGCATGAATCAGGCAACCACGAGCCACACCAAAGGGCGAAAGCTCGGCTGATCGATACGACTCAATCGCAATTGGCCAGTCGATTTGCCGCATCGCATTTTTCAGCATTGTCGGAAATCCCGTGGCCCGGCTGAGACCACCCGCGTAGGCCAGGACCGTCGGTTGCGGGAAGTTCGCAAGTGCCGCCACCTGATGCAGCCTTCGACCAGCTTCCGAAAGAACCGCCATCAGAAACTGTCGATACAGATCGGCATAACGCCCCTCGACCATCATGGATGCCTGTGCTTCATTCGAAGGTGCCCGTGAGGCCTGCTCTCGATCATGCCGCGCCTTCTGAATACTCAGCAGATGACGGACATCCGTATCGATTCGATCTGTCTCCAGATTTCGCTCGTGCGGATTCAGTTTCGAGCTCGACATTGTCGTGAGCTGCTCATCAATCCAGTCACCACCACGGGGAATTACCACTCGGGCGATTTCGCGTCCTTGATGGGCCACTGCAAACTCGGTGACCGAGGCACCAAAGACAGCCGTGACACCGCAGAAACTCTCACCCACAAGCTCTGCCAGAGTGACCGCCAAGGCCTGACCGACAGCCACTGGCTGGTAGCCGCGCAGCTTCACCAGTTGGCAACTGTAATCAAGTTCGGGCCAGTCGAATGTGGAATTCTGGTCGTCCAGCAAGTCACCGCTCAGCGCGATCTGAGATTCCGCCATACGCGTCGATGGCACCGTCAGACAGCAGATCTCTCCCGGCGTTTTCGCTTCAGGAAGCACAGCATCCACCATGGCAGCCATAATCTGCCGCGAAAGCGCATCTCGCATATCGAGCTTACCGCCAGGCAACAGCGGATAAAGTGGCAGCGATCGGCTGCGTGACAATTCCAGAGCGGCATCTCCCAGCACCACCAGATGCTCGCCACAAGGGACAAACAGTCCTTCGGATCGCTCCAGTTTCTGGCGATTGGCCGGTTGATCGGGAATCATGACATAACTGGCGGGAAATCTCCGGGCTCGAAGCTCACGCCCATGCGCACGGACAGATCGAAAGACCGAGGTTCCAAGATCAAGACCCATACTCATGACTTTTTTGTCCCTCGTAATTGCACAAGAGCCTGTTCAAAGGGAGCCGTCGCTCCTTTGCCCGCAGCACTTCCGGGAGGTGTTGTTCGATCTCGTGAGAGGGCATCCTGCGCGGTATCGACTCGTCGATAAACCGCCGAATTCGAGTGGGAACTGCGGCTCTGGTTCGCACCCAGACTGCTTCGACGAGGCAGTTCTTCGTGCGCGTCGCGATGAATCGGTCGATCTCCCATGCTGGGCTCGCGGAGCGTCCGCGAACTCTGGCTCAGGAGGAAGTGTGGCGTCTGGCCAGATTCTTGAGTGAGAGGTGCTTCAGCCGGATCAAACCTGGCAAAGCGACGATCGGCAGGCAGTTCCTGGAATCGCAACTGTCGGTTAATCCATGCGGGTTCTTCATGCAGCTCCAGACGATTGTGCAACAGATCTTCAATCATCTGCTGAGTCGATGCTGTCTCACTGGTCGGTCGAGCTGGCTGTTCGGGCAAAGTCCGCTCAGCGGGCAAACGATCGCTCTCCTTCGAAGCTCGTGCCATCTCTGTTCGATGGGCAGCAGGCTTGAGAATGCTTCGATAGGATTGATCTTCATCATCACTGAATCGATTCTCTTCCTGCACAGAAGCATCTGTGGGTTTGAGAATCGGCTGACCAACCAGTGGCTCCGGTCTCTCAGCCTGCAATCTGGCCAGACTGAAATCCTGGGCCATCTCATGCTCTTCTCGGGTGCTATCCTCTTTTGCAGATTGACCATGCAGGGGATCTAGAAATCGACCGGCAGCAAAGGCAGCTCCCATCAATCCAATCACGGTCCCTAGAATCAAAGCCATCGTGGTCAGATAACTTCCCATTCCCTGGCTGGCTGCACTTTCGTTTTCCATGTCGGCAACCTCCGGCGGAAGTGGCGCGACCGGGATCGACGAATTGCCTGATAACACGTTGTTTTGCGGATTAGCAGGAATCTCCACACGGGTTGGTCCAGTGTATGAAGATCCCGTGTACGAAGCTTCCGGCGCTGGCTGGGAAATCGGTGCAGAGGAGACCGCACTGGTCCCTGATGGTGCAGCACCCGATTGAGAGGCCATCGCGGCCTCTGTTCGGCCAGTTGTCCCTGGAGAAATCGCCGGGAGCAGCGGAAGACTCATCCCCGATGTCGAGTATCTCTCACCCGGATTCGTTCCTCCGGGAAGCTGCGTGGTCTGTACCGGAATTGTCTCTCTGGGGTGGGCAGGATTCTGACTGTTTGATCGCAGATGATCCGCCATCAATCCATGGCCATCCATTCCTGGCGGAGGTGGGACATCTTCGACCTGACTGCGATTTGTACGGGGTGGTGGATAAGCCGGGTCCGCAGTCTGTCTGGGCCAGGGAGCCGAAGGATTTGATGCCACTTCTCGCGGTTGACTTCCGGGAATATAGGGTTCACCCAGTGGCTCTGTTCGTCCAACACCAATCTCAGCCTGCTGGAGCAGAGCCAGATTGGCTTCTTCAGTGGTCTGGTTTGATGAGGGAGTTCGCAACATGCCGGTCGGAGTGATCTGAGGATCCCGTTGAGGCACAGCGACATTGGTTGTGGTGGTTCCGGCATTCGCCACCCATTCGCGAACTGGTGGAAATTCCGGCAATTGAGCAGGATTGATCGAGCCCGGTGCGAAGATCAGCAAAGCGGTCTGCGGGATCGTCTGATCGACGTGTTCTATCCTCGCGGGAGAAAGGACTTTGACATTTCGCGATAACTCAGGAGGTTGCCCCAGCATTGCACAGATACTGCTGATACTGGCCTGCTGAGTTTTGACTCGCACGACAATCGGTCTGGGAAGCACACCCAGAAGAACCAGTTGCACTCCATTTTGCTCGATTCTGGCTGCATCGGGTGGTGCATGATCCGGCACGTTTTCCGCGATGATCACATCACCAGCCTCTAATGACGTCGCTCCTGCGGGGTGGTAGTACACCCGTTGATCAGGCCGCGATTTTCGAATCACGCGCAAACTGGGAGATGCTGTCGGGTTCAGGCCACCTGACTGCGTTACCAACTGTTCGATGGTCGCGACTCGATTCTGTGAATCCGCACCGGCGGGAAGGCGGTACACACCAGGTTGTGCGACTTCGCCAACCATCGCCACGAAGCTTTCTTCGCGAACGGTTGTCTGGAAGTTGATGATACGAGGCGACGATGGGCGAGACTGGGCAAAAGCCATCTCTCCCACCCAGAACAACCCCAGTACCAAGGTCGCCACTTTCGGCCACCACATAATGCTCACTCCCGCTGCAATCGTTAATGGGCGCACAGCCGCCTTGTTTGTCATCATCGGCACGACCGCGAACAGTCATCAGCGAAATGGATTCTGCAACAGAAAATTGAACATAAGCACAGGTGCTCTTCGTTCGAGTTCTGCCCGGCATCGTTTTTTCAGCAGCAGTTTCTGCCGGTTCGATCAATCAACTTTTCTCTCGTCACATGGATATATTCACAGTTCCAATCCATCACGGGCATTGACTCACACTGCATGAAGGCTGTCAGGAGATCTCATGAAACGCATACTGATTCAGCTCGATACCGATCCTCTGGCCAGTGTGTTCGACCGGGTTGTCGCCGTCGATGCGGGCGTCGATGAACTCTTCAGCTACGGAAGCGTTTCTCCCGAAGCGGCCGTAGGCCTGACGCATGGGGCGATCTTTACCCGCAAAGTGGCTGACCTGAAATCCACCGCGATCTTTGTCGGTGGCAGCGATGTTCAAGCCGGAGAAGCGGTCTACGCCAAAGTTCTGCATTCGTTCTTCGGGCCCATGCGTGTCAGTGTCATGCTCGATTCGAATGGTTCCAACACCACAGCCGCTGCAGCGGTCGCTTCTGCCAGCAAACATCTTGCACTGAAAAAGACACAAGCGGTCATTTTGGGTGGTACCGGCCCCGTCGGCTTTCGAGCAGCACAACTGCTGGCGTCTCAAGGTGCGAGTGTCAAACTGGTCTCTCGTCATGCCGCCAAAGCCAGCGAAGCCTGCGTCCAACTGAAGTTGCTGGAACTTCCGGGAACCGTGACGCCGCATGTCTCGACCAGTTTTGAGGAGACGATCGCTCTGTGTGAGGGAGCTGATCTGTTGATCGCAGCCGGCGCAGCCGGGATCGAACTGGCGACTCTCAAAGAGTTAACAGGAACCGGAATCCGGGTGGTGGTCGATGTGAATGCTGTCCCGCCTCTGGGAGTTCGAGGCGTTGAATCCACAGATAAAGCCAAAGAGCGGGAAGGGATGATCTGTTACGGCGCACTGGGTGTCGGGAACCTCAAGATCAAGGTTCATAAAGCAGCGATCGAAAAGCTGTTTACTTCAAATGACCTGACGCTCGATACCCAGGCCATGCTGGGCATTGCACAAGAGATCATAGCTGCCACCTGAGAGGTTACGCCGCATCAGGGAGCCTTTGTGGTCACGGACTTGGTCGCTACAGATTTGGCCGCTGCTGGCTTTGTGGCTGTCGATGTCGTTGCATCGGAAGCGACCGGCCCGCGCTTCTTCGCTTCTTCTCTGGCGGCTGCTTCGCGCTTCATTCGTTCGATGGCTTTATCATGACTTTCTGCCGCTTTGGCTTTGATCTCATCATGGGCTCTGCGATGAGCTTCCAGCCGTGCCTTTTCAGCAGCAGCGTTGGCGGCCGCCTGTTCCTGTAGTGCTTTCTGACGTGCAGCCGCCTGTTGTTGCTGGGCCTGCTGCATCTGCTGAATCTGTTTCATGTAGCGGCTGTAATTCCCACGATAAGCCGCCTGGGCATGACTCATAAAGAACAGATTTGCGAGAATCAGCAAGCCAATGGCCATAGATCGTGAAGACATGATGGTCGCTCCAGAAGGTGGGAAGAGCTGGCAGGTCAGTACGGGATACCGGCGGGCCACAAACAGCTTTCAGCCATTTGCAGGAAAGTCACATTATCGTTGCTCGACTCCCTGATTATAGAATTGGGAGGAGCTGACAAACAGACAGAAGATACTGTCCTTTTCGCAACAATCGAGTCCTGTGGATTCTCACAATATCGCAAGCCAACAGGTTCGAATAACGAACGTTGACTGTTCTTGAACTGGCCTCAATGTTTATTGACGCTCTCATTGTTAAGCCATGATCGACGCAAGTCTTCCGCCTGCTGCTGGATCTCGGCTAACTCGACTTCCGTCTTTCGATCGACGTTCTTCAGTTGCATGGCCATCCGCTGATTCCCGCGCAATTGTTCCCGATGACGCGAAAGAAAATCCCAGTAAAAGGTCGTGATCGGGCAAGCGTCTTTTCCTGTTGATTTCTTCGGATCGAAGCGGCAGTTCTGACAGAAGTTACTCATCCGGCTGATGTAGGCACCCGTGGCACAATAAGGCTTGGTACCGACAATACCACCATCACCAAACTGACTCATTCCGAGTGTGTTCGGCAACGACACCCAGTCAATGGCATCCAGGTACATCGCCATATGCCACTGATGAAACTGATAGGGATGAGCACCAAAGGTCTGAGAAAGATTGCCCAGCACCATGAGGCGATGAATATGATGGGCATATCCATGCTTCAGTACATGGTTCATCGATTCACGCACACAGACCATCTCGGTCTGGCCATCCCAGAAGAACGAGGGCAAGGGCTGCTGATGTTCAAAGAAGTTGAGTTCGGCATATCGGGGCATATGGCTCCAGTAAATGCCGCGAATGAACTCACGCCAGCCAAGAATCTGCCGCACGAATCCCTCAGTACTCGCCAGATCGACCTGGCCAGCCTGATAAGCCTCAACAGCCGCCTGCACACATTCGCGTGGATTGAGCAGTTTGACATTGAGATAAACCGATAGCCTCGAATGATGCAAAGTGGCCTCTCCCGTCCACATGGCATCTTCATATCGACCAAATCGCGGGAGGTGGTGCCTGACAAAATACTTGAGCAGCTTCAGTGCATCGGCCCGTGTCACCGCTAATGTTTCATCAAACACTTCCCCGGGGTTCGATGGAAACCTGGCACGCACAAGGTCGATCACTGCCTGAGTCATCGCATCGGCAGTGAACTTGAGTGGAGCCGGCAACTTGCCGGGCCCGCTCGAACCAAAGCTCTCACGATTCTCATGATCGAAGTTCCATTGGCCCCCTTCAGGCTGCCCGGCTTCATCAACCAGAATCTGATGTTTCTTTCGCATCTCGCGATAGAAGTATTCGAGAATCAGCTTCTTCTTGCCTGAGGCAAACTTTTGAAAGTCCAGATGCGTGGCAAAGAAGTGCGTATCGTCGAGGTACGTCAGCGGGATACCCAGCTTCCGGGCGGCGGCTTCGAGTCGTTGCTTGACCCGCCAATCCCCAGGTTCAACGACCACCAGCTCCTTGATCCCAACCTCATGGGCATCACGCAACAGTAAGTCCGTGAATGTCTGCCCTTCATCCTGTGCTGGATCCTCGTTTAACTCGCGATAATGGACACGAAACTTTTTCGCTCGCAGTTCATCACGAAAATGCCGCATGGCGGAAAAGAAGAACGTGATTCGCAGTCGATGACACCAGATCTGCTCGACCTCTTCCGGTGTTTCAGCCATCCAGAGAATGTCCGTCTCGGGGCAATACTGCGAAAAGATGGGTGAGTTTATATCGAGCTGATCGCCCAGAATGATCAGGAAGCGATGAGCCCCCGAAGGCGGCGTGTGACTCACAGCAGACCGGCGCGGCATATCATGACCCTGAAAATGGCTCAGTTCTCGAACCGGCAGATCATCTCGTCATACAATGACAGTGGGGCTCAGCGATGATCCAGCGGGGCAGGCAACCCCGATTCAGGGAATGGTAGATCGGTGATGGTCACTGGCAACCTGGCGACCATGAGCCGAGTGCTGGTTTGATCTGCATCGACGGGCCAGGCAGATCATCACTCAACTTCTACAGACAACAGCAATGCCAAGATCTATCTGCCGATCGTCTCGGGCTCCTTTGAGCCGATCGCCAGCAGCATCAGGCCATTTCACTCAGCGAGTCGTAACCCAGATAAACAATCACCGCTGCAGAGAGCAGGAAGAGAACATCGAACACGACTTTCCCGCCAAAGGGCATGCCGATAATCAGATCGAGAATGGCAGCCAGACCCACCAGCCCGCAAGCAGCAAATGAAGCGTAGATGATCTTCTTGGGCATACTCAAAGCCATATTGATGCCGACCTTCCAGAATCACTTTGCCATGTGGGAGATGCAACCAAAGGTTACGCTGAAAAAGTTTGAACTCTAATGGAACAGTACTTATTCACAGAACAACCCATGTTTCCTGTCTTCTTGACGAGAGTATAAGGCGAGACAACGGGCTGACGCCAGAGCAGGCCCCGTTGACGATCCGTAACAGCTCTGGTGCAGTGCGGGTTCGACGATCGAGAGGAATAATCCGCCCTGCGAAGCACTCCGAAACCACATCGATGCGTGATCTTTTGTATATTTTCAAGCAGCGGTTTCCAGGAGACAAACATCATCACGGGCAGACAACGATCTTGATGACTATAATCCAACGTTACCTTTCGTACAGTAGATGGGCTGCGGACATCATGGGATGAGGTTCTCCTTTGAGGAATAAGTATGTCGAGTGTCCTGGCAGAATCGTGGAGCACAGTGAGCAGGCTGTTGGGTTTAATCCGCTTCAGCCACACCGTTTTTGCTTTGCCGTTTGCTCTCCTCGCAGCGATTCTGGCCTGGCAAACTCCCGGCATCAGTTTTCGCTGGCAGGATCTGGCTGGCATCCTCCTTTGCATGGTCTTCGCACGCTCTGCAGCGATGGCTTTCAATCGCTGGATTGATCAGGACATCGATGCACAGAATCCACGGACAGCCGGTCGTCATCTTCCTGCCGGGTTACTTTCCAATGCCGCCGTGCTGCTCTTTACCGTGATTTGTTCCATTGGCTTTGTGGTTTCCACACTTTGTTTCTGGCCCAATTGGTTACCTCTGGCACTCTCTTTCCCTGTGCTGATCTTTCTGCTCGGGTATTCCCTGGCGAAGCGATTTACCGTTTTGTGCCATTACTGGCTGTCGGCTGCGCTCATGCTCTCACCCATTGCGGCCTGGATTGCCCTGACAGGCCGGGTGGACGCTCCTCCTCTGTGGATGGCAGCGATCCTGTTCTTTTGGGTCGGTGGATTCGACTTGCTTTATGCCTGCCAGGATGCCGATTTTGATCGACAGAAGGGGCTTTTCAGTATCCCGGGCCGCTGGGGCATTCCGGCAGCTTTGAAGCTGGCAGCCGCGAGCCATCTGATCGTGGTGCTCTGCCTGTTTGGACTCTGGTGGAGTGCTGGATTTGGAATGATTTTTCTCGTGGGGATCGCTGGTATTTCGCTTTTGCTGATCTACGAGCATGCGATTGTCAGCCCACAGAATCTTTCGCGGGTGAACGAGGCATTTTTTCAGGTGAATGCCGTGATCAGTCTCGGAATTCTGGGTCTCGCCATTCTTGATCGATGGGTCAGCCCGGTTTGATCCGTCATGAGATCTTTGCGGCTGCGCCACGTTCCTTAAGAAGCCCGGTCTGTCGTAGCCTCAGTCATCAGGAAACTTCTGCGCAACATTGAGACGCAATTCCAATCGTTGGCAAACCCGGGAAATGATCTCTGCGGACTGAATTTCAACTTGAGAAATCTTTCGAGAGTTCATGAGCCCAACATGGCGAAGACACGGCGCGCGACCTAAAATCTGCGGACTACGTCGCTTTCCATGTAACGACATCGCTTTGTGTGCCATGCTTGCAGCTCTGGGCAAGCATGTCTTCGTGACCAGCAACGCGTAGTTGTTTCCTGAGAGTGGTATCACTAGCCCTTTGCCAACATGCTTTACGAGCCGGATCAACCTGTGGCATGCCCTGAGAAAGGGATGCTCAGGTGGCCCGCTTCCACAAAATTGAAAGAGGATCGAACATGCAAGGTAGCCAGGCAGTCATCGATGCACTGAACGCCGGTTTGACAATCGAACTGACAGCCATCAACCAGTACTTCGTTCAGGCCAAAATGTGTGCCAACTGGGGCCTGCACAAACTGGCCAAAAAGCACTACGAAGAGTCGATTGGTGAAATGCGTCATGCCGAGAAGCTGATTGATCGCATTCTGTATCTCGAAGGGATCCCTGAAATCGCCCGCTACGACGTGATCCGCCCCGGGACGAATGTCGAAGAACAATTCAAGTTCGACCTCGAACTCGAATCTAAAGGCGTGAAGACCTATAACGAAGCGGTCGAGATTTGCATGGCCGCGAAAGATCACGGCAGTCGCGAAATCATTGCCCCGATCCTCGTGGAGTCGGAAGGCCACGTCGACTGGCTGGAATCCCAGATTGATCTCATCAGCAAGATGGGCATCCAGCACTATCTCGCCCAGATGATCGGCGAATTCCCCGAAGAGCATTAATTCCGCTTTGGCATCATTCGGCGCAATAGCGTCACGAAACGACGGATTGAAGACAACGGGTCGAGAAAGCTTCATGCATTCTCGACCCGTTGTTTGTGCAGTGCTCCTAATGAGATACCCACCCGAAAGGTGATCACGCATCTGATGGCGGTATACCGTCTTTGTTGACTTGTGATTGAGTCTCAACCCGAAAATCCGGCAATTCTGGAAGAGATGCTGGCTCTGAATCCCGTGAGGCGAAGTTCTCCAGGTTTGAACCAAAGTTCAGACTGGGTGGATCTGTCGTTTCATCCGGGGAATTAAAGTATTGCGGCTTGGTGCCAACTTTTCTCAAAGCAGGCCTCAGAGCGCGGCGTACCATCATGAAGCCCAACCCGATGGTAATCGCAAATCCAAAGCCATAGATCCAATAGATCGTTGGATCCTGCGCCTCTTCAGCCATTTTCCGGCGAACGTTCTCAATAGGTGCCAGCTTGATGCGGCCAATCAGCAGCGGTGCTCCACGTTTCACGTCGTAGGTTTTGTAGGCCATGACTTTTAAGAAGTAACCCGCGAAGTCGATATCTGCCCAGACTTCCGGGCCGATTGGCAAACCGGCTGGCTTTTGAGTAAAGACAATCACATAAGGATACGACTGCGAATCATCGGTGATCCCCCATGCCTCATAGACTTTTTTGATTCCCAGTGGGTTCTCAGGAGCGTCGAATTCCAAAACACGTCGGACATGAACTCGCATCCGCAAAGGCTGCGTGCGAAATTTACCGGGTTGCTCCCACAGTTGAGAGAATGTCACTTTCTTCGATCTAGCCCATAGCTCATCGAAAGTTTGAGAGTTAGCCCATGCCGCCAGCCGCCAATAGAGCGGCATCTCCCGCGGACGAAGTTCCAGCTTGTCTTTGAGCAATTCTTCGAGACGACGGAACTCAGCGACTTCGGTCTCATCCTGATCATTGGGAGCGGGAACAACCTCTTCCTCTTCCTCGACATCCCCGGGAGCCACGACTTCGGCAGTTGCCGGCAGGTTATCTTTTTCCAGCCATCGCCAGCGCAGTGGCTGACGGATCGTATCGTACATCACCCACAGGATCACGAGCACCAGCAGCAGCGAAAAGACCCTGTTACCAGGGATTGACATGCCAAAGGGATGGATGATTCGCCTTGCCAAAATTCACCTCGCTCAAATTCTGTCGAGGTGTCTCCCCGTCAGAACGCCGCACGTTCTGAGCTGTCAATCATTTTGTTTTTTCGACGAAGCTCACCTTGCTGAGCTGAGTTCCATCGGGAAGCGTTTGGATTGTGCACAGATCGACAATCTTCATCAGCTCTTCGTAGCGTAACTGGCTATCCACATGGAGCTGGACTTTATCGAATGAAGTCGTCCCGGATGAGAGTAACGACTTCAGTTGTTCTCCCAAGACATCGGCTGCTGCCGGTGTGAAGGGGCCTTGAATAATGGTTCTCAGCCCGGTCTTGACGCCCACGAGCTGACCAGCCGCATCACTCTCCAGAAAGATATTCAACGTCTGAAGATCGGGTGGAATCCCGCCGCTGTCTGTGGAAGGTTTGATCTTCTCTGTTTCCATTTGCGTCAAAGGTGTCGGGGGCGGCATCTGCAGTTGCAGGTGTCCTTCCACCGGACTGGGACGAAATGTGAGAATAAAAAACGCCAGCAGCTGAAATGCCATATCAAGCATGGCTGCCATATTGAGCTCAACAGTTCCCGGGCCTCGCTGTTTTCTCTTTCGCATTTTATCGTCCCTCCTGCTTACTCATGGCACTGAGGGCAAAGCTGCGGAAGCCATTTTTCTGGCAAGTCCGAATGATCTCGTTGATTGTCGAGAACGGTATCGAATGATCGGCCCGAATGATGATGGGTGTCGTCAATTCATCCGATGCCTTCTTGCCCGAAACTCCCTCTTGCTGCAGTTTCTGAAGGCGAGCTTCCTGTGCGATGAATTTCTCAGGGTCGATCAGTTCGCCATAAGATTTCACAGTTCCATCTTCGGCGATATTGAGAGTGATTGGCTCGTTATGACCAATGTATTCCAGTGGCCGCGCTGAACCTAGAACAGGTAATCTCAAAGAGAGATCCAGAGCCGCACCCTTAAAGTTAATCACCAGCATGAAAAAGGTGATCAACTGAAAGACCATATCCAGAATCGGAGTCAGATTGGGCTCGTAACCTTCGCCAGAATGCCCCGACATGTACTGACCCTTCCAGAAAGCAGATTAACGGCCTTAACCTTTTGAGAATGACTGGCACCCGCCTTTGAATCGATCGCTAAGTTGTGGCAGCAGGTCGAGAAGACGCCGTATTCTGAATGCGACGGATCAATTCATTCGCAGCACTGACAGCACCCAGGCTCAGTGTCGCCACACGGTTGCGGAACAGGGCGAAGAAGAAGATTGCAGGCACAGAAAGAGCCACTCCTTCGAACGTAATGAGAAGTGCCTCGGAAATACCACCGGCGACTTCACTCGCTTTCATCTGGGTTTCAGACATGGCAATCACGCTGAAGCTCGCAATCATTCCCTTCAATGTACCTAGCAATCCAATCAGTGGCCCCAGTGAGCCGATCACAGCCAGCATGCTGATTTGCTTTTCCATCTCCACGGCAACCAACTCCCCGTGTCGATCAATACTATCTCGCGCTTCTGCCAGGCCACCATTGAGAGAGGTAATCCCATTGGCGACCAGCATTCCCAATTCGCTGTCGCTCTCTTTGGCGGTCCGATAGATCCCCTGGTAGTCTCGCTTGTTCAGCATTTCGCCCCACTCTTCAAGCAGATCTTCCGGCATGATGTTCTGCGGCCTGAGCCTCATGAAAAGCTGCGTAATCTTGGCTACGAGATAAATCGACATCACAAAGAGAACAAAACCAATCCAGCCGGAAGTA
>VFQR01002264.1_pt1 | contig 12577 bp, 13 predicted proteins | sample 3512321 | NCBI WGS metagenome assembly VFQR01 (sample SAMN10412374, study PRJNA504923) | tailings metagenome | isolation source: Relicate 3 Philex TSF1 revegetated site | place: Philippines: Tuba, Benguet | collected 2017-08-29
GCAAGGTGCTCCTGCGGATGGCGGCATGGATGAACTACATCTTCCCCTTCCACTGATCCCTATTCGCAATCGGCGGCGCCCTGCGAAAGCGTGACGCCGCATCACCCAGACAGGAGCCCAACATGTTCGAGCCTGGCCACCTCAACCGCAAGAAACAACCGGGAATACCCGGCGTCCCGGACTTCGACATCGACGTTTATTACGACGTCCGCCGTGACCCCAAGGAAGGTGTGCTGCTGCACTTTCGCATGAGCGGCCAGGTCAACGGCCGCAGTTTCACCGACGAGTTCGACATGCACCGCGACAGCGCATTCAACTTCGCCAGCCGCATCGCCAAGGCAGCCGCGAAACAGGGGCTGCCGGTGAATGCCAGCCCGATCATGCGCAGCCACAGCGAGTACGACGCGATGTTCGCGGATATCCGCAAGAAGCTGGATATCCGCACCGGTGAACCGGTGAATTTCGACAATCTGGAAAAAGACGGCTTCTAGCGTTTCGTTCTGCGCCCGCGTCCACTTATCTCAAGCCTGAGGAACGGATCATGGCCGACGCAAGCAAGAAGATGGGCCTGGTAGGCCTGACCACCCTTGTGGCGGTCAACATGATGGGCTCAGGCATCATCATGCTGCCTTCGAGCATGGCTCAGCTGGGCGCCGTTTCGTTGCTGTCGTGGGTAGTCACGGCGGTCGGCTCAATGGCGATCGCCTATGGCTTCGCGCAGTGCGGCATTTATTGCCCGCGACCCGGCGGCATGTCCGCCTACAGTGAGGAGGCGCATGGCAAGTCCGCCTTCTTCCTGTGCTCCTATCTGTACTTTCTCTCGCTGGTGATAGGCAATGTGGCCATCGGCATTTCAGCCGTCGGCTATCTCACCCCCTTCTTTCCCTGGCTGGGCAGCGGCGCCGCAGCTCTGGTAGCCGGGACCATCGCGCTCATCTGGCTGACCATACTGGCCAATCTTGGCGGACCCAGCGTCACCGGACGCCTCGGTGCGGTCACCGTCTGGGGCGTGATCATTCCGGTGGCGGGGCTGGGTGTGATCGGTTGGTTCTGGTTCGATCCCAACCTGTTCAGGGAAGCCTGGAACCCCAATGGCCTGCGCACCAGCGATGCCATCGCGCAAAGCATTCCGCTCACCCTCTGGGCGTTTCTCGGCATGGAGTCGGCGGCGCAGAACTCCGATGCCGTGGAAGACCCCAAGCGCAACGTGCCCCTGGCCTGCCTGCTCGGCACGCTTGGCGCCGCCGTGGTGTACGTGCTGTCGACCAGCGTGATTCAGGGCATCGTTCCCAACCCGGAACTGGCGAACTCCAGCGCGCCCTTCGCGCTGGTCTATGCGCAGATGTTCAACGACAGCGTAGGCAACATCATCATGGCCCTGGCGGTGATGGCCTGCCTGGGCTCGCTGCTGGGCTGGCAGTTCACCCTGGCACAGACCGCCAAGGTCACCGCCGAGCAGGGCATGTTTCCCAAGCTGTTCACCCGCGTCAGCGCCCGCAACGCTCCGCTCATCGGCCTGCTGTTCTGCGGTGTCCTGCAAACCCTGATCGCCTTGTCGACCATCTCGCCGAATGCGAGCGCACAGTTCACCAAACTCGTCGGTCTGGCGGCGGTCACCAACATCATCCCCTACATCACCTCCCTGACCGGCCTGCTGGTGATCATGTACAAGGCCCAGGTCGAGCCGCGGATATTCCGCCGCAACGGCGTGATACTGCTGGTGGCCATGCTGTACTGCTTCTACGCCCTGTATGCCTCGGGTCTGGAGGCGGTGTTCGGCGCTGCACTGGTGATGGTGGTGGGCTATCTGCTGTTCGGCGCCATCGCCAAACGCTTCGTCGGCGCGCTAGACAACCTCGGACGGCCATAGGAGCTTCCCGCATGCCTATTCGATATCTGGCCCGGCTCCTGTTTCTCTGCGCATGGCTGCCGATCGCCGCTCACTCCGCCACCCTGGAGCGCATCCGTGAAAACGCCGAGTTCGTGCTCGGCTTCGTGCCAGGCGACCTGCCGTTCTCCGACGGTGATGCCAGGCAGGCCAGCGGCTATTCCATCGATCTGTGCCATCAGGTCGCCGACCTGATCAGGGAGCAGCTGGCCATGCCCGAGTTGCAGGTGCGCTATGTGCCCCTGAGCACCACTGATATGCTCGATGCGGTGGCGGAGGCCAGAGTCGATATCCTTTGCTCGCCCCTGGTGGAGAGTCTGGAGCGTCGCCGCAGGGTCAGCTTTTCCCTGCCGATCTTCACGGCCGGCCTCGGGGTAGTCGTGCGGCAGGACGCCCCAGCGACCCTGACGCTGCCGCTCAAGGGCGAAACGACTTACCGCGGCCCAACCTGGCGCGCCACCATCAATCAGGGCCTGAGCCGTCACAGCTTTGCCGTGATGAAGGGCACGGTGAGCGTTGACTGGGCGCAGAACCGCATTCGCCAGCTCGGCCTGCAATCCAGGCTGATCGAAGTAGACAGTAACCAGGAGGGTATCGAGCAGGTCGTCACTGGACAGGTCGACGCCTTCTTCGCAGATCGCCTGGTGCTGCTCAACTATCAGGCGCGACATCCGCAAGGCGCCCAGCTATGGATTCCGGAGCGGCTGTTCGCCGTGGAGCCGGTGGCCATGCCGCTTGCACGCGACGACGAGGACTTCCGCCTGCTGGTCGATACGGCGTTGAGCCGCCTGAACCGTTCCGAGGAAGGCGAAGCGCTTTACCGCCGCTATTTCGGCGATCTCAGCGAGCAAGGTCGAATGATGTTGCGGCTCAACTCACGTCCCTGAGCAGACACTCAGGCCGAGGCCGCCAGGCTGTGGAAGCTGAAGTAGTAACGCAGGGCGTCGATCATCTCGACATAGTCGGCAGGCGGCGCCACCAGGGCGAAGCCCGAGTCGTAGATGCCGGGTGTGACGTCCTCTCGGCACCACTGGCAGGTGGCGGAGAAATCGATGAAATGCATGCCATGCTGACCGGGAATCTTCAAACGCATGTCGAAACGCGCGCCCACCAGCAGCGGCAACTGGCTGATCAGCATCAGGCCGTCGAGCGAGACGTTGCCGATGGAGCCCATCGGCTTGTCGGTGATGCGGTTGAACACCTTCAGGTAGTAGGGCAACTGGTGGCGTTCGATTCGGCGCTGGCTACGCATGGTGGCAGATCGCTACAAAGGGTCTTGAGTATGGCCCTACTACAGCCACTAAACCACCCTCAAGTACAGCGTTGGGCTATCCGCTCGCGCAACTGGCGACGAGCGGTGTCTGTTTCTTCATCACTGTAGTAAATGCGCTCGCCACCGGCGCCCTCACGGTAATAGCGGTAGCCCTCCGGCATCTGCTCCAGACGCCGACGCAGCTCGCGGCATTCGCTGGCCCGTTCTTCACGTTGCGCGGCTGCAGAGGCCGCTGCCTGCTGTTGCTCCTCGCGCCGGGCGTCATAGAAGCGCTGGCTGCGTGCCTCGCGCTCACGCGTGTGGGCGTCGCGCTCGACCACCTGCGGTTTCACCTGCACGGTTTCGGCCCCGGGTACCGGGCGCTGGCCGAAATGCACCCGCCCCTGCTCGTCCGTCCAGCGATAGATTTCCGCCGTTGCCAGCGTGGGCAGCAATACGGCGACCAGCAGCAAGTGACGCATGTTCATCCTCCATGAAGGCCATGCGCCAGCTTATACCGCACCGCGGCAGCAAGAAACGCCCGGCGACCGAAGGCTCAGAGTGGCGCGGGGCTGACCTTGGCCGCAGGGGCCGAGCTGTGATGGCCCAGTTGCTCCAGGGTCTGCAGGCGCGCCCGCGCGCGGTAGGCATATTCGCTGGCCGGGTAGCGCGTGATGATGAACTGATAGGTCTGCGCCGCGTCGACGAACAGGCTTTCGCGCTCCAGGCATTGGCCGCGCAGCAGGGAAATTTCCGGCTGCAGGTAGCTGCGCGAGCGGCTCTTGCGCTCGGCCTGCGATAGCTCCAGTGCGACCTTGGCGCAATCACCTTCGTTGTAGGCGCGATAGGCGTTGTTCAGATGATGATCGAGCGAGACGCGGGTACAACCCGTGGCAGCCAGGGCCACGGCCAGAATGATCAGGGTACGCATGGGCAAGTCCTCCAGTGAGCAGTGTATCGACAGCGCGGGGGAAAACTGAACAGCGACAAACCTCCGATGGGTTTTGCCGGCAGCGCCTTGGCGCTGACCGATGCGCTGACTAGACTGCGCGGCACCGGCCCGTTCCGGCCAAGGAGCCCGCATGCCGCTCGCCCGCCTGCTTCCCCTCGTCATTGGCGCCAGCCTGCTGAGCGCCTGCGCCCCGACCACGCCGCTGTTCATCGCCCAGGTCACCACCAACGAAGTGGTGGAATACAAGGCGCTGAAGACCAAGCGCATGACCGCCGCCATCGAAGAGGAAGGCGATCTGCTCACCTACAGCGCCCTGGCCATTCGCGACGCCCACAGCGCCAAGGCCGAGGCGCTGTACCTGGACGGTTATCGCGACCGCCAACTGAGCGGCGAGGTACGCGCCATCGCCCTGTATCAGATCGGCCTGATCTACATGAGCCGCTTCAATGAGCAGCGCGACGATGCCAAGGCACTCAACTATTTCTACAAGGTGCTCAACGAATTCCCTGCCAGCCAGGCCGCCAGCCGTGCCGAGGAACGCATCGCGACGATCCGCCAGCGCGCCGACGAGCCGATCCAGCAGACCTCGCGCGAGCTGCTGGCGAACTGGCAACCGAGCCAGAACCTAGATCTGTACAAACCCAGCCTGGATCCGGACATGACCCTGCTGTCGCGTCGCGCCGTGCTCAAGGGCCGCGTCGAGGAAGCCGAGCAGCTTTACCTGTTGGGCCTGGCCGACCCGCACGTGCCAGCGGACATCAAGGAAAAGGCGCTGTATCAGCTGGCGCTGATGCACATGGCACCGGACAACCCCAACGCCAACCGCGACAAGGCCATTGCCTATCTGCGCCGCCTGCTGGTGCAGTTCCCCGAAGGCGAGTTGAGCGCCAAGGCCGCTCGTCATCTGGACCTGGCGCTCAATCCGGGCCAGCGCTGACCCATATCAATGCCGCGCGACCTCACCGGGTCTGTAATAGCCATACGGACACCAGCGAGGCTGCCGCCATGAAACTGCAACGACTGTTGGTCGTCATCGACGCCGAACACCAGCAACAACCTGCCCTGCAACGCGCCGTCGACATCGCGCGCCAGGTCGGTGCCGAGTTGCACCTGCTGAAGATCGAATACCACCCGAGCCTGGATGGCGGCCTGCTGGACAGCCATTTGCTCGACCGCGCCCGCGAAGCCATCCTGCGGCAGAGCCACGAGGCGCTACGCGCCAGCGTCGCCCATCTGAGCGATGAAGGCTTCAAGATCGAGATGGACGTGCGCTGGGGCAAGCGCCGCCATGAGGAAATACTCGCCCGGGTTGCCGTGCTGCAACCGGACGTCCTGTTCAAGTCGACGCACCCGAGCAATGCACTGCGCCGCCTCCTGTTCAGCGATACCAGCTGGCAACTGATCCGCCGCTGCCCGGTGCCCTTGTGGCTGGTGCACGATGCCGAGCCGCGTGGCCGCAGCCTGTGCGCGGCGCTCGACCCGCTGCACAGCGCGGACAAACCCGCCGCCCTCGATCATCAGCTGATCCGTACCAGCCAGGCCCTGCAGGCTGCGCTCGGCCTGCATGCCCAGTACCTGCATGCGCACGCGCCACTGCCACATTCGCTGTTGTTCGATGCCGAGGTAGCGCAGGCTTATGACGACTACGTGATCCAGTGCCGCCGCGAGCACCGCGAGGCCTTCGACAAGTTGATTGGCCAGTACGCCATCGATCGGGCTCAGGCCCATCTGCTGGACGGATTTGCCGAGGAAGTCATCCCGCGTTTCGTGCACGAGCACAATATCGGCCTGCTGGTGATGGGCGCCATCGCCCGCGGCCAGCTGGACAGCCTGTTGATCGGCCACACCGCGGAGCGGGTGCTGGAACGCGTCGAATGCGATCTGCTGGTGATCAAACCGGACGGCAAAGGGTAGTGCACAGGAACAATGACTACAGCGAAAGGCCGTAGTAGCCTCCCCGCTATCGTTGACTAGGGAGTTCGTGCATGACCTTTCGCCGCACCAAAATCGTCGCCACCCTGGGCCCGGCCAGCAACTCGCCGGAAGTGCTGGAGCAACTGATCATTGCCGGTCTCGACGTGGCCCGTCTGAACTTCTCCCACGGCACGCCGGACGACCACAAGGCGCGTGCCGCCCTGGTCCGTGAACTGGCTGCCAAACACGGCCGCCATGTCGCCCTGCTCGGCGACCTGCAAGGCCCGAAAATCCGCATCGCCAAGTTCGAGAACAAGCGCATCGAGCTCAAGGAAGGCGACCTGTTCCGTCTCTCCTCCAGCCACTCGCGCACGGCCGGTACCCAGGAAGTGGTGGGTATCGACTACCCGGCGCTGATTCAGGATTGCGATGTCGGTGACGAACTGCTGCTCGACGACGGCCGAGTGGTCATGCGCGTCGAACTCAAGGGCGCCGACGAGCTGCACTGCCGCGTGGTGATCGGCGGCCCGCTGTCGGACAACAAGGGCATCAACCGCCGCGGCGGCGGCCTGACCGCGCCGGCGTTGACCGACAAGGACAAGGCCGACATCAAGGTGGCCGCCGAGATGGAGCTCGACTACCTGGCCGTATCCTTCCCGCGCGACGCCGCCGACATGGACTATGCCCGTCGCCTGCTCACCGAGGCCGGCGGTACTGCCTGGCTGGTGGCCAAGATCGAACGCGCCGAAGCCGTGGCCGACGACGAAGCCCTCGACGGCCTGATCCGCGCCAGTGACGCGGTGATGGTAGCCCGCGGCGACCTGGCCGTGGAAATCGGCGATGCCGAGCTGGTCGGCATCCAGAAGAAGATCATCGCCCACGCCCGCCGCCTGAACAAAGCGGTGATCACCGCCACGCAGATGATGGAATCGATGATCCACAGCCCGATGCCGACCCGCGCCGAAGTCTCCGACGTGGCCAACGCCGCGCTGGACTACACCGATGCGGTGATGCTCTCGGCCGAAAGCGCCGCTGGCGAATACCCGGTCGAGGCCGTGCAGGCCATGGCCCGCGTGTGCCTGGGCGCCGAGAAGCATCCGACCAGCAAGCAGTCCAGCCACCGCCTGGGCCGCACCTTCGAGCGCTGCGACGAGAGCATCGCCCTGGCGACCATGTACACCGCCAACCACTTCCCGGGCGTCAAGGCCATCATCAGCCTGACCGAGAGTGGCTACAGCCCGCTGATCATGTCGCGCATCCGCTCGTCGATCCCGATCTTCGCCTTCACCCCGCATCGCGAGGCCCAGGCCCGTGTGGCGCTGTTCCGCGGCGTCTACACCGTACCGTTCGACCCGGCCTCGCTGCCGGCCAACAAGGTCAGCCAGGCGGCGGTGGACGAGCTGCTCAAGCGTGGCGTGGTGGAACCGGGCGACTGGGTGATCCTGACCAAGGGCGACAGCTACCACGGTACCGGCGGCACCAACACCATGAAGATCCTCCACGTCGGCGATCCAATGGTGTAAGTGATCAGCAAATGCAAAAGGCCACTCGATAAGCGGCCTTTTCTTTTTCTAGCCGGTGGCGCGCCCTACGCAACCTGCGCCATCCCGTAGGGTGCGCCATGCGCACCAGCGCTTTTGCAGCACGCCACGTGCCAGCCCGAACCGCCGTCGACGCCGCACGCTCCTGGCGAACAGCCGGTGCACACGGCCTGGGCAGCCCGGCGGCCCCCTAAGCGAAACGAGAGAAATCCGCCTTTCTGCGCTGCATGAATGCGGTCAGCGCCTCGACGGCTTCCGGCGAGCGCAGGCGCTGGCCGAACAGGGCACCCTCCTCCTCGATCACCTTGCGCAGCTGCTCGCGATCCGGCGCACGCATCAGGCGCTTGCTGTCGGCGACCGCCGAGGACGCCAGCTCGAGAAAGCGCAGGGCCATCTCGCGCGCCTTGGCCAGCGTCGCCGCGCCATCGTCGAGTGCCTGATTGGCAATGCCCCACTCCGCCGCCTGCTGACCACTGAAAGCTTCACCGAGCAACAGCAGCTCGGCCGCGCGCGCATGCCCCAGCAGGCGCGGCAGGATCAGGCTGGAGCCGTACTCCGGGCACAAGCCAAGATTGACGAAGGGCATTTTCAACTGCGCATCGCGGGCGACATAGACCAGATCGCAATGCAGCAGCAGCGTGGTACCGATGCCCACCGCAGGGCCGGCCACCGCCGCGACCACGGGTTTGGGAAATTCGAACAGCGCGCGCATGAACTGGAACACTTCGCTGTTGAGCCCGGTCGGCGGCGCCTGGATGAAGTCGGCGACATCGTTGCCGCTGGTGAAGCACTGCTCGCCACCGGTCAACAGCACCACGCGCACGCTCGGATCCGCAGCCGCCTGGTCGAGTACTTCGGCCATGCCGGCGTACATGGCGCGGGTCAACGCGTTCTTCTTGTCCGGACGATGCATGCGCAGCGTCAGCAGCCCGCCGTCGCGCTCGATATGCAGGTATTCGCTCATACAAGGCTCCAAAACCGTAGGGTGCGCTGTGCGCACCAGAAGCCCGATGCCATCGGATCTGGTGTGCACAGCCGAGGCGGCCCCGGGCACCCTAGGTACGGGTTAGAAAGACGTCGGCGAGCATCTGGCTGCGCGGCAAACCGGCCATGTACAGACGCCGCGCAAAGCTGTCGACCGTCTTCGGATGGCCGCAGAGTAAGGCGAGGGTCTGCCGTGAAACAAGGCGCAGTTCGGCCAAAGCAGCCGGCAACTGCGCCGCCGTCACCAGCTCCACCTGCAGGTTCGCATGCTGCGCTGCCAGCACCTGCAGTTCGCTGGCCAGATAGTGCTCGGCCGCGTCATGCGCCACATGCAGCAGGCGAATGGCGCCCTGATGCTCCTGGCGCAGCGCCTCGCGCAACAAGCCATACAGAGGCGCCAGCCCGGTGCCTGCGGCCAGCAGCCAGAGCGGCCGCGCCTGCCAGTCGGCATCGTAATGCAAGGCGCCACCACGCAACTCACCCAGGCGCAGCCCATCGCCCACCTGCAGGCGCCGCGCGGCATCGCAGAAGGCACCAGGCAGGCGGCAATCGATATGAAACTCCAGCCAGTTGTCTTCGCCCGGCACGCTGGCCAGTGAATAGGGCCGGGCTACTCCCTGCTCGCTCCACAGCAGCAGATGCTGGCCGGGGCGATAGCGCAGCGGCCGCGCCGGCTGCAAATGCAGGCGCAAGACCTGCGGGCTGGGCCAATCCAGGGCGACCACTCTCGCGGCCAGGCCATCGCGCTGTGGATCGAAGGGTTCGACCTGCAGGTCGCCGAGCACCCGGCACTGGCAGGCCAGGCGCCAGCCCTCGGCACGCTTGTCGGCCGCCAGCGCCTCGGGCTGCAGGTCCTGCGGCTCGCCTTCCACGCAGCGCACCAGACAGGCATGGCAACTGCCGGCCCGGCAGCTGTAGGGCACCGCCACACCGCCGGCGAGCAGCGCATCGAGCAAGTTGGTCTGCAGGGCCACCTGCAGCTGTTGGGCGCCCACGCGCAACTCAGGCACCGGCGCGCTCCCAGCTGGCATCGCAGCGATTGCGCCCGCCGCGCTTGGCCTGATAGAGCGCCTGATCGGCCCGCTGCAGGGCTTCGTCGAGGTCATCGCCGGCGTGCAGCATCGTCATGCCGGCCGAGAGACTGAGGTTCTCGACCTTCACCCCCACCGGCTCGGCCTTGGCGAACGCCTCGCGCAGCCGTTCGCAGCAGGCAGTGAACTGATCGGCATCGGTATTGGGCAGCAGCAGCACGAATTCCTCGCCGCCGTAGCGGGCAATGATGTCGCCGTCACGCAGACAGGCTCGAGCCACCGCGGCGAAGGTCTGCAGCACCCGGTCACCAGCGGCGTGACCGTGAGCATCGTTGATCCGCTTGAAATGATCCAGGTCGATCAATGCCAGGCCGTGCTGATGTCCATGACCGAGGTGTTCCAGCTCGCGACTGGCCAGGCGCAGGAAATGACGGCGATTGAAAAGCCCGGTCAGTTCGTCGGTGGCCACCAGATCCTCAAGCTGGCGCATCATCCCGCGCAGGGTGTCCTGGTGCGCCTGCAGGGCAAAACGGCGCTGGCGCATGCGCTTGCGCATGGCCTGCACGTAACTGGAAAACAGGCACAGCCAGACCAGCAGGATGAACAGCACCCACACCTGCAGCCAGGCCATGCTCGGGTCCACCAGTTGCATGCGATAGGCCTCTATCAGCACCATCGCAGCGAAACCGAAGAAGGCGAACGCGGCGCAACGCACGAAAACCCGTGGCGCCAGCTGGAACACGCCGAACAACAGGATCAGCACGTAAAACACCATCATGCTGCCACGGGCGGTGTCGAAGAAGGCCAGCACCGGCGGCTGCCAGGCCAGGGCGACCAGCACCTGGGCCTCGGTGAGGCTGGGATCGTCGAAGCGCAGATTGCGCCCGGTGAGGAAGATCCAGAGAAATACCAGCTGACTGCCGAACACGCCCAGCGTGAGCCAGGCGGCAACACTGACGGGACCGAGGAACAGGCCGTTGAACACGGCGAACCAGCAAACGAGCGCCATCATCGCGTAGGTGGCGCAGGCCATGGCGAAGCGTTTGAGCAGGAGGCTTTGCAGGCTACGCTGCGTGCCCCGGCGAGTCATTGAGCTCATGGGCTCCATCCCATACTGGCATCTGGCCGTTACTCTACCCCTGTGATCACAGATTGCCTAGCGAGCCGATAACTGCGCATGCAGCCAACATCATCGACCTTAGGCGGCTGTGCCCTGTGCGACCGGCGCGCTATACTGCCGCGCCTTTTTTGTTGCCTGCCTTCACCGCGGCGACCTGAAAGGCCGTCGCGCAGCGACGTGGGGGCGACGTGAAGTCGTGCCCGACTGTTTTTCGCCGTTGCGCCGGGTCGTTGTCCGGCGCTTCCTTGTAGATGTTCCCTGATAGAGGAGCGCCCCAATGACCGTGATCAAGCAGGACGACCTGATTCAGAGCGTCGCCGACGCCCTGCAGTTCATCTCTTATTACCACCCCGTCGACTTCATCCAGGCCATGCACGAGGCCTACCTGAAGGAAGAGTCTCCGGCGGCCAAGGATTCCATGGCGCAGATCCTGATCAACTCGCGCATGTGCGCCACCGGCCACCGCCCGATCTGCCAGGACACCGGCATCGTCACCGTGTTCATCAAGGTCGGCATGGACGTGCGCTGGGACGGCGCCACCATGAGCGTCGACGACATGATCAACGAGGGCGTGCGCCGCGCCTACAACCTGCCCGAGAACGTCCTGCGCGCCTCGATCCTCGCCGACCCGGCAGGTGCCCGCAAGAACACCAAGGACAACACCCCGGCAGTGATCCACTACTCCATCGTCCCCGGTGACAAGGTGGAAGTGGACGTCGCGGCCAAGGGCGGCGGCTCCGAGAACAAGTCGAAGATGGCCATGCTCAACCCGTCCGACTCGATCGTCGACTGGGTACTCAAGACCGTGCCGACCATGGGCGCCGGCTGGTGCCCGCCGGGCATGCTCGGCATCGGCATCGGCGGCACTGCCGAGAAGGCCGCGGTGATGGCCAAGGAAGTGCTGATGGAGCACATCGACATCCACGAACTGCAGGCCCGCGGCCCGCAGAACCGTATCGAGGAGCTGCGTCTGGAGCTGTTCGAGAAGGTCAACCAGCTGGGTATCGGCGCCCAGGGCCTGGGTGGCCTGACCACCGTGCTCGACGTGAAGATCATGGATTACCCGACCCATGCCGCGTCCTTGCCGGTGTGCATGATCCCCAACTGCGCCGCCACCCGCCACGCCCACTTCGTGCTCGACGGCTCGGGCCCGGCCGTTCTGGAAGCGCCGGATCTGGACGCCTACCCGGAAATCGTCTGGGAAGCCGGCCCGAGCGCGCGCCGCGTGAACCTGGACACCATCACCCCGGAAGAGGTGCAGAGCTGGAAACCGGGCGAGACCATCCTGCTCAACGGCAAGATGCTCACCGGCCGCGACGCCGCGCACAAGCGCATGGTCGACATGCTGAACAAGGGCGAGCAACTGCCCGTCGATCTCAAGGGCCGCTTCATCTATTACGTCGGCCCGGTCGATCCGGTCGGTGACGAAGTGGTCGGCCCGGCCGGCCCGACTACCGCCACCCGCATGGACAAGTTCACCCGTCAGATCCTCGAGCAGACCGGTCTGCTGGGCATGATCGGCAAGTCCGAGCGCGGCCCGATCGCCATCGACGCGATCAAGGACAACAAGGCCGTGTACCTGATGGCCGTCGGCGGCGCCGCCTACCTGGTGGCCCAGGCGATCAAGAAGTCCAAGGTGCTGGCCTTCGAAGAACTCGGTATGGAAGCCATCTACGAGTTCGAGGTCAAGGACATGCCGGTGACCGTCGCGGTCGACACCAAGGGCGAGTCGGTGCACATCACCGGCCCGGCGATCTGGAACAAGAAGATCGCCGAAAGCCTGGCGGTGGAAGTGAAGTAAGCGTCAACGCTGCAAAGCAGAAGCCCGGCCAAGTGCCGGAATGCTGTTCACTTAAGGTTGCACACGTTTGGCTCCCCTCTCCCATTTATGGGAG
>VFQR01002265.1_pt1 | contig 12576 bp, 13 predicted proteins | sample 3512321 | NCBI WGS metagenome assembly VFQR01 (sample SAMN10412374, study PRJNA504923) | tailings metagenome | isolation source: Relicate 3 Philex TSF1 revegetated site | place: Philippines: Tuba, Benguet | collected 2017-08-29
CGCGACAGGAAGATCTGCGGGCCGCGCTGCTCGCGGCGCACGTCGTAGACATAGGCGCGCACGCGGTCGCCATACTTGTAGTTCTCGCGCGGGATCAGCTCGTCGCGGCGGATGATCGCCTCGCCGCGGCCCAGGTCGACGATGACGTTGCCGTATTCCACGCGCTTGACCGTGCCGTTGACGATCTCGCCGATCCGGTCCTTGTACTCGTCATACTGCCGGTCGCGCTCGGCCTCGCGCACCTTCTGGACGATGACCTGCTTGGCCGACTGGGCGGCGATGCGCCCGAAATCCATGGGCGGAAGCTGCTCGGCGATGAAGTCGCCGACCTGCGCGTCGGGATTGCGGCGGCGCGCATCCTTCAGTGCGATCTCCTTGGCGAAGTCCTCGACGTTTTCCACCACCTCCATCAGCCGCTGCAGCTTCATCTCGCCGGTCTGCGCGTTGATGTCTGCACGGATGTTGGTCTCCTGCCCGTAGCGCGAGCGGGCAGCCTTCTGGATGGCGTCGGCCATCGCTGCGATGACGATGCTCTTGTCGATCGACTTCTCGCGCGCGACCGCATCGGCGATCTGCAGCAGCTCCAGCCTGTTTGCGCTTACGGCCATTTCAGTCTCCCTGGCATGTCCGGCCCCGGCCGGCGCTAGTCCCTTGCGTCGCTGCCGTCGCCGGCATCGTCCGCATCGTTGTCGATGTCGCGGCCCTTGCGCAGGGCCTTGTCCTTCCTGAGCGCGTCGCGGATCAGGTCGTCGGTGAGTATGAGACGCGCCTCGGCGATCGTCTCCATCGGTATGCGAACCGTCGGCTCGTCGCCGTAGCTGGCCGCGTCGCGCTCGACGAGCAGCGTCGCCTCGTCCGCCTCGGCGATCCTGCCGCGAAAGCGCTTCTTGCCCTCGACCATGACCGAGGTCTCGATCTTGACCAGATGACCGCGCCACTGCGCGAAATCCGTGACCCTGACCAAAGGACGGTCGATGCCCGGCGACGATACTTCGAGATGATAGGCCTTCTCGATCGGATCTTCCACGTCCAGCGCGGGCGAGAGCGCGCGGCTCAGTTCCTCGCAATCCTGGACGGTCATGGAGCCGTCCGGACGCTCGGCCATGATCTGCAACGTCAGACCGTTCTGACCGGTAAGGCGCACGCGCACGAGGCGGAAGCCGCACGCGTCGGCGACCGGGCCAACGATCTGCGCGACGCGCGCGTCGATGCCCGTCTCGCGGATGATGCGGTCGTCGGCCTTCCCGGTCTCGGTCATTCGGTCTCCGTGACGGCCGTCAGGAATGAAAAAAGAGCGGGACCGGGTGGACCCACTCTTGTTCGAGACGACCAAGAATTTGAGGCCTAGATAGTCGCTTTCGGCCGGAAGCGCAAGGCCTGCGCACCCTGCATGGCAGCAATGCCGCTGCCGCCCTTACAACCGCGCGCTGGAATCACTATCTCTTGTGCACTGCACAATTTTGGAGTGGACAATGTCCAGGAACATCCTTTCGGGCCGGCTGCTCGGCATATTCCAGGTCCTGTCGAGCGCCATCGAGGCGGCGGGCGCGGCCGATGCCGGCCGGGCGGCGCGCCCGCGGGCGCTTCGGCGCCTCGGCATCGATCCCGACCAGTACGGTCGCATCGGCCGGAACTGAGCAGCAGGCGCGTTCAGTTTCGCCGGAACGCAAGGTAGGCCGGCCTGCGCCCTTCCCTGATGGCCTTGGCCTCGTATCGCGTACCGGGCCACCCTTCGTAGGGCTCGTTCCAGTCGGCGGCGCACGTCGCCGTCCACGCGAAGGCGTCATTGACGCGGCAGCGCTGCAGCGTCCAGTCGACGTAGGTTTCGATGTCGGAGGCGAAGCGGAACAGGGCTCCCGGTGCCATCACCCTGGCGAACCGGTCGAGATTCGCCGCGTTGACGAAGCGGCGCTTCCAGTGGCGCTTCTTCGGCCACGGATCGGGATAGAACAGGTCGATGCCCGTCAGCGTGCTGTCCGGCAGCCAGTCCAGCAACCGGGTCGCATCGTCGTCATAAAGACGGATGTTGGGCAGCGGGTCCTCCTGCCAGGAGGCGAGGAACTTCGCCATCCCGTTGACGAAGGGCTCGACGCCGATGAAGCCGGTGGCCGGAAAGCGCCGGGCCTCGTGCAAAAGGTGCTCGCCCGCGCCGAAACCGATCTCCAGCCTGACCGCGTCGACCGGCACCTCGAAAAGGCCGGCCAGCGAAGCCGGCGAAGGCGTCGCCAGGTCCAGCGCGAGACGCGGCAGGATTTCGGCCAGCGCGCCGGCCTGCACGGCGCGCACGGTCTTGCCACGGCGCCTGCCGAAAAAGGCTTCGGTCGAGCGACTGCGCCGTTCGCCGGTCATCTGTATGGCCAGGCTCAGCGGTCGAGCGCTTCCTTGAGCGGCTTCACGAGATCGGTCCGCTCCCACGAGAACGAGCCGTCGCGGCCGGCCTTGCGGCCGAAATGGCCATAGGCGGCGGTGCGCGCATAGATCGGCTTGTTGAGATCCAGGTGCCGGCGGATGCCCGACGGCGAAAGGTCCATGACCTTCCTGATCGCCGCTTCCAATTCGTCCTCGGAAACCTTGCCGGTGCCGTGAAGGTCGATGTAGATCGACAGGGGCTGCGCGACGCCGATGGCATAGGAGAGCTGGATCGTGCAGCGCTCGGCCAGCTTCGCGGCGACCACGTTCTTGGCGAGGTAGCGCGCCGCATAGGCGGCCGAGCGGTCGACCTTGGTTGTGTCCTTGCCCGAGAACGCGCCGCCGCCATGGGGCGCTGCACCGCCATAGGTGTCGACGATGATCTTGCGGCCCGTGAGGCCCGCATCGCCGTCCGGCCCGCCGATCACGAACTTGCCGGTCGGGTTGATGTACCAGTTGCACTCGGCCGCGATCTTCAGATCGCCGAGAGCCTCGCGGATGAAGGGCTCGACGACGCTGCGTACCTTGCGGTTGTCCCACTTCTCGTCGAGATGCTGGGTCGAAAGCACGATCTGGGTGACCTCGGCCGCCTTGCCGTCGACATAGCGCACCGTGACCTGGCTCTTGGCATCGGGACCGAGCCGGGCGGCCTCGCCCTCGCCCTTGTGACGGGCCTCGGCCAGGCGCTCGAGGATCTTGTGGCTGTAGTAGATCGGCGCCGGCATCAGGTCCGGCGTCTCGCGGCAGGCATAGCCGAACATGATGCCCTGGTCGCCAGCGCCTTCCTCGCCCTGCTTGTCGGCGGCGCTGTCGACACCCTGCGCGATATGGGCCGACTGACCGTGCAGCAGCACGTCGATCTTGGCGGTCTTCCAATGGAATCCGTTCTGCTCGTAGCCGATCGCACGGATCGCCTTGCGGGCGGCGGACTTGAACTTCGAGGGGTTTACGACCGGATTGCCGGCCGCGTCCTTCAGCACGATGCCGTCCCTGTCGCGCTTGAGGAGTGTGTCCGGAACCCGCACCTCGCCGGCAATGACGACCCTGTTCGTCGTGGCAAGCGTCTCGCATGCCACGCGGACCTTCCACGGGTCCATCTGCGGCCTGCCGTGGCCATTCTTCTTCAGCGCCTCGCGATAGACGAGATCGACGATTTCGTCCGATATCCGGTCGCAGACCTTGTCGGGATGGCCTTCGGAGACCGATTCGCTGGTGAAGATGTAATTGAGACGAGACAAGGCGGACCCCTCTGGAAAGCATCGCCTACCGCAGTGCGGCAAACTGCGGAAGCGTGTTAGCCAGCGGCTCGGAAATCGTCAAGGAATGGTTTTCCCGTGCCCGGCCAGAGCCCGCCGGGCGCGCCATCACGAAACTGCGACGTTCACTCTTCCGGATCGGCCGCCATGGCCTTTACGAGATCGACGATCTTTCGCCGGAGCTTGGGATCGGCAATCCGCACGAAGGCTCGATTGAGCTGCAAACCCTCGGTCGTGTTGAGGAAATCGACGACGTAGGTCGACGATCCGTCTTCGGACAGGCCTCTCGGCCCGCCATCGACGTTTGGCGCGTCCTCGAAGAAATAGGAGACCGGGACGGCCAGAATCGAGGAGATGGCCTGAAGCCTGCTCGCACCGACCCGGTTCGTGCCTTTCTCGTATTTCTGGATCTGCTGGAAGGTTATGCCGAGACTTTCGCCAAGCCGTTCCTGGCTCATGCCCAGCATGTTGCGTCGCAAACGCACACGACTTCCGACGTGCACGTCAATCGGATTCGGTTTCTTCTTGCTGTCACTCATCGTGGGTATCCGCCCTCTCAGCGGGGCTTTTGAGTCTCGTCCGCGCCTTGAAGCCGATGCTCCACCTACCCTGCCCCCGGGCTGCATCGGCGCGCGCTGGCGAACTCAGGCGGCACTATCAGTCCCTAATATATCGATTGTCAATTGATCCTGCGTCGTGCTCGCAGCCGAATTGCGGCACCCAGGAGGCCCATCACCAGAAATGCTGCAACGCCGTTAACGGCGGGTGATCCCCACGCGAAAGGGCGCAATTTCTGCAGCGGAACCGCGACGTCGATCGAAGCGCGGCTGTCGAGAGCGAGCGCGTCGATCACACGGCCATAGGCGTCGACAGCGCCCGAAATTCCGTTGTTGGCGGCGCGCACCAGCGGCAGGCCCGCCTCGACCGCGCGCAGCTGCGCCTGGCGGAAATGCTGGATCGGGCCTGGCGAATCGCCGAACCAAGCGTCGTTCGTGACGTTGACGATAACGTCGGATCGAGCCACGTCGCGCTCGACGAGATGCGGGAAGATGACTTCGTAGCAGACAAGCGGCAGCGCGGCGACGCCGCCCGGCAGTTCGAGAAGCCTGCGGCTGGCGCCCGGAGTGAAGCTCACGGGCGTCTCGACGATCTGGGTGAGGCCGATGCGCCTGAGCAACGGTTCGAAGGGAAGATACTCCCCGAACGGCACCAGATGCACCTTGTCGGCCGAATCGACGATCTCGCCGGCGCCGTCGACGGCGGTGATCGAGTTGTAGTAGCGCGGACCGCCGCCACCGGCCGTGCCTTCCTCGGCGCGGACCGCACCCGCCAGAAGAAGTCCAGAGGTTCCTATCGCGGACGCCATCGCGGCGAGCGCCTGCGGGTTTTCGGTGAGGATGTAGGGCACGGACGTTTCGGGCCACAGGACGAGCTGCGGCTGCGGCGCGCCTTCGGCGACCGGTCGCCGCGTGAGGTCGAGATGCGTTGCGAAGATGCGATCGCGCGTCGTCGCGTCCCATTTCTCCGACTGGTCGATAGACGGCTGGACGATCCGCACGGCGAGCGTCCTCGCACCGGTCGCGTCGGCGCTGGAAAGCCGCCAGGCGCCGAAGCCGGCATGGACGACGACCAGCAGGGTCGCCAGCCAAAGGCCCCACCGCGCGCGGCCCGGCGTGGCCAGCAGCGCCGGCGCGGAGAAGACGAAAACGGCCAGCGCGTTCATGCCGGCGATGCCGACGACCGCCGATGACTGCATCAGCAACGGGATCGGCATGGCGGCGTGGCCGACGGCGTTCCACGGGAAGCCCGTGAAGAGGATGCCGCGCAGCCATTCGGCAGCGCCGAAGCCGAAGGCGAGTGCGAAGACGCGGCCCAGATCGTCGGTCCACATCAGCCGGGCCAGCGCGCATGCCAGCCCGTAGAAGAGCGCCAGCAGCGCCGGCAGGGCGACCACGGCGAGCGGCAAGGCCCAGGCGAAACTCTCCGCCTCGACCAGAAGGGCGTTGCCGATCCACCACAGGCCGGCGACGAAATAGCCGAAACCGAACCACCACCCGACCGCGAAGGCAGGGCGGAGCCTTCCCGCGAAACCGGCCCTCGCATCCCCGGCCGCGCCGTCGAGCAGCCAGACCAGGACCGGAAACGACACGAAACAGGCCGCGAAGAAATCGTATGGCGCCTGGGCAAGCACGGCCAACGCACCGGCGGCAAACGCAGCCAGTCCCCGCCGCCACCCCCACAGCAGCACAAACCTGCCGGCCAGGCTTTCCATTCCCCCTCCGGGAAGAGAATCAGTGCGCAAGATTTATCAGGCGCGGAGGCGCGGACCAAACGGTCCGGCGAAGCGTCAGGCTTCGGGCTGCCTCGTGGCGCGCCTGCGGCGGTCGCCGGCGCGCGTCTGCACGATGCGCACGCGCTTGATGCGCCTCGGATCGGCATCGAGCACCTGGAACTCGAAGCCCGGCAGGGCCTGCACGACCTCTCCGCGGGCCGGGACGCGGCCGAGCACGTTGAAGATAAGGCCGCCGATCGTGTCGACGTCCTCCGTATGCTCGCCGGCGGAGAAGCTTTCGCCGATCAGTTCGGCGACCTCGTTGATCTCGGCCTTTGCATCGACGACGTAGACGCCTTCGCCTGCCTGGGTGACCAGCGGCTCGTCCTCGTCGTGCTCGTCCTCGATGTCGCCGACGACCATCTCGACGATGTCCTCCAGCGAGACGAGGCCGTCGGTGCCGCCATACTCGTCGATGACGAGCGCCATCTGGATGCGCTGCGCCTGCATGCGGGTCATCAGGTCGCTGGCCAGCATCGAGGGCGGCACGAAGAGGACGGGCCGCACGAGGCTGAGGTCGCTGACGCTCTTGGCGAGGTCGACCTTCGAGAGGTCGAGCATGCGCAGCGCCGCATTCGGCCGGGCCGCGCCGTTGCGGGCGCGCTTGCTGCCGGCGTTGCGCGTGATGTGGGCGACGACGTCGCGGATGTGCACCATGCCGCGGGGGTCGTCGAGCGTCTCGTCATAGACCGGCATGCGGGAATGGCCGGACTTCTCGAACATGACGAGAAGGTCGGACAGGCTCGTATGGATGTCGATCGCCTCGATCTCGGCGCGCGGCACCATGACATCCTCGACCCGCACCTCGCGCAGGCGCAGGATGTTGTTGAGCATGGCCCGCTCGCCGGCCGAGAACGAGGCGCCGTCGGCGCCGTGCGCGGCCAGCGCGTCGGCCAGGTCCTCGCGTATGCTCGAGCCGTTGCGGCTGCCGAACATCGCTGCGAAGCGCTTCAGGATTGAGGGAGGTCTGCCGGCCGCACCGGCGGCGCTACTATGCGCGTCCTCGGACGTGTCCGACTCGCGGTCGCCGCCCGTTTCCAGGCCGACTGCAGGCAATGGGTTCTGGTTCATCGCATTCAGGTGTCGCTGACCTTCCAGTTAGCGGTAGGGATCGGGGATGGCAAGCCGGGCGAGCGCTCGAACCTCGAGCGCCTCCATCTCTTCCGCCTCGCGCTCATCCTCGTGATCGTGGCCGAGCAGATGCAGGAGCCCGTGCACGATCAAGTGCATGAGATGGTGATCGAAGGGCTTGCCGTCCAGTGCGCACTCCCGCTCGATCGTCTCGCGCGCCAGAACGATGTCGCCGAGGACCGGCGGGAGCCTGCCGGCTTCGGCCGGCGCGCCGGAGGGGAAGGAGAGCACGTTGGTCGGTCCCGACTTGCCGCGCCAGCGCTGGTTCAGGTCGGCGATCCGCGCGTCGTCGGTGAAGAGCAGGCTGACCTCGCTCGCATCGCCGGAGGGAGACGAGAGCTCTGCCGCGACGGCCTCCGCGGCGCGCGCCGCCATGTCCTCCAACGCAGTCTCGGGCGGCCAGTCGCCGGCCTCCACGGCGACGTCTATCGAGAAGATCGCCATGACCGGCTTCAGAGGCCCGGCCGGCGTCCCGGCCCCGGTCCGGCGCGGTCGTAGGCCCTGACGATCTCGGCGACCAGCGGATGGCGCACGACGTCCGCCTCGTCGAAGCGGACCTTCACGATCGCCGGGACGTCGTCCAGCACGCGCAGCGCCTCCACGAGGCCGGAGGCCGTGTTCGGCGGCAGGTCGATCTGGCTCGGGTCGCCGGTGACGATCATGCGCGCATTCTCGCCGAGGCGCGTCAGGAACATCTTCATCTGCATCGGCGTGGTGTTCTGCGCCTCGTCAAGGATGACGGCGGAATGCGCGAGCGTTCGGCCACGCATGAAGGCGAGCGGAGCGATCTCGATCACACCCGCCGCGATCGCCCTTTCGACCTTGTCGCCCGGCATCATGTCGTAGAGCGCGTCGTAGAGCGGCCGGAGGTAGGGATCGACCTTCTCCTTCATGTCGCCGGGCAGGAAGCCCAGCCGCTCGCCTGCCTCGACCGCCGGACGCGACAGGACGATACGCTCCACGAGGCCGCGCTCGAGCAGCATCGCGGCATGGGCGACGGCCAGATAGGTCTTGCCGGTGCCCGCCGGGCCGATGCCGAACACCAGCTCGGAGCGCTCCAGCGCCCGCATGTAGGCGTCCTGGTTGAGCGAGCGCGCATAGATCGTGCGCCGGCGAGTGGCGATCTGCGCCGCCGCCATGCGGCCTCCCTTCTTCTCCATGGTCGGCAGCGTCAGCTGGTCGTCGGCGGCAACGGCCATCCTGATCGCGCCGTCCACGTCGGAGGCCGCGACCTCGGCGCCTTTCTGGAGAATGGAATAAAGATGGTCGATGGCGCGGCGCGCCTGCTCGGCCGCCGTTGGCGACCCCTTGATGGAGAGCTGGTTGCCCTTGGACCGGATGTCGACGCCGAGCTTCTGCTCGATGCGCGCGATGTTCTCGTCGAACTGTCCGTAGAGCGCGCTGGCCAGCCGGTTGTTGTCGAAGGTCAGTACGATATGCGCCATGTCCGATGCCCCGGGGGGCGACTGCTTCAGTTCAGTGGCGGCGCTCAAACGCATCTCCTCGCATAGAGGCCCTCGTCCATCACGCGGAAGAACCAGCAAACAGGCTCTGGGTTCCGGCCCGCATGATTCGGACCTTCACAATCTCACCGATTTCGCCCGCGGTTTCATCAAGAATCACGGGCTGGAGCCAGGGCGAGCGACCGACCCGCTGTCCCGCCTCGCGGCCGGGCTTCTCGACCAGCACCTCGATCTCGCGCCCAGCCATGGTCGCGGTGAAGGCACGCTGCTGCTCGCCGAGCAGGGCCTGGAGGCGCTGCAGCCGCTCGTGCTTCACCGGCTCGGGGACCTGGCCGTCCAGGCCCGCGCCGGGCGTTCCCGGTCGCGGCGAATATTTGAACGAGAAGGCCTGCGCGTAGGTCACCTCGCGCACGAGACGGAGCGTGTCCTCGAAATCCGCGTCGGTCTCGCCCGGAAAGCCGACGATGAAGTCTCCAGAAAGTGCGATGTCGGGTCGGGCGGCGCGGATGCGCTCCACCAGCCTCAGATAGTCGGCGGCGTCGTGGCGCCTGTTCATCGCCCTGAGGATGCCGTCCGACCCCGACTGCACGGGAAGGTGGAGATAGGGCATGAGCTTCGACAGGTCGCGATGCGCCGCTATCAGCGCGTCGTCCATGTCGCGCGGATGGCTGGTCGTGTAGCGCAGCCGCGCGATGCCGGGAATCTCGGCCAGTCGGGCGAGCAGGCGGCCGAGCCCCCAGGCCGTTCCGTCCGGGCCGTCGGCCTGCCAGGCGTTGACGTTCTGGCCGAGCAGCGTGAGTTCGCGAACGCCGGCCGCCGCGAGCCCTTCCGCTTCGGCCACGATCTGCGCGACGGGCCGTGAGACCTCGGAACCGCGCGTATACGGCACGACGCAGAAGGTGCAGAACTTGTCGCAGCCCTCCTGCACGGTCAGGAAGGCGGCGACGCCCCGGGCGCGCGTGACCCTGCGTTCGGCCGCAGGCAGGTGTTCGAACTTGTCCTCCACCGCGTATTCGGTCTCGACGACGCGTTCGCCGCCGCGCACGCGGCCGAGCGCGGCGGGCAGGCGATGATAGGTCTGCGGGCCGATCACGAGGTCGACCACCCCGGCGCGCCGGATGATCTCCGCGCCTTCGGCCTGTGCCACGCAGCCCGCGACCCCGATCACCGTCTCGAGGCCGGCGAGCGCGCGCTGCTCCTTGAGGACGCGCAGCCGGCCGAGTTCCGAATAGACCTTCTCCGCCGCCTTCTCTCGGATGTGACAGGTGTTGAGCAGCACGAGATCGGCCTCCTCGACCGTCTCGGTCGCGGCATAGCCTTCGGCGGCCAGCGCATCGGCCATGCGCTGCGAATCGTAGACGTTCATCTGGCAGCCATAGGTCTTGACGAAGACCTTCCTGCCTGCCCGATCTGCCAGGGCGCTTTCCGTCTTGCTGTCCATGGCGGCCGTTTAGCGGTTTTCCGTGGCGAAATACAGATGCGAGTGGCCGCGGGTCAGCCCTGCCCGGCCTCGCCCCACGCCATCCGCACGAAGTTCCCCCTCACATCCTCCTCGAGCGCCCGCGCCACTGCCTTGCGATCGCTTTCAACCGTGAAGGCGACCGGCGCCCCGAAATGGACCGCCACCTCGATCACCCCGCCTGCCAGACGCGCCATGAGGTGTGGGGCGAGATCCTCGTCGCCGACCCAGGCCGCATGGCGCCGCATCGCGCGTCCCATGGGGATGCCGTTCAGCCTCACATAGGCGATGGCGACAGGCTGGATCGACAGCCGCTCGAGCCGGCCAGTTCCGACGGCCTCGCGCGCGGCGCCGAAAAGGCTCGTGTTGAAGGGGAGCACCCGATTGCCATCCGACGTCGTGCCTTCGGGAAACAGCACGACGACATCGCCGGCACCGAGACGGGAGGCGATGTCGGAAATCTGGCGGCCGGACTGCCCGCGCCGCGTTCGGTCGACGAAGACGGAGCGCTGCATGCGGGCGAGCAAACCCACGCCGGGCCAGCCCGCCATGTCGGCCCGCGCGACGAAGGAGACCGGCAGCAGCGACCCCAGCACGACGATGTCGAGCCAGGAAGCGTGGTTGGCGACGATCAGCAGCGGGCCGCCGCGCGGCGCTTCGCCCCCCACGGCGATCTTCATGCCGAGAAGGCGGGCCGCGACCCTGTGGTAGAGCCTCGGGATCGCGCGCGGATCGGGCACGCTCCAGCGCAGCGCGGCAAGCTGGACCGGCAGCAGGATGAGGGTGAAGACGACCATGAAGCCGAGCGAAAGGATGGCGCGAAGCCGCCCCATCGATCAGCGCAGGTCGCGGCGCATGACCAGCGCCGACGATTTCCGCCCCTCGGCCCCGTCGTAGTAGTTCTCGCGTCTACCGACCTCACGAAAGCCCAGTCGCCGGTAGAGCGCCAGGGCCGGATGATTGGCCTCGTCGACCTCCAGGAACAGCGCCTCGGCGCGCAGGTGGTGCAGGTGGCGGAGCACGGCGTCCATGAGCCGCCGCCCCAGGCCCGCCCGCCGCGCGGTGCGTGCGACGGCGATGGTCAGGATCTCGGCCTCGCCCGCCGCCACCCGCGCCAGGACGAAACCCGCCAGCGGCGCCCGCGGACGGCCGGTCGCGCGCGCGCCGAAGCCGAAGACAGGGCGCTCCTTCAGCAGGGTGGCGAATTCTTCCGCCGACCAGGGGCGGACGAAGTCCTCGTCATGGATGTCGGCTACGGCCGCGGCATCGGAGGCGTCGAGAGGGACGATAGCGTAGTCGGTCGGCCCTGAAACGAACGGGATCCGCATCACGCACTCCGTCGAGGCAGCGCGAAGCCGGTCTGGGGTCTCGCATCGGGCGCGCGGAGATAGACGGGCTTCGGCCTGTCGCCCGGCGTTCGCAGCGTAGCGATGCGCGCATAGGCCGCGATGCTGCCAGTGGCCGCCCCGGTGGCGATATCGAACGCATTTGCGGGACGCAACGCGGCAAGCAGCGGCGCGCCGGTGCCCGCGAGCACGACGTCACCGGCGACGAGGGACGCCAGTTCGGCCGGCCGGCAGGCCACCGGTGCCAGCGTCTCGCGGCCCGCCGCGTCGAAGCCCGCCGCGTAGATCTCGTCGCGCCTTGCGTCGATCGCCGCGAGCACGGGACGGCCGGGGAAGGCCGCGCGGGCATCGGAGGCGATCGCCTCCAGCGTCGTCACGCCGATGGCCGGTATGCCGAGCGCGAGCGAAAGGCCGCGCGCCGCCGCCACGCCCGTCCTTATGCCCATGAACGAGCCAGGGCCCACGGCGACCGCCAGGCGGTCGAGATCGCGATAGTCGAGCCCGGCCTCCCGGAGGACTTCGGCGACCATGTCCATCAGCCGCTCGGCGTGGCCACGATCGAGTTCGAGCACGCGCGAGGCCATCACGGCGTCCGCGCCGGCGTCGAGGACGCAGGCGGCGCAGAGATTTGCGGCCGTGTCGATCGCGAGCAGCTTCATGCCTTCGCGGGTAGCGAAATCCGCGAGTGGGGACAAGGTGCAGAGCTCGAACGCGGCGAGGGGCCGGCGCCGGCAATGACGGCGCCGAGAACGGTTACCCCGCCGCCTTCAGCTCCAGCCTGCGCCTGTGGAGCACCGGCTCGGTGTAGCCGGAAGGCTGCCGGCGGCCCTCGAAGACGAGCTCGCACGCCGCCTGGAAGGCGATGCCGTCATAGCCGGGCGCCATCGGCCGGTAGAGCGGATCGCCCGCGTTCTGCCGATCGACGATCGCGGCCATGCGCTTCATCGTCTCCATAACCTGGTCTCGGGTGCAGACCCCGTGGTGCAGCCAGTTGGCGATGTGCTGGGAAGAGATTCGCAGCGTCGCGCGGTCCTCCATCAGGCCGACGTCGTTGATGTCGGGAACCTTCGAACAGCCGACGCCCTGGTCGACCCAGCGCACGACGTAGCCGAGGATGCCCTGCGCGTTGTTGTCGAGCTCCTTCTGGATCTCCTCCGGGGTCCAGTTGGGACGGACGGCC
>VFQR01002266.1_pt1 | contig 12572 bp, 8 predicted proteins | sample 3512321 | NCBI WGS metagenome assembly VFQR01 (sample SAMN10412374, study PRJNA504923) | tailings metagenome | isolation source: Relicate 3 Philex TSF1 revegetated site | place: Philippines: Tuba, Benguet | collected 2017-08-29
GGGTGCTGCGTACAAAAAAGACGTGGATGATCCCCGCGAAAGCCCTTCCTTCGAACTGATGAAGATCCTCATCTCACGGAAGGCCGATCTCAGCTACAACGACCCCCACGTCCCTGTGCTCCCCAAAATGCGGCACTATCCCGATCTTCCTCACATGGAAAGTCAGGAACTCACTCCCGAATTCCTCGCTTCACAAGACTGCGTCCTCATCTCGACCGATCACTCGGCGTATGACTATCAGTACATCGTCAAGCACTCGAAGTTTGTTCTCGATACCCGTAACGCGACGAAGAATGTCGTCGAAGGACGCGAAAAGATCCGCAAGGCGTAAACTCAACTCTTCGAATCGGGTTGCGCCGTTCGATCAAAAGATCAGATTCGCCCGCAAGGCGACGTTCACCGAGGTGTCGAACGTCGAAATTCCGGGCGTAATGATCTGCAGATCTGGCGTGAGCTGGAATGTCGGTGTGACCTGATAGTTGTAGAAGAGTTCAACACCGTGCTCATCGCGGAGTGGTGTGCGAATGGGTCCAATCTGCCTCAGTTCACTGCTCACACCCAGGTAGTAGTATCCCACGCCAAACTTGTCATTCGGGCGTGAAACGAGTGGGCTGGAGCCACCAATCCCGATATCCGATCCCCAGCGGATGGGATTCGGATTGCCGTCGGCAATCCCCAGGCTGCCAAACAGGCCCCAGCTTCGCTTCGAGTCTGTGGCATCGACCCACAAGGCCTGGCTGAAAGAATACTCAAACGCCCACGAACCCGTTTCCTGCGGTGCAGGGACATTCAGCCCGCGAATTCTTTCGATGATGTAATTGAGCCCGGGGTCTGTGGCCCGATAAGTTCCACTGCTGTACGCCCCCGAGAGTGAGTGCAGCCCTTCCATACCAAAAAAGCTGGTCGGGATACGACCCTCGATATACAGCGATGCGCCATTATTGAAGAACTCATCAAACCCGCTGGTGGTGGGAGTGCTGTTGGTATCAAAGACGTTGATCGACAGGATCGGCTGCATTTCCCTCAAAAAGATCACCCCGCCACCATAAGTGGAGTAAGGAATCACCCGTCCCATCACTGTGGGAAAGAGAAATGCGCCGTTCATGAAGCCATCAATCCCGTGCGAATTCCCACGGTAGGGCCGGATGAAGCTGTCGAGTGTGTTGATCTTTCCGAGGTAGACCAGCATCGATTCCGAAAGAAACTGCGTCACACTCACGTTCGAAAGTGCCACCGACGGAGCATCGCCCGTAGGAAAGGCCTGCGGAAAGCTGACGGGAATCAGTGCTCCGGTCGAACGATTGACCGAATCACCGTAGTTCATTTCTCCGTGGAGCGTAATCAGCAAGCCTTCCTGCAGACCCGCTTTCCCGCCATCGACTTTCAGAAAGAGATCGCCACGTCCACCGAAGGCAAATTCATTGTTAATGCCGCCTGAAGCGACACCTTGATAGATGTTCGTCGAAGAGGCTTCGATCGTCACGCCACTTTCGGCCAGTGCATCGCGATAGCCTCCCCAGTTGCCAGTCAACTGGGTGCGATCACGCCACGAGTCCGCACTGAGTGCTGCCGAGACGGGATCGATCGAGAAGCTGTCTGCACTCGAAAAAGAAGCCAGGCGATAGTCATCAGTTTCGATAACCGATGGAGAGAACGATTCACCACTGAGCGGTGAATCGACGTCGACAGAGCGCGATGTTGAAGTCCCGCGCAGAAACCAACTATCAGAAAACAGTGATTCTTCCGCCAGACCCTCGACGGCCATGGAAGAAGCGAGGAGCACAGACCCCAGACGCCAGCCCGCATGAGCCCAACTTCGCCACGACTTCGTCGCCATTCCCAGGCCTCCCTGCCCATGACACCACTGAAAGCACTTCCATGCAGCCACCGCGACCAACCGGGCTCGATCGATAAGAGCCCACCGGTCAGCATGGCCAGGCAGTCATGCGCCCTCCGTTTCACGCTCCACTTGGAGCACAAAGAAACATCGGCCGCGCATTTGACTGCTCGTCTTCTATCGATCTGTGGGAAAACTGAACCCTGCCAAACTCGATTTCATGACATGCCCGTAAGGCAAATGCCTGCTCCTTGCCAGCAAACTCGTTTCAAACGGCAAAGCGACTCTTTCAGCGTGAGCTCACTGGAATCACACGAATTCACAGACGATCGGATGAGCGGCAATTTCTGCCACCGACTTGTTCATCCATTTTTCACTGGCATATGTTCTTTAAGGCGCTCATCATCAGCGGTGCTACATGAGATCCCATGTTATCTGGCAGCTTATGGACGAATTGACACGACTGCTGGCCGCGATTGATACCGGCCAGGAACTTGCCACTGATGATCTGCTCCCACTGGTCTATGCGGAGCTTCGCAAGCTCGCAGCAGCACGCCTGGCGCTCGAGCCCGCAGGGCAGACACTTCAGCCCACAGCTCTGGTGCATGAAGCCTATCTGCGATTGATGCATGGCCATTCAACAGACGAGCAATCCAGCACCAGCGATTCTTCCACGATCAATGACAGCGAAGATCGAGTCGATGAGGATCGATACGGGATTCCTCAACGCGGGCCACAGTGGAAGAGCCGGGCACAGTTTTTTGCTGCAGCCGCGATAACCATTCGCCGCATTCTCATCGATCATGCCCGCCGCAAAAAGAGTCTTAAGCACGGTGGCGAATTTGTCCGGCATCACATCGACGACTTCCCTCCCTGTTTTGTCGAGCCACAGGAAGATCTACTGTCCCTTGATGAAGCTTTAAACAAACTCGCTAAGACGAAACCTCAAGGAGCCGAACTCGTTCAGCTTCTGTACTTTGGGGGATTAACTCTCGCAGAAGCAGCCGAGACGATGAACATTTCTGTCCGCACAGCCAGCCGCTTATGGGCTTACTCGCGTGCCTGGCTGCGCAGAGAACTCGCCGACAACACGACTTCAGTGACAGAATAGTCACAGCAATCATGCGGGATAATCACTGGGCTCATTCGGGCCAGGGTCTGCCACATCGCAGATCGAGCACCGAAGGATTCAACAATCCCAAAGGATCGAGTTGCTGCTTGAGTGCCCAACTCCAGCGTGATGAAGAGGCCTCAGGAGGACGGTTGGCAGGTGGCGGAATCGAATCGTCCGGCCAGCGTGTCCATTCCCAGATCGCTTCCTGCGGATGACCAGCCAGTGATGCCGAGTCGATCAGACTCGCCAGCCCAGCGGCCAGCTCGTGGTGCGCCGGTGGTTCATTCCATGAAAGTACCAGCGTTCCATCCAATCCCCGGCCCATGATGCGGGTGGTCTCCGGGAATTGTCTGGCGAGTGCGACCAGTTTTGAACTCGGCAATGAAACCATCAGTTCGTAAGGCCGCTGCTGCTGACTGCTCAAAAGGCATGTCATCAGACGATCAGCAGGGGCTGTCTTTCGATCCTCTGAGATCACCAGCAGTTCTGTTGGCCCGAGGTTCGATAATTCTTTACGAATGGTCTGCACTTCCCAGTCGAGTGAAACCTGAGACCCTTCCAGCAGAATGGCCAGAGTCAGGTCATTCCCGACGGGTGGCAATCCGGCTCGCTGCAGCACATCCACAGCCACTGGTCGGGTCTCTGAGAGCAGCAATCTTTCGAGCGCCGGTTCGAGATCTTCCCAGGTCTCCCACGTCGTGAGCACCCACGACCACTGCGCGGGCTGTGGCTTTAACTTGAATGTGCATTGCGTGAGCAGAGCGAGAGTTCCTCGCGAACCACACATGAGCTTCGCCAGATCGTAGCCAGCCACATTTTTAACGACTCGACCACCCGCCTGAAACAACAGCCCATCTGCCGTCAGTCCACTGAACCCCAAAAGATAATCACGGATGGTCCCATAACCATATTGTCTGGGGCCATAGAAGCCAGAAGCGACCAGGCCGCCGATCGTCGCTTCGCCTTCGAGAACATCGAGTGGTAACTGCTGACCTTCCACATCAAGAAGAGCACACAATTCCCGCCAGGTCATACCCGCTTCAACAGTAATGGTCATATCGCGGGCAGGATAATCAATCAGTCGATTCCACCCCGTCGTGTCGAATGTCACTAGGGCTTGTGGGGATCGATACAAACTCTGGCTCGAAAGTCTGGCTCCACTTGGCACGATTGTGGCCTGTGCCTCTCGAAAATTGGCTTCGAGCCACAGCCGCCCTTCGTCAATGCTTTCGGGCCGCACCGTATGTTTTTTCGCCGTGTGACTTTTCACTGTCTCATCTTTCACTGTCTCATCTTTCAGTGTCTCATCTTTCACTGTCCGATCTTTGGTTGTGCCAACTTCCCCCGCAGAAAACGCTCCAGAAGTGCGAGACATCGCACGAGCATCAGACATCTTGCCATTCGATCTGCCGGGGAACCTGGAAGAACAGGCAGACACGTTGAATCATGAAAACGATTCCTGAAATCAAGGTTTTGGTGCTGCCAGACCTTCGATCTTGAATTCGGTGGCCCTTTTCGTCTTCAAATCGACTTTCAGGACGCGATGGTTATTCGTGTCGGCAATGAACAGAACTCCGCCATAAGTTGCCAACCCCGCAGGTTCCGAAAGCTGGACTGGATCAAGGACAGCCCCCGGCTTTCCATTCCCCAGCCAGCTCTCGCAAGTTCTTTTGATCGGATCAATCACTTTAATTTTATGGTTGTAACTGTCGGCGACATACAGCTTCCCCTCGTGAAAGACAATCCCCAGCGGATGCTGCAGACGAACTGCTGATCCCTTGCCATCAATATCGCCAAACTCAAACAGGCTCGCACCTCGTGGCAGATCCGAAGCTCCCACCACTGTGGTGACTTTGCCTTGCGGGTCTTCCAGTTTGTCTGCTTCGCTGGTGGTGATTTTGCGAATGGATGAACCTTCGCTATCGACCACATACAGCGACTCGCCATCACTGGTGATCCCCGAAGGTTGCGCCAGTGCCGATTGAGCCAGGCTTCCATTGGTAATATCTTCCCGTCCAGAACCCGCATAGTTCTGAATCGTCTTGCTTCCCAGTGCGTGCGACCAGAGTTGATGGGGCCCCGCCATCGCCACATAGAGCACACCTTGATGAATGTAAAGATCCCACGGGCTGTTCAGCGCCGTGGTTCGTAACTCCCCGCCACGATCGCGGCCGCGGGCCTGTTCGCCAGTCCCCGCCAATGTCGAAACCTCCCACGTGGTCAAGTTCACCTTCCGCAGCAGATGATTTTCCGTATCGGCGACATAGAGCGTATTCCCCTCCAGTGCCATTCCTTGCGGATGATCAAACTGTGCCGATTCGGCTGGGCCATCTTTGGCACCAATCTTTCCATTGCCAATCACCTGAATGAGTTGACCGGAGAGCGATGCCACCACAATGCGATTGTGATTGCTGTCTGAAATAAAGACTCTCTCGCGGGTCGGGTCAACGAGCAGCTTGCCAGGGAATCGCAGTGGAGTGGCTGCTTCTTTGCCGCTTTCGAGATCGAAAGCCATCGGCTTTTCGTTGAGCGTCCCTTTTGCCCGATGATAATCGATGACTTTGGCAATCACTTGATCCAGCAGTTCGCGATTGCCCTCGCCGGAAGCCACGCCACAAAACTGACCCTCAGGATCAATCAACACCAGAGAAGGCCACGACCGGATGCTGAACTTGCGCCAGATCGTCATTTCCGCATCATTGACGACGGGATGCTCAATCTCGTAACGCAAGATGGCTTTGCGAATGTTCCCCGTCTCTTTCTCGTTGTCAAACTTGGCGGAGTGAACACCAATGACCACGAGCTCTTTGCCATACTTCTTTTCGAGATATTTCAGATCCGGCAGCACGTGAATGCAGTTGATGCAGCAGTACGTCCAGAAGTCGAGCACGACAACTTTCCCGCGCAGATCCTTCAGCGACAGCGGCTGGCTGGTATTAAGCCATTCGATTCCCCCATCAAGTGATGGGGCAGGAATTCGATTCGGAAACGGATTCTCAGGCTTACCAGCTTCCGGCTCCGCCTTGGGAGTACTCGCTGTCGGTGTTTGCCCGCCAGATTTCTCCTGAGCAACTGCGGGTACGAAAGACAGACACAGCAGAATCGCAGACAGACACTTCAATAAAGCCATCCGATTTTGGCGGCAGACTCTGCCTCGTTGCGGCAAATACTCAAAATCTCGAAACCAGGCTCGGTCAGCAGAAGTCATCATTCGAGAACCTGCCTTTCGGAAACTGCACATCAGAGAGATCACAAACTCTTGGAGATTCGATCATCATTCAGAGGTGACAAAGTTCAAGCACACTTTTCTTCAATCACCTGCTGAACATACTCATATAGTAAGGCTTTTATGCGAGAGAGCGTAGCCTCAAAGCCTTCCCCTTCAACAATCGAGTCTGAATCCGTCACGCGCACCGGCAATTCGAGGGGCGTTGTGTTGAGCATCCCTCAGCAACTCCCGGCCCACAGAATTTTTCTCGGGCCATTATTCTTCTCTGGCCATTTGCGAGTCGCGCTGCAATCGGCTAATTTTAAACTCCGACCAGTTTGGTGATCTTTGTCATTTCACTCTCGTCTCATCATGGAATTCGCCACATGACTCACGCCTATCGCCCAGAGACACTTTGCCTGCATGCCGGACAGTCCGTCGATCCGACGACAGGTTCCCGCGCGGTCCCTCTCTATCAGACCACGTCTTATGTCTTTAACAGTACCGATCATGCCGCCCGCCTCTTCGCGCTGCAGGAATTCGGCAACATCTACACCCGGTTGATGAACCCCACCACCGATGTTCTCGAAAAACGTCTGGCAGCGCTCGAAGGCGGGAGTGGTGCCCTGTGCGTCGCCTCTGGCCAGGCGGCCGAATCGATTGCACTTCTGAACCTGTGCGAAGCGGGCGACAACTTTGTTTCGGGCACCAGCCTTTATGGTGGTACCTATAACCTGTTCCATTACACCTTCCCCAAAATGGGCATTCACGGGAAGTTCGTCGATCAGAGCAAACCCGAAAACTTCGCCCGCGCGATTGATGACAAGACAAAGGCCATCTACCTCGAAACGATTGGCAATCCTCGCGTCGATGTCCCCGATTTTGAAGCCATTGCGGATATCGCTCACAAAGCCGGTGTGCCTCTGATTGTCGACAACACGCTGGCCTCACCCGTGCTGTGTCGACCATTCGATTTTGGTGCCGATATTCTCGTCGAATCGTGTACCAAGTTTATTGGCGGCCACGGAACATCGATTGGCGGGGTGATCATCGAGAAGGGGGGCTTCCCGTGGAATAATGGCCGGTTCCCCTCATTCACAGAGCCCGACCCCAGCTATCATGGCATGAAGATTTTCGACACCTTCGGCCCCATGAACCTGGCGTATATCATCAAGTGCCGCGTTCAAGGCCTGCGCGATCTCGGCCCCGCCATGAGCCCGTTCAATGCCTTCATGTTCCTACAGGGGCTGGAAACACTGCATCTGCGTATGGAACGCCACAGCTCGAATGCACTGGCAGTGGCTAAATTCCTCGAAGCTCATCCCAAGGTCAGTTGGGTGAACTACACCGGCCTGGAATCGCATCCTTCTTACCAACTGGGCAAGAAGTACCTTGCCAAAGGTTGCGGCGCCATCATGGGCTTTGGCATCAAGGGAGCCACTCCGAAGCAGCAGCAGGAGAATGGCATCAAGCTCATCAACAATGTGAAGCTCTTCTCGCACCTGGCGAATGTGGGCGATTCCAAGTCGCTGATCATTCACCCATCGAGCACAACTCACCAGCAACTCACTCCCGAGGAGCAAGTCTCCACCGGTGTGACACCTGACTTCATCCGTCTCTCGATTGGTACCGAAGCGATTGAAGATATCATTGCCGATCTTTCACAGGCACTCGATGCCGTGTAATGATCGCCCTTGTGTTGAATGACGTCACCAAATAGCCAACAGCCCGGCCCTCAAAATTCGAGGCCGGGCTGTTGCTTTTGGCAATTGTCGAGATTCCACTTCTCTTTCCGAGACTTGACCACGAACTACTTGGCTTTGGCTTTCTTCTTGCCTGGCGTAGGCAGGTTGGCCTTCTGCTCATCAGTCAGCATGGCGACAACCTGTTCGCGAGTCGCCTTCTGCAGGTCAGCCAGCTCCTTTTCGGCTTTAGCCATCGATTCCTTCTGCTCGTCGGAAAGCTTGAGAGCTTCCGTGACGGCATCCTTCAGTTCCTTCCCTTTTTTGCCGGCAGCTTTAGCTGTGTCCGAAGCTGTTTTGCGAGCTTTCTTCTGATCCTTTGTCAGCACGTCTTCAACTTTTTTGACAGCGGCTTCGAGCTTGGGAGTCGCTTCTTTCTTGAGCTCTTCCAGCTTCTTGGTCTGTTCGTCGGTCAGCTTGATGCTGTCTGGCAGATTGAATGGCTGTGCCACACCTTGGGCTGGTTTCTTCGCAGGTTTAGCATCTTCCTGTGCACCGACTGGCAGAGAGACAATCACTCCACAGACAATCGCCACCACTAACGACAATCGGCAAGTCGTCAGAATCATTGATTTGAGCATCGATTCACGCCCCTCAAAGTGAAGTCATCAGTGGTTTAACGCCAACATCGACGTAAACCCATTCCATCAAACACAGGTCGCAGGTCACCCAGGTATTTCAGGGTCCATAAATCTCGGGCCAAATTATTCTCAGGCAAACAGTGCCGGAATGATGTTTCCGTCACGCACAATCATCAGTGGCCGACCGGTATTGGTCTGGTACTCTTTCTTGGGATCAATCCCGAGATTGTGATAGAACGAAGCGGCCACATCATCAGGCGTAATGGCCTGACTCGCTGGTGCCATAGCTTTGTCATCGCTGGCACCAATCACCTGGCCAGCACGCACGCCACCACCGGCCATAATCATGAACATGTTGCGGGCAAAGTGATCCCGGCCAGCGCGGGCATTGATCTTGGGTGTCCGACCAAACTCACCTGTCACAAAGACAGCCGTCGAATCGAGCAATCCCTTCTGAGCCAGACCTGCCAGCAGGGCCGCCAGTCCTTCATCAAACGGAGGCAACTGCTTTTCTTTCAGTCGTGTCCAGTTGTCATCATGAGTATCCCAGCCACCATACGAAATCGTGACAAACCGCACGCCCGATTCGATCAGCCGTGTCGCCAGCAGGCAACTGGTGCCAAAAGGTGTCGCACCAAATGGCTCAGCAAACCTGGGAGATTCCTGGCTGATATCAAAGGCTTTACGGGCAGCAGGAGAGGTGATCATCGAATAGGCCTGTTCGGCAAACTGATCCATCCCTTCCAGCAACTGATTCTGCTTTTCGTAACCGGCAAACGTCCGATCAAGATCGTTCAGCAGATTTTTGCGGCGGTCCACTTCCTGGACTGTCAGGCCATTCTGCAGTGAAACCCCACGCACGGAATAAGGCATACCAGCCTTGGGTGTGCTCCCTGTGGCCAGTGGTGCGTATCTCACTCCCAGATAACCTGATTTCGAACTTGTGCGTGGAATGGCCACGTAAGCGGGCAGGTTATCCGGGCCACCCAACTCCTTGGCCACCACCGAGCCATATCCCGGAAATTCCAGTGAGGGAATGGGCCGGTTGCCACAGTTGACGTATTGGGTGCCCAGTTCATGAGCCGCCAGCGTGTGCGAGACACCGCGAATCAGCGCAAACTTGTCAGCCTGTTTCGCCAGATGAGGCAGATGCTCGCAGATCTCGATCCCGGAGACATTCGTCTTAATGGGATTGAATTCCCCGCGATATTCAGCCGGTGCGTCGGGCTTCATATCGAAGGTGTCCATGTGGCTGGGGCCACCCCCCAGGTTGATATAGATGGCAGCTTTTGCCTTGGCCTTGGAAGAAACTTCTCCTGCATGACTCAGCTTCAAAAAGTTGGAAAGCGACAAGCCCCCCACTCCCAGCAGCCCGGCTTTCAGTGCATCGCGTCGTTGAATGCCATCACATGTATAACTGGTCGCCATGGTATTACCTTGATTCCAATGTTCTGATCGAGAAAGTGTATTGAATTCCGATGGTGATCACGTCGTCATGGATCTGACGAACGCAATCAGAAAGCATGTTGAGAATTAGTGATTGACCATGAATTCCTTGGTATTCAGCAGGGCCCACAAGAGATCTCTGCTGCCCACTCGCACATCCTTGGCTTCATGGAAGTAAGCCACTGACCGGCGTGTTTCTTCGTTCGATGGATATCGCGATAACGTTCGCAGATAAGCCGTTTTGACAATCTCCTGCAGAATCCGATCACTGGGTAGAACCCCCGCCTTATAGCCCTGATTGACAGGTTTGGCGGTTGTCTTGGCCTGAGCCTGGATCTTCTCCAGAAGTTTCTGCCGTGTTTGCTGCAGTTCAGCGAGTTGCTGCTTGTCCTTTTGTTGTCGGGCCTTTTCGATACGCTTATCGACGCGGGCCAGAACTTCTTTCAAATCCCGATCGTTCGATGAATCTTCAGGTGCCGACTCAAGTTTCTTTTTGCCTTTGCCCTTTTCGTCGGCGAGATCAGGCACGACGGCAGCGCTCGGAGTGATGGCATTCTTGTCACTCACCACAGGATGAGGGCCCACCTTGACAATCTGATCGACCCAGCCACCCTTGCGCTCAATGGCAGCCAGCAATTCCTGATCGTTCTGCAGGTAAACGGTCTGCAGCAGGCTCGGCTCCATCGAACGATCGCAATCGCAGTTACTCTCGCGGATGGATCGCCCGAAGATATTCAATGCATACACCTGAGCCCGGCCATTCTTCGCACCAGCTCCCACATCTTCAATCGCCCGGGAATTGAGTTGTTCATTCCACCTGGCCATTTCAAAATCACTGGCCGTGGCCTGTCGGATAATGTCATACGCCACTTCCGCAGGCAGGCGACGAGGCACAGCGCGGGCAAAGTTCCGCTCGTCGAGCTTGTTGGTTTCATTGGGCTGCCAGCTCAACTGATAAGTGCGGCTGTTGGCAATCGTCCGGTGTAGCCACTTCATATCGTAGCCATGAGCCACGAACTCCCGTGTCAGTTCATCCAGCAGCGCTTCATTCGATGGAGGATTTGCCAGACTCAGATCATCGGGTGGCTCGACAATCCCCACATGGAAGTAGCCCGCCCAGACACGATTCACAAAAGCTCTGGCGAAGTAAGGGTTTTCTTCTGAACGCAACCAATCCATGAGTGCTGTTCGCGGATCATCCAGTTCTTCAATGACAATCTCATCGCCACCCAGCACCTTGGCTGTTCGGCCAGCCACAACCTGTGGTCGTTTGGCATTGGGCTTGGCCTTGGGGTTCACAGGTTTTGGTTTCACGGGAGGAGTCACAAAGACTTCCTGAACCGGCACCACCTTGCCAGAAGCCAGATAGTCCTTCAGAGCCCGATCCAGCATGTTCCCCTTGAGATCCTTGTCCACACCCAGTTTGGCAAGCATGGCCGCTTTTTCGTCTTTGTTGCCTGGGGTATCGCCATAGCGAATGCGGGCAAAGAAGTTCTTGAAGCGATCGAAATCGTCCTTCGTCCACTGGTCAAACGGATGCTTATGACACTGGGCACATTGCACTCGAATGCCAAGGAACGTATAGGCAAATCCGAGAGCCCGCTCTTCGACCGTGCGGAAGTTTCTCCTCGCCCAGTAATGCGTCATCCCAGGCTGTTCGGCAAAACTTCCCTTGCTGTTTTTCGCATAGTAGCCACTTACACGTTCGCAATACTGCTCATAGCTTTCCCCTTCCTGACGACTGGTCGCCAGAATGATATTCTCGGCCAGTTCATCATAAGGGACATTTCTTTGAACTCGGTCATGAATCCACTCATACCAGTCGCGAGCCGCCTGAGCAGAATTGTTCCCTACCACTGCGTTCTGCAAATACTCGGGATTGTTTCCGGTGTAGTCGCAGATCCTGGTCGCCTGCCAGGCGGCATAAGCGGGTCGTTCCAGCAATTCATCAATCTTTTTCGAACGCTTGGCCACATCCTTCGAACGTACAAACGCTTCCACTTCCTCTGGCGTCGGCAATGTTCCCGTGATGTCCAGCGAAACCCGGCGGAGGAACTCTTCATCGCCACACAGATCTGACTGCACGACGCCCACTTTCTTGAGCTTCTGCACAACCAGTTCATCAATACGGGTTGGTGTGGGAGTGGAAGGATATTGATCCCCTGTGAAGTTCGACACAGGCAGAATCACAGGGACAGGGACCACGCCATTGTCATAGAACGCGACGACGTGTGAATCTCCAGGACCGGTGATCGTCACCACACCTTCCTGAGTCACTTTGGCAATCTGATCGTTATTCGACTGGAAGCGCGACAATGGTGTCACGTCTTCGCGAGTTCCATCTGACCAGACCGCAATGCACTTGAGCTTCCACGACTGGCCTACCTTCGAGCCCACCATCTCAGGACGTTCGCCTGCCGCCGGGTTTTTCCCATCCGGCAACACATCGAGCCTCACAAATTCCGGTGTCTTTTCGGTGACAGGTTTCGCTCCTTGAGAAATCCATTTATCGAGAACGCGATATTCCCATGTCCCCTGCTTGAGAGCCTCGCCCCCTTCATGAGGAACCTGCTCGGTGGGCTTCATGAGAATCAGGCTCTTCGAGCGATCCATCAGGTTGACACGCGGCTTATCACCCAGCACG
>VFQR01002267.1_pt1 | contig 12569 bp, 12 predicted proteins | sample 3512321 | NCBI WGS metagenome assembly VFQR01 (sample SAMN10412374, study PRJNA504923) | tailings metagenome | isolation source: Relicate 3 Philex TSF1 revegetated site | place: Philippines: Tuba, Benguet | collected 2017-08-29
AATCAATCAGGCCCCCAACAGCACCTGTACAAATCAGTGGGAGTGCGGTTACTGCTACGTAAACTCGACGATTCTCGCTTCCGAGCACACGGGAGGGATTCATGTTCTGGCGGCAGATGGCAGCGTTCGATTCGTCTCAAACAACATGGATCTGCTGACTCTTAAGCGGCTCGCCATGCGTGCCGACGGACAGGTCGCGACGATGGATTAGGCTTCTGCTGATTCACAGATTCACCTGAGTTTGGCATCCCACAGAGCCACAGGAACTCATGATTTCCGTTCCAAAAGCGTGCACATACGGCGTCATGAAACATGAAATCCGTTTCCGAATCCCGATTCCATTATACAGATCTTGATTCAGCGACAGAGGGCCAGACGGATTGTTTGGCCCTCTCCAATTATAGAAACTCTCAAGATGAACGTACGTAGTGTCTTTGGTCTTTTTTTATGTAGTATGTTGCTTGTGGAGCTGTCTGGCTGCTCTGGTGAACAGCCGGGAATCAAGGTTTCTGGAAATGTTACGATTGATGGCCAGCCTCTCACGGGGGCGTCAGTCGCACTTTTCAACAGAGAGTACGGCTCTGGATGCACCTGTGAACTCGATGAAACAGGTCAGTTTCACTCCGCAACACCAATTCCGGTGGGGAATTATCTGGTAACTATTGTACCGCTTCCGTCTGCGCACAAGCCAGGTGATGCTGGCATGCCGACAATTCCCAAAGTCCCGGAGATCGTCCCTAAAAAATACTTAGACGCAAATAAAACAGACGCGACCGTGTATGTAAATTCCGATAAGACCACTCTTAATATCGAGCTGAAGTCGAAATAGAAATTTCCTCAACCCTGAGAGCTCGCGTAACAGTTGTAAAAACACCATGTGTCATAATGGGATGCTTCCCAGGAATGACACATGGTATTTGATATTCCACAGAAGCTCGCTTAATGGGCGGGTGGTGGGCTGTTCTGGAAGGCGCGGTTTCTAAAGAGAAACTCGACCAGGTTTCCTTCGTGCGGCTGGAGCCAGTTCAACTGGACGGTCTTGACCCGGCCAATGTTAAGCCGGTCGATGTTGTAAGCATCGAGCAATTGCTGGGTGAATTTGGGATCTTCCGTAATGGCAGTGCAGACCAGTGTGGAACCAATAGCCTTGATCATCTGATTCTGTGGGCATTCGACGACCGAAGTGAAGGGGAACATGTACTCAGCATTCGCGAGTTTAGCTTCGGGCGATGAGCAGTGAATGACCGTCGGGAGCAGATATTCGGACTTCCCCAGTTTCCCGATGCGGTTGCCGCCATGGAAAGTGGCACTGACATCGGTCGAGTAGCCATCTTTCAGACCTTCATCGATCTGGTTCGAGACACTTTCGGCGACACCCGCTGTCGTGGATGCAGCGAGAATGGCTTTGGGATCGGTGGCGGGCAGAGGAACAATTTCGGACATCTTCTTCGCAATGGCCTGGGCGATTTCCTTCGTGTGCCGGGAGGCATAAATGCTGGAGCAATTGATACATCCGCGACCACCATTGGCCGCCACGCTGTCGACCATGATATCGAGGTAATCTTCCCAGCGATCCACGAGGTCGTCGCCCAGAATGATCTTGCTGAAGCCCGGGCCATGGACGGAGACGCGAGGATTGCCTGCATGCTGCTGCACAGTCTGCTGGCTGCCGAAGATCATGCAGCGATGGGCATCGCTCAGGAGTCCACCGCCGACATCATGCCCGCCGGGATAAAGCGAAATGGCCTCGCGAGGAATGCCTGCAGCAAAGAATGCTTCCGTGATGCGATACGGTGTCCAGAACTCCTGTGAGCCGGGCTTGAGCATCAAACCAATCTGCATCGGGATCGCTGGGAGCCAGAGTGTATGAACACCCGGGGAATTTGAAGGGAGAACAGCCCCCAGAATGGGAGTTGTGGCCTGATAGCTGACCATGACTCCCCGCGATTCCATGCCGTAGCCCTTCGAGAGAATCTCGTGGGGCAGGCCGCGTGTGAGAGCGTCGATCACTTCGCCCATGTGCGAGAGAACGTACGCATTCTTTCGCATATTGAAGGCACAAAGCGAAATGGGAATGCCCGTCGTTGCGGACTGCATGTTGCAGAATTGCTCAGGAGTGAGCTTGCCGGTGCCGCAGGGAAGTTCGGCATTAAGATAAAGGTCTGCTGCCTGTTTACATTTCTCGATGAGATCGTCAATCGAAAACTGGCGGAGTGCTTCGCGCGACTGCTGGGCTTTCCGCAGGTCCATCTTCACCATGGCCCCTGTGGCCTGATGCAGTCTGGCCAGAGTTTCGCCGGTTTCAAAGTGGTTAATATCCACTTTTTCCATACTGTCGTAAGATTTACCAAAGCGAAGAATGGGAACATCGAACATGGTGGGACTCGGTGTTTGTAGGTTGATGGTAGTAAGTTGGAAGTTGTTACTCTGAGACAATGTCTGGTGGCGGCATGTCTGGCTTGGTGAGTGGACGCTTGGAAATGGAGTTAAGATATGCGTTCAACTTAGGAGCAAGCTCATCGAGAAGCATTTTGAGTTCCGCAATCTCCGCTTCCTTAAGTAGCTTCCGAAAATAAGCACGTCTTAACCAATGTTGGGTTTCATGGAGAGAGCCTCGTGCGATTCTGATAAAACGACAATTGTCTTTCGTAGTACCTCGACCCGCTCCTTCTGCAAGATTAGCGCCAATGCTATCTGCCGCTCGAACTAGTTGCCCACCGATTGTGGATCGCTCAAATGGTTTCCATTCGGCAACAACCTCCCAAATGTGATCAGAGAGTTTTTCGGACAGTATATAAACCCTAAGTTCCTGATAACGCGTTCGCATAGATTCCGCCACTAAAGTTACGTGAGATCACTCTCTGACGAACGCGACCAACAACCCCCTACCATCAACTCCCCGAATGCCAAACCATCATTAGTACACCCCCACAGTGGTACTCTTCGCAATTTCATGGAATGGGCGGGTGCCGCTGATGCCGTCCCAGGGGAACTTGTCACAGGGGAGTTCGCGTTCGCCTTCATCACGTTCCATAAAGCCCGGCACAAAAAGTTCCTTGGTCATCGTGTAGAGCTTGACCCGGCCTGTCTGGCCGTAATCCACCACTTTGTTGTAGTCCTTGAAATCGACCACTTCGATGGCTGCCCGCGGCTGAGGCGCATGGTAGGTAATTTTATAGTTATCTGCAGGATCGAAAGGTTTACTGCAGGCCAGGCCCATCAGCGTGTTGCCGTAGGTGGGAGTCATGAAAACATCCGGCCCGAGAAGTTCTTCGCAGCAGTAGCGATACCACTGGGGAGAAAACTCTGTCCCGCCCCCAAAGATCCCTGTAATCCCTTCTTCAGCAATACTGCTCCCATTATCAATCAGCTTGAGGGCCAGCGCTTCGAGCAGTTTGGGCGTCATAAAGGCACACTTGATATCGTGCCCACCCTTGAGAATTGTCAACACCTGATCAATGCAGTGATTCTTATAGTCTTCGGCTTCTTTGATGCGGCCCTGCTTCAGGAGCTTAACGACCCAGCGTGGGTCAAGATCAATACAGAAGCAGATCCCGCCGCGATATTGAGCCAGATGCTCAATTGCCAGCCGCAGTCGGCGTGGGCCGGAAGGGCCGAGCATCAGCCAGTTGGATCCTGGTGGAAACCATTTGTCGTCCAAGGTTTTGGAAAACTCTTCGTAATCGATCCAATGATCTTCAATGACCATACGGCTTTTGGGCAGACCTGTCGTTCCGCCTGTTTCGAAAACATAAACGGGTTTACCGGCCAGGCCTTTGGGGACCCAGCGGCTGATCGGCCCGCCACGCAGCCAGTCGTCTTCAAAGTGCGGGAACTTTTTGAGGTCTTCAAAACTTTTCACCTCTTTGAGAGGGTCAAAGTTAAAGGTTTTGGCCTTTTCCAGCCAGAAAGGAGAACCTGTCTCCGGGCTGAAATGCCAGTGAATCGTTTCCACGGTGTGCTGATCAAGTCGATCTTTGGCAGCAGCAATCTTGGCAGAATCAACCATAGCCATCACAGTTCCTGAGAGTTGGTTTTGTGTTTGTAATCTTTGACCGTTGTCTGATTTTAGAAGTCAGGAATTGAGCGTCTCGAAGAATTATCAAAATCCCAGATTCGAACGCCGAATCTTTGAGTTAATCCATATCTGTTGCAGATGGTTCGGGAAGGAAGAAACTCAAAGCGAAGCCCACCAATGTGACAAATCCGGCCACGCTGGCCGCTGCGATTGAGAAGGCCATCGGTGGCGAGAAACCACCGGCGGCACCAGCATTAGCCGTCAAAAACCCGGCAATGGTGGTCGTGACAAGGGCAAAGCTGGTACCGATCATCCGGCCACCAATATTGGCAGCAAAGCTTTCTCCCGTACCACGCAAATGGAGTGGATAGACGCGAGGGAGATAGTTCCCCCAGAAGCTGAATTGTCCCACGACAAACAGGCCGGCGATAAACACACCCAGTGAGACGGTGGTAATGGGCAATACGCCCAAGAAGATGGCTTCGAGATTGATTTCAAAGAAGGTTTGATTCTCCACCTGCAAAAACAGGGCAAAGACGGCCGGGAGGATGATCATGCCGGGAATCTGCAGGCACCAGAGGAGTTTACGCCGGCTGAGAATTCGCACAGCCAGTAATGCCAGCAGGAAGCGACCCACCAGACCGCCGATTTCTTGAACCTTGGTGTATTCGCTGGCAATCTTCTGCTCGTATTGCCGCATGGCCCCAATTTTGGCTTTTTTGGCGACTTCAGGATCAGGGGGAAGTTTCGCTTTTTCAGCAGCGGCGGCCGCTTTAATTTTCACATCCGCGAGACCCGGGACAATCTGAGGAATCTGTTGAATCGCACCGAAGGCTGCCCCATAGCTCATGGCAAACATTAACGTGGTCACTATGGTCGTCTTACACAACTGAGGCGAAAAGAGCTGTGCAATGCTGGGCCGCTTGAGAGTCCCCGCAGTGGCTTTTTCTTTCCAGGCGGGCGATTCTGGTAAAAAGGGCCTGATGATAATGAGGGGAATGGCAGGAATCAGGCCGGACATCAACGTGTATCGCCAGGCTTCGTGTTGATGTGCAGGTTCAATAGTTCCCCAGAAGCCTGAGACAATCTCTGGAATGAAAATGGCTGGCAAATCGAGAGCAAAACGTATCGCCAGTCCATTCATCACTGCGACCAGCAATCCGCCAATCGATGAAAAGGCCTGGGTATAGCCCAAAACTTTTTCTCGCTGGTGAGGATTCGGGAATAACTCGGCGAGCCACGCCACTGCTGCCACAAACTCGACACACACACCAATGAACATCGTGCAGCGGAAAAACAGCAGCATCCAGATATTGGTTGAAAACCCGGCCAGAAAAGCAGAACCAGCGTAGAGCAAAATGCTCCATGTCAGCACACTGCGACGACCGAGTCGATCTGTCAGATAACCGCCCAGAAGGCCGAATGCTCCTCCGGCAAATGCGGGGACGTAAAACAGAATCCCTAACCAGCTCAGAAACTCTTCGCTCCCTGGTTGTACACCGGTAAGTTCAAGCAGAGCTGGTCGAACAATTAACGGGAGCATCAGCAGCTCGTAGATGTCGAACGCAAAGCCGATAGCAGCCATCGTGCAGATCAGCCAGCGGGTCATATCCATGGGAACTGGCGGAGGTGGCAAGGGGCCCGCAGGTGAAGAAGACATGCAATGGTTCCAGGCAGGCAACGAAGTGTGGGGCAAAGTCGAAACTGAGATTCTACAGGCAGATCGGGCGATGCAAACAGTTGTCTAAACAAGTTTAAAGCTGAATTTGAATCGCCGAAAGTCCTGTACACGGATGATCAGACAATTCTGTCGCGGGAAAACCTGAGGATGCTCCACAGGATCCACACAGTCATTCATCCAAACTTGTTGATGAATTGTCGTTGGCGAGCATAAAAGCCATGAGGGCCAAAGGCAAACGGTTCCTGACCAAACATTCGCAAGTTTTTGCCAGGGATGTTCCCCTATGAGGAAATTCCACCGGCAATGGGCTTTCTTTCATAAGAAACGGCGAGATTTTCGCTGCATCACATGAATCTGTTCTTATGACCACTGCTCCTGTTTGTGTCAACAACCTGACCAGTCTTGAGGCGAAAGAGATCGCGAGAGGCAGAAATTGCGGGTGAAACCTGACATTCGGGCGTGAACTCGGGATTGCAGCACTTTTTTGATCGATCTACAGTTCGCCGATCTGTATCCCCCGGTGGACCTATCGAATTCGCCACCTTTGTACCCTGACTGTCAACATCCCTTCTTTTGCAGAGGCAGCCTCCTCGATGATCGACCGAATGCTGCCTGTCGTCTTGCCCTGCACCAGAAGCGTCATTCTGGGAACCATGCTCTGTTGGAGTGTGATTCCCTGTGGTTGCAATTCGCTGAAGAAAAAAGTCGATAATCCCGTGATGGTTCCTCCACCCCGGAGAGTCTCACTGAACGATGAGCGAGCCAATGCCGCCGATAAAGCGCTGGCAGAGGGTTCGCTCAAGCTGAAGCAGGCGGCTGCCAGCGATATCGTGCAGACATCGGGGGAAGAAACGATTCTGGCTCAGAATGACGATGCGGTCTTCGGAGCCCAGGTGGTGGCAAGGGTGAATGGCGCCCCAATTTTTGCCAGTGAAGTCCTCGAGCGATATGGCGAAGTTCTGGCTCAGGCCCGTGAAAAACTCCCGCCTGATAAGTTCAATCTGCTGCGCGAAAACATTATTGCTCAAAATCTGCGAGCACACGTTGAGCGACAGATTATTGTGGAACGCATGAAGGCCGACATGAAGCCCGATCAACTGAAGCAGTTGGATGGGTACCTTGATGCCGCCTTTGAAAAAGAAATGGTCAAGCTGAAAGAGCAGCTGAAAGTTCAGACCAAGCCTGAGCTGGAATACGAACTCAATAAGCGCGGGACCTGCCTGGAAGATGTCCGGCAATCCTTCCAGAACAACCGGATTGCGATGGAGTATCTGGCAGTCAAGGCCGGCAAGCCTGAACCGATCAATCGCAAAGATCTGGTGGAGTACTATGAATCGCATCCCGAAGAGTTCCGCCTTGAATCGCGCGTGAAGTGGAAACAGATTCAATGTTCGTTCCTGAAGAGCGATCAGGAGCAGGCCCGGGTGAAGATGAAATCGGCACTCGAAGAACTGGCGAATGGCGCGTCCTTCGAGGATGTCGCCAGGAAGTACTCCGATGGGGTGACTGCGAAAGAAGGTGGCCACTGGGATTGGACCCAGAAGGGGAGCCTGAGTGACAAAAAACTGGAGGAGATTCTCTTCACGGCCAATGTCGGTGAACTGAGCGATGTGACGATTATCGGCCGGGCCTATCAGGTTGTGTTTGTGGAAGAGCGGGAATCGGCTGGCATGCGACCCTTTGCAGAGGTCCAGCAGGAAATCCACAAGAAAATCGAGCGGACCCGTTTCCCCAACCCCCGCAAAATCCTCGACGCCATGCTCGCCAGTGCCGTCATCGAGACCGATTACCCACTCGGCCTCGACACCGCGAAGGCTGGCGCAAACAACGCCACCAAGTAGGCGAAGCTCTCAGGGCCTCCCATCGAGTCTGGTTCTGAATTCTTCGATTCGACAGAGACCGATGATTTCGACCCCAAACTTACAGACGTTTTCGGTCGATCATTCACCACAATCTTGCACGATCGTGCCTCCTGGCACGACAAGCCTTGATGCTCATCGTTTTCTGGCTGTTGAATCCACGCCTCAGCCACTCCCATATGATAAAAGGTCGAACAGCATTCAGAGATCTCTGTTGTTTGAGGAAATCGCTCTTCATGGCACGCATTCTCGTTGATGAGCCGTCGCCCTGGTTTCTTCCGGAGCTGCAGAGGCAGTACGGCGGTGAGAACGTCTCGATGATTGCCGGGAACGAGCGGCAGAGGCGTGTGGCGGCTCGAGCAGAGAGAGCAGGCGCGCTGCCTGAGACGACGGTCTGCGTTATTGCCGATCTGCGCAGGCGTCCCGAGCGTTGCGTCGAGGTGGTCGAAGACTTACGCCATCGTCATCCTGAAGCCCGACTGATACTGATTGGTGATGAACGTCTGGCTCCACTGGAATGGGTGCTTCGCGAACTGGGCGTGGCAATTGTTGAGACCAACCCTGTGCGGGGTGTCGATTTGAAAAGATGGATCGATCCCATTTTGCAGTGCCAGTCGAGTCCAAGAGATCTCTTCATGCCCATTCAGAAATGTCGCTGACGGTCTATCACTGAGACTGATCGGAACGAGGTGCGAGACTGCAAAGCCCCGCCAGATCGGCTTCCGGAAACAACACTCGCAATCGCCCGGGATCATCGACCTGCCAGCGGGACACGGCTTCTGCGAGGAGATCCAGATAGAGACTTCGGCTCCGTCGTCCAGGACCAAAAGGCAAATCGTCGTGACGAATCACAACCGGTCGATAGTGCAGCCACGAAAGATCATTCAAGGCATCGGCCAAAGCATCCCAGTTGTGACCAAACCAGGGGCAGCCCAGTTGCCGGCTGTAAATTTCCAAAAGTGTCTGCTTCGAGGAAATTCTTGCAGGAATGGTCACTTCGAGCACACCGGTTGCATTCTGTGCCGGGCTGAGTGGCTCAAAGCAAAGTGCGTAGGGATGATTTGCAGATGACATGAGTCCTCACTGCGGGTTGACGTGGTTGAACCATGGCATGATTCGGACCTGGGATGGTGAGTTGGAAGCGAAACTATTTCAACTTCTTAAAGCTGCCGTAATGATCGGCAGTGTAATAGATCTCACCTGATTTTCCCGTAATGATTCGCTGAGGGCCAGGCCCATCCAGTTCGGCTGTGGGATGCACCCACTCGCGATAATAACCTGCTTCTCGAGCTGGCAACCGGCGTTCACGATTTTGAAACACAGAACCATCATTTCGAAACCGCAGCTTCTCGCCCGCTTCGATTCGGGTGATCGTCTCGGTCAGATCAATATCACCTCGATAAACCACCTTCCCCTGCAAATCCTTGATTGTCTGCTTAGCAACAATCCAGCGCTTTTCAGCCGAGGGAGTGGGCGATTTCTCAGGTGAAGCGACCTTGGATCTCGTGGGGGAACTTTCTGCAGCCGGTGGTGGAAATGGCGATGTGTCAGCCGGAAAGCTCTTCAAAGCATCTGGTTGTTGAGCGGGCTGTGAGGCACCTTGTCGGACCTCGGCATTTGCCGGCTTCGAGGCCTCCGTCAAGGTGTGATTCTCTTCGGATGCAGCTTCAGTCGCTGATGCAGAATTCTGAGTTGTTGATGGAGGTGATGATGTGGCAGGTTGTCGCTCCATGACGAACTGCCATGCGAGACTCAAGCTCACGAAAACAATCAGGAGCACCAGATGGGTGCGAGTCATGCGGAACCTGGAGGAAGGCACTCGTTACTCCACAAAAATTCATCGTGAGTTGATCTCAGAATCCCTCTCGACCCCCTTGCCGATGTGTTTTTCGGGTGAGATCTGATTCAGAAACGAACGACCATCAATGCAACAAGCCGGAGAGTCTCTTGTGTTCAAGATACTCTCCGGCCTGATGTTTAACATCACGAATCGACCAATCACAACGATTGCCAGAACCTTCGCTTAGATGCGTTCGCCGAGGAAGTCGTTGTTGGGAACAATGTTGTTGTCTTCGTCGCAGAAGTCGATCACTTCGTACCAGCTGCTGCCGCTGAAGCAGGCGTTGTGACCTTCGAGACCATAGTACTGATAAGCTTGAGACATTTTGCCGTAAGCACTGCCGACATCTTCGAGTTCGTTGTTGACGTTCAAGGCGACCTCAGAGAGCCCGACGATCATGGCGAGCACTGCAATGGTGGAAACCAGCACGAGTTCGGCAGAGACAATAAAACCGGCTTCGTCACGATAAAGAGCGTTGATGAGCAGAGACATGAGAGTGACCTTTCTGGCGACAATCGTCGCTAACTGTGTGTGACTCGCGATGAGACGTTTTGTTTCGCAGAGTGAATGATCTGTAAAGCAGCTTGAATGCCAATTCCTGTCGGCCTCAGGAACAAACCACTCTGCCGGGCCCAATTTTTCGCCATAAGTTATTTCTATATATAATATTAGGATGTTTCAACATAATGCCAAAACTGTTTGGCATGCGGTGCCTGATTCCGTCAACGGAGGATGCCAAAGGGAAACAGGAACTCGCCCGCTCCCGCGAGTTGCTCCACAACGTGTTATCAGATAGAAACTTGCGTCGCTTGTTTACAAACAGCATCATGTTGTCGATCTACCACGCATCGTTCATTCCGAGAGGATCGAGCTTTCAGAGACTGGGAGCCAATTCGGTGGAATCTGGCGAGGTGGTGAAGTCTCTCTGGCCCGTTGCCTTGACGGATGAAATCCTGTGCGTATCATGCGTGGTGGACTTTGAGAGGCACGAGCCTCAGACAAGTTTCATGAATGCGGACGTAGCTCAGTTGGTAGAGCACGACCTTGCCAAGGTCGATGTCGAGGGTTCGAGTCCCTTCGTCCGCTTTGAGATTTATGGAGTGAATTGTTTTACGGCAATTCTTCCATAGTTAAGTTGCGTGACGGATGCAGGAAGGCGGCTTGGCACGAAGTTGACCGCATGTTGGCGTGATGTCAGCTGCGGAAAGCAAGTTCCGGGTCGCCTTTATCGTTTCCAGACGGAATTTTTCCGGCTGATTGAACGCTGTCGGCAGGGATGCTCGTCATCGACTTTTAGAGTCAATAATTACTGGGAATGTTGGCAGAAGTCGACGACTGCTGCCGAGTGAAATTCTTGATTTGAAGGTGGCATTTATGTCGACTGAAACTGTTGCGGCAGTGGCTGATGCGGACAACAAGCGGAAGCTGGCACTCGAAGTCGATGTTCAGACGGTCGGGCCCTGTCGGCGTCATGTTCGCGTGAAAATCGCGGAAGCAGAAATTCAGGAAGCCCGCAAGCAGTGTGTGAAGGAGTTTGGAACTTCTGCGGCTGTCCCTGGTTTTCGCGTTGGCAAGGTTCCCGCAGGTTTGATTGAACGCCGCTTCAATAAAGAGATTTCTGAGCGAATTCGCGAAAAGCTCCTCATTGAGAGCCTCGAGCAGTTGGGCGAAGATAAATCGATTGAACCAATTGACGAACCACAGTTCGATGTCGCCAGCCTGCAGATCCCTGACACTGGCGATTTTGAATACGAATTCGATGTCGAAGTTCGCCCTGAGTTTGAAATCCCGGCTTACTCCGGTCTGTCGATCAAGCGACCTGTCCATACTGTGACGGAAAACGAAATCGAGAAGCGAATTCGCGATTACCAGATCGAACGAGCCACGGAACGTGTGGTTGATCGACCTGTTGCCGCTGGTGATTACGCTCGCGTGACTCTTGAATTCCGACATGCTGACAACAAACTCTCGACAGTTTCCAATCAGCGAGTCGTCGTTCGGCCCTCACTGAAACTGCGTGATGGCGAGATTACTGGTTTTGACCAGTTGCTCATTGGAGCGAAAGCTGGCGACGTCCTGACAACCAGCCTTGTGGTCACACCCGAAGCCGAAAACGTGGAACTGCGTGGCGAAACCATTCAGGTCAACGTCACTGTGGTGAATGTCGTTGAGTTCGATCTGAAGTCAGTCGACGAAATTGCCGAGGAATTCGCACTGGAGTCGGCTGAAGAAGTTCGCAACGAAGTGCGGAAGACGCTTGAACGCCAGGTGACTTACCGTCAGCGCCAGGAGACACGTCGTCAGGTTCTCGAACAGATGACGGCCTCTGCTGATTGGGAACTGCCCGAATCGCTGGTTCGCCGTCAGGTAGAAAACGCCCTGCGTCGCGAAATGCTCGAAATGCAGCAGGCTGGTTTCTCCTTCGATGAAATTCGTGCTCGTGAAAACGAACTGCGTCAGAAGTCGTTGACAACCACTCGCCAGGCACTCAAGGAACACTTTGTTCTCGACCGAGTGGCCACGAAGGAATCGATTGAAGTCGAGCCTTACGAAATTGACGCCGAGATTGGCCTCATGGCTTACCAGCAGATGGAAACACCGCGCAAGCTGCGTGCCCGCCTGCAGAAGAACGGCATGATTGAGAATCTCGAAGCTCAGATTCGCGAACGTAAGGCTGTGGATCACATCCTGGCTCATGCCACTTTTGAAGATATCCCGATGGAGATTTCTGAGACGGAAACCTCCTTCGCCTTGCCTTACTCAGTTGCCGGGACTTCAGTCGCTGGAACAATTGAGGATAGTCAGGAAGAGGACAGCGAGGAATAATCCTTCGCCGATCTAAAAAAGTGCCACTTCGGTAGAAGTGGCACTTTTCGATTCACAAGCTGGCATCAGAGACAATTGGCCAGAGTTTTCCGGCTGATGAATGTTCTCGAAACTCGGCGAGTGAATTGGGAACGGCGAATTGCGGTCATGGTCAGACGGAAAGCCCTTTCGATCGCGAAAATCGGAAATGAGTTTTTCAAATCGCCCGGTCTGATGAGTCGAGTCAGTCAGTCATCATTCTTGACCAGCAATGCGATGCAGACATGCTGCTACCGACAATTTGAAAACTCGAAGCCTTGATGATTTAGACTCGTGACAGTCGATGGTATTTGCCACGACAACCAG
>VFQR01002268.1_pt1 | contig 12560 bp, 15 predicted proteins | sample 3512321 | NCBI WGS metagenome assembly VFQR01 (sample SAMN10412374, study PRJNA504923) | tailings metagenome | isolation source: Relicate 3 Philex TSF1 revegetated site | place: Philippines: Tuba, Benguet | collected 2017-08-29
TCTGACGCTCGGTGAGCCAACCAAGATGTTCGAGCGGCTGTTCATGGCCGGAGAACTCGATCACCTCGGCCATCCGGTTCTGCGTTGGATGGCAGGCAATGCGGCCGTCCGGTTCGATGAGAATCTGAACTTCGTGCCGGCGAAGAAGCGGTCGGCCGACAAGATCGACGGCATTGTCGCCGGTGTGATGGCGGTTGGCCTGTCGATGTCCGAAACGGGCGTTGCGACGTCGCCCTGGGACAATCCCGACTTCTCTCTCACCAAGATGATGGGCACCTCATGAAAGTATCGTTTGAGGTCAGCAGGGGGGCGACGGCAAGCGAGGTTCGCGAATCGAGCATCGAGAGCCCGGCAGTTCCTGTCAGCCAGACCAAGGAGTTTCTGGCCCTGTTCGGAATGGACTCGGTGAATCTGCCGGCCGTGACCACGGCCTCGGCGCTCCGGGTGCCGGCGGTGAACGCTGCGGTCAATTTCATGTCTCGGACGCTGGCTGCACTGCCGTTGCACGCGTTCACCCGCAAGAAGGACAGTTCCGAGCGCGAGAATGGCGATGTGGAGCGCATTCTGCGCAATCCGACGCCCGAGATGGACGGGTTCAAGGCTCGGCAGTACTTCTGGCAGAACGTGTTCACCGGCGGCCGCGGGCTCGCCTGGGTCGAGCGCGCCGGGCGCGAGGTCATCAATATCTGGCCGATGAACCCGGCCAAGGTGCGCATCAAGCGGGTGAGCCTGGCGACCGTCTATCTTCAGGACGGAAAGACGTACCCGGCCGAGGATGTCATCGACATCCCGTACATGCTCCTGGAGGATCAGATCGGCCATCGCGGGCCGATCAGCCTCGCCAGCAAGGCGATCCAGCTGGCGCTGGCGATGAACGACTACGCCAGCACGTTCTTTGCCGGTGGCGGTGTCCCGCCCTTGCAGATGTCGGGCGCGCTCGCGACTGGCAATGAGGCGCTGAAGCGGACGACCACCGACGTGGAGAGGGCAATCCAGTTCGCGCGGACGAACAAGAGCCCGATCATGCCAATCCCGCCTGGATACGAGCTGAAGGCGGTTGGCATCGACCCAGCCAAGGGGCAGATGACCGAGGCGCGCCTGTTCCAGATTCAGGAGATTGCGCGCGCCTACCAGATCCCGCCGGCCTTCCTTCAGGACCTGTCGAAGGGCACCTTCGCAAATGTGGAGCAGCAGGATCTTCACCTCGTCAAACACCTTGTCGGTCAATGGGCGAAGGCGTTCGAGGCGCAGGCCACGTTGAAGATCTACGGCCGCGCGAAGGCGGGAAAATCCTATGTCGAGCACAATCTCGACGGCCTGCTGCGGGGCGACTTCAAGAGCCGAAGCGAGGCTCTCGGGCGTGCCATCCAGACCGCGCAGATCACCCCGAATGAGGCGCGCGCGCTGGATAACCGGCGCCGGCACGAAGACCCCTCGGCCGACAGGCTCTTCGTGCAGGGCGCGACGGTCCCGCTTGGTGAGCAGCCGACCAACCCACCCCCGGCCGAGCCGAAGAACGACGGAGATGGCAATGAGCCAGGACAAGCCTGAAGGACCCGAGCAGCGCTCACTGGCGGCGAAGGTCGAGCGACGGGCCGCCGACGGCAAGGTGACCGTGGTCGGTTATGCCGCAGTGTTCGGTGAGGTCGCTCGCATCGGCGACTGGTTCGAGGAGACGATCGCGCGCGGCGCCTTCACGGAATCGCTGAAGACGGCCGACGTCCGTGCCTATTTCGACCATGATCGCGGCCGAGTTCTCGGCCGAACCTCGTCCGGCACCCTCCGCCTCTCCGAAGACGACAAGGGTCTCAAGGTCGAGATCGACTTGCCCGACACGACGGACGGCCGTGATGTGGCTGCGCTGATCGAGCGGGGTGATGTCTCGGGCATGTCGTTCGGCTTCGCGGTTCTTCGACAGGAATGGGACGAGACCGTCACGCCCGCCAAACGCACGATCCTGACGCTGGATCTCCGTGAGGTCAGTGTCGTGTCGGAGCCGGCCTATGACGGCACCTCCATCGCGCTGCGTGCCCTTGAGGCCGCCCGCAAGGAAAAGCGCTCTCACCCCGCTCATCGCCGCATCGAGGCGCGCCGCGCCGAGATGGAGCAGCGCATCCGCGGCATTCGCTAGTTTCCCCGGTCTGCCGGAGGTGGCGTGAAGCATCCCGCTTTCCGCCCTAACGCCCGTTTCGGCGGGCTCTCTTTGCGTGGTCACTCGAAAGGACACTGATATGACCCTCCGCGAACTTCAGGAGAAGCGGGAGAGGCTGGTTGCCTCGGCTCGCTCTGCGCTCGACGAAATCCGCAAGAACACCGACGAGGCCCGCACGGCCGAACTCGAGAAGCGTCATGACGACTTCATGGGCGATCTCGACAAGGTCGACGCCCAGATCGTCCGCGAGGAGCGCATGGCGCGCGCCGAGGCGGCCGAGGAGGAGCGCCGCTCCAGGCAGCGTCCCAATCCCGGTGACGGTGAGGGCCGTGGCTCTGACGACGGCGACAAGCCGATCACCTATCGCGATGCCTTCCACGCGTGGGTCTGCTCGGCTGGCGACATGTCGGCCCTGTCGACCGAACAGCGCGCGGTTCTGCGTGCCGGTGTTGCGCCGCGCGAGGCGCGCGCCCAGACGGTGGGCACCGCGGCGGCCGGCGGCTACACCGTCCCGACCGAACTCTCCAGCGAGATCATCAAGTCGATGAAGGCCTGGGGCCCGATGTATGACGACGACGTCTGCACGGTCCTGAACACCACGTCGGGCCATCCGATCGACATGCCCACGGTCGACGACACCGCCGTCACGGCCGAGAAGCATACCGAGGCCGGCGACGTGACGGACGACGGCGGCAAGGACGTCACCTTCGGCAAGAAGACGCTGAGCGCCCATGCCTACGATACCGAGTGGGTGAGGTTCTCCTACGAGCTCGCCCAGGACTCGGTGTTCAACATGGACACCCTGCTCGGCGGTCTTCTCGGCGAGCGCCTCGGCCGCAAGGCCAATCTCGAACTGACGATCGGCGATGGCACCGGCGATCCGCAGGGTGTTGCGGTGGGTTCGAGCCTCGGCAAGACGGCCGCCGCGACCGCCGCCATCACCTATGACGAGGTCATCGACCTCGTCCATTCGGTCGATCCGGCCTATCGCTCCTCGCCCAAGGTCGGCTTCCAGTTCCACGACACCACGCTCGCGGCGCTGCGCAAGCTGAAGGACGGCGAGGGTCGCTACATCTGGTCGGCCGGTGACGTGCAGAAGGGCGTGCCCGGCACGATCCTCGGCTATCGCTACCATGTCAACCAGGCGATGGAGACGCTGGCGGCGGCCAAGAAGGTCATGCTGTTCGGTGACTTCGGCAAGTACTTCGTCCGCAAGGTCGGCGGCATCGTGCTGTTCGTCGCCAAGGAGCGCTTCGCTCCGGATATCGGCATGCTCGGCCTCGTCCGCCTGGACGGCCGCCTCGGCGACACCGCGGCAGTGAGGCACCTGATCACCGCCGCCTCGTAAGCCTTGGTTTGAACCGGTGGGCGTCGCGTCGGCGGCGCCCACCTCTCAAGCCAATGGAGGACATCATGCTGCTGAAGATGAAGATCGGCCTCGCCGGCGCAGATTTCTCGCTCTCTCCGGGCGATGAGACGGACCGATTCAAGGGCAAGGAGGCCCAGCGTCTCATTGACGCCGACTATGCCGTTCCTGTCGACACGCCGAAGACGGAGCGTGCGACGAAGAAGCCCGCACCCGAGAAGCGCGGCTGATGTGGTACCCGTCGACGGTGAAAACCCCCGCCGCTGATCCGCCTGTCTCTATCGAGGCAGCGCGCCGCCAGTGCGGGCTTGCGACGAACGACACCTCGCAGGACGGCCAGCTCGGGCTGCTGCTCGCCGCCGCCGCCGCCCATGTCGAGCAGTATTGCTGCATCCGGCTTGCGCAGCAGGTGGTTGTTGCGCCGTGCGATGCATTCGCCGACCTCTGCCGCCTGCCCGAGGCGCCCGTGAGCGAAGTTGTCGCCATCACCTATGTCGACGGCGAGGGACTGGATCAGACGCTTAATCCTGCGGTCTATGAGGCCCGGCTTGATGGTCTCCAGCCAGCGATCGTTCTGGCCTTCGGCCACTCATGGCCCGCGCCGCGTCTCGGCTCCCGCATCATGGTCGAACTGGCAGTCGGCTACGCCGCGCTGCCGAAGAACATCGAGGCCGCCGTCCTGCTGCTGGTCGCATCTCACTTCACCTTCGCCCGCCGCGACCTGCTGAAGCGCAGCGAGGAGGTCGAGGGGGTGGGCTCCACGCAGTGGTCCGGCGCCATCGAGGTCACCCAGGCGATGCGCACGTCCGTCGACATGCTTCTCGCCAACTTCCGGAACTGGCCCCTGTGACGCCGGCGGATGCCATCGCAGCGATCGACAGGCAGATTGCCGATCACGGGCAGGCGGTCGCCCTGCGGCGGCCGCCGGCGGCGCAGCACACCGGACGAGGCTTTGTCCGCGGCTTCAGTCCGGCCGAGATCGTCGGTCTTGTCAAACTGGGTGACCGGTCGGTGATCATGTCGGCGACCCACCTGGGTGCTTTCGGCATCCCGAGGGAGGGAGACGAGGTCGCCATCGCCGGCCAGGTGGGACGGGTGATAGGCACTCCCGAGCCGGTTCACATGAATGACGTGCTGGTGCGCGTCGCATTCATTGCGAGGCTGGCGTGATGGCCTCATCGATGGCCGAGCAGTTCAGGGTGTTCGCCGAAGGCACTGCCGATCAGGTCCGGCAGGTGCTGGTCGCGGTCGCCAAGCGCGAGCATGCCAGGATCATGGCCGAAGAGCCGCGGCCCAGCGGGTTCCTGCGTGTCGTCGACGGCATGCGCGACGTGCCGGAGGAGGCCGTCAGGCCGGATGGGCGGATCACCTATCACTATTCGCGCGCCGACAATGTCGTCGACTACGCGATGCAGGTCCTCATCATGCTCTCGCCGAAACTGACGGGTCTCTACGCCGCCTCGCACCAGGTGTTCCTGAATGGCGTGGCGGTTCCGAATGCGGCTGGCGCCGGGCCGGCCGACGAGATCGTCATTGCCAATCCGGTGCCTTACTCGCGGGTCATCGAGTTCGGAAAAATGAAGATGAGGGTGCCGGGGACTGACCACGTCTATGAGCGCGCGGCGCGCGTGGTCGCCCAGAAGTTCAGAGGCATTGCGGCTGTGAAGTTCACCTTCCGCTCGATCCAGGGCGGGCAGATCGTGCCCTATCAGGCTGTTGGTCGCCACGGGCGCACGGAGATCCTGCGCGGTGCGGGCGGTCGCGTTCTGGGGTCGCGGTCGCTTGGAAAGGTAACGCCTGAGGCCCTGCGCGAGCACCAGACCCGCATGCCGGCGCTCTCGATCCGGAACCTGTTCTGATGGCCAACTATGCCGGTGCAAAAGCCGCCATCCGCGACCGCCTGGTCGAGAGCTGGACGGCTACGCGCCTCACCTTCCAGAACGAGTCGCCGGCGGCCCCGTGGCCGCCGCAGCAGCCCGATCCGGACAACCCGGATTTCCCGCAGTTTCTGCCCTGGGCCCACCTGGAGATATTCACGATCCCGGGCGGGGGCATTCAGGGTGTCGGTCTTCCCGGCAACCATGCCAGCCGCACCGACGGCTTCATCTATGTGCACGTCTTTGTGCCCGCCGGCACCGGCGACGCCGTCGCGACCGGGCTGGCGTGGGAGATCGGCGAGATCTTCCGGTCGAAGGTTTTCTATCAGGCCGCGCCCGGCTGCTACGTCCGGACGTGGGCTCCAAGGGTCGATGAAGGCGGGGCCGCGACATCGGCGTCCGACATCGAGCACGCCAACACGGGCGTGTGGTTCAGGGTCACGATGAGCGTGCCCTTCGAGTACTGGCACCGCGGCTAAGCCGCATTCCCAACACTGAAGTCATCAACCGGCGACCTCTTGGCGCCATCTAGAGGAGCACGTCATGCCCCATCAGAGCGGCAGGAACATTTCGGTCGTCTACAAGGAGGAGGGTTCGTTCGGCACTCTCCCGGGCGACACCGGCGCGTCGGTCTTCCGCCCGAACAGCGGAGGCCTGAACCTCGCCAAGGAGCCGATCAGGTCGAACGAGGTCCGCCGCGACGGCATGTCCTCGCGCGGCCGTCATGGCGCCCGGTCGGTCACCGGCAATTATGCGGGCGACCTGTCGGTTGGCACCTTCGATGACCTCATCGAGGCGGCATTCCGCGGAACCTTCTCGCCTGCGATCGAGATCGACGAGAGCGACGTGACGTCGATCACGACCGGTGCGAACACGATCGTGGCCGCTTCGGGTTCGTGGCTGGCCCTCGGCATCAGGGCCGGCGACGTCGTGCGGCTGGCCGACCACGCCTCCGCCGGCAACAATGCGCGCAATCTCCGCGCCACCAACGTGACGGCCGACACGATCACGGTCGCTGAAACCCTCACGGTCAACGCAGTCGCCGACACCGACTTCACCCTGACGCGGCCGAAGAAGGTGATCCAGGGTGTCGTGCCGCGCTCCTTCACGTTCGAGGAGTTCGAGGCCGACATCGACGGCTCCGAGGTGTTCCTCGGCTGCCGTGTCGGTTCGCTGCAGATCCAGATGCAGCCGAACGGCATGTGCATCCTGACCTTCGGCCTGGTCGGTCAGGACATGCAGCTGATGGAGGGTGTGAACTCTCCCTATTTCACCGACCCGACCGAGACGGTTTCCATCGGCCTGACGGCGGTGGAGGCCAAGATCCGGCTGGGGGACGAGGACGTCATGGATGTCTCGTCGATCGACATGACGCTGAACCTGAACGCGTCCGGCGTCCCGGTGGTGGGCTCGGTCGTCACGCCGGATGTCTTCACGAACACGGCCACGATCGAGGGCACCATCACGGCGCTGAAATCGGACGTGGCGCGCGCCCAGCAATACCTCGATGAGGATGTGCTGAGCCTGCACCTGCTGTTCGAGGAGAATGAGACAGGCGCGGCCGACTTCTGCGCCTTCTATCTCGGCAACTTCACGCTGGCGTCGGCCACCAAGTCCGGCATGGGCGAAGACAATGCGCGGACCCAGTCCTTCACGATGCTCGTCGGTGCCGATGAGCGCGGCGGGGCCTTCGACCGCACCATGATCAAGTACCAGACCAGCGCGGCCTGACCCTCGGCCGCGCCGGCTTTTCATCCTCCCCTCGCACCTCGCCCGCCCGGCTCCTGATGGGGCCGGGCGCCATGGAGATCATCGTGACCGATCTGACGGCCTTCGCCCCCGCCGACACTTCCGTTCTCAGCATCATCGCCCCCAGTGGCTCCGACACCGGCTGGAAGATAACCTTCGCCGGCCCCGGTCACCCGAAGACGGTGGCCTGGGCGGATGAGAGCGCCCGCAAGAGCATCCGCCAGCAGCAGCGCATCGAGGCGGCGCGCGTCAACGGCCGGAAGTTCAAGCCGGACGATCGTGAGGTCGACGAGGTCCGGCGCGAGAACGTCGAATGGGTCGCCGCGCGCATCGTCGACTGGACGACGATCGAGATCGACGGAAAGAACATCGCGTTCACCACCGAGGCCGCCATCGGCATCTTTCTCGACCCGCGCTTCTCGTGGGTTCTGGTTCAGTGCTTCGACTTCCTCGGTGACGAGGCCAGTTTTACGAAGGGCTCGCCGAAGCCCTGACGGCACACGCCCGTCGCGTCTTCGCCCTGGAGACCCCGGATGGGAAGGGGCTCACCCAGCGCGAGCGGCTCGAGGGGTTGCTCAGGCGCGCGCGGACGCCGGAGCGGCGCGCTGAAATCGCGTCCGAACTCGAGGTCCCGGCCTTGCCCGGTTGCCTTGTCCCTCTGTGGGAAACCTACGGCCAGCTTGCGGCGCGTCGCCCATCCGGCGGCTTTGGCGTGTCGCTGATCCCATGGTCCGAAATGGACGCCTTCCAGCGCGTCACGGGTCGCCGCCTCTCGTCCTGGGAGGCATCGGTCATCGCCTCGCTGGACGAACTGCATGTCGCTGAAATCTCGCGGGTGATGAGGTCGGACGAATGAGTGAAACCATGCCGAAGACCCGCCTCGACATCGACGGCTCCGGCGCCAAGGTCGTCCTCAACCAGTTCATCTCCGACATGGAGAAGGCGGGCAAGGCGACCGATGCCACGGCCAGGAAGACGGATGAACTCGCCGCTGCCGTGCAGAAGGTCCAGGCCGTCAAGCTTCAGCCCGCCAGCCCGGCCGCCGTGCAGAAGCAGATCGAGGCGCTGCAGGCGCGGATTGATCCCGCATTCGCAGCGCAGAAGCGCATCGACCAGGCCAAGGCCCGCATCGAGCGCGGTGTCGGCCTCGGGGTCCTCACCCGCGACGCCGGCGACGATCTGCTGGCGAGGTACGCGGCCTCCGTCCAGGCAGTCGTCGCGCCGGCAACCCAGCTGGCCTCGGCGAACGACAACCTGTCGAGGGCCAATGACAATGTCAGGCGCACTGCGGGTCTCGCCCGCCACGAGCTGGTGAATCTCGGCCGCCAGGTGCAGGATGTCGTGACCATGGCCGCCATGGGCCAGTCGCCCATGGCCATTCTCACGAGCCAGGGTGCGCAGCTCTTCGACATCTTCGCCTCGTCCCAGGGAACGGTCGGCGGTTTTGCGCGACAGGTCGGGGCCATGCTCACGCCGGCGCGCATGGCCATCGGTGGTGTCACGGCGGCGGTTCTTGCGGGTGCCGCGGCGTGGGTTTCCTACGATTCTGCGCAGCGCGAGGTGGCTCAGTCGCTCGCGGGCCTCGGGCGCGATTCCGGGCTGACGGTTCAGGGGCTCAACGCCATTGCGGAGGCCCAGGCGAAGGCCACGGGCGTTACTGTCGCGCGCGCTCGTGCAACAGTGTCGGCACTGGCTGGCCGTGGCATTCGGGAGCCCATGCTCGCGCCGCTTCAGGCCATCGAGAAGGATTTTGCCGCGACGCTCGGCATCGATGCTGTCGAAGCCAACAGGATGCTTGGTGATTCGTTCGCGGACCCGGTGCGCGGCGCCGAGATGCTGGCGCAGCGGCTGGGTGGGCTTTCGCTCGCAACGCGACGGCAGATCGAGCAGCTGACGGCCTTCGGCGAGACCCAGCGTGCGCAGCGCGTGCTGCTCGACGCCATCGCGCCGCGCCTGGCTCGTGCCGCCGATCTGACGAGCTTCTGGGCTCGGGAGTGGGCGCGCGTTGCGGGTTGGTCGAGCGAGGCGATGAACACGCTCGGCCGGTTCCTCGACAGAACGGTCAGTGGGCCGGGGCCGACCAGCTTTCTCGAGCAGGCGCAGCGGCGGTTCGACCAGCTGAAAGCTGGCGACCAGGGGCAGGTCATCGACCGCAGCAACGGTCGACTGCTCGGTATGGGGCTCAATCCGTTCGGCCAGACGCAGGAAGATCTGCAGCGTGAGACGGACGGCCGGCGCCGCGTCAACGCAGAACTTGAGATACAGCGCGCCGCGATGCACGCTATTCAGGTTGGTCAGGATGCCATAACGCGTTCCACCGAGCGGCAGGCGCAGGTCGAGGCCGATTTGGCGGAAAGGCGGCGCATTCGCGACAACGCCACGCGGGCGATCGAGCAGATCAATTCTCCCCAGACCCAGCAGGACCGCGCTCTGCAGGAGGCCGTGACGCGACTTGGCACCCTGCGTGCTGCCATGGACCGGCCATTCGAGACAGGGTCGGTCGCCGAGTCTGCCAATGAGTTCCAGCGGCTGCAGCGCGAGGTGCGTGGCGCCGAGGCCGCCGTTCGGCGCCTGTCGCAGAACAATGGTGCGGGTGTGCTCAAGCCTGGCGGTGGCCTGCTGTTCGACGTGACCAGTCCCGAGGGGCAGGCAAGGCTCTTGCGTGAGTCGATTGCCGCTCAGCAACGGATGAACGCCGAGGCGGAGTCGCGTGTCGCCCAGAACGAGGCGCGCACGGTGAGGCAGCAGCAGCGTGCGGCGCAGATGGACGCGAACCTTCGCCGGCAGAGCGCCGGAGCGTCGGCCGGCGACCCCGCGCTTCTCGCCGCCGAGGACGCGCGCCGCAACGCCGATATCGCGCGCGCTGCCACGTTCCAGTTGTCGGAAGCCGCGAGGGAGCGGGTTCGCAGCACGCAGGCGGGAATCGACGCGGTGCGGGTCGAGACGTCGGTGCTCGGCGGTTCGGTGGCCGTGCAGGAGAAGGCGCGTCTGGAGCAGCAGATGCTGGCCGACGCCAAGCGCGAGTACCAGCGCCTGGGGTTGTCTGTCCCGCCGGCCGAGATCGAAGCCTACCGGCAGCTGGCGGCGGCCATGGGGCAGGCCCGGCAGGAGCAGGCGCTTGCGCGCATTCGGCGGGATGCGACGTTCGATCGGCAGACGATGTTCATGTCCGATGGCGAACGGCAGATCGCCAGCCAGATGCGCAATGTCTTCGGCGACGACTGGGCCTCGCAGATGCAGTCGGCCGAGGCGCAGATGCTGCGCTTCAACGACACCTTGCGCACGACGTCGGATCTGTTCTCCGGGTTCGGGTCCGGCATGCTCCAGGACCTGAAGAACGGAGCGAACGGCTGGCAGGCCCTTGGCAATCAGGTGGCCCGGGTCGGCGACCGGCTGACGTCGATGGCGATGGACGCCGCGCTCAAGCAGTTCATGAACATGCTGATGGGCCAGCTGGGCGGTGCCCTGGGCGGCATGATGGGGGGAGGCATGGAGAAGTCCGCCATCAAGGCCTATGCGGTCGGCGGCTACACCGGACCCGGCGGCGTCTACCAGCCCGCCGGCGTGGTCCACAAGGGCGAGGTCGTGTGGTCGCAGCGCGACGTGGCGCGCGCCGGTGGCGTCGGCGTCGTCGAGGCCATGCGCCGCGGCGTCAGGGGGTATGCGCAGGGTGGCCCCGTCGGCGGCCAGGCCTATGCCGCCCAGGCCAAGGTTGCCGTCTCGATCCACAACTACGGCTCCGAAAAGGTCACGGAGGAGCCCGATGGGCAGGGGGGCATTCGCGTCAATATCGGCAAGGCCGTCGATACCGATCTGGCGCGGAAGACCGCGTCCGGACGCAGCGCCCAGGCCAAGGCGACCGCCGCGCGCTATGGCCTCGGCGTTCCTCGCGGCAGCAAGGGGTAACCGATGTCGCTTCCGGACTGGCCCGCCACGCTGCCGCAGTACTGGCTGGCCGATCGCTACAGCCGCTCGAACCGCAACCGGTCGAACGTCACGGAGATGGACGATGGCCGCGTCGTGAAGCGGCGTCGAACGACGCGTGTGGCGCGGCGCGAGGTCTTTTCGGCGAAGATGAATGCCGCGCAGTTCGCGGCATTCGAGGAGTTCTTTTACACGACCCTGAACGAGGGGGTGTCGCGCTTCACCATGCCGACGCCGAACGCGGACGGCAGCTACACCAGCCGCACTGTCCAGATCGAGGGTGACGAGCCGGAAACCACCAGCGAGGGGGACTGGTGGCTCGTGTCCTTCCCTGTGACGGTCTACCCCTGATGGTCGATTACCTCACGGCCGAGATGGAGGCCGCCTACGCGTCGGCCGACCGGGACGTCGAGATCCTTCATACGCTGGAGATCTCCCATCCCGAGTTCGAGACGCCGGCGCGCCTGGTCGCCAACAGCGAAGCCGACCTCTTCGCCCGGCTCGAGATCGATGCGCCGGAGGATGCCGACACGGTCGTGGTGTTCAGCGCCGTGGCCTTCAGTTTCGTCGAACCCGGCTTCGACGATGAGGGCCAGCCGACGCCGGCGCGTGTCTCGATCGACAATGTGTCGGGCCAGATCGCCGCCATCATGAAGCTCACCCGGGCGGGCAGCCACGCGGTCGGCATCATCTACCGGGCATACCGGTCCGACGGTCTGACGGCCCCTGGGCAGGTCATTCGCGGGCTCGAACTGACAGAGGTCGAGATCACGGCCCGGACGGCGACGGCCTCGGTGTCCTTCCCCGAGAAGGCAACCCAGAACTTCCCCCGGCAGGTCTACGATATCGAACGGTTTCCCGGACTCTATGCGCAATGACGGTCGAGGAGTTCGTGTCATCGCGCATTGGCCAGCCATGGTCGGTGCGGGAAAACTGCTGGCGGTTCGCTGCACAGATCCAGCGGGATTTCTTCGGGCGCCGCCTGCCGCTGGTCAAACTCCCCAAGGGGGACGCTGCGCGGCACGACGCGATCCATCGCAACCCGGCTCGCCTCGCCTGGCGGGAGGAGCCGGCTCCATCTCACGGCGCGGTGGTGCTGATGTCGGCCATCGAGCGCCCGCGGATCGACTGCCATGCCGGCGTCTGCCTGATGACGCCCGGTCCAATCATTGTCCATGTCGATGACCCTCACGGCGTCGCGGCGGACGATCTCATGACGCTGCGCTCGCGCGGCTGGTTTCCGACCTTCTGGATGCCTGTCTGATCATGCCTCAGGTTGCCTACTGCAACGTCAAGAGCGAACCGCTGCTGACGCCGATCGAGCTTCGCCCTCGCCGGCGACGGCTGGATAGGGTCGTGCGCGAGTGCACGAAGGACCTGCGGGCGCCCTTCCTTGTCTCCGTCCACAAGCGCGGCGAGGTGCTGACCGCGACGAACGACAATATCTGCCTGCGCAAGGTTCCGGCTCAGAAGCTGACGCGGGCCGAGCGGC
>VFQR01002270.1_pt1 | contig 12553 bp, 8 predicted proteins | sample 3512321 | NCBI WGS metagenome assembly VFQR01 (sample SAMN10412374, study PRJNA504923) | tailings metagenome | isolation source: Relicate 3 Philex TSF1 revegetated site | place: Philippines: Tuba, Benguet | collected 2017-08-29
GGGAGATGCTTCTTCAGAAGCTCTCGGAGCTTGTCACGCAATTCGCCATGTGGCTCTACGCCACGCTTTACGTTGCGGATGCCGAAGTAGTCATCGAGTTCGGGGTCGAATGAGACCTCAATCCCGATAAAGCGGTCCGTGTCCTTGACCCCACCCGGAAGAATTCGCGGCACGTTCGAGTAGGCGACTTCGCGGTTTTTGCGGACGAAGCTGAGTGCGCCCTCATTCTCGGGAACTCGCAAGGACTTGGCCAGCGTATCGCCGCCCATGCCTCGACGACGAAGAACCTCCTTGGGATAGAGCGTCACCCGCAGGAGAGCGCTGTGAGGTCCAACCTTCACGGAGTCCTCGCCGATGAGCTTCGCTCCGTAGTGGTGCAAGACACCCTTCTTGAGGTCCTCGCGTTTGTATTCCTTGTTCAGTACGGTGTCAGCCCAAGTTCTCTCTAGCAGCATGAGCGGGTCATGCGGGATGAGCGGTGATTCGTTCACCGAAATCTTGATTCCGCCGTCGAGAAAGTGACGAAAGATGCGAGAAAGCTCCTTCTCAAGCTCCTGACGCAGTTCGTTGAAATCGCGTGCGGCCCGTCCTTCTTCCAGGCGGTCTACCCTTGACCAAAGGACTACCGTTCCTGTCTCCCTAGGGAAGTCGAACTTGAAGTCTTCGGGGGGCCTCGCCGGCGCTGGGGCTTTCAACAGCACCGCCTTTCCCGACTTTTCCTCGTCCAGAGCTTCATCCAAGTCAAAGTGAACATGAAGCCACTCAGCGTTGGCTTGGCTGCGGCTCCACACATCGATTCGGCGACCGAAGTTCAGCGCGGCAAGCTTTGCACCAACGCCGTACTTGCCAATCGTGTCTGAGCGCATATAGCGCGATGAGTACCCAAGCACCAGATAGCGATGCAAGATTTCCGCCGACATACCGTCACCGTCATCCCGGATTGCGATGCGATGAACACGCTTCTTGCCTCGCTCTTCGCTCTGCTCTAACCAGATGTCAATGTTGTTCGCATTGGCCTCAATGCTGTTGTCGATGACCTCCCCTAGCGCGGTCGGCAAGCTGTGCCCTGAGTCACGTAGGGACAAGAGTGCTTGACCCGTTTGAATCATGGCGATGTCAGCGGTGACGGTAGTAGAAGTAACAGAGATGGACATTGCAGTTCCTCAGGTTTTTGCAGCCGCCACTAGAGGTTGAGCGGCTACCGGGGGTCGCAGCACTGATGTTCAAGCGCGGACGCATCAGGTGCGACCACGCCAGCCAGTCCCCTGTGCTACAGAAGGGGCAACTGTTGGACTCTCCCGCCGGGCGCGCGGGATGAATCTGGTTGATGGGTTGGCCGCCGGCGGTCAGCCTGTGAAACCAGGCAGCTTCTAGCCGGTACGCTTCTAGCGGTGTGGTGCATGGACCCCACGTCACATGTGTCGCCATCCGAAGCAACGGGTGGCTGGCAAGGCGCGTTCTCAAGCAACTGTCTGAACGCCCTATATAGAACGGTTGGTCTTGCCTGAGCAGCATGTACACGCCAGGTCGGCCAGCGGGAACCAGTGCGCGCACCACTTTTGGGGTCGCCAGGAAGGCAAGTTGGCGGGGCTCGTCGACGAAGAGCTCAGTAGAGGTGCGCACTGCCAGCTCCTTGATGCCCCTCAGGGGTTGCCCAAACTTCCGCTTGCGGCAAGCCTCTTCTCATGCGAGGGCGCGCTGATGTTGACAGCGCCACGAAGCGGGCTCGTGTGCGAGCACGCGTAGGCACTTGAACGTGAGCTGGGGGCGCAACCTGTCCATACGGTTGCGTAATGAGCTTCGCCCCGACTTGTCGCTCTATGAGGGCTTCTGCCTCTTGCAACAGTTGCTGCTCAAGCGCCACGCCTCGAGCAACCATGCGGTTAAACGCCAAGTCGAGGGCGCGTTCCGCGATGACATGGGGGACGGAGCCAGGACGGTGCTTCGAGAGAAGCGCCTGGAGATACACGACGGCGCTCGAGTGCGCCTCGGATTCGGGAGCGGTCATGATTCGCCTTTGAGTGCACAACCGCCCACTAGGGTGCAGCTACGCCTTACTCGACTGTTACCAACTTGTTTCTGCTACTCCGCCCGAAAGACAGAGCAACCCAGCTAGCAGCTTCACTCTAGTGGGCCTCTAGCGCTGTGTCAACACTGCTCGCTCGCACTTCGAGCGGGCCCCTGTAGCGCTGCGAGGAGCGTGTGTCGAGGATGACGATAGAGGCCCACTCTTGATAGCGCAGCGACGGATTGCTACTGGACACATGTGAGGTAGACTGTAAAAAAACACAGCATAAAAATTCAGGCCATCGGTCAATCTCGGAGTTGAACTCGGTAGATGCTCGCTATGAGACAAGGGGTTACCCCGAGTGCGCCGGGGCGGGTGGCCCGACTGGCGGGGTCATCCAGTTAAACTAGGTGCCAAATGATTCAGCTACCCACCGACGCCCCGCCACAGTTCTCTGGGCATGAGACCTTCCCGCTACGGCAGCTATGGCTGCGCAAGGCCTACGACGCAGTCACCGAGTTCGAAGGCCCGGCTCCACGCTCGGTCTTCGCAGATGAAGAAGCAATTGTGCGATTCGGTGTGGGCAAGAACATGGCCATGGCGATAAGGTTTTGGGCAACCGCCTGCGGCATTATTGAAGATGAGGGGGGCTACGTCCCCACATTTCTTGGTAACTTGCTCTTCAACAGCAAGGATGGACTTGACGAGTATTGCGAGCACACCGCGACGACGTGGTTAATGCATTGGCAGATGGCGAGCACGCATGAAAAGACCACTACTTGGTGGTTTCTTTTCAATCATGTTGTGCAGCAGGTTTTTGACCGCGAGTTCATCGTCAACTCGCTATCTGGCCTGATGACCGAGCACAAGCTGCGTATTTCAATGGCCACGCTCAAGCGCGATGTGGAATGTTGTATTCGTAGCTATGTCCCGCGACTTGGCGGCGACTCTCCCGAGGAAATGAGCGAGCCGCTGCTAGGCGAACTCGGATTGATTCAACAGAACGCCAAAGGGGCCTTTGAGTTTCGCCGGGGGGCGAAGCGCTCTTTGCCTGTTGGCGTCTTTGCATTCGCACTGCTGGATTACTGGGAGCGGATGCCTCATGCCGGTTCGGTCATGGCATTCGACCGGGTCGCCTATGACTACGGCTCTCCTGGGCGAGTGTTCAAGCTTGATGAGAACGCTGTGGCTGACCGACTGATGGCTCTTGAGGACCTGACACGAGGCCAAATTCAGTGGACGGAACAGGCCGGTATTCGTCAGGTAACACGTAAGGAGGCGGCACTGAAGAGTCTTACCGAATACAAGTACAAGCTCTTGGAAAGTGCCTATGCCTAAGCAGTCCCGAGCAGAGGACGTTGAGAAGCGGATGCTCTCGGACGTTGTCACTATCTCCCGGCAGTTTCTTCGCTCCGTTCGAATTGATACCGATGTCGGCCGCGAGGACGCACTCTCTGGCTATGTCTGCCAAGGCACAGCCAGCTCTCTGCTTGAGAGCATGGCGCGACAAATCACTGAGACGCGCCAACGCGCGTTTACCTGGACTGGCCCATACGGTGGCGGCAAGTCCTCGCTTGCGCTCGTGCTGTGCTCGTTGGTGGGAGGCCAATCGAAGGTACGGGCGAAAGCAAAGCAGCTACTCGGCTTCTCCGACGATAGCCCTGTCCATAAGGCATTCGAAGCCAAGGGTGAGGGATGGCTCGTCGTACCGGTGGTCGGTAAACGCGCAGATGTTGTTCAGGAACTCGGCTCCGCTCTAGCCAGGGCGCGCGGCCTTCCAGTCGCTCGCAAGAAGCAGCTGGATATCGTGGGCGAGCTCGTGGAAGCTGCTGAACGCCACCCCCAAGGCGTACTAGTTGTCATCGACGAACTCGGCAAGTTGCTGGAGGCGACCGCGCAGGACGGCGGGGACATCTACTTCTTTCAGGAGCTCGCTGAGGCGGCCAGCCGGTGCTCGGGGAAGCTTGTCATTGTCGGCATTCTTCATCAAGCGTTTGAAGCCTATGCCTCTCGACTGGGGAGGCAGTCCCGTGACGAATGGGCGAAGGTACAGGGAAGGTTTATCGACATACCCCTGGTCGCCGCTGCCGACGAAGTTATCGAACTCGTCGGGAAAGCTATCAAGGTAGAGAACCCCCCGCCCCTGAGCGAAGCGGGGAAGTTCGCGGACAAGATTGCGGCGGCCATCCGAACGCGGCGCCCGGGAACGCCAGCGACCCTTGCCCAGTCATTGCGAGCTTGCTGGCCATTGCACCCAGTCACTGCGGCGCTGCTGGGCCCCATATCCCGCCGTCGGTTCGGTCAGAACGAGCGAAGCACTTTCGGCTTCCTTGCGTCTCGCGAGCCGCTGGGATTCGTGGAGTTCCTTCATGGCTACGAGGCTCAGTGGTTCACCATGTATGGCCCGGCAGCCTATTGGGACTACCTGCGCGCGAACTTGGAGCCCGCCATCATCGCGTCCCCAGATGGGCACCGGTGGGCTCAATGCTGCGAGGCCGTCGAAAGGGCGGAGGCCAAGGGCACCCAAGTACACGTCAAGCTGACCAAGACAATCGCGCTTATCGAGATGTTCCGCAATGGCTCTGGCCTCGTCGCAGAAGAGTCCGTGCTTGCGGTATCTACGCCGGGTGTAGCGCCAGAGCAGATAGCTAAGGCGCTTGACGAACTTGCTGAGTGGAAGGTCCTGATAGAGCGAAAGCACCTTGGCGCTTGGGGCATCTATGCAGGCTCGGATTTCGACATCGAAGGTGCAATTGCCTTGGCTCGCGGCGAAATCGGCGAGCCAGACCTTGAGCACATTTCCACGCTCAGTGACCTGCAGCCTGTCCTCGCAAAGCGCCACTACCAGCGGACGGGCACCATGCGCTGGTTCACGCGCGGAATCGTACGGCTGGAGGACGCCGAGAAGGTCGCTGAGAAATTCGAGCTAAAGGGAGCGAGTGCTGGAGCCTTTTTGCTTTGCCTGCCGCCTCCTGGTCAGACAGTCAGGTCGGCTGAACATCGTGTTCGACAAGCAAGCGCTGCTACTGCGGTTGCGACCTTGCTACTGGGTACTCCGAAGAACGCGGAGCGCATCATCGAGCTGACGCTCGAGCTCGCAGCGTGCCAGCGCGTGATGAAAACGAGGTCTGAGCTCCACGGGGATTCAGTGGCACGGCGTGAAGTTGTCGGTCGCATTGAGGCCGTCCGGGGTTCGCTGGAAGAGGAACTCGCTGACGCGTTTGAGCTTTCAAAGTGGTACAGCCGAGGAACAGCTGTCGAAACAAAGGGGGGCGCAGTACTGTCAGTAGTTGCCTCGGACATCGTCGAAAGCGTCTACGACGGGGCTCCGCACATCTTCAGCGAGCTCATCAATCGTGAGGAGCCGTCCAGCAACTCGGTCAAGGCTCGTAAGGACCTGATGAATCGAATGGTCACCCACGGACACCTTCCGAAGCTTGGCTATGAAGGGTTCCCTGCGGACGCTGGCCTCTACTTCACGGTGCTGAATGACCCTGGTCTACATCGACAACGAGAGGACGATGTTTGGGCCTTTGGTGACCCCAACTTCAACGCCAAGGGAAAGTCTTATGAAAGCTTTTGGTGGAGAACTAAGGGAGCGCTGCTCGCGGAAGGGAAATCCCTGACGCTGAAAGAGCTCTACGCAGAGTGGGCCTCGCCACCATTTGGAATTAGGGCGGGTGTTATGCCTGTTCTCTCTCTTGCTTTCTATCTGGCCAACCGGTCATCTCTCGCCCTGTATGTCAACGGTGTCTTCACCCCAGACCTTACTGATGCCGTGGTGGATGAGTGGACGCTAGACCCAAGCCGCGTGCGCCTTCAACACGTAGAAGCGTCTAAGGACAAGACAAGACTGGTCAGCGCCCTAGCGAAGACAGTCGCGGATAGGTCGAATGCAGAAGTCGGTTCGGCTCCGCTCGACGTGGCGCGCGGTTTGGTTGGACTCATAGTCGGCCTGCCAGGCTGGACGAAGCGGACAACAACCGTTTCACCCAAGGCGCAGCAAGTGCGAGCGATGTTGCTCAAAGCAAGCGACCCCCTCCGAGTCATTTTTTCTGACCTTCCTACGCTGCTTGAGGCCCAAGACCCAACGACGCTAAACGTCCGGCTGAAGGCAGTTACTGACGAGCTTGCAGATGCCTACCGCCTCATGCTCTCAGGCGTTCGCGACCACCTTTTGGGAGCACTAGACCACGGTGAACGGCCATTGGATGACCTGCGCAGGCGCGCAAGGACCGTGAAAGGCATAACTGGTGACTTCAAACTTGATGCGTTTGCGACTCGTCTGGAAACGTTTGACCAGGCCGACGAGACCACCGAGTCCCTCATCAGCCTGGCCGTCGATAAACCCCAGGCGGCATGGGTGGACCGCGATATTGATGCCGCAATGGCCAAGCTCGCCGGGTGGGCGGTTGATTTTCGAAAGGCGGAGACCATGGCACCGCTGCGCGGTCGCCCGTCTACTCGTCGTGTGATTGGCGTTGTTTTCGGCGCTAGTCACGGCCAGGACGCCACTGGGTTTGTAGATATCTCGGAGGCTGATACGCCCGCTGTCGACCGTCTAGTTAAGCAGTTCTTGGCAGAGGCACAAGGCGAACGCAAAGAAGTCATCCTGGCGGCACTTGCAGAGGCGGGTGCCATGATGGTCAAGCAACAAGGAAAGGCAAAAAACCATGGCTGAGCGTCACGTATTGGGACTTTCAGGTGGGAAGGACAGCGCAGCCCTTGCCGTGTATATGAGCCTGAACCATCCTGAGGTTCCGCTCGAGTATTTCTTCACCGACACCGGGAAGGAGCTACCCGAGGTCTACGAGTTCTTGGGCAAGCTAGAAGGCTTTGTCGGCCGCAAGATTCACTACCTCAATCCGCACCGAGACTTCGACTTCTGGCTGAGGACCTACAACAATTACCTTCCATCCCCAAAGACTCGCTGGTGTACGCGCAAGCTAAAGCTTGAACCCTTTAAGCATTGGGTCAAGTCGTCCTTGGACACCGGTGACACTGTCTACAGCTACGTTGCCATCCGAGCTGATGAAGAACATCGAGAAGGCATGGTGGCTCAACACGACAACCTCGTCGTAAAGATGCCCTTCCGTGAGCACGGCATCGACAAGGCTGGTGTCTTCGAGCTTCTCGAAGGCTCCGGCCTCGGTCTGCCTAAGTACTACGACTGGCGCTCCAGGTCAGGATGCACTTTCTGCTTTTTCCAGCAGAAGATTGAGTGGGTCCGCCTGAAGGAGACCCATCCAGAGGCCTTTGAGGCTGCGAAGGCTTACGAAAAGAACGCACTAGAGCACGGCTCACCGTTCACGTGGAGTCAAGGGGAGCCTCTGACGGACCTGGAGCGTCCGGAGCGCGTCGCAGAAATCGTGGCTGATTTTGAGTTGCGCAAACAACGCGAAATGGCACGTCGTAAGCCGAACCCACTGCGGGTCATTCCAATCGAACCAGTAGATATTGACGACTTGTATTTGGAGGACGAGGGCGGTGGCGCCTGCCTCGTGTGTCACAAATAAACGAAGAGAGCAGACGATATGGCGATGGAAGCTAAGGAAATCTTTGAAGCTAACTCGAGGAACGTGCGTGAGCTCCTCAGCGAGAACGGCCTAGGTCTATACATTCCCCCTTACCAGAGACCCTATGGTTGGGATAAGGAGAAAGTCTCCAAACTCGTCGAAGACACACTGCATGGTTATTCTGAGCTTCTCGACCATGAAGATAGCTTTACGTTCCTGGGAACGGTAATCACGATTCACGACATCAATTTCACCACAGTACAACCTGCGGTCCGTCCGGACTTGCCCGGGAAGGTCCTAACGGTAATTGATGGTCAGCAACGACTGACCACCCTTTTAGTGTTCTGCATCGCACTCCATAATCAAATCGCACTTGCTCACGCGAAAGCATTCAAGGCGAAGAAATCGGAGTCACTTACGTCAGCGGAACACTGGCTCGACGGGCAGGCTCGAAGCATTATCGATAAGCTCGAGCACACATTTCTGGAGCGTCAACCGTATGGGGACTCGCCGCTTTATCCGCGAATGATTAGGTCGTTCGATGACCAATGGTCTCGTTCGAAGGTCAGCGCGTTATACCGCTCCCCAATAGCCCATCTTACTTGGAGGTACGCTGAGTCTATAGATTCGACCAAGCCGACTGAGTTCAAGCCAACAAAACGTGATGGCACGATTGAAGGTGAAGATGCTTTGGTCGACAGGTTCCTGCAAGTGTCAAGAACCTTCAAAGGATTGAATTCGGATGGCGAGTTTAAGGATGACTATGACAACCTCCCATCGCTTCAGAGAATCGCTGGAAATGGAGGTTTTCAACGAGCGCTTCTCAATCACGACTTCCCGGATGATGTCCGGAATCTCTTGTTGACCGGTGGGGCTTCATCTGAATTTCGGGTTCTCCTTCAGCTTGTTCTCGTCGCTTGCTACGCGCTGACTCGGGTGGCGCTTACAGTCGTTCGTGGAAAGAACGAAGATTACGCCTTTACCGTCTTTGAGTCCCTCAATACAACCGGGGAGCCATTGACGGCATACGAAACGTTCAAGCCTCGCGTCGTTTTGGCCGAGACACTTTCCAATTTCGAGAGCTCTCAGTCGCGAAAGCATCTTGACCAGATTTCCAATTATCTATCTACGTTTAAGGTGGGTGAGCCGCTGCAAAATGCAACCCGCGACTTGCTCATAACGTTTGCGGCAGCTGAGACAGGCTATAAGTTGTCGAAGCGACTCGCTGAGCAGAGACGGTATTTAAAGGAAGAATTCGAGCGATACGAGTCGAGCTCTGTACATCGAGAGGCATTCGTTCAACATCTGCGTGATGTCGCCAATTTCACTCAACATGCGTGGGAGTTGGATGAGAAACAGCCCACGCTCCCAGGATTGCCTCCTGATGCTGCCACTGACTCCGTAAAGCTCTGCCTGAAGTTTCTTTCCTCGTTGGGGCATTCAGTTACCATTGCGCCAATGGTTCGCTTCTATGCGAAAGCACTGGCTGCCCCCAACTCCGAGCGCGAAGCTGCGATTAAGGAGTTTGAGGGTGCTGTGAAGGCGCTGGCCGCATTTTCTGCGCTATGGCGCGCCTCTAGGCGAGGTACAGCAAACATTGACGCTCAATACCGAGATATTCTTGCGGGCAGTGAATTCATGCCTGCTTTGGCACGCAGTCTCCGAAAAGATGCCCCTGCTGGGACGGCAGCCCCGTCTGTTGACTTGGTGGCGCTGAAGGCAGAGCTGATTCGGCGTCTGGAGCAGAAGGGGGGAATCGCTAGCCGCGAGCGATTCGTCATGGAGAGTTCGGCTATTCCGGCGTTTAAGAACAGCAAGGAAGTCTCCAGGATTATTCTTCTTGCGGCCTATCACGATTCCGTGGCAGACGACGACACGCCAGGCCTTATCAAGAAGGGCCGCCCAGCAGTGTCGCCTTGCTTAACCTACAACGGCTTTACTGACCAAAGAAACCTTACGCTCGAGCACATTGCCCCTCAGGAGCCGTCGTCGGATTGGGACTCGAAAATCTATGAGAATAGAGAGTTGGTTCACCGAATTGGGAATCTGGTTCTTGCGCCGCGCATCGAAAACTCGATGGTGTCAAACAGAGCCTGGCCAGCCAAGCGAGTTCTATACAAGGCGCTTGGCGCTGCCTCTCACGCTGATGCCAAAAAGGTATTATTGGATTCTGCAAAAGACGGAATTGAATTTGGTGACTCAACGCAAGCAATTATTGATAGAGCATCCCACCTTCCGCATCTGAGTGCGTTAGGTGAGCGCGCAGACACTTGGTCCAATGATTTTCTTGAGGAACGGTCAAAGCGGCTGCTATCGCTCGCTTGGGATGAACTGTACGCATGGCTGACCTGAGTTAATGCCAGGGACTGGCATTGGAGACCCAGGAGCCCAAAGCAAATGTTGGCGGCTACCGTTCGTGTTCTTGCCGCCCAAATTACCTTGCGTTGCGCGGGAGTGCGGGTAGTCCCGCTGCACGCAGCGGTGGTCACTTAGGGTTCCGCCTTTGCTTAGAGGCAGACTGCGCAGCGTCCTGTTTGGCGCACTAAGTCAATACCCGCACGGCGGTTTGTAGGCGCTGACCTGCTCTGCGGGGAGCCCCGAAGGCTTGCCATGTTGAAGTCAACACTGGACGACTAGCGGCAACAGTTCACCCTCCGGGTCCACCTGTGCATGCACAGGACTTACGCTAGGAAGCAGCGTCTTGGACGCGTGCCGAGACAACCTACTTCACCTCATGTCAGCAGTGCTAGGAACGCAACTCGGCGCCAACCCTTCGGCCCGCGCCTTGCGTCTGCCCTATTTCAGAGGCTCAGTCTTCGCCAGTAGCGTCGAGCACGTCCTGAATCACCTGAGGCAGCTCGACATACTCGGGCTCGTCGACGGCTTCACTAGGCTGTGAAGCCAACCTGAGCACCTCTTCGGCAATTTGCTCGGCAGCCTTGGCCATCCGCTCCTGGGCCTCGCTGGTATCCATGTATTGAACGGTGATGGCTGGAAGGCTCACTGCCTCGGCAAGACCCTTGGACGAGTGCAGCATCAAGAGGGCGACAGCAAAAACGTCTTTGACAGCCGCCGCTCCAAGGGTGGCAAACGTCCGACGCAGGTCAGATGGGGTGAAGTGGACGCTAATGACATCTTCAATGACTGTCCAAGCCGCACGCGGGTCCGAGAGAACCGCCTCGTTTCGCGCGCGCCCTCTGGTGGGCTTCTGGCTGTACCAAACGGGGCCGTCGGCGTCTGGTGCGAACTCTCTGCGTGCTCGAAGAATGCCGAGCGCCAGCTTCGATAGCGGGATGCGAATTGGGGGGGTGTGCTGGGTGGTCCTTGCTCCACGCCGTTTGGTGCCACTCTTCCCGGGCGGGATATAGAGCGCCCCTTCCTCAAAGTTCACCTCGGAGAACTGAAGGGTCACCATGAGGTTGCGCCGGAGTCCGGTCAACACGTAGAGGCGAAACTGGTCGCGCCACCAGGGGGACATCATCTGGTCAGCCGCTCGCCAGGCCAGTCCCAGCTTGGAAGGCGGGATACGTCCCTTGCGCTCGCGCTTCGGGCCGACCAGCTTTTTCGCCTCGCGCGCTGGGTTCTCCGTTTTTGCCACGCTCTCCAGGCCTTTGTATTTGTGCCCTATGTCGTAGAGCATGGAGGCCGTGTTGAGCATCCCAATCAGCGTGTCGGGTGCAAGGGGACCACGGAAGACAGGCACCTCAGCTCCGGTCTCATCGCGCTTCTTTCCGACCATGAGTTGGCCAAGGGTCAGCTCGCGTGCGAACTTCGCCCAGAAACCGTAGTCGAGCTCGTCGAGGTAGCGTGTCCTCAGGTGCCCGAGGTACCGGTCAAAGTTCCGCGCATCCTTCTTGCGGGTTTCGTCCCGATGGTGCGGCTTCTCTACTTCGTACAACGACCAGGCCTTCTCCAAGGTCAGGCGCTCAGCAGTTTGTCCGTCTTTTCGCTCATGGCGTTCAGCTTGTCTGGCGGCGAGCACCGCAGACTTCGCCTCGTCCAAGGTGAGGACTTGGTCTCCCTCATAAATCGGGGTGGCCAGCCCAAGGTCTGTCCGCTTGTTCTTGGGCTTTGACTTGCCATCAAGGCCCACCTCCGTGACCTTGTACCTGTGCACCCAGGTACGCCGTACATGCCCGTCTTGAGTACGCGGCATCACTCTGCAGAAGAGCCCAGCCTGGTCGGCAGACGGATACTCAACGGGACTCTTCTTGGGCACTGGCAGCATGACCAGCTGGCGCAGGGTAGAAAAGGTGGGCAGGGGCCCGCGCTTGGGCACAACGGCCCCACTTACTCTCATGTCCATCGCAGTCCTATCGGCAGCTTTGTGCTGCCCTGTAGACCACATCGAGGTTGGGTGCCAAGGTCTTGGCACTTTTTTGGCACCTACGAGGGCTCCGTATAAGGAAAACGGGGCCCATTGGCACGTCGACGTGGTGCTACGGCTGACAAATCAGGCCGCGCAGTGCCAAGCTGAGAGAAGCAAGAAGCCTAGTAGCGACAATGATTTATACGCTTCTCGGCACCTTTAGCCTCGCAGACAGGCGTTGCGGCCTACGAGGCGCGTGGAACTCATAATCCTTTGGTCGTTGGTTCAAGCCCAACACGGCCTACCAAAAATTCCTGCTATACTGCAGGGCTTCGCGGCTGTAGCTCAGTTGGATAGAGTACTTGGCTACGAACCAAGGGGTCGTGGGTTCGAATCCTGCCAGCCGCGCCACAATGAAAAGCCTGCAGTGCCACCGCACTGCAGGCTTTTTTCTTTCACGGCGTGCGCACACCATGAGCAAGGCATTCACCCGCGAGACCGATGCAGACGATGACGCCGAAGACGGCGTCGCGAGCGTCGTGCCCGGCGGCAAGAACTACATCACGCGTGCCGGCTATGAACGCCTGCGCCGCGAGCTGATGGTGCTGATGGACGAGGAGCGCCCCAAGGTCGTCGAGGCGGTGCACTGGGCGGCCAAGAACGGCGACCGCTCCGAGAACGGCGACTACCTCTACGGCAAGAAGCGCCTGCGCGAGATCG